>Ga0247823_10005041_pt1 | contig 10521 bp, 5 predicted proteins | sample 13C_PalmiticAcid_2_FD_192426 | JGI IMG/M metagenome (GOLD analysis project Ga0247823, IMG submission 192426) | Soil microbial communities from agricultural site in Penn Yan, New York, United States - 13C_PalmiticAcid_Day30 | ecosystem: Environmental > Terrestrial > Soil > Agricultural land...
CATCGGCACCTTCGCGAACATGATCCAACACCTCGCCGGCGACCGCCTTCCCGAGTGGATCGACCGAGTCCAAGCCGATGACCTCCCCGCCCTACACGCCTACACAGCCAGCCTCCGCCGCGACTGGGACGCCGTGGTCGCCGGGCTCACCCTGCCCTGAAACAACGGACCCACCGAGGGCCACGTCAACCGCATCAAAACAATAGAGAGGCAGATCCCGGTGATCCGCAGGTGATCGTGGAGTTCATACCCCGCGACCCATGAGCACCATCGAGGCCATCACTGCTCGTTTGTCATGCCCAATGCGTCCGACAGCTGCCGTCGTTTCGTGATGCCCAGTTTGCGATACACATTTCCCAGGTGGACCTCGACCGTTTTCGGCGTGACGAAGAGTGCTGTCGCGATTTCGCGGTTGGTTTGCTGGTTCGTAGCAAGTTCGGCGATACGTAGCTCACTGGGAGTGAGCGACTCGACCCCTGTCAGTGCGGAATGCCTGGGCCTGGCACCGGCGGCGGCAAGCTCGGTACGGGCCCGCTCTGCAAGAGGTCTGGCGCCGAGGATGGTGGCAAGGTCCCAGCCTTCGCGCAATGGCTCGCGAGCGGCCTGCCTCTGGTTGAGCCGACGCCGTACAGAGCCCAATTCAACCAGGGCTTTGGCGTACTCTAGCCGGGCTGGCGAGTGCTTCAAGATATGCACGGCCTCCTCGAGTGCCGGGAGGCCTTCGTCCCGAGACTGCAGCATCCCAACAACTCGCAATGCACGGCCTAGAGCGCGCGGCGCCCCCCAGATCCGGGCCAGTGTCACTTCCTCGTCCGCATATCCACGGGCCTCCTCGACTCGCCCGAGCGCGTGCAGGCACAGTGCCGCCTCGCTCCGCCACGGAACGATGGCCGGATTACGGCCTTGCTGTGCAGCGAACCGGTCCCCTGCCGACATCGCTGCCTTCAGCGCCTCGTCATACCGGCGTTGCGCTCGGAGCAGCCGCGACTGGGTATCGAGGACGAATTGTAGCGACGGAATTTCCTGCGACAGAACACCGTCCACACCTACCCACGACAATGCCGTGTTGGCCTCCTCTATTCGCCCCTGTTCCAAGTAGATATCGGCCAAACACGGTCCGAGAAATGGCCGGCCAAGGGTTGACGCGCTGGTGTCAATCTCGTGTTTGCAACGCACTGCGTCCGCCTCGGCACCTTCAAGGTCGCCTCGCGTCAGGCGGCTGATTCCTCGCCATAGGGCGCCAATCAATCCGTCCCTGATTGATCCTCTCTGGTGCGCCCAGGAGATAGCGAGATCCATATGTGAAATGACCCCGGGATCGTCAGCGCCAGCAAGGGTGTAACATACTACAATTGTTCCGCCCTCGGCAGGCGTCGCGCCCGACAGGGCTTGACTTGCGAATTTCAGCGCATCAGGGTCGCCGATTGTTGTGCAGTAGTTGGCCAGAATTGCGGCCAAGACTCTGCCGCCTGCGCTGTCATGGAAGGGTAAGCGGCGCAAATATTCAACATTGGAGACAAGGTCTGCCCTGTTCGGCATTAGCAGGCCGGTGTTGAGAAGGCCTGCGTGCAGACTTCGGGCGAGGTCCTCGTTTTCTGCCGACACCTCGGTGATCGCTTTCCGTTCAACCTCGACGCTGGCATCGATATTGCCCGCGAACAGAAGTGCCTGCCCTAATGAAATCGCGATCCTGACTCGTCGAATTGGCTCTTCAGCGAGGGCGAGGGCTTCGGTCAAATGTTTAGCCGCGATCCGCGGGTCGACAGCGACGGCCGTCACGCCAAGCTGCTCGACTATCTCAAGTAGTTGGTCCTTGGGTGGAGGCTCTTGCAGGCAGCGCTCGAGGTATGTTACAGCGGCAGTCAGTGATGCTCGTCGCAGTGCGGCTGTAGCTGCTCGCCGCAGGCTCGCTACGATTTCCGGATCGCCGGACGGCGGTATGCGCAGGATGTGCGCTGCTATTCGCTCCGAGTCCGCATCGCTGGCAGTCAGCAATCGTGCTGCCGCGCCATGAGCTTCGACTCGCTCGTATGGCGACATCCGATCGTACACAGCTGCCCGAACCAGTGGATGCACAAACCGCAATACCAGTTGGCCTGCATCTACCCCGACAGACTCCGATACCTGCAGTAGCGGATCACCTTTCTCCAGAATCTGAACGTCACACAACCGCCGCGCAGCAGCCGCCGCCGAGTATGCGTTCAACGTGGTCAGCGCTGTCGCCATCGAAATCGATACGTCGTCCCCCATCAACGCCACCGCACGTGCCAGTTCCACACATTCCGTCCCAAGCTGCGACAGCCGGCGTTGAATGCTCGAACCGAGAGTTTCTGAGGCCAAGTCAGCGATAAGCCCAGTGTCGTCCGCCGTTCGCGAAATTCCGTCTGAGATCACTGAACGCATCAGCTCACGCAACAACAGCGGGTTACCGCCCGTGGCCGTGTGACAGGACTCGACGAACATCGGATCGGAATTGCCGCTGAGCTCCTGCTTCAGCACTTTGGCTGTTCCGGCTCGACTCAGCGCTGCCGGTCGCAACACGGCGCATGAAGGATCGGCGGTGATGGCATCTACCACTCGAGCGGCCCCTGGCTCATTTGGTCGCGCCGCACCCACTATCAACAGTCGTAATCCCTCCACTCGCGGCTGCAAGTGAGCCAAGAACTTCAGCGAATCCGCATCTACCCAGTGGAAATCATCGACAATCAGGACAACTGGTCGCATCTCACACAGGTTCACAATAAGCCAGTACAAGCCATGCAGAACTGCTAAGTCTCCGGTAGGAGACGACGTGCTCACCGTCGGATCCACCACGACCGCTGCTTGAGCCGCGGCCCCGCCGAACAGCGCCCCCTTCTCCTTGTCGCTCAACGCGGCGATGAGCGGCTCGAACAGCTGACGCACAACTCCAAACCCGAACTCTCTCTCAAACTCAGACCCCCTGGCCGCCAGCACGCAAGCGCCTACAGCGCCCCCCAGGTGCTTGGCTATTGCCAGAAGGCTCGACTTTCCTATCCCCGCGGGCCCCTCCACCAGTACGAACCGACCAGACCCGGACGCGACCTCGTCGATCGCGTGCTCCAACTCTGCGATCTCACAATCACGTTCCGTCAATCTCGATGCGCCTGCCATCCACCCATTCTCACACCAAAAGGGCGAGAAAGATGACCACGCTCGTCGCCTCGGGACTGCAACGAGCGGTGTCACTCCGGATCATGGACGTGGCACCGCCGACCGAGGTGATGTCCGGCGTGGAACACGCTGGGGACTCGACCTCGCAGGCTGATTCTGGCTAGTGGATGGGCAAACTTGATCGGCGAGTTGATCGACCGCGCCAAGGCCGGTGGCCTGCCGCTGACCGGCGAGGGCCCGTGTCGCAGCAGCTGAACAAGCGGCTGTGGAGTTCGCGCTGGAAGGTGAGATCACCGGTCACCTTGGCTATACAAGCTCGACCCTGCTGGCCGAACGGGACTCCCGCAACGGCATCCGTCGAAGACGGTGCTGACCGATTCCGGCCTGGTCGAGGTCACCGTTCCGCGGGACCGAGACGGCGGTTTCGGGCCGAAGGTCGTCGCGAAGCGGCAGAAGCGGTCTCGGGTGTTGACGAGATGGCACGATTCGACACCACATCCACACGACCCACACCAAGATCATCTCCGCCAAGATCGCAAACCATGCACGAGGTCGCTAGGCGACGTGACCGACTGTGCGGAGCCTCAGGTTGATTTTCTGACGTTGGCTCTCGTTGGAGGGACGCCGCGTGGTCCGCCGTGTGGTCGGTGGATGCTGTCGTCGCAACACCGCGATCAAGCCTCGAATCGAACTCCCGGTTGTGTCTCCGCAACGAATGGAAGCAAGATGCGACAGGTGGTAGTCGGCCAACCACGGTACGGAGATTAGTCGCCCAATTATGCAGCGCAGTCTCGGGGTGGAACAATTTCCGGATGCTTGAGCTGCGAAGCGAGTTGCTGGAGCGAGAGAGCGAACAGGCATCGATCATGGCCGCGCTTGCCGACCTCCGACGTGGTGTTGGCCAGCTGGTGGTCGTGGAGGGCGTGCCAGGGATTGGCAAGACATCTTTGCTGACGTGGGCGCGATCGGCCGCGGTCGACTGCGGAGTTCAGGTGTTGGCCGCTCGCTGCACAAGCATGGAGCAGGGCGTCGCATTCGGTGCTCTTCGGCAGTTGTTCGACCTTGCTCTAAATCGCAGCGATCCGCACGAGTTGGCCGAGCTGTGGTCGGGGCCCGCGCATCAGGCTCGGGACATATTCCAACCCGAGGTAAGCGCCGATCAGAGGGGGGACTTCGCTGTCCTCCATGGACTCTTTTGGCTGACAGCGAACCTTGCGGAGCGTCAAACCATCGCAATTACTGTCGATGACCTACAATGGTGCGACAATCAATCTCTTCGATACCTTGCATACCTTGCCCCGCGACTTGCCGAACTCGGTGTTCTTGTCGTAGTCGGGTTGCGAAGAAACTTCAACAACGCGCTCATTGGCCAACTCCTTGCTGATTCCAATGTGCGTATTCAGCCAAAAGAACTCGGTCAGGCGGCGACAAGCGTACTGCTTCGCGCTATGTTGCCGACCGACGTTGGGGCGGCCCTCTCCATGTCGTGCTTTAAAGCAACGAATGGAAATCCACTACTCCTCCAGGAACTCGCGCGAACGATCAAGGCTGAAGGTGTCAAAGCGGGCGCGGGTATGGCTACCGAGGTGCTTCAGTTCGGTCCGTCCGCGCTGTCGCGTTTGATTGCGGTGCGAATGGCTCATCTGGATGCGACCAGCGTCGCGCTCGTCAGAAGTGCCGCGGTGCTTGGTCAGACTTGTGACGCGCATCTGGCGGCGCGACTCGCCGAATTGGATCTCGGAGTGGCCACTAGAGCCGCGGTGGAACTTCAACGTCTGGACATCTTGCGAGCGGAGTCCTCAGATGGAGCACAACGCCTGACCTTTCTGCACCCGCTCGTCCACAGCGCGATCTACGCCAGCATTACCGTGGACGAACGGGCACGTGCCCACCACACAGCGGCTAAGATCTTGGCTGCCATCCACGCGGATCCGGAACGGATCGCCGCTCACGTCCTGCAGACTATTCCCTCTGGCGATCAGGAGGCCGTGAGTCAACTGCGAGCCGCTGCGGTTGAGGCGACGAGGCGGGGAGCGCCGGATGGTGCCTACAATTACCTACGTCGGTGCCTTGCCGAGCCGCCACAACCGGACGTACTCGGCGAGATCCTGCTCCAGGCGGGCCAAGCGGCGCTGATGGTCAATATGCGGGAAGCGGCTGACTTGTTGCATCGCGCCCTGTCCGATATCAGCGACCCGATTACGCGATCTGACGTATCAGCCGGGTTGGGCACGGCATACCTCTATTCGATGGATCCAAAAAAGGCGATCGACGTATGGAAGACGGCAATCCGCGACTTGCCGGGCTCGGAAGAGGGGCGAAAACGGCGACTCGAGGCTGCGCAGGTCAACGCTGCCTGGATTGTCCCAAATTTGTTTTCCGGATTAAGTCGTCTGGCGACGTTGCCCGCCCACAACAGCGTTGGCGGGCGACTGCTCGACTGTGCGCTGGCCAGTACGGCAATGGCAACAGCAAACGACCCAGCTGCTGTGACTCGCGCACGTAGCGCGTTGGCCGACGGTTTGCTGGTCGAGCAGGCAAACGGTGACGGGGCGCTCATCAGCGGCTGGGTGACACTGGTCGCCGCCGACGATGAGTTTGTCATGGACAGCCTGGACGCCGGTGTTCGGCAAGCTCACCAGCATGGCTCACTTCGAGCGCTGACCGGTGCTTACACGTTCAGAGCCTTGGCTTGGCTCGGTCGCGGCCAGCTTGCGGAGGCCGAGCAGGATGCCCGCGACTCTCTTCGGCTGGGCCTTCTTGCTCACCTCGACGTAAACCGGTTGTTCGCCGATGCGTTCCTGGCAGACGTTTTGGTGGAGCAAGGACGTCTCGACGAGGCGGAAGAGGTGCTACAGCGCGTCGGGGTCGGCCCCGATGGCATTCCTGACATCCCTGCGCCATTTGCCTTGGACACTCGTACGAGGCTCGTTCGACAACAAGGTGATCCTCAAGCGGCCCTCGACGCGGCAACTGAGGCGGAGCGAACTTGGGTTCGATACAACTTCACCAATCCGGCGCTTGCAGGCTGGCGCACCGAGGCGGCTCTCGCGCTGCACGCGCTCGGACGCCAGGCCGAAGCGCACTCTGTTGCCGCCGAGGAGCTTGATCTCGCACGGAGTTGGGGGGCGCCACGGGCCCTTGGCCGCACACTCCGTGTAAATGGCCTTCTGCAAGGCGGCGCCCAAGGGCTCGAACTGATTCATGAAGCTGTCGCGGTGTTGCGGAACTCACCGGCCCGTCTGGAACTTGCCAAAGCCCTCGGCGATCTTGGCGGCGCTCTACGTCGCTCGGGCCACCGCGAAGACGCGCGCAAGCCGCTCGGTGAAGCGCTTGACCTTGCGTCTACGTGCGGCGCCACGCCACTTGTTGTCCGCGTCCAAACCGAACTCAACGCAGCGGGCGCGCGCCCGCGTCGAACCGCGATGACCGGCCCAAAATCGTTGACCCCCAGTGAGAAGCGTGTAGCGGAGTTCGCCGCTCGGGGCGTCACAAATCGTATGATCGCACAGTCGCTATTCGTCACTGTGAAGACAGTGGAGGTCCATCTTGGAAATGCCTACCGGAAGCTCGGTATCTCTAAACGGTCCGAACTTCGAGGGGCACTCCGGGTCGACGGTCAGGATGCGTCGTTTTGACAGTCATATCGGATCGGCGGATGGGTCGAGGGCGATGCCCGGCAATTGCGAGCAGCCGGTTATGACGCCGTGGAGGCTGCCTCCGGCAGAATTCCCTTCAGCTGTTGGCGAGTGGTGATGCCGAGTTTCTTGTAGGCGTTACTGAGGTGAACCTCGACCGTCTTGGGTGTGACGAAGAGACTCTGTGCAATCTCGCGATTCGTGTGCATCTGTGCAGCAAGATCGGCTACGCGGCGTTCGCTGGGAGTCAATGACTCCGGGCCGGAGAGTGCTGCGCGACGAGGTCGGGCGCCCGCTGCGATCAATTGCGATCGCGCGTTCTCAACGAGTGCCTTGGCCCCGCAAATGGACGCCAAGTCGTACCCCTGTCGGAGATATGGTCGCGCAGCGGAAATGTGACCGACAATTTTCAGGGTCGCGCCCAAGGTGACGAGGGCCTTTGCGTATTCGAGGCGTGCGGGTGAATCGGCCAGGATGCTAACCGCTTGCTCGGCCAATTCAATGGCTTGATCGCCTGATTGCATAGTGGCGCCGATCCGGAGCGCCCTTCCAAGTGCGCGTGGAGCTCCCCATTTTCGGGCGAGATCAATCTCGTCGCCGACGAGATCGTATGCGTCACTTTCGCGCCCGAGAGCGTGTAGACATTGGGCCGCTTCGGTGCGCCAGGGCAAAATTGCCGGGTTGTTGGAGCCGTGCAGTGGGAACAATTCCCCGGCGGAAAGCGACGCCCTCAACGCCTCTTTGAAGTTGCCTTGGCATCGAAGCAGGCGCGCGCGAGTGTCAGCATAAAAATGGAACGGGCCCGTTGAAGGAATGTCCTTGCCAAGTCCAACCCACTCCATCACCGGTGTGGTTTCGTCGATGCGTCCCTGCTCCAGCAGTACGTCAGCCAGGAAGGGTGCGACGAATGCGCGCGCCACGTTCAGATTGCTGGCCTCGGTCACACGGAAACAGCGCCTTGCGTCCGCCTCCGCTCCCTCCAGGTCGCCTCGCCACAGTCGGCCGAGAGCGCGGAAACACAAAGCCGAGGCAAGATCTCGAATGGCGCCGTGCTCGTGCGCGTAAGTCACTGCGGTTTCTATGCTGGTCATCACCGCAGGGTCATCCGCGGCGAGCAGGGTAATCCAGGCGCTGACGACGGCGGTATCGCCCATCCTGATAAGGCTGTCACCAGCAAGCGCGCGCCGTGCCAATTCGATTGCATGAGGTTCGCCCATGAATCCGAAATGCCGTGAGAGAACGCTGTCCAGAGCCCGTGCGCCAGAGCTATCGTGGAACGGCAGCGCCCGGAGCCGATCGACATTCGCGAAGAGCTCCGGCCTGTCTGGCGTGATCAAAGCGATATTGATCAACCCCGCGTCTAGGCGGCGCCCGATCTCCTCATGCCCCTCGGGTAAGTGATCCCGCGCATCTCGCCACACTTCGACTTCATGGTCACGGGACCCTCCGAGTTGGAGAAGCGCAAGACCGAGAGGAATTGAGAGCCGCGCCTTGCGAACGGGGTCGGCCGTCAGTTGTATCGCCTGTTCGAGGTATCGGGCTGCGACTTCGCTGTCGACCGACTGCGCAGCCCTCCCCAACTGTTCGAGTGTCGCTAGGCGCTGATCTGCCGGTGGTGGCTCCTGGATACACCGCTGAAGATAGGCTACCGCTGCCGAAGGGGACGCGCGTCGAAGCGCGACCGCACTCGCCTGGCGCAACAAGGTGGCCACATTCTCGTCGCCCGTAGGAGGGGTTCGCAGGAGATGCGTGGCAACTCGTTCAACATCTCCTTCCTTTTCCAGTAACCGTGCGGCCTTCGCGTGCGCGTCGAATCGATCGGGAATGTCGATCCCTTCATACACCGCCGCCGCTACAAGCGTGTGTACGAAATGAACGATCGGTTCTATCCAGCCGAGTCCAGGCGACGAAGCGCTGCCATTGGCTATTCTACCGGAAGAAAGGACCTCCAGGATGTGTTCGGATTGAAGTTCCTGTGCGGCCTTCGCAGCACTTGACAGGTCGAGACCTGCAAGTGCGGCAGCCGTAGCCATTGGTGCGTCATCACCGAGGACAGCCACAGCGCGGGCCAGTTGGGCACAGTCTGTGGACATTCGGGCGATATTTAGCCGAACTCGCGTGGACAGGGTGCCAGATCCGAAGTCGAGCATTCTTTCAGCGTTAGCTCGTGAAGGCATCACACCGGCCGCCGCCGCCGCATGTGTCAATTCGGTTAGTAGTAGTGGGTTTCCGCCCGTCACCCTGCGACATGCTTCGACAAACTGTTCATCGGCAGCGATCCCGAGTTGCTGCTGCACCACCGCGGCAGCGCCATCCGTGGTCAACGGTGCGGGGCACAGCACAGTGCATGACGCGTCTGTCCGCAGTAGATCGAGCAGTCGCTGGTCAGGGTCGGTGCCACGTTGCCGGGCAGCCGCCACAACACAGACCGGAAGTCCCTCTAGTCGCGGCAGAAGGTACGTCAAGAACCGAAGGGAATCAGTGTCTGCCCAGTGTAGGTCGTCGCAAATCAACATCAGCGGCTCGACTTGACACAGATTCACCGTGAGCCAGTACAGACCGTGTAGGACCGCGAAGTCACCTGCCGGTGCTGTGTCGCCGGCAACCGGCGCGAGGACGCTTCTCGCGGCTGCTACGCCGCCACGAAACAGCTCGGCCAGAGCTACCTCATCGAGGCTATTCACGATTGGTTCGAACCACTGGCGGACCAAGCCAAACCCAACCTCGTGCTCCAATTCGAGGCTTCGTGCCTTCAGCACTCGCAGTCCTGACTTGGCACCGAGTCGGGCGGCCTCGGCGACGACCGCCGACTTCCCGATCCCCGCTGGGCCCTCCACCAGCACGAATCGACCTGTCCCGGCCTCGACATCAGTGACGGCGCGCCCGATCACCCCTGCCTCAACAGCACGTTCGACCAGGTGAGTAACCACCACACCATCATCTCACTCTTTACCGGAGCGACAAGTCGCTTGGTTCCTGGTCCAGGTTCGCTTGCTCGTCCCCGAACATTGACGGCACTTCAGTCTCTTCTGTCGCCAGCGGGCAACCGTAGCAGCGTTGATCATTCCTTGTGCTACAGAGGGTAATCGTCGAGGCTTCGGTGGTCAGACCGCACGATGTTGGCGCTGTCAGGACGCAGACCTCGGCGGTACCGGACGGGGAGTCCCGCTGCGTCGAACACGATCTTCCGCACGAGACACCGGTGCGATCTGGGCAGGTACGGACGGAGATCGCCGACGACGTCGACTCAGGGGCACATGTGGGGGGTTGGATCTGGGGGTCGACCCGGATGCGGCCAGGGCTGTTTGTGTCGGAACCTGGTCGCGAGCATTCTCGTATTCAAGCCAGAGGCATTGTGGTCAGGAGAACATGTGATGGTCGGCGCGCACATCGCTGATCTTGCCCGCGGTCGGCGTGGGGTGGTGCTGGTGATCCTGGTCGCGGCGGCGTGGATCCGATCGATCATCGCGTTGATGAAGTGGTTGGACTTCAACCCGCTCATCGACTTCGACATCGAATATCCGGATGATGCCACCCGCGGTTCAAGGGTCACGTCGGAGAACCCGGTATCCGGGTGCCAAGACGACTTCCGGCTTTGGGAGGCGGCATTCGCCACGATGGACGGCATCGCATGATGCGATGGCTACGGCTCGCTGTGACCGGCGTGTTGATCGGCGCTGTCGGCGGCCTCATGGGTGCGGCTCCTCGCCAATCAGCGCCCGCGACCCACCCCACCGCCGTCGACGCGAAA
>Ga0247823_10005043_pt1 | contig 10520 bp, 10 predicted proteins | sample 13C_PalmiticAcid_2_FD_192426 | JGI IMG/M metagenome (GOLD analysis project Ga0247823, IMG submission 192426) | Soil microbial communities from agricultural site in Penn Yan, New York, United States - 13C_PalmiticAcid_Day30 | ecosystem: Environmental > Terrestrial > Soil > Agricultural land...
GAAAACGCTAAACCTACTGGCTGTCAGCGTTAGAAATGCGCCCCATTTCAGCCGTTCCCCTCGCTTCTCCAAGTTCCCGAAAGCTGACGCTCACTGACGAACGCGCAGCAAGCTTCATCGCTGGCCGAAGTGACGCGAACGCTCGACGGTCCATCATTATTGAAGCCTTTCATCGCCGGCTTGATGGACTTGCGTACGAGACGGCACATCGATCCCAAAACGCCAGAGTGTCGCTTCCGCCATGGATAGCGCGATCAAAACGATTGAGGTTCCTCCCGCCTGCCCGATCACGCGGAACGCGGTCGTGCCCAGCAACACGCCCAAGACGAGCATCATCCAGGCCGCAATGCTGAGGAGAACCGGAGACGTTCTCCTTGGACGCGCGAGCGCCTCTCCTATCGCGACGAGATACCCGGTGACGTAGCCGCGTCCAAGATCGACCCCGTCGACCTTGCGGTGCAGCACTGAATGCATGCCAACAAGCGCTACCAGCGCCAAGGCAGATGGAAAGGGAGCACCGTCCAGACTCAGGTGCAGGGAGATTGCGGCCGCAGCAGTCGCAAGACCCAGGACGCTCGTGATCGACCAACTCGCTGGGACATTATCGAGAAGCACTGTTCCAATCGAAACACCAAACACGAAGACGATAATCACGCTCAAAGCGATGCCGATGCCGGTCCAGTTGAGCTGAAACAATTGTTGGGCCAGATGTCCGCTATTGCCACTCATGAAGCCAGCATAGAGATTTCCAAGGTTCGTGTAAGCGAGGCCGCTGACATAACCTTCGAGAACCGTTCCGATACTCGCAAACATCATTTCGTTGGCAGGCGTACCCTCTAAACGCACGCGCGGCAGTGAGATTCTCGGCATTGAACAAGCCCTGCATTTCGGACGCACCAAAATGCGCCCGGACCGAAGGCGGCGGAATCATGCTTCGAAATGAATGGGTCATACCAAAGGAGAGATCGCTCAGGGCTGACCTAAACCTGCGTATAGTATCAATTCTCATCACAGCGGGCAGATTGGGTGGCATCATATGCCGGAGGGACCGGAATGCCACTGACGTTCGAGAGAGAGACCGCAGAACAAATAGCCGGCTCCGCTGAAGTGCTTGCGCAATTGATAGCGATCGCCGGGCATGACCTGCGCCAGCCACTGCAGATCGCCCGCCTGAGTATCGAACGGGCGGCCGAACAGGCATTGCCGGGTCAAGCCGCCAAGCGGCTACGGCTGGCCGTCGCCGCCCTCGACCGGTTGAATTTCGAACTCGAAGACATGGCCCATGTGTCTAGGCTTGGAACCGCCTCCACGGAGGCAGGTCCCGTCTCCATAGACGAAGTGCTGGAGGGCCTCGAAGAAGACTGGCACGACTACGCCGAGGCATGTGCAGTGACGCTAAAACTCCGCCCTTCAGGTCTATTGGTGCTCTCGGATCGGCGCAGGCTGAAATCGATCCTGCGCAATCTCGTGGGCAATGCCATTCGCTACAGCCCCCGTGGCGGCGAGGTTTTTGTCTCGGCGCTCGTCGAGGCGGACACCGTGCGTCTTGTGGTTGAGGATCGGGGACGCGGCATTCCGGCCGACCAGCTCGATCGCATTTTCCGCGCCTTCGAACGCGGCAACCAGGCTGAACTGACGCAAGGCCTCGGGCTTGGATTGACCATTGCCCGTGAACTGGCAATGTCACTCGGGCACAAGATGTCCGTGCATTCGATCGAGGGCCAGGGATCGACATTTTCCCTTTCGGCGCCGCTCTATATGGCCCCGGTCAAGATCGACCATGGTCTGGCGCCGGATCTGCAGAGCGGCTACCGGGTCATTCCCATGACCGCCACTGCGCGCCGTTGAAACGAGACTGGAGTATTAGGGCCAGATGCCGTTCGAATCCCGCTACAAGCCAGTCAATCCCAGCATCTATCGGATCGCCGCCATTGTCCTGACGGCGTGCATTTTCCTTTTTGACGTGTTGTCACCGCTCGAGGGCGCGGTCGCGGTTCTCTATGTGCTCGCGATCTTTCTTGTCGCGCATAGTGGACGACGCTGGGAGATCGTCATCATGGCGGTTGTCTGCCTGGCCCTGACAGCCCTTGCCTATGTGATGTCGCATGGCCTGCCGTTGCGGGATGCGCCGGCTCTACGGGCCATGGTAAGCATGGCGGCAGTGGCGATAGCGCTTACCCTGGCTCTGCGCAATCAGGCCGCGACGCAGACCCTCGCTGCCCAGGCGCAACTCATCGACCTGTCGCATGACATGATCTTCGTGACCGACATGGATGGCGTCATCCTGTTCTGGAACCGCGCCGCAGAGGATGCTTATGGCTGGTCTAGTGCCGAAGCCATCGGCAAAAAGGCGGACGACCTGTTGCAGACCGTCTTCCCCGTGGGCCGCGCAAAATCTCAGCAAACGCTGCTCGAAACCGGACGGTGGGATGGTGCAATGGAGCACACGACCCGAACCGGCGCAAAACTGGCACTAGAAAGCAGGTGGGCGCTGGCACGGGGGCCCGACAATACGATCCTGGGCATTATGGAAACCCACACCGACGTCTCCGAGCGAAAGGCGGCACATGCCGCCTTGGTGCAGAGCGAGCGCCGGTTTCGCCGCATGTTTGACGCGACGCGCATGGGTGTCGTTCAGGAAGACTGGTCGGAAGTTCGGACCGCGCTGGCCAGCCTTAGAGACACCGAACTGACCCCGGGCTTCGTCCTGAACGCACGCAGCCTCGTGCGCATCGATGACGTCAATCCGGCGCTCCTCCGCATTGTTGGGGCGGACAGTACCGGCGCGCGGCCGGCTCATCAGACCGCAGACGACATTCTCGCCGAAACCGATCGCTCCTTTGCCGGGGCGCTGGCGGCATTTGCGCGCGGTGACGCCTTCTTCGAGGGCGAGACGGACGTGGTCGCCACCGATGGGCGTCTGATCCCGGTCCTTTTCACCATCACCTTCCCGACCAGTGCCGACGACGGCGATAGCGTGCTGGTGTTCATGCTCGATATCACCGACATCCGCCACGCACAGGATGCGCTGCAGCAGGCGCAGGCCGAACTCGCCCACGCGGCCCGCGTCGCAACGCTAGGCGAGCTGACCGCGTCGATCGCCCACGAGGTCAATCAGCCGCTGATGGCCATCGTAACGAATGGCGAGGCCGGCATGCGCTGGCTGCGCCGCGATCCGCCGGAGCTGGGTGAAGTCGAGACATCGCTCGGACGCGTCGTCGCCGAAGGTCGTCGTGCTGGAGAGATCGTCAAGCGTATCCGCGCTTTTCTTCAGAAGGCGCCGAACCAAAAGGTCGCCCTCGATATCGCTTCCATCGTGGAGGACGCGGCCTTGCTGGTCGATCGCGAACTCGCCCGTTCCGGTGCACAACTAACCCTGGAAATAGAACCAGGACTGCCATCAGTCCTGGGCGACCGCGTTCAGTTGCAACAAGTCATTGTTAATCTGCTCGTCAACGCCGTTCAGGCCATGGCCGGCCAACATGCCGAGCAACGCATTTTCGTCACCGCTCGTCCCGGCCAGCATGGGATGATCGAGGTCACCGTGCGCGATAGTGGGCCCGGTATTGCCCCCGAGCAGCTCGAAAGCCTGTTTGAGCCGTTCTACACCACCAAGGCCGAAGGCATGGGCATGGGCCTTCCCATCTGCCGCACCACCGTCGAGGCCCATGGCGGCGCACTCATCGTCAATGCCAATCTCGGGCGTGGGGCAGAATTTGTCGTTACACTTCCCGCAGCAAACTCGGGGACCACATGATCCGGCACACCAGCAACCAGCCAGCCCCAGCTTCCGTCCCCACCGGCCCTTTCGTTGCCGTGGTGGACGACGACCCTTCGGTTCTCGATGCTCTCGATAGCCTACTGCGCTCGGTCTCTCTCGCGACGCGTCTATTCGCCTCGCCCGGCGAACTGCTCGCCGCACAACTGCCTGACGGGCCCGGCTGCATCGTGCTCGATGTGCGGCTGCCTGGGGTCAGTGGTCTCGATTTTCAGGAACACCTGACGAGGAGCGGCATCGACCGCCCCATCGTGTTCATGACCGGTCATGGCGATATCCCCATGACCGTAAGGGCCATGAAGGCAGGCGCAATCGACTTCCTGGCCAAGCCGTTTCGCGATCAGGACATGCTCGACGCGGTCATGGCCGCCATAGACCGCGACACCGCGAATAGAAGCGCCAATGCCGCATTGGTCGACCTGAGAGCCGAGTTCGAGAGCCTTACCCAGCGCGAGCGTGAGGTAATGACGCATGTCGTTGCCGGGCTGATGAACAAGCAGGTCGCCGGCATTCTTGGCCTCAGCGAGATCACGGTCAAAATCCATCGCGGCAATGTCATGCGCAAGATGGGTGTCCGCACTCTGGCCGATCTTGTGCGTAAAGCCGAGGCCCTCGGCCTCAAGCAGGCGCCATGAGCACAAACCTCCGTATGATTCCCCAAGTGCCGGCTTTGCGCGACAACGGGACAAACGCTGCCTGCCCCAAGTGCAGCCAACCCGATAGACCAAGATGACCACACACAAGACCATCGCAATCGTCGACGACGACGAAGGCGTCCGCACTTCCCTTTCCAACCTGCTCCGATCATTCGGTTATGATGTCGAGACCTATGGCTCTGGGATAGAATTTCTGGAGAAAGGGCGCGACAGGCCAGCCGATTGCATCATCTCCGATGTGCAAATGCCGCAGATGCGCGGGGATGAGCTGCAAAGCCGTCTCATCGAAACCGGCTCGACAACACCCATGATTTTCATGACCGCCTTTCCGACCGACGCCATTCGCGGACGCGTCATGGAAGCCGGTGCCCGTGCCTTTCTCGAAAAGCCGGCCGAAACTGCGCTGCTGCTGCGCCATATCGAAGACGCTGTCGCCTGACATACCTTGGTATGACGACGCTACCCCAGCGTAGGATTATCTCTGCCGACCGCTGCTCCTAACCTCGCCTTGTCAATCAAAGGCGCCTGCAAGGAGCAAGCAAATGTCCGACGGATACATCACCCTCAGGGACGGTACCCGCCTCTTCTACAAGGATTGGGGCAGCAAGACCGCCCAGCCCATCGTCTTCCACCACGGCTGGCCGCTGTCGTCCGACGACTGGGACGCCCAGATGCTGTTCTTTGCGGCCGAGGGTTATCGCGTTATTGCCCATGACCGCCGCGGGCATGGGCGTTCTACCCAAACCGATGCCGGCAATGACATGGACACTTATGCCGCCGATGTCGCCGAACTGGCGGCAGCGCTGGACCTGCGCAACGCCATCCACATCGGCCATTCGACCGGCGGCGGCGAAGTGGCCCGCTATGTCGCTCGCTACGGACGCGATCGCGTTGCCAAGGCGGTTCTGGTCGGCGCGGTTCCGCCCATCATGATCCAATCCGAAAAGAACCCCGGCGGCCTGCCGAAGGCGGTTTTTGACGGCTTCCGCACCGCCCTCGCGGCCAATCGGGCCCAGTTCTATCTCGATGTCCCCACCGGGCCATTCTATGGCTTCAACCGCCCGGGTGCCGCAGTATCCGAAGGCACGATCCGCAACTGGTGGCGGCAGGGCATGATGGGTGGCGCCAAGGCGCACTATGATTGCATCGCGGTCTTTTCCGAGACCGATTTCACCGACGATCTTCGCCTGATCGAGGTCCCCACTCTCGTGCTTCATGGCGAAGACGACCAGATCGTACCGATCGCCGATTCTGCACTGCTCTCAATCAAGCTGCTCAAGCACGGCACGCTCAAGACCTATCCTGGCTATCCGCACGGCATGGCGACGACCCATGCCGATGTCATCAACGCCGATCTCCTCGCCTTCATCAAGGGCTAAGGCCGACCCGGACCATACGCAAGTATGGCCGGAGCAACCCGACGTTCGATGGAGACAGCAGAAGGCTCCGCCTAGCCTGTCTCCATCGACGAAACCTCACAAGGAGCTCAGTCATGGATGCCATCGCAGCCCCCTCGCGCCACGTCGTCCGCCTCGGCGCTGAAACACCGCGGTTCAGCGGTCCGCGCGGGTTCATTTCCCATCTGGATGCGACGACACTCGCCATCCTGCGTCGCCTGTCACTCCGTCGGCTGATGCTAGGAAAGGGGGGTGTGCGCGAGCCGCACTGGCACGCCAACGCCCACGAGCTTGGTTATTGCGTCACGGGCGAAGCGCTTGTCACCATCGCCGCCAACCATGCTGAGCGCGAGAGCTTCGTGGTCGGCGCCGGCGACATGTTCTTCGTGCCCTCCGGCGCCATGCACTGCATCGAGAACCTCAGTGACGGCCGAACCGAACTGATCCTCGCCTTCTCGCACGAGAAGCCGGAAGACTTCGGAATGAAAGCCGCTTTCGGCGCCATGAGCGACGCAGTGCTCGGCAATACCTATGACCTGCCCGCAGCCGCTTTCGAAACGCTCGACCGCAGAGTGACCGTTCCCAAGATTTTCGGTCTCGAAACGGCCTCGCTGGTCGAGGGGCAAGCGCGCCATATCAACGCCTACAAGTATTCGCTGGAAGCGACGCCGCCGCAGATCACCTTCCCGGCGGGTACTGCCCACACGGCCAAATCCGCTGTTTGGCCGGTTCTCCGCGACATTGCCATGTTCTCGGTGGTGATCACCCAGAGAGGCATGCGCGAACCGCACTGGCACCCTGAAACCGCCGAGATGGGCTATGTGCTTTCTGGCACAGGGCGCATGACCATCCTCGATCCGGATGGCAGCACCGATACCTATCTCATCGGCCCCGGCGACGCCTATTTCATCCCGCCGGCCTACCCACACCACATCGAGAATGTCGGTGACGGCGACTTTCACGTCCTCGTCTTCTTCGACCAAGCTTCGCCCGGCGATGTCGGTTACCGCTCGCTGATCAACGTCTATCCGCGTGACGTGGTCGCGGCCGCCTTGGGGCTGGCCGAGGACGACTTGCCCAATTTCCCCTTCACCGAGATCGACCCGCTGCTCGTGCCGCGCGCCAATCCAATCGACCCCGTCGCCTGATCCACCAATTTCAAAGGAGAATACCATGTCTACCAACAACGCCCTGCGCACCCCGTCCGACCTCGGTGAGAACGCCACGCGCGATGTCGCCGCCGCCCTGACGACACTCCTGGCCGACACCTTCGCGCTCTATCTCAAGACCAAGAACTTTCACTGGCACATGTCGGGGCCGCATTTTCGCGACTATCACCTCATGCTCGACGAGCAATCCGAGCAGATCCTCGCCATGACGGACGAAATCGCCGAGCGGGCCCGCAAGGTCGGTGGCACGACCCTGCGATCGATCGGCCATATCGCCCGCTTGCAGCGCATCGCCGACAACGACGCGGCCTATGTCACCCCCGACGACATGATCGCCGAGCTTGCCAGCGATAACCGGCAGTTCGCCGCCTATCTGCGCTCGACCCACGCTACGGCTGAAGAACACAACGACGTCGCGACGACGAGCCTCATCGAAAACTGGATCGACGAAACCGAGCGCCGCGCCTGGTTCCTGTTCGAAACCACCCGCCGCTAAGCCACTTCAAAGGAGAAAATCATGAGTGTCGTGCTCGAAAAACTGCTGTCGCAATCCGCCTTCTCCCACGAAATCGACGTGCCCTTCGACCAGGTCGATATCGCCGACTGGCTGTTCAACCTGCCGGAAGCCGAATACCAGCGCTGCTGCCCGCCCGACCACATCGCCTGCGGCGCCACCTTCACCGACGATGGCCGCCGGATGTCCATCAACGTCGAAAAGATCGGAACGGGCCTCGTCATCCAGCACTACGTCGCCGAAGAGGCGACGCCGTCCTACTGCCGGATGAACTCCATTTCCGACGTCTTCACCCCCACTGGTGAACGCAGCCAGGTCAATGTCATCTGGGAACTGATCGCCGAACCTATCGAAGGAAATCGCACGCGCTACACCAACAAGGTCACATCCCATCCGACGGCTAACTTCCTCGATTTCATCGCAGCGCACGGCCAGTCCTTCGAAGAAGCGGCCGCAGCGCGCCAGTCGGCCAGCGGCGACCACAATAGCCGAGAAACCCCCCTCTTCGCCGAAAGCATCGCCCGCGCCGCACGCGCCAAGGCGACCGCAAAGGCCGCAGCCTGAAGCGTCGTAGGGCGGCAGTGACAATCACTGCTGCCCGACAACCCGGCCTTAGGTCAGAACAGCGCCCCATTCCGGCCATTCTGGCTGCGCGCTAGATTTACCCAAAGCTGCCATTGGCTACTACGGCATGGGCGAGGTGGACCGCAGAACCATTCACTCTATGAGCGTCGTTGGTTGACCTTGGAGTCGCATCACAGCCGTTCATTCGCCGGGTGGAGGCAGCTTTTTCTGGCTGGCGGCCGTCAGCGCCGTGAGCAAGGCTTCAAGCCGCTTCTCGCCCCGCCTTTCCGCCAGCACGTAAATCCCCATTGGGATCATGGACAGGGGGCCGGACTGCGAGACCTCGGCTATGCCACGCTCCGCAAAATATGGCGCAATGACGTTCGATATGCGCAGGAAGGCATCGGTATGGGTGAGATAGTCGATGCAAGCCGAAATTGAGTTGGAGCCAAAGACATGGTTCTCCTGACCAAACGAAGCTTCGCCCCTCGCCCGTCGCCAATGCTCGTCAAAGAATCGCTGCTGGCGGCTTTCGCTCAGTGAACTGGTGACCACCGGATAGTTTTCGATTTCCGTGCGCGTGCGGGGCCTGCCCAGCAAGGGATGGCCCTCACGCACGAAGACGCCATTGTAGACCTGGCTCAGCCGGATGAACTGTGCCCCAAGACTAGCGCTAAGGCCCCGGATTTCGTGTGAGACAAACAGCGAAATGTCGCCGGAAAGCAGTTGATCGAGGCATCGCATCTGGTCGCCCAGACTAACCTCCACCGGTGCACCAGGATTGACCCGCTGGTAGTCGAGCACCGTGTCGCGGACGAACACTGTCCACCACGAGTAACCGCTACCCACGCTGATCCCGCGTTCTGACCGTGCCCGCATGTCGTTGACGGACTTGCGCATATTGTCATCGAGACGCTGCATCAGGCGGGCGTTCTCATAGACGACCTCTCCATATGGCGTCAGCCTCACACCTCGCGAAGACCTGGCGAAAAGTCGGGCGTCCATATCCTCCTCAAGCTTGCGCATATTTACCGTCAATGTGGGTTGCGTCACATTGAGAACGACCGCCGCAGCCCTGATACTGCCGGTCTCGGCAATGGCGATGAACTGATGCAGCAGTCGATCCATCGAAGCCTCCACTGATAGATTTTATCTATCTTAATCGCTCGCTTTCGTATTTTTCTAGAGCGCGAGTCCGTGCCAATCTTCCATACATGGGACGCTGCCGGAGAGCAGTTCCCAAGCAATTTGGGAGGTTCCTATGTCCGTTCGTATTCCCCGCCGCCAGTTTCTACTCGGTAGCACGATGCTCGCCGCTTCGAGCGGCCTCGGAACTCTGCCTGGATTCGCCCAGCAAGCCGCCCTACGCCTGACCTTCTGGGGCGGACAGGACCGCGCCACGCGCACCTACACGGTCGCCGACATGTTCAGCACTGAATCAGGCAATAGTATTGAAGGGGAATTCATCGGCTGGGATGATTATTGGACCCGGCTCGCGACGCAGGTCTCCGGCGGCAATGCTCCCGACATCCTCCAGATGGACTACCGCTATATAGTAGAATACGCCTCGCGTAATGCGATCGCCCCGCTTGACGATTATCTTGGTGGCACGCTCAATCTCTCCGATTTTGACGAGGATCAGATCGCAGGTGGCCGCGTCGGCGGCAAGCTTTATGGCGTGTCGCTCGGCGCCAATTCGGCATCCATGATCTACAACGCCGCGGTTTTCGAGGAAGTCGGTATCGCCCCGCCGAGCCTCACCACCACCTATGACGATTATCGCGCCATGGGCGAGGCCTTTGCCAGCGCCAATGTCCGAAACGGCATAAAAGTCCTTGCCGACTCCTCGGGCAGCGACATCGTGTTCGAAAACTGGCTGCGCCAGCGCGGCTCCGCTTTGTTCACCGCTGAAGGCAAGCTTGGCTTTGACGAAGCCTCTCTCGTGGAATGGTTCAAACTATGGGCCGACCTGCGCGCAGCGGGCGTTATCGTCTCAGCCGAAGACCAAGCCTTGAGCTCGGCCTCGGCCGAGGCCAGCATGATCATCACGAACAAGGCGGCGACCACTGCCATCAATTCCAATGAACTGGTCGTCTATCAAGGTTTAAGCCCTGATACTCTGGGTCTGACCAGCTACCCCCTCATCGACGACGGAGCCGGCGGCCACTATCGCAAGCCATCGCAATTCTTCTCCGTGAGCGGCACCTCGCAAAACCCGGAACACGCCGCCGCCTTCATTTCCTACTTCGTCACCAATCTGGAAGCTGCCAAGGTGCTCGGCGTAGAGCGCGGCATTCCCTGCAGCGCCGCCGTGCGTGAAACCATCTCGAGCGACCTGACGCCGGCAAGTCGCCTCGCCCTCGACTATGTCGCCTCGCTTGGTGCTCTGGTTGGCGCCCTGCCCCCGTCTCCGCCCCCGGCTGCGGGTGAAGTGAGCAAGGC
>Ga0247823_10005044_pt1 | contig 10519 bp, 5 predicted proteins | sample 13C_PalmiticAcid_2_FD_192426 | JGI IMG/M metagenome (GOLD analysis project Ga0247823, IMG submission 192426) | Soil microbial communities from agricultural site in Penn Yan, New York, United States - 13C_PalmiticAcid_Day30 | ecosystem: Environmental > Terrestrial > Soil > Agricultural land...
GGCGATGCGCAGCGCGAGCCCCTCGGCGACGTGCCCGACAGCCTGAAGGACCGCCGCCTGCTCGCGCTCGACATGGGCGCGCTGATCGCGGGCGCCAAATATCGCGGCGAGTTCGAGGAACGCCTGAAGGGCGTGCTCGACGAGGTGAAAGGCGCCGAAGGCGAGATCATCCTCTTTATCGACGAGATGCATACGCTCGTCGGTGCGGGCAAGTCGGACGGCGCGATGGACGCGTCGAACCTGCTCAAGCCCGCGCTCGCGCGCGGCGAACTCCATTGCATCGGCGCAACGACGCTCGACGAATATCGCAAATATGTCGAGAAAGACCCTGCGCTCCAGCGGCGGTTCCAGCCGGTCTTCGTTGGCGAGCCGACGGTCGAGGACTCGATTTCGATCCTGCGCGGGCTCAAGGAAAAGTATGAGCTGCACCATGGTGTGCGCATCACCGACGGCGCAATCGTCGCCGCCGCGACTCTGTCGAACCGTTATATTTCCGACCGTTTCCTGCCCGACAAGGCGATCGACCTGATGGACGAGGCCGCGAGCCGTATCCGCATGGAGGTCGAATCGAAGCCCGAAGAGATCGAGACGCTCGACCGCCGCATCATCCAGATGAAGATCGAGGAAGCGGCGCTGACCAAGGAAACCGACGCCGCGTCGAAGGAGCGGCTCGCGACCCTGCGCACCGACCTCGCGAACCTCGAACAGCAATCGGCCGGGCTTACCCAGCGCTGGCAGGCCGAAAAGGACAAGATCCACGCCGAGGCGAAGATCAAGGAAGAGCTCGACGTCGCGCGCTCGGCGCTTGATCAGGCGCAGCGCGCCGGCGACCTGGCGAAGGCGGGCGAGCTTAGTTACGGGACCATTCCCGGCCTCGAAAAACGGCTTGAGGAGGCGCAGGCGGCCGCCGGCAACGCGATGCTGCGCGAGGAAGTCACCGCCGACGATATCGCTGCCGTGGTCAGCAAATGGACCGGCATCCCCGTCGACCGGATGATGGAGGGCGAGCGCGAAAAGCTGCTCGGCATGGAAGCGACGCTCGAAAAGCGCGTGATCGGACAGGACGAGGCGGTTCGCGCCGTCTCGACCGCGGTCCGCCGCGCGCGCGCGGGGCTGCAGGACCCGAACCGGCCACTCGGCTCGTTCCTCTTTCTCGGTCCGACGGGCGTCGGCAAGACCGAGCTCACCAAGGCGCTCGCGCGGTTCCTGTTCGACGACGACAATGCGATGGTCCGTATCGACATGTCGGAGTTCATGGAAAAGCACAGCGTCGCACGGCTCGTCGGCGCGCCGCCGGGCTATGTCGGCTATGAGGAAGGCGGCACGCTCACCGAAGCGGTGCGCCGCCGGCCTTATCAGGTTGTGCTGTTCGACGAGGTCGAAAAGGCGCACCCCGACGTGTTCAACATCCTGCTTCAGGTGCTCGACGACGGGCGCCTGACCGACGGACAGGGCCGCACGGTCGACTTCACCAACACGCTGATCATCCTGACGTCGAACCTCGGCAGCCAGGCGATCGCGGCGCTTCCCGACGATGCGCCGGTCGAACAGGCCGAGCCAGCGGTGATGGAAGTCGTGCGCGCGCATTTCCGGCCCGAGTTCCTGAACCGGCTCGACGAGATCGTGCTCTTCAACCGCCTTGCACAGCAGCATATGGGCGGCATCGTCGATATCCAGGTGTCGCGCGTGCAAAAACTGCTGACCGATCGCAAGGTGACGCTCGACCTCACCGACGCCGCGCGCGCGTGGCTCGGCCGCGTCGGCTATGATCCGGTCTATGGTGCGCGGCCGCTGAAGCGCGCGGTGCAGAAATATCTGCAGGATCCGCTCGCCGACCTCATCCTGAAGGGCGAGGTCCACGACGGATCGACGATCAAGGTCGACGAAGGCGACGGCGCGCTGAAGCTGACGTCCGCCTGATCACGGCTGGAGTTTGATCAAGGCGCCCCTCGAAAGGGGGACGCCTTAATTCCCGGCGGTGCCGCGCTGAACCTGCGCGCGCTCGATATTGCCGCGATTCTCGCGCGTTTCCTCGGCCCATTCGGCGCGCGTCTTGCAGATTTTGGTCGTCTGCAGGCGGCTGCCGAGAACCTCTTCCTTGCGGCACACGACCTCGTTCGGATCTTTCTTCTTGCCGGCGGGCTCGGCAGCCGCCGGGCCGGGGACCAGCAGGGTGCCGCCGATCAGGGCAGCCAGCATCAGGGATTGCGTTTTGGTCATCGCTTGAACCTTTTATAACTCTCTGCCGCGCAGTCTAAATCCTCCGCGCCGCGCGGCCAAGCCTTTTGCGCCGGATTGCTCAGCGCGGAGGCGCGACGTCGAACGCGACGGTCAACCGCTCGCCCTCGCCGAACGGCCGCGTCCCGTGCCACAGCCACGACGGGAAAAGCACCAGCCGGCCCGGCGCCGGCTCGACCATCCGCGTCGGCGGCACGTCGAGCCCCAGCGCCGCCTGCGGCTCGCCAAGCGTCAGCCAGCCGGCATCCACGGCATCGTCCGGCTGCCGGTCGGGCAGCGCGACATAGAGCGCCGAGCTGATCCAGCCCTGCGGATGGACATGATTGGCGTGGAAGCCGCCCCCGCACAGCCGCACCGACCAGCTCCCCGCAAAGCGCACCCGCCGGTCGCGGCGCTCGCCGAGTAAGGGATGCGCGGCGTCGGATGGCGGCAGGTCGGCGACATAGGTCCCGACCGCCTCGACAATCGCGGCGCGCAGCGCGCGGGTCACCGGATCAATACGGCTGAACAGCGGCCCGTCGGTCTGGGTGCCGCCGCGCACCGACTGGTCGAGATATGCGCCGCGCGCGAGGTGCAGCGATCGCAGATGCCCCGCGAGTTGGTCGAGCGGCGGCAGGCGATCCGCGAGATCGAACTGCCGCACCAGCCCCGCCGCGCCCGACAGCCAGTCGGCGCGCGGATCGCCCGTCCGTCGCCAGAGCAATTCGGCATAGGGCCAGATCGCCGATCGCCGCGCGCCGCCAGCCGCGATCTCGGCCTCGACGAACGGCAGAGCCTTCACGAAGCGCCGGGTCCGCATCAGATGCCGCACGCGCCAGATCCGCATCTCCTCGCCCGGCAACGCCTCGAACAGGCGGTCGGCATGGTCGACCTGCCCCAGCTCGGCTGCCGCGATCGCGGCATGGCCGGCAATCTCGACCCCCGGCACGCCCGCCGCTCCGGCGCGCGCGACCGTATCGGCCAGCGCCGCATAATCCTCGCCCTGAAGATGAAGATCGAACAGGCCGCGCCATAGCGGCAGCGATGCGGGTTCCGGCACCAGCGCGCGCTCGAACGACGCCGTCGCCTCGCTTGCCCGCCCCATCAGCGCGCGAAGCTGGGCGAGCTGCATATGACCCGGCAGCCACTGCGGCACCTCTGCCAATATCGCGTCGAGCGCCGCTTCGGCCTCCTCGCCGCGCCCCGCCGCCCAGCGCGCCGCCGCCAGCCCGATCAGCACATCGCCATTGGGCGGCCCCGCCCGCTCGGCCGTCTCGAACAGCGCCACCGCGTCGACCCCCGCCTCATAGGCAATGCGCGCGCGGCCATGCGCGATCCCGGCATCGGACGGGTCGAGCCGCGCCGCCGCCCCGAATACCTCCAGCGCCGCCGCATGCTCGTCGAGCGCGCGGTGGAGCAATCCCGTCCATTGCAAGAGCCGCGCCGAATTCGACCGCTTCGCCGCCGCCGCGATCAGCGGCAGCGCCGCTTCCTCCTCGCCCGCGTCGAGCGCAAGGTTTGCGAGTTCCCCCAGATCGTCAGCGCCCGCACGCCCGGCGCGCGCCGCCGCGAGCCGGTCGGCGAACGTCACAGACCCTCGGGCGCGCCGCCCGCGTCGCTACCGATCAGCGCCGCGACCGCTTCGCGCTCGACGGGCAGCAGATCGGGGTGCCAGATGTCGAAGATGAAGACGACACGCAGCTGATCGCTGGGGTTCAGGGCCTCATGTTCGATCGTGTCATCGAATACGAACGCCTCGCCGCGCCGCCAGTCGCGCGTCTCGGCGCCAACGCGGAACCAGCAGCCGTCGGGCACGATCAGCGGCAGATGGCAGACGAGCCGCGCATTATTATAGCCGACGTGCGGCGGGATCGCGGTGCCCGGCGCGAGCAGCGAGAACATCGCATTGGGGGACGCGCCCGGGATGACGGGCTGGTCCAGCTCTTCGAGCAGCGCCAGCGTGCGCGGACAATGGCGCGCATTGGCCTCGACCCGCTGCCCGCTGCGCAGCAGGTGGATCGCGGTCCAGTCGGGATTGTGGTTGAGATCCCGCCACTGGTCGAGTGGCTGGTGCGCGGCATATCGGACATAGGGGACCAGCTCGGCGCGCTCGGCGGTCATCGCCGCCTCAAGCTCGGCAGCAATCGCGTCGGTCGCGGCCTCGATCATCTCAAGCCAGGGGAAAAGCGCGCGCGGATGAAACTCACGCTCGCGCAGACCCGGAAAATGAAAATGCGTCGGCTCGCTATGATAGGGCCGCGTGCGGCGTAGCGCATTGCTCCGAAAGCGCGCGATGCGCGCGGCCCCGTCGGTGTCGGCACGCGCCTCGATATCGGCCATCCGCGCCTCCAGCGCCGCCTCCTTCGCGCCGAGCCACGCTGCATGGCAGCGTTCGCCTCCGGCCAGCACCGCGTCCAGTTGCGGTGGCAGCGCGCCGTCAGGCTTTTGCGCGATCGCATGCCCCCACGCTTCGCCGGCATTCGGGTCGCCGATGCGTTCGAGCAGGTTCGCACGCAGCATCAATGCGGTGAAATCTAGCGGCGCCAACGCCAGTGCGCGATGCACCGCATCGAGCGCGACGCGCGGGCGGCCCAGGGCGCGATGGGCACCGGCAAGCCGCAACAGCACCGACAGGTCGTCACCGTCCTTCGCCGCGTCCTCGAACAGTGCCGCCGCGCGGGCGAAGTCCTGCGCGGCGAGTGCGCGGTCGGCCTCTGACAAGAGCGCGGCGCGCTCTGCACTCACAGGCTGTACCCGAATTTTTCCACCCACGGCCGAAGCACCGGCAGGATCGGCTCGAGATGCTGGCGATAGCCCTCCCATCGTCCCGCCGCGCGCTTGTAGATCGGCTCGACGACCTGCGCATAGCTTGCGGTGGTGATCAGCCCGCGCGACTTGGCAGTCGCCCTGTGGTCGAGCGCCTCGTCGCGCCACTCGAGGCCCAGGAAGTCGAACAGCGGCCGCACTTCGGCCTCCACATCCTCGACCAGCCGTTCATAGACGATCGTGTGGACATTCAGCCCGAACAGAGCGCGCGCACGCTCCCAATGCTGGAAGGTCAGGTCATAGAAAGCGGCCGCATCCTCCAGCCGCAGGAAGTTCGCCATCGCGTCGTTCAGGCGGAAATTGCTCATGAAGCAGCTCAGCAGCACGTCGCATGGATGCCGCAGCGCGAGGATGAAGCGCGCATTCGGGAACAGCCGCTGGATCAGCACCGCCTTCGACAGGAACAATGGCGACTTGTCGATCAGCATCCGGTCCGGCGACAGCGGCGCCGGCGCGACTTTCGCGATCTCGTCGAAATAGAAGCGCCGGGCATCGTCTACCGCTTCGGCGTCGAGCCCGGGGATTGCGGCCATGCCGCCGATGCGCTTGTCGGTGTGATTGAGCGGCGGCTGCTCTTCGAGCACCATCGTTCCCGGATGCCCCATAAGGATCGTGTCGAGCAGCGTCGTGCCCGAGCGCGGGAATCCGAGCAGGAAGACCGGGTCGGCATGCTCGCGCCCCGGAGCCGCTTCGGGCCAGCTCGCCGCCCATTCGGGGGTCAGCAGCCCGATCTCGCGCCGAAGATTATCGCGCAGCACCGCCGAGCGTTCGAGCGGGCGCGTCGGCGACGCCTCGTGCAGGCGGTTCGTCGCGCTGAACGCCAAAAACGCCTCGTCGGGACGGCCCAGCCGGTCAAGCACCTGCCCGGTAAAATGCAGCGTCCGCTCGGGCTCGATGTCGTCGGGAACCATCGCCAGCATCGCCAGCGCCTCCTCGAACATCTTCGCGCGGCGAAATTCGAGCGCGCGAATGAAGGCAAGCGCTCCTTCACCAAGCCCGTTGGCTTCGGCGAGCGCGATCAGCGGTGCCAGCTCTTCCTCGCGGTTGCTGTGCTCATATTGGACCGCGAGCCCGATATAGGCGTCAGTGACCGACGGATCGAGCGCGATCACCTTGCGAAACGCCTGCTCGGCCTCGTCGATGCGGCTCAGAAGCCCGCATTCGACGCCGAATTTCAGCTGTAAATTGGCATTGTCGGAGTCGCGCGCGATCGCTGCTTCGATCGCCGGCATGGCATCGTCCTGCCGGCCTTCCTTCTTGTACTGGACATAGAGCTCGTGGAGCGCGCGCGCGTCGTCGGGAAATTCCTCGGCGGTCCGCCGGAGCAGCGCCTCGGCCTCTTCGCCGCGATCAACGGTGCGGAGCGCCACCGCCAGATTCAGGCGCGTCGGGGGGGCATAGGGGTTGAGCGCCATCGCCTTTTCAAGCGCGGCGACGCTGCCCTCCAGATCGCCCGTCGCCGAGCGCGCATTCCCGAGGTTGTTCCAGCTCTCGAAATCCTGCGGTTCGCGCGCCACGACATGCTCATAGGCGGTGACCGCCTCGTCGAAGCGTTCGAGCGACTGCGCGACAAAGCCGCGATAGCGCGCGATACGGAGTGTCGCATCGGCGCGCGCCAGCTCGGGCGTCGCAATCTCCAGCGCACCTTCCAGATTTTCGCCGTCGATCAGCACCGCAATCAGATTGCACGCGATCGTCGTGTCGGCCGGGCGCGCGCCATGCGCGGCACGGAGATGGTCCGCGGCCGCTCCCAGGTCGCCGGCCCGCGCCTGCAACATGCCCAGAAAGGCATTGAGCGCGGCGGTGTCGCCGCCACTTTCCAGCGCCCCTTCTGCAAGCCGGCGCGCGCGCGCGACATCGCCGGACTGCGCCGCACCGACGGCCTGGCGCAACACGTCGGCAGTATGGGAATCGAGCATCAAATTTTCACCGCCTGAACGAAAAGGGGCGGCCGGTCCTGCGACCTGCCGCCCCCTATCTTAGGACGAAATGCGGAACTTAGAAGTCCAGCGTGACGCCAGCAAAGATGTAACGACCCAGCGCGTCGTACGTCGCCGGATAGGTGTTGCCGTTGCAAGGACCGGTCGGGCACAGGTTCGACCCGTCGCGGCCGGCGTTACCCGAGGTAACGAGCGGCGGCTGCTTGTCGAACAGGTTGTTGATGCCCAGACGGAACGTATAGTTGTCCGACACGGCGAACGTGGTCGCCAGATCGAAGTAGCTGTACGCCTTGAGACGCAGGCCCGGGTCGAAGTTGAAATCACCCGCAAGCGACTGGCTGTCGCTGAGCGTTTCCGCCTTGACCTTGCCGATGTAGCGCCACTGCAGCGAGATCCCCACGCCGCTCGGCATGTTGAAGCTCGTGCGCAGCTTGTGGCGCCATTTCGGCAGCATCGAGCCGCCAGCCGTGGTGCCGCCCGACGAACAGACCGGACCATAGAGGCCGGCGCAGTCATAGGCTTCGGTGAGACCGTTATCGACGCTGTACTTGTCGAGATAGGTACCGACGAAGCTCATCGACAGCGTGCCGATATCGCCGATTTCGTGGCTGTAGGCGCTGTTGATTTCCAGACCGCGGGTGCGGACCTTACCAAGGTTCGACGGGATATTGTCGACATAGCCGCCCGGCGTCAGCCAAAGCGAACCGGCCGCGTCGCGATTGATCAGGCCGCACGATGCCGGCGTGAAGGTCGCGGTCGCGTTCAGCGTACAATCCTTCAGGATCGCATCCTGTGCCGGCGGCTGGATCGCGTCCTTGAGCTTGATGTCGAACCAGTCGACCGTCAGCGAGAAGCGCGGCAGGAAGCTCGGCTGCAGGACGACACCGAAGGTCTTCGTCGTTGCGGTTTCGGGCTTCAGATCCGGGTTGCCACCGAGCAAGCCGTTATACTGGCCGGCCGGGTTCGCGGTCGTGCCCTGACCGATGGCGAGGCCCTGTGCGATACAGCCGTAATCGGTTGCGGTGACCGGTGTGCCGGCGCACGGATCGGTCGCACCGTTCAGGCCGACCGTCGGGGTCGAGAACAGTTCCTGGATGTTCGGTGCACGAACCGCACGGTTGTACTGACCACGGAAGCGGACGTCGCGGATCGGGGCGAATTCCAGCTGCAGCTTGTACGTGTCGGTGTCATACTTGCGGTCGGCGCTCGTCTGATACCAGGACTTGCGATAACCACCGCTGAAGCTCAGGTCATAGATGAAGCTGTCCTGGATGATCGGAACCTGCGTTTCGGCAAAGAACTCATAGACCCGGAAGCTGCCCGAAAGCGGGAGCGTCGCGCCGCCCTGGCCGGTGAGGTCACCGGTCGAGAAAGCGTTGTCGGTCTGAAGATTGAGCGATTCCTTGCGCCATTCGAAGCCGAGGTTCACGCCGATGCCATCATCCGCCCAGGGCGACTTGATGCCATATTCGCCGAGCTGGCCGGTGAACGAGGCGTTGGCGACCTGTTCGGACGTGAAGCCCTTCTGGAAGCCGACGGCCGACAGATAGTTGACCGACTCAGGGCTCGCACCGCCAGCACCGTTGAAGATGTTGTACGGAACGCAGTTCGGATCGCTGCCGTCGATGACCGAGCGGCAAACCACCTGACCCAGCGTCGCGCTACCCGGGCGGGTATCGGTCACGACGTTCAGGGCACGGCCCAGACGGGCGACCGAGAATTCGTTCGAATAGACCTGGGTGTAGTTCGAACGACCGTACTGGTAGTACGCATCATACGACCATGCCTTGCCGAGGTCGCCCTTCGAACCGATCACGGTGCGGAAGTTGGTGTGCTGCAGATCGCTCTGACGCGGACCCCCTTCGACGTTACGACGCAGAACCTGCATGAACGCCTGGTTGTAGGTGTTGCCGAGCGAGTCGGTGAACACCAGCGGCGCGGCGCCCGGGTTCGGGTTGTACGGCGCGGCAACGGCGGTCGGGAAGTTGCCGATATAGCCGTTGATCAGGTTCGGTGCGGCGCAGATGATGGCACGCTGGGCGGCCGACATCAGGGCGTTGTCGCAGTTCACGGTCAGCGTGTTGCCGAAGTTGCCCGACGGCGCGATCTGGGCGACCGTGCGGTCGTCCATGAACATGAACTCGAGATACGGCTTGATCGACTCGTTGATCTCGTAGTTCGCGAACAGGCCGGCGGTGTAACGCTCGTCCGGACGCTGGTAGTGGTTCGTCGGCGCGAAGTTGTAGCGCGACGTGGTGTTCTCGAACCCGCCGCCCGGCAGGAAGCTGTACACCGTCGACGACGCCGTGTTGAGCGTCGGGTCGAAGATGATCGCCGTACCGGTCGAGTTGGTCAGCGAGCCACCGCAGTTCGGCGCACCGCCACCCGTGTTCTGGATGGTGCAGGCGCTGTAGTCGCGGCGCGACTGAAGGATGGCGTTCGCCTTGCGATAGCCGGCATAGGCGACGATGTGGCCGCGGCCGTCGTCGAACGCAGCACCGAAGGTCGCGGTGACGTCGATCGTGCCGCCGTCGACGACGCTGCCGTCGGGATAGCCGAAGCCGCGCGCTTCAAGCGGGCCGCGGATCAGCTTGTTGCGGTTGTCGTGCTGATAGATGCTGTACTGGCCGTCGACACGGAAGCCCGTGAAGTCGGTGTCCATCACGAAGTTGACGACGCCGGCGACGGCGTCCGCACCATAGGTCGCCGAAGCGCCGCCGGTCAGAACCTGAACATTCTTCAGCAGCGCGGCCGGGATCATGTTGATGTCGGCAGCCGAGCCGCTTCCGGGGCTCGGATCGCCCGGCAGGAGGCGGCGGCCGTTGACGAGGCTCAGCGTACGTGTGGTGCCGAGGCCGCGAAGGTCGACCGAAGCCGTACCGTCGGCGCCGTTGGCGGCAGTCGACGACTGGCTGGCGAAGACCGAAGGCAGCGAGTTCAGCATGTCTTCGACGCGGGTCGTACCCTGAAGCTTGATGTCTTCAGCGCTCACGACGGTGATCGGAGCGGCCGACTCAAGGTTCGCCTGCGGAATACGCGTACCGGTGACGATGATTTCGTCGCCGCCGCTGGTGGCATCGTCGCCAACTTGCGCGTCCTGCGCCATGGCGGGGGATGCGCAGGCGAGCAGGCCGATGCCGAGCACGAACGGCGCAGCGCCGAGCTTCAGCTTAGAATAGTGGGTGGTTTTCACAGTGCAGTCCCTTGCTACTGTTGATGATATTACCCGGACCCCCGTTTGCGAACGGCGCAATGCCGACGCAATCAGACGCCCCGATGCGTGCGGGATGATCCTACATTCAGGCGTAGTAAAGGTGCATTACACCGGTCACGGCGGTTTCACCGGCGATTGTGACGTATTTGCAACAGACCGGAATCGCAGCGAAATAGACTGCACCAGCGCGGCACAGTTCGCGACACATGATATCAAATGATATGATTTCAGCGCTGTGAAACGTCCGTCAGCGGCCCATCGGTCCCGCCAGCTTGCCGGGATCGAGACGCGCATCGCGCCATTTCAGGCCCCAGTGCATATG
>Ga0247823_10005046_pt1 | contig 10512 bp, 8 predicted proteins | sample 13C_PalmiticAcid_2_FD_192426 | JGI IMG/M metagenome (GOLD analysis project Ga0247823, IMG submission 192426) | Soil microbial communities from agricultural site in Penn Yan, New York, United States - 13C_PalmiticAcid_Day30 | ecosystem: Environmental > Terrestrial > Soil > Agricultural land...
CCGAAACGCATTCGCAAGTGAACGTGCCGTACCACGCGGGTAGGGATCTTCCTACCGGAACACTAATGAGCATTCTCACCGCCGCTGAGATTCCAGATAAAGAATGGCGTAGCTAAGCGCTTTGCCACCATTGTTCGCGGAGGGTTTACATGAGTAATGTGAGAACAGGACTTGCCGGAGTTGGACGATTGTTCAAACTGGCGGGGCTCGTTCTAGTGCTTATCCTGTCTGCGTCTTCGCAGCAGCCTGATCCGCTGGACATCAGCGTCTACGTGCCATCGACTTCCAACAAGGTCACTTTGACGAAAGACGACTTCGAGGTTCGCTTGGACGGACAGGTTGCGGAAGTGATATCGGCTGAAAAGTCGACACAGCCGCTAAAGATAGTCCTCCTGTTGGTAACCCAGTGGGCGGGATGCATGGATAGCTTTGCCCCCTTCTCCTCGCTTGATGAGATCGATCAAGTGTTTGGCGGCGAGGATCAGGTTGCCATCGTTCTTTCGGATGGGGGCGGCACCGTGATTCGCGATCTTTCTAAGCCGGGAATCTCGCTTTCTTCTGACCTGACGGACGCAATCAGGGTGGCTAGCCGAAATAGCCACGAAGATTTGAATTTGGAGTCTGGAATCTATGAATCGAAGCCGGGACTGACATTCCCGATGAAAGGCCTTCAGGCTTCGCTCGGTCTGTTAAGCAGATCTTCGGGAGCAGGCGATAAGGTCATTGTCCTTGTAAACGACCTTAAGAACAGCGTTGAGGGTACGTGGGAAGAATCGAGGAATGCGCTTTCGACTATGGTCGAGCAGAAGGTGTCGATTTCTTGGTTAACTACGCGTGAACTCGGCGATCGATTTTCCCTCGCAGGATTTCCGTACGGCCGACGAGACTTCTTCTTTGGCCTGCCGGACCTCAGCGGCGGTGAGGTGAAGAATTGTCGCGAAAGGAATAGCTCGTTAGAAAATAACGTTAAGGACATTTTGGTTAGACACCGAGATCGGTACAGGCTTCAGCTTCTTCGAAATCAGACCTCCGGACAATCCTTGAGGTCGGTGGCTGTGACCTTGAAGAAGGTCGGCCACCCAGGCGTTTCGTTGACCTATCCGAAGGCCATTTTTGTCGAATGATCGATGAGCCTCAGATCATCGACGTTCCAGAGACGCGATTGGTCGGATCGCGGCTGCGCATGTCGTTTGTGAATGATCGGACGAGCGAGTTGTGGCGTGGCTTTCTTGGGGTGCGTCCGACGATCGCGGGACGGGTCGGGAGCGATTCGTTTTCGGTGAAGGTTTACGACGTTTCGTATTCTTTCTCGCAGTTTGATCCGGCGGCGGAGTTTGATAAGTGGGCGGCGGTTGCGGTGGGTGACGATGCGGATGTTCCCGACGAGTTGGAAATCTTGGTGATACCGGCAGGGAAGTACGCTGAGTTTATTCACGTTGGTCCGGCGTCGGCGGCTCCGAGAACGTTCGGATATATCTTCGGTGAGTGGCTGCCGGCGTCAGGGTTCGAGTTGGATCTTCGGCCGCATTTCGAGATACTTCCTGAGGGGTACGATCCGTTTGATGAGAAGGCGACTGAGCTCGTGTTAATTCCAATACGCTCGTAGGTTTCGCGTCGAAGCGACGCTCATTTGCGGACAAGGATGTCCGCGTTCCGCTACTCTCATTGCGGACAAGGATGTCCGCGTTCCGTTACGCTCATGCGGACAGGAGTGTCCGCCCTCCTCAAGCTATGAAAGCAATTGTTGTTAGAGAATTTGGGCAGCCAGAGGTGATGCAGGTCGAGGATGTCGATCTGGCGGGACCGGTGGGTACGCAGGTGTTGGTGAAGATCGAGGCGGCGGGGGTTAATCCGGTGGATACGTATCTTCGCACGGGCATTCACGCACACGCGCCGAATCTGCCGTATACGCCGGGGAAGGATGCGGCGGGAATTGTCGAGAAGGTCGGCGACGGCGTGACGCGGTTCGCGGCGGGCGATCGGGTTTATACGGCCGGGTCGATCTCGGGGACGTACGCGGAATACGCTATCTGTGATGAAACGCATCTTGGTACGCTGCCGGATAACGTTTCGTTCGAAGAAGGTGCGGGCGTGTGGACGCCGTATGCGACGTCATATCGGGCGCTGTTTCAGAAGGCTGAGGTGAAGGCAGGCGAGACGGTGTTGATCCACGGAGCGTCGGGCGGAGTCGGGCTTGCGGCGGTGCAATGGGCGAAGAATGCGGGACTGCGCGTGATCGGGACAGCAAGTTCGGAGGAAGGGAAGCAAGCCGCGCTCAACAACGGCGCAGACGCCGTTTTCGATCACACGGACGAAGACCATTTCTCCGCGATTCACGAATACACCGATCGCGCCGGAGTCGAGGTGATCGTCGAGATGCTCGCGAACGTTAACCTTGAACGCGACTTTGAGTGCCTGAGTATGTTTGGGCGGATCGTGGTTGTCGGCAACCGCGGCAGCGTTGAGTTTACGCCTCGGCAGGCGATGACGAAAGACGCGACCATCTACGGAATGTCGCTGTTCAACGCCGGAAAAGATAAGATCGACGCCATTCACAAGGCGATCAGTTTCGGTCTTTCACAAGGGTTTCTCAAGCCTCCTGTCGGTCGCTCATTCCCGCTCGCCGACGCTCCAACCGCGCATCACGAGATCATCAATTCGAAAGCGAATGGGAAGATCGTACTGATCCCTTAGAGTCTTCGATCCGATTTTCCCTGCAAGTTTCCCCAGGTGACTCGTTCATGTAGTAACGATAGGCTGCGTGCGCTTGGAATTCATTTCTTTTCGAGTTGAGATCTGTTTCCCAAACGGCAACGCTCAGGCCACTTGGCCGCATCAATACGGGAAACAAACAATTATGAAAAAGTCTGCACTCCTCCTTGCTGTCTTCGTGTACTGCATCAGCGTTTTTCCTCAAGAAAGCAATTTCTCTCCAGAGATAAAACGGGTAGCAGTTTTCAAGAATGGGTATGCCTTTACCTATCGCGAGGGTGAGGCGTCGGCGAAAGGGAACTGGAGCTATACGACGAGCGTGCCGATCGGCGTCTTGGGGACCGTGTGGGGATATGCCACCACGCCGAACGTGCGAGTTGAACAGCTGCTCGCGTCAGAGTTCACCAGTACCGCAAAGTCTGAGCGGGTGGAAGACGTTGCCGAGGTCCTGATCGCGAATGAGGGAAAGCGGATACGCGTGGTCGATAGCAACTTCGGCGACAAGGTCTACGAAGGTACGTACGAAATTGTCAGCCGATACCGGAATTTTCAGAACGAGACGAATCCTGAAAACAACTATCCGAGATCAGCGTTCGAACTCAGCCTGATCACGATCTCGATCAAGACGGAGAGCGGCATACTCCTGTTGCCGGCCTCGGCGGTCAGAAAAGTCGAAATACTCGATCCTGTCCCGGTCTTGCTCAAGCCGAAGAGGGAGAAGCAAGTGAGACTAGGTATAAAGACCAGCGGGACGAAAGACGGACAAAAGGTGAACGTGGGGATAGCAGCCCTTGAGCGAGGGATCCGGTGGATACCGGCGTATCGGGTCGAGGTGAAGGGCGATCCGATAAAGGAAGCAAAGCTTGAACTCGAAGCGAACATCGTGAACGATCTGGCCGATCTGAAAAACACGGAGATCAATTTCGTGGTCGGCGTTCCACACTTTCTGTTTCAGGATACTGCGTCGCCTCTTTCGATCAATACCGCCTTCGCAGGTGTTTCCAGCAACTTTCGCAGCCGCGATGATGCAAGTCGTAGATATTCAAATGCTATCCAATCGCAAGTTGTAACGACAGACGGGATCGGAGTGGACGATCCGTCACCGACGATCGAAGGCGAAGAACGGACTACCGCGTTTTCAGCAGAGCAACTCTTCCTTTATCAAACAAATGTGATGGCTCTGAAGAAGGGCGAGCGGGCTACGACACGACTGTTCTCATTGACAGTTCCTTGTTCCGAGGTTTTCGAATGGACCATCAACGACGTCAATGACGTTCAGCAGCGGTATCTGAACCCGGGATATTCGAATCAACCGATCAATTCGCTTCAGGACCTGACAACGAAGATCTGGTACGCACTGCGGCTGAAGAACACAACTGGAATGCCCTGGACGACAGCTCCGGCGATCAGCTTTCGCGAATGGAAACCGCTGGGACAAGACCTGCTGAAGTTCACGGGCATCGGCGGTGAGGAGGTGCTTCGCGTCACGCCGGCAACGGAAGTGTTGGGCTTTCACTCGCTGGAAGAAAAACGGCGAGCGCAGGAAAGACTGAGATGGAACGGCAGTGATTACGAATTTGATCTTGTAACAGTCGAGGGGACGGTTAAGATCCGAAACGTGCAGAAGCAACCGGTCGAACTCGTGCTGACGCGCAACCTGGTCGGTCAGGTCGAGAGCGCGAGCGACGAAGGAAAGATAACCAAGAGCGGCCTCAACCTTCAGAGCGTTAACTCGAATTCTATCGTCAAGTGGGCCGTGAAGATCCCGCCCGGCGAGAAGGAGCTAAAATACGTTTACAACGTGTACGTTCGAAAATAACGCTATGAAGCTGGAAGGTCGTCCGCCTACGTAGGCCGGTTCTGACCAAATCCTTAAGCCTGGCCGCCCGCTAACGCAGGCGGTTCTGACAGGACCTCGAACACCTGAAGGGCATATTTTACATTGCCGAACGGGGCGGAGACCTGGACGCCGGCGATTACGTCGCGGACCTCTAGCAGGGATTCGCGGGCGATCTTGATGCCTTCTTCGCGGGCTTCTTCTTTGCCTTTTTCCGAGGCTGCCCGCATACGGTCGAGGATCTCGGGCGTGACGTTTACGCCGGGGACTTCGTTGTGAAGAAACTCGGCGTTGCGGAAGCTGACCAGCGGCCAGATGCCGGCGACGATCGGGATCTTGACGTGCGAGATGCGGTCGAGGAACGTCCGAAGCTGTTCGGTATCGAACACCGGCTGCGTTATCGCGTATTCGGCACCGGCCTCGACCTTCCATTCGAACCGGCGGATCTCTTCATCAAGATTCACGGCGCCCGGATTTACGCCGACGCCGATCGAGAATGCCGTGGGACGGCCGATCGGGTTGTTGCCGATGTCGAGGCCGTGGTTGAGCTTGTTGACCATGTTGGTCAGGCCGATCGAGTCGATGTCGAAGACGGCGGTCGCGTCGGGATAAGGTCCCATCTTTGGAGGATCGCCGGTGATGATGAGCAGGTTGTGCAATCCCAATGCGGCGGCTCCGAGCAGGTCGGACATCATCCCTAGCAGGTTCCGATCGCGGCAGCAGTAATGGAGAACGGCCTCGATCCCGATCTCGCGTTCGACGAGTACGGCGGTAGCCTGGGCTGACATTCGCGTCTGAGCACGCGGGCCGTCGGGGATGTTGACGGCGTCGACACCGGCATCCTTCAGCAATCGGATCGAGTCGAGCGTTTTCTGCGCGTCGCAGCCTTTCGGCGGCAGGACTTCCACCGAGGTGACGAACTCGCCGCGGGCGATCTTACGCGACCAATTCGAGCGAACTTCCGGATCGACGACCTCAACCTCGGCGGGTGTTAGCTCGGCGACGGTGGCGGATTGCTTAACGAATGTCTGAGCCGCTTGCCGCGGACTGTCCGCGCGGATCGCGGTCGAGATCAGCTTGATGTGAGTCGGCGTCGTACCACAGCATCCGCCGACGAACTTCGCTCCGGCGTGTACGAATCGACGCGAGAATTCCGCCATATATTCCGGCGAGCCCATATAAAATTGACGGCCCTGGACATCGCGCGGTAAGCCAGCGTTTGGCTGAGCTGACAGCGGCTTGCTCGTTACGGACCGCATCTTTTCGAGAGCGGTCAGCACGTGGTTCGGGCCCATTCCGCAGTTGAGTCCGATGACGTCGACGTCGAGTTCGTCTAGGCGTGCGGTGAAGACTTCGGGCGACGTGCCGAATGTCGTGTTGCCGTCCATCTGGATCGTCATCTGGGCGATGATCGGCAGATCGGAAAGCTCGCGGATCGCGCGGATCGCCTGCTCGATGACGGATAGCTCCGAAAATGTTTCGAGGATAAACAGATCGACGCCGCCTTCGAGCAGTCCTTCGACCTGTTCGCGATAGAGATCCTTGGCTTCGTCAAACGATGTCGGGCCGAACGGTTCGATGCGGATCCCGAGCGGGCCGATAGCACCTGCTACGAGCACGTGGTCGCCTGCCGCTTCGCGCGCGATCTTTGCGGCGGCGATGTTGATCTCTTTGATCTTGCCTTCGAGTCCGTATGGCTGCAGCTTGTGCCGGGTCGCACCGAAGGAGTTGGTCTCGATGATGTCGGCGCCGGCCTTGATGTATTCTTCGTGGACCTCACGGACAAGATCGGGAGCGGTCAGGTTGAGTTCGTCGTAGCTGCGATTGATGTAAACGCCTTTGTCGTAAAGGCGTGTGCCGACGGCGCCGTCGAAAACATAAACGCTGTCGGAATCAAGTAATTCCCGGAAAGTCCTCATAAAGCAAAAGTCTCGCTTAAACAGCGAGACTCGTTCGAAATCCTTTTTGTATCGCTGTTTAGCAGTTTATTTAACGTGGTCGCAAGTCGCAATAACTCACCACGATGTATGTTAACGATGTTCCGACTTTCACCGAACGGTGTCAAGCTTCGCCGAGGTGCTTTCCGGCTCGTCCTTACGGCCGCTGGAGAGACGGCCGAGAAATGCGTAACCGGCTTTCGGGCCGTCGATATCGAGCCGCCAGTGAGTGAAATCTTCGACCTCGTTGCAGCCTACGCCGCGGCCGGAGAAAACAAGCTCGTATTTGGTTCCGCGGACGGCTCCGGCTTTCGCAAATCCGGTCGCCGAGCCGAGCACGCCGGTGAAACGAATCTCCTTGTAAAGCCACGGACCGAGCGGCATTTCTTTTCGGTCATGAATGTCCACTCTGAATTCGGTGTATTTGAGCGGTATCGGCAGGTTGTAGGTTGCCGAGAGTCCTTTGCCCGACTTGATGGTCATCAGCCAGCCCTTCGTTGAGAACGATCCAACAGTGGAGAACTCGACGAGAGGTCCGCCCAACTGTTCGTCCTCTTTGCGGATCGGATCGATGCCGGTGATCGTGTCGAATCCGGCCTCGGTCATGAATAGGTCGGCTTTGTCGGAGAACTTGATCTCCTTCATCAGATCGCGAATGAACGAATCAGTCTTCGTCGTGTACTCGCTCCGAGTCCCGGGTTCGGCACAGCAGGCACAGGCGAAGATGTTGCCCGAGAGCATCGAGAGCGTGACTAGCAGTCCGAATGAATAAACTACAGCTTTCTTAAACATATGATTCCTCGTAGAACAGGCTTTCCTGCCTGTTCGGGTTACAACCAGAACTCTCCGTGCAACCGCGACAGACTAGAAAGTCTGTCGTACCAATAATGCGTAAACCGGCTTGAAAAACTATCGTTGGCACTTGGCGCAAAAATAGGTTGATCGCGCACCTTGGCGGATGCGTTTTATCGGAGACGAGCACTCGGGGCATTCTTTGCCTTCGCGATCGTAGACGCGCCAACGCATCAGCGAGCCCGCTCCGTATACGCCTTCGCCGATGATGACCGGGTCAGGGACGATGGTCTTTGTCAGATCGATGGCTTCACTGAGTATGACTCGGACGTTCTGATGCAGCTTTTCGATCGACTTGCCGCGAATGCTCTTCGCACGCTTTCGAGGGCTGATGCCGGAAAGGAATAGCGTTTCGGACGCGTAGATGTTGCCAACGCCGCAGACCTTGGTTTGATCGAGAAGAAACTCTTTGATCACCCGGTTCGAGCGTTTGAGGATGTCGGCGAGATATTCGACCGAGAACTCGTCGGAGAACGGTTCCGGAGCGAGTTTTGAAAGCTCCTTGGTTTCGTGAAGCTGCTTTGTCTTCACGATCTTCATCAGGCCGAAGTGTCGCTGGTCCTGGAAGACAAGCCGCTCGCCGTCGGCGAAGTAGAAGATCGCGTGGGAAAATTTCGGATCTTCGTCGTCTGGGTTGAGCAGATGAAACCTGCCGCTCATCCTGAGATGGACGATCAGCGTGTTGCCGTTATCGAGTTCGAGCAGAATGTGCTTGCCGCGGCGGGTGATCGACTGAATCGTCGCACCGGCAAGCTTTTTGGCGAAAGCCGCCGGCTTGGAGTCCGGAGCGAGTCGCGGCCTGAGAAGCGACGCGTTTTCGATCGCGCGGCCGAGTACCGCGCCGCGGAGGGCGTTTGTTACGTGTTCGACTTCGGGCAGCTCAGGCATCTTGCTTACACAACCGAATAATCGGGGATCATCGCCTTATCTCCAAGCACCGACCCGGTTCTAAGCTCAGCATCTTTTCCGATGTGACAGCCTTTGCCGATCACTGAGCCGCGGATCTTGGCGAAGGTGCTGATACGCGAGTGTGCCCAGATGACGGAATTCTCGATGACGGCTTTCTCTTCGACGTGGACGCCCGGGCCGAGGATCGAGTTTGTGATCCGTGCGTTCGGTTTAACCTGACAACCTTCACCGAGGATCGAATTCTCGATGAACGCAGTGGGCGATGTCTCGGTCGTCTCGGCTGTTTCGCCGAGAGCGAATCCGGCTTTGCCCGAGAGAATGTCGAGATGAGCCGACAGATAACTCTGCGGCGTGCCGATGTCCTGCCAGTAGTTGCCGTCGAGAACGTATCCGGAAAAGGCGAGTTTTTGTTCGAGTGCCTTCGGAAACACGTCGTATTCGAACGATGAATTTACGCCTTTTGGAATGAGTTCGAGGGCTTCAGGTTCGAGGATGTAGATGCCGGCATTGATCGTGTTTGTCGACCCCTCGAACGTTCCGTCCTTTGGCTTCTCGATAAAACTCTCGATCGCTCCGTTCGAGTCCATCGCTACCAGCCCGTACTTCGTCGGATCTTCGACCCGAGCGAGTGCGATAGTGATCTGATCTTTACGCGAGTTGTGAACGTCGATAATTTTTGACAGATCGACGTCGGTCAAGATGTCGCCGTTGAGTACAAGGACGGGTTCGGATGCCTTCTCGATCGCGAACCGGACCGCTCCGGCCGTACCAAGCGCTGAAGGTTCTGTTACGAAATGCAGGTTGACACCGTATTCGGACCCGCCGCCGAGAACCTGTTCTATCTTGTCCGGCTGGTAGCTCAGCGAGAGCGTTACGTCGGTAATTCCCGCATTTCGGAGCAGGTCAAGCTGATAGGTCAGAAACGGCCGGTTGGCGACCGGTACGATGGGCTTTGGAGTATAAACGGTCAGCGGACGAAGCCTTGTTCCTTTACCGCCCGCTAAGATCAGTGCACGCATAAATCGTTGTATATAATAAACTTAACCATAGAAGAACGAGGACCCAAAATCAAACCGATCCTGACCTTGGAATGTTGAACATTTACCAAAAAATGTAAAATACGTTGACACATTTTCTGTCACCGTGATAACTTCGAAATGCAGGTCAGGGCGCTGTTTGCTCCCATTCGTATAAGAATCGTCCGCTAATTCCTCACGGCAAAAGCACCCGAGCCCGCTATTGCCGAATCTCACCGACAGAAAAAATGAGTTTCGATAAAATCAAGGCAATGCGAAATGCCGAGAAATTCCTCGCCCAAGGGAAGATCAAGGCAGCGATCGGAGAATATCAGCAGGTGGTAGATCACGACTCGAAGGATTTCGGGACGATGAACCTCCTCGGCGATCTGTATTCGAAAGCGGGCGAGACGAAGCCGGCATTGCGATATTACGACAAGGTAGCGGAACACTACAGCAAGCAGGGTTTCTCGCAAAAGGCGATCGCCGTTTACAACAAGATCAACAAGATCCAGCCGAATTCCGTTCAAGTATCGGAAAAGCTCGCCGCCTTATATCAGACCAAAGGATCTGTCACGGAAGCAAAGTCGCACTATGTGGTGCTCGCCGAGAACTACGAGTCGAAAGGCCGGATGGTCGAAGCCCTGGCGATGTGGAAGCAGATCGCCCTGCTCGATCCCATGAACACGGAAGTGTATCTGACGATCGCGAACTCGTATTTGAAGGAAGGTCAGACCGACGAGGCTGTTGATGCGTTTGCGGACGCCGGCGATCGATTCCTGAGTCGAGGGTTGCTCGGGGATGCGGAAACGGCATATATATCTGGGCTCGGATGTCTTGCCACTCATCAACGCTGTATCGATGGACTCGTCAACCTGCTGATAGGGCAGGGAAGACCGGCTGCCGCGATCGAACGTCTTGAAGCTATCCTTGCGGAGAACAAGAATGCCCGCGAGTTATTGGGAGCGCTTTCGGATTGCTACCTCGAAGTCGGTGATCGTGAGAAGGCCGAGAAGGCGGTGATCAAGCTCGTCGAACAAGAGCCTGCGCAGTATCCAAAGCTGCTGGTTCTTGCGAAGAAGTTTGTTGAGCATAATGAGTTTGCCGGATCCTGCAGGCTGTTGACGATGGCATCCGAGCATATGATCGCGGGCGGCCAGGCGGAAGAGTTCGTCGCCGTGGTCAGGACCGTTCTTGAACACGAGCCCGACAATCTGGACGCGGTTCGGCTGCTGGTCAGATTTTGTAC
>Ga0247823_10005048_pt1 | contig 10511 bp, 7 predicted proteins | sample 13C_PalmiticAcid_2_FD_192426 | JGI IMG/M metagenome (GOLD analysis project Ga0247823, IMG submission 192426) | Soil microbial communities from agricultural site in Penn Yan, New York, United States - 13C_PalmiticAcid_Day30 | ecosystem: Environmental > Terrestrial > Soil > Agricultural land...
AGGCGGAACTCTGGGCGGCGGTGGCCGGCGTGGTGCAGACGGCAGCCAGGGCGAGCGTGGCGGTGGCGAGGAGGTGGGGGCGGATCATGGGGACTCCTGGAGAGGGGTGCCTCGGGTCGGCGGGGACCCGGTGAAGCGCCATTGTGCATCTCGCGCCGATCGGGTTTTGCGATCTGCGTGTTGCCAATTGATTCCTGGGGATCTCCAACTTGCGGATCGAACTGCCGGGAGCGCGCAATGCAAAGTGCTGCTGCGGCCATGCATACTGGGACGATGGCGATCTGGCAATTCGATGTCTGCATCCTCCCGGGCTCGGCGCCGACCCTTTCGCATGGCCCGGATGGCTACGTCGCGACGTCCGTGGATGCGTGCACTGCGAAGCGGGTCATGGATTGGTGCGAAGAGCGATGGACTCGCCAAACGTGGATGGATGACTTCTTCGTGTTCGGCGAGGATCAAGGCTGCCGCATCGACGTCTTGCGGGATGAATCCGGGGGCGCCGAACTCAGTGCCCGTATCGATCTGAGATCACCTCACGGCGACTTCTGCAACGCGGTGACTCAACTGGCCTCGGGGATCGACTGCGTGCTGTTCTCACCGGAGCTCTGGTGTCCAATACCACTTGAGGCCGGCGAACTCGCGACAGCTGCGAGGCGCTCAAGGGCGGCACGATTCGTCGATGATCCGTACCGAACCTTGCGGGACTCGGCTTAGCCGCGTCCTTGCGGAGCAGGAAGCTGAGAGTCAAGTCTTGATCTTTGACGCCCAACTCTCCGGGCCCTCGGGGTCAGGTCCACTTCTTTGCAGCCCTTGCGAAAAGGTCTCGGTAACCGGAGCACTTCGCAGGCAGATGCAAGGATCCGGACCTGACCCCAAGGCTTCAGCAGCAGCCGGGAACGCCGGATCGATGGAAGCCGGGGGCAAGGATCGACGTCGAGTCAGGGCACACGCTCGAAGGCATGGATTCCGGTTCGGCCCGGGTGGATCCGCAGCAGTTCAAGCTGGAGGGCGGAGCGCTGTGCCGCCTCCTGGGCGAGATCATTGTCGAAGTCGCTCGGGAACCGGCCAACGAACTCCGCATCAGATTCTCGAACGGATGTTCGCTGTGGCTTCACACGGATCCGTCGGGCTTCGAGTCATTCCATCTTCAAGTCAACGGTGAGTCCATCAGCGTGACGAGAGTGTGATGCGGACCCGCTTGACGCGTCGGTCGAGCGGAGGCGAGAGGACGAACACGCGGTGTGCAGGAACATCGCATTTCAAGGGAGGCAGGATCGTGGTGAAGAAAACCGTGGTGTTTCGAGGCATTGAAGTGATCGAAGGCTGGCCAGAGAAGATTCAGGCAGCGCAGCTCATCACCTCTTGCTTTCCCAATGGCAAGAAGATGGAGCGTGTTCGCTATGGCGCCGAGAGGGAAGATTGGGGGGCCAACGACCGGGCATGCCACGACTGCGGTGTCATCAAGAACGAGTTTCATGTCCCCGGCTGCGACGTCGAGCGTTGCCCCCGGTGTGGGGGGCAGATGTTCGGATGCGACTGCGACTGGCCCGACGAGCGCGTTCAAGAACCTCCGACAAAACCACCGAAGACCTTCACCTCGAAGCAGTTGAAGATTGTCGAGGCGAGAAGACAGTTCATGTGGCGCCACGTCGGTTTTGCTCCCAATGGCGATGCCACCTTCCATGTGGAGAACCGATCGGACATGCGACTGCCGTATCTCTCCATTGGGGTTCAGGGAAAAGGTGGGACGAAGTTGATCGGGGGTGTCTGGCTCGATGTCGCGGCGATCGCACCCGGCTGCAGCGGGGAGGTGCAGCGGGATTGCTATAAGGACCAGCTTCTTCCGGACGAGGTCGAATTCTTCGCCAAGGGCGACCCTACGCCTGAAACCAGGGACCGCTATTGGGAATTCAACAGGCTTGCGAGCAAGGGGGAGGAGGCATCACGCAAGAAGGTGTGAGTTCCCACGGAAACCAAAACGAGTTTGGGTCAGATCTTGCCTTTTGAGTGTGCGCTTATTTGCATGTCTACTGTCATGCAATAAAGGAAAGCGAATCCCAGTGGATGTCCTGTGGAGGTTTTCCGGACCCTTACGGGTCATGCGGTGGTTCATGGTTTGAGGTCTCCAGACCATGGGTCCACCCCGGCATGGCGACGTAGTACCGGACCGCTTTGCCCGCCCCAGAGGTCCAAAGCTGTCCCGCGGCGACCATCGCGGCCAGATCGCGTGTCGCGGTCGGCTTGGAGGCTCCGGTCATCTTCATGTACTTCTCGGCGTTGAGCCCGCCTGCGAAGCCCCCGTCTCCATCGTCCAGGAGGCGTTGCAGCACCTTGCGCTGGCGCGGGTTGACGGTGTCACCCCCGAGCCGTTCCCAGAAACGTCGCTTCTGGACGGCCTGGTCGATGATCTGGCTCGAGGCCTCGCATGCGCTCGTCACTTGGTGAGCGAACCAGCGAACCCAATCGGTGACGTCGCCAGTCCCTCGGGCGGCCTGGTTGAGGGCCTCGTAGTACTCCGCCCGGTGGGACATCAACTGCTGGGACACGCTGTAAAGGCGCAGAGGCTTGCCCTGGTGCTGGGCGATGGCCATGTCCATCACCGCGCGCCCGACCCGCCCGTTGCCATCCTCGAACGGGTGGATGAGTTCGAACCAGAGGTGCGCGATCGCCGCTCGTGCGAGTCCATCCATCGTGGCGCCGGGGGCGGACGGCTTCGTCGGGTCGGTGGCGTTGAACCATTTCAGGAAGTGGTCCATCTCAGCCGGAACCGAGCGCGAGGGCGGGGCTTCGTAGTGGACGGTCTCCCGATCCGCCTGGCCACTGACGATCTGCATGGGCTCGGCGTGGTCGCGGAACCGGCCGACCGCGATGCGCTGGATGCCGGAGGTTCCGCCGGGGAACAAGGCCGACTGCCAGCGGCAGAGCCTGTCGGCGTCGAGTGGTACCGCAAAACGATCCGTCGCGTCGTTGATGACCTCCACGAGTCCGTCGACATGACGGTCGGTGCCACCGGCGTGCGGGAGGCCGAATCGACGGAGCACGGACGACCGGACAGCGGCCTGGGAATAGTGCTGTCCTTCGATGGCGGCCGTGGCGATGACTTCGGCGGAGAGGACATGCACGGCAACGTCGCCATCGAGCGTGACGCCGATGGCCGCGGCCTGACCCTCCACCACGCCGTGGCTCTTGTGCGCCCTGGCGAGGTCGGCCGCCACCGAATCGGCTTGAACCGCGAAGCGCCGCCATGACGGCTGCTGCCAGATGAACTTGGGCTGCTTCGGCTTCATGAGCCGCATTGTGTCATATGCGGCTCACAAAATGAGCCGATTCTCGGCCGATGCGGCTCAGCGAATCACCGCCAGCCGCCTCGCAATGGCCACCGCCTGCGTTCTGCTCTTCGCATTGAGCTTCATGTTGATGTTCCTCAAGTGCGTGCGCACTGTGCTGTCCGACACGAACAGCTTCTCCGCCATCGCGCTGTTGGAGTAGCCCTCGGCCAGCAACTGCAGCACGCGGATTTCCTTGCGGGTGAGGGGCTCCTGGAGCGGGTCCACGGAGGGCGTGGGAACGGCCTCCGGCTCGGTGGTGGACAGCGGCCCCGCCGCATCGAGCAGCCGCTGCAGGAAGTCATCGAACAGCGGGTCGGCTGCATCGGATGCATGCTGCCGATGCCGGTGCAGCAAGGCCGCCGCCGGCTCCCCTTCGTCGAGCACGAGGCGCATCGCCCCTTCCACACTCGCCGCATGCAGCACCGGCGCGAGCGTGCGTGACGCCGCGTCCGGATCGCCCGAACGCTGCAACGCGAGCGCCTGCAGCACCTGCAGCTTCATCACGCGCCGGCGCCGGCCCGACGCTTCGTCGCGCGCGATCTCGCGGGCGATGGCGGGCAACGCGGCGCGCGCGTCGCCGAACATCAGCTGCCACCGCAAGCGCCCGAGCGCCATGTCGTCGGTGTCATGTGCCGGCAACCGCTGCCGTGCCACACGATCCCACACGGCCGGATCATCGGCGCGATCGAGCTCCTCCCGCGCGGCCTGCCCGTTCCCTTGCAGCATCAGCATGCGCGCCCGCTCCAGCTTCGCACTGCACACCACCCGCGGCAGCTGGCGGTGGTGTCCCAGGTACTCGAGTTCGGTGAGCACGAGGAAGGCCGAGTCGATGTCCCCGCGGTGGAACGCGATGCGCGAGCGCAGCACGTGGCTCAGGATCATGTGGTCGGGCAGGCCGACATCGCGCGCGAGGGGCAGGTAGATGTTGAGCAGGTGGTCGGCGGCGTCGAGGCGGTTCTCTTCATAGACAGCCGACGCGTACAGCACCCCGGCCCACGCGTTGCCGTTGTGATGCTCGTACGTCGCCGTCTGCGCCTGGCTCAGCACCATGCGGAAGCGGGCGGTGGCTTGGCGCAGGCGGCCTTCCTGCAGGTCGAGCAGGCCTTCCATCGACTCGGTGTACATGCGCACGAACGGTGTGGCCCCGCGGCCGGCGCGGGTCGCGTCGAGCAGGCGATGGGCTTCGTGCGGCTCGCCCATCACCGAGACCACGCTGGCCATCGCGTTGGTGAGCACGCTGTCGGCGAAGGGGCGTGACGTCGGCATGCGCGCGAGGTTCTGGCGTCCCACGGCGTAGGCGTCCTCGTAGCGGTCCATCATGGCCAGCAGCAGCGGGCGCAGGGCGTTCTCGTGGGCGCGCACGACGGCGTCGTCGCTGCGGCCGGCGCCCGAGCGGTCGAGGCGGGCCATGGCTTCCCACGGGCCCTGCGTGAAGCAGGCGGACCACACGGCCACCACTTCGAGCAGCGGGTGCGCGCGCAGCGCGGCTTCGGGCACCACCGAGAACCAGCGTGCGAGCAGCCGCATGCGGCCCTGGGCGAGGAAGGCCTCGGCGTGTTGGACGAGCAGCGAGAGCGCGTGCGGGTAGTCGCCGCCGTCGATGGCGTGTTCGATGGCCGGCACCGGGCGCTGCTCGGCCTCGTACCAGCCGGATGCCGAAAGGTGCAGGCGCGCGAACTCGTCGGGCATCTCGCGCTGCAGCTGGGCGCGCAGGAAGTCGGCGAAGAGGCTGTGGTAGCGCCACGCGGGGCCGCCCGCGCCTTGCGCTTCGGCGGCGAGCGGGATCAGGAAGACGTTGGCGGCCTCCAGTTGCGCGAGCATGCGAACGCTGTCGGCGCGCGGGTTCAGGGCCTGGCACAGCGAGGCGTTCAGGTCGCGCAGGATGCTGGTGCGCAGCAGGAAGCCGCGCACCTCGGGCGTCTGCTGTGCGAGCACGTCCTCGGCGAGGTAGTCGGCCACCGCGCGGTTCGAACCCGAGAAGCGTTCGATGAAGTCGCTGCCCGAGCCGTGGCGTTCGAGCGCGAGCGACGCGAGCCACAGCGCGGCGATCCAGCCCTCGGTCTTGCGGTTGAGCAGGGCCAGGGCCTGCGGGGCGGGGGTGGTGCCGCCGCGGCGCTGGAAGAACTCGGTGGTCTCGTCGAGCGTGAAGCGCAGGTGTTCGGTGTCCACCTCGACGAGCTGGCCGCGCGCGCGCAGCCGGCCGAGGCCCAGGTCGGGCAGGCCGCGCGAGCCGATGACGACCTGGCCGCGGCGGGGCAGGTGGTCGAGCATCTCGCGCACGAGGCCCAGCACGGCGGGTTCCTGGATCACCTCGAAGTCGTCGAGGAACAGCGCGAACGGCGACGGGTGGCGGGCGAGTGCGGCCAGCGGATCGGCCGGGGCGGCGCCGAAGCCGTCGGCGGCGATGTCGGCCACGGCGTCGGCCAGGCACGCGAGGAAACGCGGCACGTCGTTGTCGGCGCGGTCGAGCGTGAGCCAGGCGGTGTCGATGCCGTCGGCCTCGAGCGCGGCGCGGGCCTGCAGCATCGACGTGGTCTTGCCGAAGCCGGCCGGCGCACGCACCAGCACGAGGCGCGCGGTGACGGCCTGGCGGATGCGGTCGCACACGGAGAGGCGAGGGACCTGGTGCGGATCGGCCGTGGGCGGACGGATCTTCGTCGCGGGCGCCGTCACCGGCGTGGGCCGAACCGCCTGGCGGTCGGGGGGAAACGTCGGCATACCGCTGGGATCGGTCATGACTGCTTCGGGCCGGTTCGGGGGAGGATGGGGGGAGCCGACGAAGGCGCATCGTGCGCCCGAAAGCACGCACGCGCCCACGTCCATACCGACGATTTTGCAGGGAAGCAAGGCCTCGGTCTGCTGGTGTTTTCCGTCGGTTCCGACGATGGGCCGCCGGTTGTGCGATTCCTAGACTGGGCCGCATGAACACCGTCTACGTCTACGACCACCTGCGCACCCCGCGCGGCCGGGGCCGCCCCGACGGGGCCCTGCACGAGGTGCCTCCTGTCCACCTGGCCGCCGGTCTGCTCGCCTCGCTGCGGGCCCGCAACGGTTTCGCGGGCGAGGCCATCGACGACGTGGGCCTCGGCATCGTGATGCCGGTGGGCGAGCAGGGCGCCGACCTGACCCGCACCGCGCTGCTGGCCGCGGGCTACGGCGACACCGTCACCGGGTTCCAGGTCAACCGCTTCTGCACCTCGGGCCTCGACACCGTGAAGTTCGGTCATGCATTGATTGCATCGGGGCAGGCGGACGCCGTGATCGGTGGTGGGGTCGAATCGATGTCCCGGGTGCCCATCGGCGCCGACGGTGGCGCGGCGTACGTGGACCCGCGCATCGGTGTCACCCACCCCTACATCCCGAACGGCGTCGCGGCCGACCTGATGGCCACGCTCCACGGCTTCACGCGCGACGACGTCGACGCCTACGCGGTCGAGAGCCAGCGGCGCGCGGCCGAGGCGGTGGCCGGCGGGCGCTTCGCGAAGTCGATCGACCCGGTCAAGGACGTCATCGGCCAGACCCTGCTGATCCACGACGAAGCCGTGCGGCCCGGCACGACCCTGGCGGACCTGGCCAAGCTCAAGCCGGCCTTCGCCGGTGTGGGTGCGGAGGGCTTCGACCGCATCGTGCTGCAGCGCTACCCGTCGCTGCGTGCCATCGAACACGTGCACACCGGCGGCAACTCGAGCGGCATCGTCGACGGCGCGGCCGTGGTGCTGCTCGGCAACGCGCACTTCGGCCAACGCCACGGCCTGCGCCCGCGCGCCCGCGTGCTGGGCAGCGTGAGCGGCGCGAGCGAGCCGTTGCTGAGCCTGGGCGGGCCGCTGCCGGTGGCCGAGCGGCTGCTGGCGCGGCTGCGCATGTCACCGGCGGACGTCGACCTGTACGAGGTCAACGAGGCCTTCGCCGTGGTGCCGATGGTGGTGGCGCGCCACTTCGGGCTCGACCCGGAACGGGTCAACCCGAACGGCGGCGCCATCGCGCTGGGCCATCCGCTGGGGGCCACCGGCGCCATCCTGCTCGGCACGGCGCTCGACGAACTGGAGCGGCGCGGCGAGGCCACCGCCCTCGTGACGCTGTGCGCCGCGGCGGGCCAGGCCACCGCGCTGGTCATCGAACGGGTCTGACACCATGGACGACAACACCCTGACCCTCACCGTGGACCGCGACGGCGTGGCCCTGATCGAGCTGTTCGCCGGCCACTTCACCGGGCCGCTCGCCGCAGCGCTGGATGCCGCGGTCGACCAGGTGCTCACGGATGCCGCCATCGCGGGTGCCGTGATCACCGGTGCCGCACCGGACCGCTTCCTGCTCGGCGCGCGCATCGACGAACTGCTGGCGGGTGCCGACGCGGGCCTCGACGCTTCCACCATCGCCGCGCTGGTCGCCCCCGTGAACCGCACGCTGCGCCGCCTGGAGACCGGCGGCAAGCCGGTGGCCGCGGCCATCGGTGGCGACGCCCTGGGCGCGGGCTTCGAGCTGTGCCTCGCGTGCCATCACCGCGTGCTCGCCGACGACGAGGCCGTGCAGGTGGGGCTGCCCGAGGTGCGTGCCGGCCTGATCCCTGGCGGCGGCGGCACGCAGCGCCTGCCGCGCCTGGTCGGCATCGAACGTGCGCTGCCGCTGCTGACCGAGGGGCGGGCCCTGAATCCGCACGCGGCCTTCCTGCTCGGGCTGGTGGATGCGCTGAGGCCGCGCGACGACGTGGTCGCCACGGCACGGCGATGGGTGCTGTCGCAGGGGCCCACCGAGCAGCCGTGGGACACCAAGGGCTACGCGCTGCCGGGCGGCGCGGGTGCACTGGCGCCCCACGCGTCCGCGAGCTTCGGCCTGGGCCTCGCCCGCGTGCGCCGCGACACGGGCGACCGCGAACCCGCGCCACTCGCCGTGCTGGCCGCCGTCTACGAAGGCACGCAGCTGCCGATGGACCGCGCGCTGGCGCTGGAAGCCAAGTTCTTCGGCCGCCTCGTGGCCGACCCCGTGGCGCGCGACCGCATGCGCGCGCTGGCGCAGGACAACCCGGAGATCCGATGAAGACACGCGTGACCGAACGGCTGGGCATCGCCTGGCCCATCATCCAGGGCGGCATGATGTGGGTGGGGGTGGCCGAGCTCGCCGCCGCCGTCTCGAACGCCGGCGGCCTGGGCATCGTCACGGCGCTGACCCAGCCCACGCCGGACGACCTGCGCCGCGAGATCGAACGCACGCGCGCGCTGACCGACAAGCCCTTCGGCGTGAACCTCACGCTGCTGCCGTCGGTGAAGCCGCCGCCGTACGCCGAGTACGTGGCAGCCATCGTCGAAAGCGGCATCCGCGTGGTGGAGACCGCCGGGCGCAGCCCGCGCGAGTACATCGACACGTTCAAGGCACACGGCATCGCGGTGCTGCACAAGTGCACCTCGGTGCGCCATGCGCTGTCGGCCGAACGCGATGGGGTCGACATCGTGTCCATCGACGGCCTCGAATGCGCGGGCCACCCGGGCGAGGACGACGTGGGCGGCCTCGTGCTGATCCCGGCCGCGGCGCGGGCGCTGAAGATCCCCATCGTGGCGTCGGGCGGCATCGCCGACGGCCGTGGCATGGCAGCGGCACTCGCCCTGGGCGCCGAGGGCGTGAACATGGGCACGCGCTTCTGCGTGACACGCGAGGCCGCGATCCACGACGACATCAAGCAGGCGCTCGTGAAGGCGAGCGAACGTGACACGGCGCTGATCTTCCGCTCGCTGCGCAACACCGCGCGTGTGTTCCGCAACGCCATCGCCGACGAGGTGCGGTCCATCGAACAGCGGCCCGGCGGCTGCGAGTTCGAGGACATCCGGCCGCTGGTGCTGGGTGCGCGTGGCCGCGAGGCCTTGCGTTCGGGCGAGGTGGACGGTGGCGTGATCACCGCGGGCCAGTGCATCGGGCTGATCGACGACGTGCCCACGTGCGCGGAGCTGATCGAGCGCATGGTGGCCGAGTGCCGCGAACGCCTGTCCATCGCCTCGCTGCAGGCCGCCTGATTCGTCGCTACCGACGATGGTGCAGCGCGGAAGCGATTCCTAGACTGACCCTCATCCGATCCACGAGGAGTTCTCTTGTTCCAAGGTGACAGCATCCAGGTGCGGCGGCTGGACGACGGTTTCGCTGAACTGTGTTTCGACCGCCGCGGCGACGCCATCAACAAGCTCGACGCCCGCACCGTCGACGAGTTCCAGCGCGCCACGAACGTGATCGCCGCCGACCGCGACGTGCGCGGCGTGCTGGTGTCGAGCGCGAAGGACGTGTTCATCGTCGGCGCCGACATCGCCGAGTTCGGCGAGATGTTCCGGCAGCCCGCCGAGCACATGGCGCGCGACGTGTACGCGAAGAACGGCATCATCAACGCCTTTGAGGACCTGGGCGTGCCGAGTGTCGTGGCCATCAACGGCTTCGCCCTCGGCGGCGGGCTCGAAGTGGCGCTCGCGGCCTCGTTCCGCGTGATGTCGAACGATGCGCAGGTGGGCCTGCCCGAGGTGAAGCTCGGGCTGTTCCCCGGCTTCGGCGGCACGGTGCGCCTGTCGCGGGTCGCGGGACCCGCGGTGGCCGTCGAATGGATCGCGGGTGGCAAGCCGTCGCGTGCGGCCTCGGCCCTCGCGGCCGGTGTGGTCGACCAGACCTGCGACCCCGCGGTGCTGCGCGAGACCGCGCTCACGCTGCTGCGCAGCGCGGCCGAAGGCCACGCCGACTGGCGCGCCCGCCAGCAGCGCAAGCGCGAGCCGGTGCAGCGCCTGCCCGGCGAACTGCGTTCGCTGTTCGATGGTGCGCTGGCCGACGTCGATGCCCGCAGCCCGAAACACCAGCCCGCCGCGGCCATCGCGGTGCGCATGATGTCGCGCGCGGTCACGTGCACGCGGGCCGAGGCGCTGCGGCTCGAATCCGCCGCGTTCGCCGAGGTGGCCAAGACGCAGGCCGCCGCGTCGCTCGTGCGCGCGTTCTTCAACGACCAGCTGCTGAAGAAGCGCTTCAAGTCGCACGGCCAGGGCGCGCGGCCCGTGACGTCGATGGCGGTGCTGGGCGCAGGCATCATGGGCGGTGGCATCGCGTACACGAGCGCGCTGCGCGGCACGCCGGTGCGGCTGAAGGACATCGCGCCGCCGCCGCTCGCGCTGGGCATGAAGGAGGCGTCGCGCCAGCTGGCCCGGCAGGTGAAGACCGGCCGCA
>Ga0247823_10005049_pt1 | contig 10510 bp, 7 predicted proteins | sample 13C_PalmiticAcid_2_FD_192426 | JGI IMG/M metagenome (GOLD analysis project Ga0247823, IMG submission 192426) | Soil microbial communities from agricultural site in Penn Yan, New York, United States - 13C_PalmiticAcid_Day30 | ecosystem: Environmental > Terrestrial > Soil > Agricultural land...
CATCTAAACGCCAATCTTTTTAAGCGGCTCGGTAAGCCGGAGGCTGTTTGGCTTTTCTTCAACCGCCGGACCCAGGAGATAGCGGTTCAGTCGACCAGCATACGAATGCCCGAAGCCTTCCCGGTCGGCACGCTTCACAACAAGTCGACTCGCTACATCAGCGCCTCAAGCTTTTGCACGCACTTCGGCATCCGCATCCGCCAAACCCACCGCTTCACCGACCCGCACTTCTCCGCCGATGGGAAACTCATACTCGACCTAAATAAAACCGTCATCGTCAGCCGCACCCAAAAACGCGCGTCAACCTAGACGTAGGCCGCGTAACTGCCGCAGGTCCAGAGCCGCGGAGCGGCGGCATGAATGCAGGTGGAGCCATGCGGAATCCGGGGTTGGCGTCATCAGTATATAGGGCGGAGTCGGTCGCGTAAGGTGACCGACTCCGCCAAGGCCTTTGGGGGCGAGCTCGGAAGGGAATAGCCCTTCCGCACATCATTGCGGCAAGCCGGCGAACGCATGTTCCCGTCGGTAAAGCGCACTGATTTGAAACACCAACTTCGACTGGATTTCGCATGCCGCGATTGCGTGGCCGTTCCGATCTATCGAATTTCCTGTGTATTCAGGCTGACAATCAATCGGCACACCCCTTGCTATAGCTAAGGTTACAGAAAACTGCTGTTTTGCGGACGTGGTTTGTCCACTGACACGGCCTACTGTGCAAGCGACCGTAGCTGCCCACCTTGCAGTGAAGCCGCCTGAAGCGCATTCGTGCGTGATCTATTTCTTTGATTGGGGGAAAAGAAAATGACTAATTTGAAGCAGGTTTTCGCGGCGGTATTCGTGCTGTCCGCTGTTTTGTTACTCGGCGCCGAAGGAGACGCTCAGACGTACGGAGGCCGGGCGACGGGCGTGACCGCGACGGTTAACAATGGAAATCCGGTTAACAGTATCTTTGCCGATACGGGTCAACTGCCGTTCAACGGCGGCAACGTTTCGATCTCTGCACCGTCGGCGTTCGTATCGGGCCTACTTGTGACGGGCGTGCTGACGGCGAGTACGTCGGGGGCGCTGCGTTCGAGCCAGTCGGTGACGATCGTAAACGATGTCGACGTTTCAGTCGGCGGCGTACGGATCAGGGCAAATCGGGTGACGGCGAATTCCGGATGCATCTGTTGTCCGGGTGCCGGCGACGGGACGTGCGGCGGGAGCACGATCTTCAACGGGTTGACTATTACGGACCAAGCGGGCGTAACGTCGAACGTGAGCGTGACCGGCCAACCGAATCAAGTCGTCGACCTGCCGAACGGAATCGGAACGCTAACCTTGAATCAACAGACGACGGGCACTACGGCGATCACGGTTAATGGCTTACGGATCGATGGCTTGGTAAATGGAACGGTTTACACGGTTCTCGTCGCAAGTGCGACCTCGAGCATTGAATGCCTCGTCCTCAGCCCGACGGCCGCAGGCGTGACCGTCTCCGGTCGAGTCTTGACTTCGAGTCTAAGGCCGATCTCGGGCGCCACTGTGAGCCTTACCGAATCATCGGGGACGATTAGAACGGCCAGAACCAACACCCTCGGCTATTACTCGTTTGCCGAGGTTGAGGTAGCAAGAACCCATGTACTACAGGCTTCGTATCGTACCTATTCATTCCCGGCCCAGGCGTTCATCGCGGAGGATAATACGCGGATAGACTTGATCGCCAATTGACGGATCCGGGTGTAAATCGGATAGAGCGGTCATCGGGGCCGCTCTATTTATCTAGAGCTTCAGCCTTTCGTATTGAGCGAAGAGGGTCATTATTTCTTTTTGGATCTTTTCCTTTTCGGCAGGGTTGGGTACTTTGTCTCGCCGCTTTACGAGCTCTTCGATCCGGGCGGCAATCTCTTCTTGTTTGGTCTCGGGCTTGCCCTTCTTCGGGACGTTGTACTTGTTATCCATCAGCTGCCAAATATGAGCCTACCTATTTCTTGAAACCGGTAATAAGGACAACGTCGTTCGTAGCGGTCCCGCGGCTGAATGCGACCTGCTTTCCATCGGGTGACAGGTTAAAAGAATCGATGTGATCGGACGTGAAGTCGGTCAATCGTTTGGCGGGTCCGCCATTGATCGGCTGGATCCAGAAATTGGTAACGGCATTGTCGGTCACAGTGTAGATGATCGAACGACCGTCAGTCATCCATCGCATGTTCTCGAGTCCACCCGGTTCCGGCACTGTATTTACTGGAGGTCCGGCTTCGGATCCGAAAAACCCGATCACGGACTTTCCATCCTTTTGAAAAGAGCACAGGAACTGTTTGCCGTCGTGAGAATATCTGAGAAATGAACAAAGTTCGGTGGTCAGTCGAACGGGAGCTCCACCGTCGATCGACACCTTCCAGGTGGAGCGCCGATTCTCTGCCAACGAAACGTAGATAACGTCCCTTCCGTCCGGCGAGAAGACAGGGGCCCTGGAATTATCGGTCGTCAGTTGTTTCGGTTCACTGCCATCTATATTCATTTTCCAAAGAGTCGCCGGTCCATTCCCTGCTCGATCGGAAACAAAAACGATAGTCTTCCCATCGGGCGAAACCACGGGTGCCGAGTTTACGCCCGCATTAGTCGTGACAGTGAGCTGCTTTGGTGTGCCACCCGTTTGATCGATGATGAAGAGATCCTGCACCTCTCCCGAACGCTTGGTGAAAACTATCCTTCCATCGGGCGTAAAGGTAGGAAGGAAGCTGAGGTCACTACCGTGGGTGATCTGGGTTCCGTGAGAAATATCCGCGATCGGAGCGACCCAGACATTGGCCGTTCCGTCGCCACGAACCGACGCTATGGTGCTCGAATCCTTTGTAAGACTGATGGTCCCGAAAACATCAAGGCCATGGGCTAGCTTTTGCGCTTCGCCCGACGGATACGCGATGTGCCAGATCTTCTGGATCTCTCCCTCGGTCTCGCTCGCAAGGATCAGCAGACCGCTGCCGTCGGCAAGCCAGTTCACTTGATCAACAAAGGTAAAATTCCTGATATCAAGCGTTTTGATCGCACCACTGTCGGGGTCGACCATCGCAATGCCCATCTTCCTCGTCGGGTCGCTCCACCCTATCGACGTGGCGATCACCCTGCCATCAGGCGACCATGATGGAGTGCTAAATCCCTCGTAAAGATATTCCCTTCCACGACGGCTCGCGAGCGTTCGTTGGTTGCTGCCATCGGCATTAGCGACCATTAATTGATCTTCATCATTCTGGAAACCGAAATACGTGAACCGCTTACCATCCGGTGAAAAACTGACCGATCCAGCAATGTTGTCAAGGACCTTGCGTGCCGAACCGCCGTTCACAGGAATCTGGAACAACGACCCGACGGACGGTTCGGACGAGTTCGCATTGTAGAACAGATAGTCCCCGTCAGGCGAGAACGTCATGCCGCGATAGAAGGCCTCTGACGCCGATATTACCTCTCGACCGCTTCCGGGTACGGCAACCTGCTGAAGCCACAGGCTTCGGAGCTTGCCATCGCCAACGGAATAGGCGAGCCATTTGCCGTCCGGCGAGATCGCTGCCGTAAGGACCCGTCCCGCGTTGGTCACACGAGTAAACTTGGCCGATTCGAAAGAAACCGTTGGGCCCCCGCGGTGAAAGAATTTGATATAGGTGAAACCGGCGGCTGCCAGAATGGTAACGGCCGCGACGAGCCCGACGGCCAAACGACCGCTTATGCGTTTCGTTGGAAGCAACTCAGGATGAGCGGTCGTATGTATGTGCGCTCGGGTCGCAGCTTCGCTCGGCGAATCGGTTTCATGAAGGATCGCCGTCTGGGGGCCGTCGAATGAGGCCGGCCCGTCGAGCAGAGTCGCTCCATCGTCGAGACAAAAATTCAACGTCTCGTCTGTGTAATTGCGTCTGCAATCAGGGCAGCGTTTCATGGCCTTGACCGGACCCTAGTTAAAAATTGCGAATAATAACGACATCGCTCGTTGGCGTACCGCGCGAATAGACAAAATGGTCGCCGGAACGGGCGAAGTCAAAGATAGCATCGGTTTTGAAATCAGTTATTTGCTTGGTTTCGCCGCTGTCTATTGTGAAGCTCCAAAGGTTAGTCACGCCTCCCTTTGTATCCCGCAGGTAATAAAGCGAACGGCTGTCCGGGGACCATCGGAAGTACCCCTTCTTCCCGATCAGATCAAAAACTTTAATTGGCTCACCGCCGTCGAAAGGAATGACCGCGTATCTCCACGTAGAATTCTCGTCGTTCCTATAGGAACAGACGATCAATTTTCCGTCCGGGGAAACTTCGGGAACTTGTGCGAAGGCTTGGGTAACTCTCGCAGGCTCGCCGCCATCGATCGACACTTTCCACAAATGCGAATTTCCGGCCGTCTCAGACGTGTACACGACCCACCGCGAATCGGCCGAAACCGACGGCTCGTAGGCATTGTTCGAACGAGTTAACTGAATTGCCCCGCTGCCATCGAGTCCCATTCGCCAAATATTCACGTTGCCGTCGCGTTCGGAGGTGTAGATCACATATTTGCCGTCAGAAGAAACCGACGGTCCAAAGTTTGCTCCGCTTTGCGACGTGAGCTGTTTAGGCGAGCTGCCGTCCGGATTCATTATCCATAGGTCCTCAGCTCCGCTTGCCCGCGAATGGAACACGATACGTCCATCGGCAGCTACAGCGAGTCCATCGATCCCTTCCTGATTCGTACCGCCCGAACGTACCTGAACAGCGCGGTTTAGGTCGGCTCCGGAACCGGACCAGATGTTTGAGATCTCGTTTGCCTGAACGGTAACAAGCTTTTGAGAGTCAGCACTGAGACTGAGGCTGAGATAGTGGTTTAGGTCGGTGGTGATCCGGCGAGCGGGCCCGTCCGGATAGCTAAAATGCCAGATCTGATTAGCGAAGCCCGATGAGGCTTTGTCCGCGCCGAGAACAAGGATGCCTCTTTTGTTTCCCGTCCACGCGATCGCGGTTATTTGTTTCCATTCCTGGGTTGCGATCGGGCGTTCCTGACCGCCGGAAACGTCGAACTCCGCAACCTGCATCTTATGGACCAGTGCGGATTCATCGCTTACGATCGCGGCGATCGAACTTCCATCGGGCGACCACGCGGGGGCGACGCGTCGTGCACGAAACACCTCCGGCTTCTTCCGCGAGGCAACCACGCGTTCGCCGGTTCCATCGGCATTTGCGACCATCAGCGACGATTGCTCGGGGGTCGGAAATTCATCGCGCAAAAAGGCGAACTGTGTCCCGTCCGGCGAATAGCTGATGCCGCCCTCTGCATCGACCAGCGTTTTCTGCGGGCCACCCAACACGGACATCTGCTTCAGGCCCCAGCCAATATTTTTCTCGAACTCAGCCCGGACGAAGTTTATGTACTCACTGTCAGGCGAGAACGTAAGACCCCAGTAATAGACATCTTCCTCGGGTTGAAAGATCTGCACATTACTGGACGTCGCAACCTGCCGCAGCCAGAGGCTATCCTTTCCGCCTTCGTCGACGCTGTAGATCACATACTTTCCGTCGGGTGAGATCGCGGCCGAATTCGCCTGACCATTCGTTGTGAGTTTCTCGATCTGGAGCGGTCCCGATCTTTGGGGCTCCGCGGGCTTCCAGGTTCGGTAGACGGCGAATCCGCCCACCGCGAGAATGACGGCTCCGAGCAAGGCGAATATCCATAGCTTGCCGCGTCCTTGACGAGGAGTAACCTCCGGTGAGGTCGAGCCCGAGACGCGTCCGCCGATCGAGTCCTTTACTCCAATCGTTCTGGTCGGTGATTCTTCGAAAGAATCGTGCGGCAGAAACGCTGTCGCGTGCTCATTACCCGACGACGGCCCTTCGAGCAAAGCCGCACCGTCATCAAGACAGTACATCAGGCTGTCGTCGTAATAATCTCGTCGGCAATCCGGGCAGCGTTTCATTCGTGCTGGAACGGGAAAAAGGACGCGTGAATTATAGCATTGGCTCTGGGAAAATTGACCGACTAAGTTAGAGCTTCAGCCGTTCGTATTGCGCGAAGAGGGTCATTATTTCTTTTTGGATCTTTTCCTTTTCGGCGGGGTTCGGTACTTTATCGCGGCGCTTTACGAGTTCTTCGATCTGGGCGGCGATCTCTTCTTGTTTGGTCTCGGGCTTCCCTTTCTTCGGGACGTTGTATTTACTTTCCATTTGAACCTGTAAGTGCTTAACAGTGTAGCTTTTTTTCGGTTCGTTCCGGTTCCTTTTGTTCTGTGGTTTTCAGAATTTTAACCGCCGAACAAGATGAACCGGAAGGAATAAAATGAACGCCTCAGAGAACCACCCGTCAGCCGAAGAGATAGTCTACTTCGAATAAAGCGATTCCAACTCGCTCAGTTTCTTGTTCAAAACGCCGGTCGCGTCCGGCACCAATTTTGGATCGCGCAGATCCACATCGAGAAACTTTTTGAACAAGGCCGACGGCGTGGCGTCAGATCCGTTTCGCATAAGGGCGACGTAACGCTGTGCAAATCTCTGCGGGTCTTTCGTGTACATATCGTAGAATTTCAGCGCAAGCAAAGCCGCGTACACGTAGTTCGGATAATACATCGGAGCAGTGTAAAAATGATGTTGAGCTATCCAACGCATTTTTAGCTCGTCATTTTTTTCGAACCAGATCGAGAAACGAGAACCTATCTTTTTTGTGATCGAGTCCATTTCGTCGGCGGACAGCGGTTTGCCGTCGCCGGACGCATCGTAGATCGCCTGTTCCATGGCTGCGATCATCGTGTTTCGATAGACATACAACGCCTGAGCCAGAAACTGTTCGAGAAAGAAGATCTTTTTCTGCGGATCCTTTTCGCGTTGATAGAGGTGATCGAGGACGGCGAGTTCGTGGAAGATCGCGATCGCCTCCATCAGGAACTCCGGCCCGTACACGTATGAAGCCTTGACGTGATTGTTGCCCATAAGGCGAAACTGGATCGCGTGAGCGGATTCATGAGCCAGCTTCTTAACGTCAGCAATGTACCCTTCGTAGTTGAAGCTGTAGAAGACGCTCGTCTCGGTGCCGGTGTTTCCCGCCGCGAAGGCTGAGGGTGTGCGGTTGTCTCCGCCAACGATATCAAGGCGGCGGTTATCCGGATCAAGCAATGCGGCAAGTTCCTTTGAATACTCGGGGCCGTATACGGCCGCCGAATCTTTGAGTATTTTCGTCGTTTCCAGGATGTCGAACCGGGGCGGGCTTAGGCCCGGAGCCACGACATTAAGATCCCAGAAGTTGACGTCGGTGTAGCCTGTCAGTTTCTTTATCCTCGCGATGCGGGCGCGTTCGTACCGTTTGTTGACCTCAGCCTCGAGGGCGACCTTTTCATACAGGTTCTTTACTTCGGCACTGTCGAAAAACATTCCGAAATGACTTTCCTCGGCGGCGTCTTTGAAGTGTCGTAGACGCGCGATCTGATTCGCGGCCTTTATCAGCCTGGAAAGCGAAAAGGCATACAGGTCGCGGTGCGAGGCGAACCCGGCATATCGTTTCTTGAATCCTTCCTCGCGTACGGCGCGGTCAGTGCTGTTGTCGATCTCACTTTCCTGCCGGTAAACATCAAGCGGTCCGCCGGCGGAATCGACGGTCCCGAACGGCGTCCGACTCCGTGATCGTTGAAACAGCTCGGCGGTCCATTCGAGCGACAGTGGTGACAACTCCTTAATTAATTCTTCTTCCTTCAGGCTCAGCGTGTGCGGAGCCTTACGCCGGTAGTATTCGATAACAAAGGAATATGCTTTCAGCTCAGATTTCTGCCCCTGAAATCGGCTCAGGTCTTGTTCGCTCAACTGCATTAATTCCTGCTGCAGAAAACTCCGGCGTCTTTCATATTCCGCAGTGATCTGTGACGATTCATTCAGGCTCAGCTCGTCCTTCGTATTAGTCCTGTATCGCAGGGTCAGATAGATCCAGTGCCGGTACCAGGCTTGCTGAACGCGATCATTCAACTCCAACGCCATCAAGAGATCGTCCGCCGTTGCCGTCGCCTTGCCTTTTAGCTTTTCCAGCTTTTCCAGCGGCTCGAATAGATCTTTTCTCGCCGCACGTTCCGCGGCCGGATCGCTGAAGTAATGGCGGGCAAGATCGAAATGGTATTTAGCTTCAAGATCCTTGGGGATCGCCTCAAACTTATCCTGCGCCGGAATTGCGGATGCGGTAAGCAAGACGGTGATCGTGGCAACGATGATTTTCTTGAGGCTAGTCTTTCCGATCATAACGACTCCGTTCGCGCCCGAGGGCGGGTTAAAACCTTGCGTTATGGGAGGATCATTGTTTTTTTGGTGAGGCAGGGTCAGGGAATATTAACCCGCTTTTGCAGTACGTCAAAGCAAAAACGTAGGGCCTCGTAGCTTGTTATGGGCGGCGGACGACCGGGAATCGTGGCCTGGGCATGGGGTCGGAAGGTTGGCGGACGACCGGATCTGATGGTTGTCGCGTCGATTGGTCTTTTTCGGTACGGTTGAGCGGCGGAACACCGGTTCGGTCGCCCTGCGGATTTGCACCGTTGGCGGCGGATTCCTGTCGACGGCGGTCGCGGTCTTGTCGCTGCTGTTCCATCTGCTGCTGGCGTTCGAGCGCCATTGAGCGTGCCCGCTCCATCGCCTCTTCACGCTGGGCCATCATGGTGACGGTCTGCTCAAGCCGCGGCAGATTTCGCTGCATAAAGGTGACGATCTCCGCGACGTTCGGATCGGTCGCGTAAAGCTGTACGAATTCGCGCGCGGCAGTGACCGCGGACTGGCGGCCGGCGAGGTCGTTGGAGTTGTAGTTGGACGCGAACTGATTGTAGAGCTGCTCCTGGCGGTTGGCGTGGATGCGGGCCTCGCGCTCTTTGGGGTCGATCGCGTCGCGGATCGCCTTGAGAAGGTCTTCGCTCGCGTCGCGCATACCCAGCTGCCATTCTTCTTCGGGCGTGAGTATGAAATCGACTCCGCGGTCGTTGATCGACGCGATCAGGTCGGCGTTCGTTTTCTTTAGAAGTTCGGTGGATTCTTTTGCTGCTTCGAGGGCTACGAAGATGTCAGTCTTCGAGACCGGCTTGGCCTCCGCAGACTGAGCAACGACCGCTCCGGCAGCAAGCAGGATGACGACAAAGAGTTGTAGATGGGCTCGGTACAACATCTTTCAGGCCTGACGGAAGAGTGAGATTAGTTTATCACGGAAAAGGTTGTTTCGACTGTCTTTTTGGCCTTTTGATCTTCTGGTTTTGGTCCTTGATCCTTTGGCCCTCACGCCCCCACCCGCTACCGCAGGTGGTACTGACAAGGGCAGTTTGTTAGAATAGCGTTTTCTTTTAACACTAATATTTTCGACAGGAAGGTTTAAGAATGGCTGGAAGGCATAAGGTTACGGTTGTGGGTGCGGGCAATGTCGGAGCGACGGCGGCGCATTGGATAGCGGCGAAGGAACTGGCGGATGTCGTATTGGTCGACATCGTCGAGGGCGTGCCGCAGGGCAAGTCGCTGGATCTCGCTCAGGCGGCTCCGATCGACGGTTTCGACGTGAAGCTCGTCGGTGCGAATTCGTATGAAGAGACGGCCGGTTCGGACGTTGTCATCATCACCGCCGGACTTCCCCGCAAGCCCGGGATGAGCCGAGACGATCTCTTGAAAACGAACTCGGACATCGTCGGCGCCGTGACCGAGCAGGTCGCGAAGTATTCGCCCGAGGCGTTTATCATCGTCGTTTCGAATCCGCTCGACGCGATGACGCAGGTTGCTTTCCGCAAGTCGGGCTTCCCGAAGAACCGTGTGATGGGTATGGCGGGCGTGCTCGACGCGGCTCGTATGCGCTGCTTCCTGGCTGAGGCGTTGAACGTTTCGGTCGAGAACGTGACGGCGTTCGTGCTCGGCGGCCACGGCGATACGATGGTGCCGCTGCCGCGTTATTCGACCTGTGCGGGCATCCCGATCACCGAGCTTCTGCCTGCCGACCAGATCGAACAGATCGTTACGCGTACCGCTAACGGCGGTGCCGAGATCGTCGGATTGCTGAAAACCGGTTCGGCTTACTATGCTCCGTCGCTCGGTGCTGTCGAGATGGCTGAGGCGATCTTGAAGGACAAGAAAAAGATCCTGCCGTGCGCGGTATTCCTCGAAGGAGAATACGGCGTGTCGAACCTCTTCGTCGGTGTGCCGGTCAAGCTCGGCAAGAACGGAGTCGAGCAGATCATCGAGATCAACCTCACCAACGACGAGCGTGCCGCTCTCCACAAGTCGGCGGGTTCGGTTCAGGAGTTGATCGACGTTCTGGGGATCTGAGAACTGAAATTTAAGATTTGAGATTTGAGAGAGGCTGTCCGATTTCGGGCAGCCTTTTTTGTTTAGAGTTCAAGCTTCAGCTTGTAAATGGTTGCTGCAAGGCGTCTCGGGGCAGCGGAACACAAGCTAAAGCTTGAACTCTGAACGATCGTTCGGTCAGGTTGACCGAATCGGTCAGTCAGGGTGGTTGAACGACGTTAAACTGCATATGGGTCTATTCCTCTAACTTCCCTATTTACATTATTTAGCTCCGTGGCAC
>Ga0247823_10005050_pt1 | contig 10510 bp, 5 predicted proteins | sample 13C_PalmiticAcid_2_FD_192426 | JGI IMG/M metagenome (GOLD analysis project Ga0247823, IMG submission 192426) | Soil microbial communities from agricultural site in Penn Yan, New York, United States - 13C_PalmiticAcid_Day30 | ecosystem: Environmental > Terrestrial > Soil > Agricultural land...
GAACGGCACCACCTTCTCGCTGAGCGGAGCGCTCACCGGTACGGGCGCCTTCACCAAGGCGGGCAGCGGCACGCTGATACTGAGCGGCAACAATGGCGGCTACACCGGCGCGACCAGCATCACCGGCGGTACGCTGGCGGTGATGGGTGCGTTCGGGGGGGCAGTCGATGTCCGGGTCGGCGCCCGGCTCGAGGGCGTTGGTGCCGTCGGTTCAGTGACCAACGCGGGAACCGTGGCCCCCGGCCGTGACGGCTTCGGTACGCTGACCATCAACGGTAGCTATACCGGTTCCAACGGCACGCTCGCGATCGATGCCGAGCTTGGCGGCGACAGCGCGCGTGCCGACCGGCTGGTGGTCAATGGCGCGACGTCCGGCAATACGGTGGTTCAGGTCACCAATCAGGGCGGTCTCGGTGCCGCGACGGTGGACGGCATCAAGATCGTCGATGTGACCGGCACATCGAACGGCGTGTTCACGCTCGGTAACAGCGACTATCTGTTCGAAGGTGCACCCGCGCTGATCGCCGGTGCCTATGGCTATCGTCTGTACAAGAACGGCGTCACCAGCCCCGCCGATGGCGACTGGTACCTCCGCTCGAGCCTGCTGCAGCAGCCCGAAATCCCGCTCTACCAGCCCGGCGTGCCGGTCTACGAGGCCTATGGCCAGACGCTGTCGGCGCTCACTCAGCTCGGCACGATGCAGGAGCGGACCGGCAACCGCCAATGGGCGGAGGGCAATGCACGGTCGTTCGGCATCTGGGGCCGTTCGGAGAATATGCGCGCCCGGCCCGAAGCGGTGCGCTCGACCAGCTTCACCGACGTCAATGTCGACAGCTGGAAGATCGAGCTTGGCGCGGATCAGGTGCTGAGCGAGCGTGCCGACGGCGCCTCGCTCGTGCTCGGCGTGCTCGGCAGCTATGGCGAGGCCAGCGCGACCATCGCCTCGCCCTTCGGCAACGGCCGCATCAAGACGCAGGGCTATAGCGCGGGTGCAACGCTCAGCTGGTTCGGTCCGAAGGGCTTCTATGTCGACGGTCGCGCGCAGGTCAGCTGGTTCGACAGCAAGCTCACTTCCACGGTGCTCGGCAAACTCGCCGATGACAATAAGGGCACCGGGCAGGCCTATAGCGTCGAGGTCGGCAAACGCGCATCGATCGGCGGCGGGCTTTCGGTCACCCCGCAGATCCAGACGGTCTATTCAACCGTCGGGTTCGATCGCTTCACCGATCCGAACGGCGCGACAGTGTCGTCGAAGCTGGGCGACAGCCTCAAGACCCGCTGGGGCATCTCGCTCGACCGTCAGGACGGGCGCAGCCATGTCTATGGCGTGGTCAATCTGAGCTACGAATGGCTCGACGGCACGATCACCGATGTCTCGGGCACGCGGATCGCGCGCGAGAACCACCGGCTGTGGGGCGAGCTGGGTCTGGGCGGCAGCCTGAAGCTCGGCGGCAGGCTCACGCTCTACAGCGAAGTCTCGGCCGATACCGCGGTCAACGACTTCGGCAAAAGCTATACCCTCAAGGGGGTTGCGGGGGTTCGCATGGCGTTCTGATATCCGGCCGGGCCTGCGCGTTGCGGGCCCGGTTCCGGAAAAATTTCAGAACCATGTCTGTTTTGTGAAATCCGTTCGTCTTCCCTGTGAAAGCCCGCGGCAAAGGACCGTCGGCTGCAACAGGGGGTCATATGACGCGATTTGGCAGTGTAGTCGGCGCTTGCGCAGCAATCTTCATCCCGGCAACCGCATGGGCGCAGGCCGTCGAGCCCGCCCCGGTGGAAGCGCAGGCCGCCGATGACGGCGGTGAGATCGTCGTCACCGGATCGCGCATCGACCGTAATTTCGACACGCCGACCCCGACCATCACCGTCACCGCCGAGGATCTGTCGGTCGGCGCGCGCCCCAACGTCGCCGCGGCGCTGAACGACCTTCCGCAGTTCCGCGCGACCACCTCGGCGCAGACCACCGGCACCAACACCGGCGCGGGCAATGCTCCGGTCGATCTGCGTGGCCTCGGCATCAACCGCACGCTGGTGCTGGTCGACGGCCGCCGCATCGCCAGCGACAATGACCTCAACACCATTCCCAATGTCCTGATCCGCAGCGCGCAGGTCGTGACCGGCGGCGCATCCGCGGCATGGGGCTCGGGCGCGGTCGCCGGCGTCGTCAATATCGGCATTGATGAGAAGTTCAGCGGCCTCCAGCTCGGCGCCGAAGCGGGTCTTTCGACCTATGGTGACGCCGCGCAGCACCGCTTCGACGGCAAGGCCGGGTTCGGCTTCGCCGATGGCCGCGGCCACTTCGTGATCGGCGGCGAGTATTTCAACAGCAACGGCATCGTGCCCAAGGTCGCGCGCGACAAGATCGGCCGCTGGGCCTCGTTCGGCGGCGCGATGACGCCCGATGTCGGCTTCTCCACCTCGGCCTATGGCGGCCTGATCACCTCGGGCGTGCTCAAGGGCAAGGCGTTCAACCCCGACGGCTCGCTGCGCGACTTCGACTTCGGTCGCGTGGTCGGCAGCTATATGACCGGCGGCGAAGGCCCGTCGAACGACGATCTCAGCCCGCTGATGACCCCGCAGCGCCGCTACAGCGCGCTCGGCCGCCTGACCTATGAGATGACCCCGGCGATCAAGGTCACCGCCGAACTGCGCCATTCGCGCATGTACAACAACTATGTCTGGTTCGGCGACCATGTGCAGGGCACCGCGACGTCGGGCATCCAGATCCAGTCGGACAATGCCTTCCTGTCGAACAGCGTGCGCACCGCGCTCGCCAATGCCGGCCAGACCAGCTTCTACATGGGCCGCTTCAACAGCGACCTGTCCTATCCGTCGATCGATTTCGAGCGCAAGGTCACTCAGGGCACGCTCGCGTTCGACGGCAAGATCGGGTCGAAGCTGCGCTGGAGCGCCTATTACAGCCATGGCGAATATCAGAACAACATCGACACGCCCGGCTTCCTGCTGACGCGCGAGTTCGCCAACGCGGTCGATGCGGTGGCCGGCCCGGGCGGAACCCCGATCTGCCGGATTGCGCTGACCAACCCGTCGACCAACTGCGTGCCGATCAACCTGTTCGGCCTCGGCGCGCCGTCGCAGGCGGCGATCGACTATGTCACCGGCACGCCGAGCCAGCGCGGCACGACCAAGCTCGACGTCGGCGGGCTTAGCCTGCGCGGCGAGCCGTTCGCGCTTCCCGCCGGTGACGTCTCGTTCGCGGTCGGTATCGAAGCGCGCAAGGAAAGCATCACGCAGACCGTCGGCGCGCTCGACGCTGCCAAGGCGTTCCGCACTTTCAGCTTCTCGGCGATGTCGGGCAGCTTCGATGTGAAGGAAGCGTTCGGCGAAGTGCTGGTGCCGCTGATCCACAACACGCCGCTGCTGCGCAAGCTGGAGTTCAATGGCGCGGTGCGCGTCAGCGACTACAGCACGACCGGCTCGATCTGGTCGTGGAAGCTCGGCCTCACCAACGAGTTCTTTCCGGGCTTCCGCGGCCGCGCGACCCGCTCGCGCGACATCCGCTCGGCCAATCTGAGCGAGCTCTATACGCAGACGACGACCGGCTACAACACGATCTACGACCCGGTCACCAAGCAGAACGTCTATGTGCTGAGCAATGGCGGCGGCAATCCCAATCTCAATCCGGAAAAGGCCGATACCTGGACCGTTGGCTTCACCTATTCGCCGCCCGCGGTTTCGGGCCTCAACCTGTCGGTCGACTATTTCAACATCGACGTCGACGATGTCATCACCACCGTCGCCGCGCAGGATCTGGTGACACGCTGCTTCAATGGCAACACCGCGCTGTGCGCACGCGTCGAGCGTGACGGGAGCGGGGCCATCACGCGCACGGTCTCGACCTTCGTCAATCTGGCGAACTACAAGACCGACGGCATCGATGCGGAAGTCTCCTACATCCTGCCGCTGGACCGCCTGTTCGCGTCGTCCGAAGGCCGGATGAAGTTCCGCGTGCTCGGCACCTGGGTCAACAGCCTGACCACCGACGATGGCGTAGTGAAGCTCGAATATGTCCGCTCGCAGGGCTATTCGTTCGGCCTCGGCGTGCCGGCGTGGCGGGTCAACGGCTCGATCGGCTATGAAGACAAGAGCTTCTCGGGCCTGATCCGCGCCCGCTACATCTCGCCGGGCGAGTATAACAATCAGGTCCCGCTCACCAACAACCACATCGGCGCCTACACCTATTTCGACCTGCAGGCGCAGATGAAGGTGCCGGTGGCGGAAGGGCGGCAGATGGAGATCTACGCCAACATCTCCAACCTGTTCGACAAGGATCCGCCGGCGGGATCGCTCTTCTCGCCCTATTACGACGTTCTGGGCCGCTATTTCACCCTCGGTGCCCGCGTCCGCTTCTGATCGTTGTTTCGGCAAACCCGCCCGGCACCATGCCGAGGCGGGTTTGACCTTTTGGAGAGTGCCTGATGTTCCTTCGCCCTGCCTTTGCCGCGGCGCTCGCGCTGTTCCCCGTCACCGCGATCGCTCAGGTCGCGAAACCCGCCGCGATCGTCGCCGATGGTATGCCCGCCATCCCCGAAGCGCTCGCCGCCGATACTCAGCCCTATCTTCAGTCGCGCAAGGCGAACTTCCTCGGCTGGAACCCGGTCGACCGCTCGATGCTGGTCAAGACGCGCTTCGCCAACACCGATCAGGTGCACCGGGTGGTCGCGCCGAACGCCGACCGCACCCAGCTGAGCTTCGAGGATGAGCCGATCCTGATGGCGAGCATCTCGCCCGGTGCCGGCGATGTCACCGTGGTGCAGAAGGATGTCGGCGGCGGCGAGTTCTACCAGCTCTTCCGGCTGGCCGACGGACGCCTCCAGCTGCTCACCGACGGCAAGAGCCGCAACTGGTTTGGCGGGTGGAGCCCGGACGGCAAGCTGCTCGGCTATTCCTCGACGCGGCGCAACGGCGCCGATGCCGATCTCTATGTGATCGACCCGCGCGATCCCAAATCCGAGCGGCTGGTCGCGACGGTCAAGGGCGGCGGCTGGAACATCGCCGACTTCTCCGCCGACGGGGCGAAGGCGCTGGTGATCAATCGCATGTCGATCAACCGCGCCGATCTCTATGAGCTCGATCTCAAGACCGGCAAGATGCGCGCGCTCAACGATGTGAAGCGCGAAGTGTCGCACATCGCCCCGCGCTACGCGCCCGACGGCGGGATCTGGACGCTGTCGGATGTCGATTCCGATTTCGTCCGGCTGGGTCGGCTCGATCCGCGCACCGGCAAGTTCACGGCGGTCTCGAAGGAGCCGAAATGGGACGTGACCGACTATGCGCTCGCGCCCGACGGCAGCTTCCTCGCCTACGCCACCAATGAAGCGGGCGTCAGCCGGCTGCATGTGATGGATGCCGCGACCGGCGCGACCCGCGCCGTCACCGGTCTTCCGGCCGGCGTGATCCCTTATTCGATCGGCTCGTCGATCGAGATCGCGCCGTGGGGCACGATCGGGCTCAGCATGTCGTCGGCGCGCGTTGCAGGCGACGCCTTTGCCGTCGATCCGAAGACGCTCGCCGTGACGCGCTGGACCGCGAGCGAGACCGGCGGGCTCGATCCGGCGAAGAATGTCGAGCCGCAGCTCGTCGAGGTGAAGAGCTTCGATGGCGAGACGGTGACCGGCTTCCTTTATCGCCCCGATCCCGCCCGCTTCCCGGGCAAGCGCCCGCTGGTCGTCAACATCCATGGCGGGCCCGAGGGGCAGACCCGGCCCGACTTCCTCGGCTCGGAAAACTACTATCTCAACGAGCTTGGCATCGCGCTGTTCTTCCCCAATGTCCGCGGCTCGAGCGGCTTCGGCAAGCGCTTCGTCAATCTCGATAACGGGCCGTTCAAGCGGGAGGATTCGGTCAAGGATATCGGCGCGTTCCTCGATACGCTGGCTGGGGATGCGACGCTCGACGCTTCCCGGTTCGCGGTCACCGGCCTCTCCTATGGCGGCTATATGTGCTACGCCACCGCGACCCATTATTCGGCGCGGCTCAAGGGCGCGAACTGCTATGTGGCGATCTCCAACTTCGTCACCTTCCTCGAGAATACCCAGTCGTATCGCCGCGACCTGCGCCGGGTGGAATATGGCGACGAGCGGGATCCGAAGCAGCGCGCCAAGCTGATCGAGATTTCGCCGCTCACCAGCGTCGACAAGATCGACCTGCCGTTGCTGATCGCAACCGGCGGCAACGATCCGCGCGTCCCGGCAAGCGAGGCGGATCAGATCATCAAGGCAGTCCGCGGCAAGGGGGGCACGGTGTGGCATCTGCTCGCCCAGAATGACGGGCACGTCTTCCGCAAGAAGGAGAATGAGGACTATTATTTCTGGACCAGCGTGCTGTTCTGGAAACAGACGCTGCTCGGCGACGCGCCTCGGTGACACTGGTGCTCGTGCTTACCATCGCCATGGCCATCCTCCTGTCCGTCGCCCCCTTGAAGGCGGCGGAACGGAGGGCGCCGGCGGTGGCGGTGGATCATCATGTCCATATCCATTCGCCCGCGATCCTCGCCATCCTGCCCGACTATTGCGCCAGCCCGGGCAGGGCTACGCCATGCGATCCCGAATTCTCCAACCCGCTGACGGCGAGCGATCTGCTGCTGGCAATGGACAAGGCGGGGATCCGCCGCGCGCGGGTAATGTCGACCGCTTATCTGGCGGAAAGCCCGATGATGGTGCCGCCGGCTCCGGATCATGTCGCGATCGTGCGCAAGGCGAATGACTTCACCGTCGCGCTGGCGCGCGAACATCGCGGGCGGCTCGAAGCCTATATCGGCGTCAATCCGCTCACCGCGACGGCATTGTGGGAAATCGACCGCTGGCATGGCGATCGCAACGTTGCCGGCGTCAAGATTCATCTCGCCAACTCGCGGTTCGACTATCACCAGCCCGATCAGGTGAAGACGCTGGCGACGACCGTGCGAGCTGCGGCGGCCGCGCGTCTGCGCATCATGATCCATATGCGCAACCGCGCAGCCGGCTATGGCGCGGAGGAGGCGAGGGTCTTCCTCCGCGACGTGCTGCCGGCCGCGCAGGGCACGACGGTACAGATCGCGCATGCGGCAGGCTGGGGCGGCATCGATTCAGCGACGATCGACGCGTTGGGTGTGTTCGCCGATGCCTGCGAGCAGGACCGCGAACGCTGCGCCAATCTCTATTTCGACTTGGGCGCGATCACGCCCGGCGCCGCATCGGGCCAGAACAAGACGGCGCTGGTCGGCCTGATGCGCAGGATCGGGATCGCGCATTTCCTGCCCGCGTCGGACTGGCCGTTCGCGCGCGACCTGCGCGCCTATTATGCCGGACTCGCCACCCTTCCGCTGACTCGATCCGAATGGCGGCAGATCGCCCGCAACACCGGGCCATGAGCAGCCCGCCGCCGATCGTACCGCTCCGTGCACGAATTCTGTCGAATTGCGGCGGCCAACTCATGTAGGGGACTGGCAGGAAAAGCGATGAACCAGTTGAGCGAGATGTTTCGGCACGTGCGAGCCGTTTTGCGGCGGCGCGGCGTTCCGGATCAGGATGCCGAGGATTTGGTGCACGAAGCCTTTTTGAAGGTGGAGCGCTACGAACAGCGGCATACGGTGCGCTCGCAGGAAGCGCTGCTGGTCAAGGCCGCCGTCAACCTCTCGATCGACGAAGAGCGTCGCGAGCGCCGTGCGCCGTTCTCTGCCGCGAACGTGTTCAGCATCGCCGATGCCGCGCCGGACCCGGAACAGGTGCTGCAATCGCAGGCGCGGCTGAGTCACGCCGCTGCCGGCCTTGAACGATTGCCCGAACGCACCCGCCGCATTCTGCTCCGGCGTCGCCTCGACGGAGCCAATTACGCGACGATCGCCAGGGAAGAGGGGATGTCGGTCCCCGCCGTTGAGAAACAGGTTGCCCGGGCGACCCTGGAAATGATGAACTGGATGGAGCAATGGTGATACGATCCAGAGACGAGCGCACGCGCCTGAACGCGGAGGCATCGGCCTGGCTCGCCCGGATCCAGGGGCCGCGGGGCCGCGAGGCTCGGGGTGCGCTGCAGGACTGGCTCAAGGCCGACCCGGCACATCGGGAAGCGTTCGAGCGTGCCACGGAACTATGGGATCTCCTGCCCGGCGCGGTCGCGTCCGAAGAAGCGCCGCAGCGCGCGGTCTCGCGGCGCTTCGTGCCGCTGGCGATCGCCGCATCGCTGGCCGTGGTCGCCGGGGTTGGCGCGATGACCGCCTTACGCGACCAGCCGCTGACCTTCGACACCCGTGTGGGCGAGCAGCGCACGGCGGCGCTGGACGACGGCAGCCGCGTCTCGCTCAACACCGATACGCACGTCACCGTGAACTTCGCGCGCGACGAGCGTGCGGTTGCGCTCGACCGGGGCGAGGCCGTGTTCGACGTGGCGCACGATGCCGCGCGGCCCTTCGTCGTCGTGGCCGGCGACGAGCGGATCAAGGCGCTCGGTACCAGCTTCATCGTGCGGCGCGACGGCGACCGCGTCCGCGTCACGCTGCTCACCGGCAAGGTCGAAGTCACGCGCAAGAGCGGCCTGCTCGCGGTCCTTTCCCCCGGCGAACGCATCACGGCGACTCCCGACGCGGTGCCAATACTTGATCGTCCGCTACTCGATTCACTAACAGCCTGGCGCCACGGCGAACTGCGTTTCCGCGATACGCCTTTGTCCGAAGCCGTCGCCGAAGTGAACCGATATGGGGGGAAGCGCGTGATCGTGAACGATGCGCGGCTCGCTTCGCTGCCCATCTCGGGCGTCTTTGCGACCGCCAATCCGGCGGAGTTCGCCGCCGCGGTGGCGCAACTTCACGGCCTTCGCGTGCAGCCTGAAGGTGAAGCGGTGCTTTTGACGCCTTGATCACATCCTCGTGCCGCGTACAGCCTGTCATGGTCTATCGTCTGGCGATGGACGGGAATGACCCGGCGGAGCGGTGTAGAGGCGTTACGTGATGCGAGGCGGTAGGTTGGCAGCGATGTGCGCACTCGCGTGCGTAGCCGCGACTGCCGCCGAAGCACAATCCGCAGCCCGGTTCCATTTTGCGCTGCCAAGGCAGGACCTCGCTCTGTCGCTGGAGGCGGTGGCGACGATTACCCGCACGAACGTCATCTTCGTGCCGAGCGCGGCGAGGGGACGTGTCGCGCCTGCACTCAACGGGACATACACTGCGCGCGAGGCACTGCACCGCCTGCTCAAGGGAGCAGGACTCGATTTCACTGTCACTGCTGGCGGCTCCTACGTCATCTCCAAACGCGTGGCCGAGCGGAGCGTGCGCCGCCGCCCCGTCATCACCAGACCGCCGCCGCTTCCGGAGAAGCCGGAGGAAATCCAGGACGTCGTGGTCACCGGGTCGCGTATCGACGCGCTCGGTTTCCAGGCGCCGACCCCGATGTCGCATGTGACATGGCCGGAACTCGAGATCGGCGCGCGTTCGAATATCGCTGCCGCCTTGAACGATCTGCCGCAATTCCGGGGCACCATCTCTCCGCAAACCAGCGGCACGAACACCAGTGCGGGCATGGCGCCGGTCGATCTTCGTGGTCTCGGGATCAATCGTACGCTGGTGATGCTCGACGGGCGGCGCTTCTCGAGCGACAATGATCTCAACACCATCCCCACGGTTTTGATCAAGTCGGTCGACTTCGTGACCGGCGGCGCGTCCGCAGCCTGGGGTTCGGGCGCTGTTGCCGGCGTCGTGAACGTCGTCCTCGACGCGGATCTGAGCGGGGTGAAGCTCGGTGCCCAAGCTGGCATCTCGTCACGCGGCGATGCTGCGGAGCACCGGTTCGAGGGCGCATTCGGCACGGCATTCGCTGGGGACCGCGGCCATGTGATCGTCGGGGCCGAGTATCTCGACAATGCCGGCGTCATTCCGAAAGTATCCCGCGCGAGTGTCGGGCGCTGGGTTGGGGTGGCTGCGGGAAACGGCAACTTCGTGCTCACTCCGGACGTCGGGTTCGCCAATGCGGCTCGCGGTGGCCTGATCCTCAGCGGTGTGCTCGCGGGACAGGTCTTCAATCCGGACGGTTCGCTTCGCGATTTCCGGTTCGGCACGGTCGTGGGTACCGAGATGATCGGCGGCGAGGGACCGTCGAACGACGACTTGAGCGCACTTGTAACCCCACAGCGGCGGTACAGCGCCTTGGCGCGCGTCAGTTTCCGGGCAAGCAATGCGGTGAAGATCATCGCGGAACTGCGTCGCTCGCGCATGTGGAACGACTATATCTGGTTCGGCGACCACAATCGCGGCAATATCTCCATCTCACGGGACAACGCCTTCCTCTCGCAAGAGATCGGCACGCGGCTGGCGGTGGCGGGAGAGGGCGGCTTCACCATGGGCCGCTTCAACTCCGATTTCCCTTTCCCCCGCATCGATTTCGAGCGGGTGACGACGCAGGGGACGATCGCGATCGACGCGACGATGGCGCCAAGCTGGCGCCTGAGCGGCTATTACAGCCATGGCGAGTATCGCAACGATATCGACACGCCCGGCTTCGTGATCGACGCTAATTTCAAC
>Ga0247823_10005051_pt1 | contig 10509 bp, 9 predicted proteins | sample 13C_PalmiticAcid_2_FD_192426 | JGI IMG/M metagenome (GOLD analysis project Ga0247823, IMG submission 192426) | Soil microbial communities from agricultural site in Penn Yan, New York, United States - 13C_PalmiticAcid_Day30 | ecosystem: Environmental > Terrestrial > Soil > Agricultural land...
GGTCAGATTGCCGCCGGCGAGATTGCGATCCGCATCTATGACAATCGTCCCGACCGCACCCCCGGCCCGGTCATGGTCTTCTATCACGGCGGCGGCTGGGTGATCGGCGATCTCGATACGCACGACGCCTATTGCGCCGAAGCGGCACGGCTGCTCGACATGCCGGTGATCGCGATCGACTATCGCCTCGCGCCCGAACATCCCTTCCCCGCCGCGCCGATCGATTGCGAGGCCGCGACGCGCTGGGTAGCGGATAACATCCCCTGCACCGGGCTCGTCCTCTCCGGTGAAAGCGCCGGCGGCAATCTGACCATCGCAACCGCGCTGGCGTTACGCGACAAGCCCGCGTCGAAACCTGTGATCGCGATCCATCCCATCTATCCGGCGGTCACGACGCACGACGACTGGCAGAGCTATCGCGATTTCGGCGAAGGCCATTTGCTCACCACGGGCAGCATGACGTGGTTCGGCAATCATTACGCCGCCGACCCTGCCGACTACCGCGCCTCGCCGCTCGATTTCCCGGCCGAGGGCCTGCCGCCGACGCTGCTGATCACCGCCGGGCTCGACCCGCTGCGCGATCAGGGCCGCGCCTATGCCGCCAAGCTGATCGAGGCCGGGGTGCCCACCACCTATCGCGAGGCGACAGGCACGATCCACGGCTATATCAACCTGTCGCAGGGCATCCCGAGCGCCAAAGAAGATATTCGCGGGGCATTGACCGTATTGAAAGCGATCGTCGCCGAAGCTACCGGGGCGGCATGATCGATCATAGCGCCCTTCCCTATCGCCCCTGTGCCGGCGTCATGCTCGCCAACCGCGACGGCCGCGTCTTTGTCGGACAGCGTCTCGATACCACGACCGAAGCGTGGCAGATGCCGCAGGGCGGGATCGACGAGGGCGAAGATGCCGAAGAAGCCGCGATCCGCGAGCTCGGCGAGGAAACGGGCATTCATGGTGGGCTGGTCGAGATCATCGCGCGCAGCCGCGAGGAATATTTTTACGACCTGCCTGACCATCTGATCGGCAAGATGTGGGGCGGCAAATATCGCGGCCAGCGCCAGCACTGGTTCCTGATGCGCTTCATGGGCGAGGACAGCGACGTCAACATCCATACCGAACATCAGGAATTCCGCGCGTGGAAATGGGCCGAGCTGAACAAGATCGAGAAATTGATCGTCCCGTTCAAGCGCGTCCTCTACCGCGGGCTGGTCGAGGAATTCGGCCCGCTCGTCTGATCTTTGAGCGCGATTGCGGTGCGAAAAACGTCGGCGAACATCTCCGGCGTCAGCCGTCCGGTGTTCGTGTTGTAGCGCGAGCAGTGATAGCTATCGACGAGATGCCGTCCGTCAGGCAGCAAATGCACGGCGCCGTGGGCAAAGGGAAAGCCCGCGAGGCGCATGCCCGCCGCCCTTAGCGTCGCATCATGCGCGATCCGGCCGAGCGCAATGATCACGCGGGCATTCGGCAAGGCGGCCAGCTGCATCTCGAAAAAGGGTCGGCAGTTCGCGATTTCGGCGGGCGTGGGCTTATTCTGGGGCGGCAGACATTTGACGCTGTTGACGATAATCGCGCCTTCGAGCGTCAGCCCGTCGTCGATGCGCGCATCATAGCGGCCCCGGCTCAAGCCGAACTCCGCAAGCGTCGCAAACAGCAGGTCGCCGGCATAGTCGCCCGTGAATGGCCGTCCCGTCCGGTTCGCGCCATGCTTGCCCGGCGCCAGCCCCGCGAAAGCCAGCCAGGCGTCGGGATCGCCGAACGCATGGACCGGCGCATTCCACCAATCGGGATACTCGGCCTGACATTCGCGCCGCAACGCAACCAACCGCGGGCAGCGCGGGCAATCGCGCGGCGGCTCGGTGCCGGGCAATGGGCTGTCAATTTCCACGCATCTGCGATAGGCGCGAGGGTATGAGCAACGCAATGCCGCTTCCCCTTTATGCCATCGGCCTCGGGTCGAACCGGCGCCATGTCCGCTTCGGCGATCCGCGCGCGGTGCTGCTGGCGGCGCTCGCGGCGTTGGAGAGCGACGATATCGAGGCGGTCGACGCCAGCCCGATCATCGCCAGCGACCCGCTTGGGCCGTCGCGCCGCCGCTACGCCAACGCCGTCGCGCTCGTCGCCTCGCCGCTGAGCCCGCCCGAAATGCTCGAACGGCTGCAGGAAATCGAAGCGAGCTTCGGCCGCCGCACCGGCCAGCGCTGGAGCGCGCGGACGCTCGATCTTGACATTCTCCTCTGGTCGGGCGGCACCTGGTCCGACGGCGCGCTGACGATCCCGCATCCCGCGATCGAGCAGCGCGCATTCGTGCTCGGCCCGCTCCGCGCGATCGTCCCCGAATGGCCGCACCCGCTGCACGGCCGCAGCGTCCGCCAACTCGCCGCGCGCCTCGCACGTCCAAAGCCGGTTGACCGGGGCGCATCGGCGCACTAGGGCGACGGCTCACTTCGCGAGGCCGCTTTGCCGCCGCCGCGATGGGCCCTTAGCTCAGTCGGTAGAGCAACTGACTTTTAATCAGTAGGTCGCTGGTTCGAACCCAGCAGGGCTCACCATTTTTCAGTTCCCGCGCATGATCCCGCAACGACAATCGTGCAGGTCTTGCTGTGAATTTACCTTTGCCTCGCTATGAGCAGCAAAGACGGCCCATCCAAGGGGCGCGTCCAGTAACTAGATCGCTGAGCTTGCGGCAAGCCGGCGCAGGAATGGGGACGAGATTTGACGACGCTCATCACTGGTGCGGCTGGTTTCATCGGGATGCATGTCGCCGCCGCGTTGCTTGATCGCGGCGAGCACGTGGTCGGAATAGACAATTTCACGCCCTATTATTCGCTCGACCTCAAGCGCGCACGGGTTGCGCGCCTCAAGGCCCACCGCAGCGAATCCTTTTCATTTCTGGATCTCGATTTTGGCGATGCCGACGCGCTCGCGCGGGCGCTCGCTACGAAGACGATCGACCGGATCGTTCACCTCGGCGCGCAAGCCGGCGTGCGCTACTCGCTCGAAAATCCCGCCGCCTACATCCACTCGAACGTTTCGGGGCACGTCAATATTCTGGAGCTGGCGCGCCACAGGGCCGTTTCGCACCTGGTGTACGCCTCGTCTTCATCGGTCTACGGAATGCGCTCCGACACGCCGTTCCGCGTCTCCGATCGCGCCGATACGCCGATTTCGCTCTATGCGGCGACAAAACGCGCCGATGAACTGATGAGCGAAACCTATGCCCATCTATTCCGGATACCGCAGACGGGCCTGCGCTTCTTCACCGTATATGGGCCGTGGGGCAGACCAGATATGGCGGTGTGGAAGTTTACCGAGGCGGTGCTGCAGGGCCATCCGATCGACGTTTATAATCACGGCGACATGCTTCGCGATTTCACCTTTATCGACGATATCGTAAACGGCGTCGTGCTCGCGCTCGACCATCCTCCCGAAGACGATGGGCGAGAAAAACCGGGAGGCTTCACGACGCCTCATCGGTTGTACAACATCGGCAACAATCGCCCGGAGCAATTGACCGACCTGATCAAAGCGATCGAAGAAGCGTGCGATCGAAAGGCCGAGATAAACCTGTTACCAATGCAAGATGGCGACGTTTATCAGACATTTGCAGATATCGACGACATGAGCCGGGATCTAGGCTTTGCTCCGGCAACTCCGCTGGCCATCGGAATTCCGGCCTTCGTAAACTGGTACAGGGGAGAATGGGCGAAGCGTTGAGGCCCGATGATCAACCGGCTGGTTCAATGCCAGCCAGTGTCGCATCTTCGACAGCGTAGAGCTCCGCCAATGCGCCGGCGACGATTGGGCTGCGATTCAAGACCCGAGTATTGGGCAAGCGACTATACCATCGCGTCCGCGCTGCGCTTACCAGCGCAAGAAGCGCGGCAAAAGCAGACGGCCGGCGACCCCCGAGACGGGCACCGCCGATGCATGCCAGAGTGTGATATGGACAAGGTCGTCGCTCGAGCAGAGCAGTGCAACGATCGTCGCTCCCGCCGCGCCCGCCGCGATCCCGATCACCCAGCCGGCCCGCGTCGGCGAAGTCGGCGCGCCCGCCCTGAGCCAAAGGAAGAGTGCGGCGCCGACACCCAGCCCCGCAATCACGCCTTGCACCAAGCATTGCCCGTCGAAGCCGTGATGCACCGTCTCGACGGCGGCATGACCTTCACCGAAAAACACGACCAGCGCCGCAAGCGGCAGCGCCAGCAATGCCCCGACCGCCCAGCGCCAGCCGCCATAGTCGCGCCCGACGCCCGGCAACCCCATGCGCAGTGCGCTCCACGCCGCGGCGACACCCGCGGCAGCGATCAACCAGAAGCTGAGCATCGAAATCGGCGGCATCGCGCCTTCGGCAAGATCGTGCCGCGCCCCGAACAGCGCGACCAAGAGGGTGCCGACGCCCAGCCACCCGGCCGCGACCCACAAAGATCCGCGCGCGACGCGCCGCGGGCGTACCGGTTTCAGATCGCCTGCCAAACCGTCGATCAGATCGTCGATCGATGCGTCGTTCATCTCATTCACTCTCAATCAGTTCGGCGAGCTTCTTGAGCCCGCGATGGATATTCACTTTGACGAGCGACTCGCTCTGGCCGCTGATCTCGGACGCCTCGGCGATCGAGGCGCCCTCGATCTTGACCAGCGTGATCGCCTGCGCCTGCCCCGGCGGGAGCAATGTCAGCAGATGGTCGATGCTGAGCTTTGCATGCACCGCCTCATCCTCGGCGCCGACCGCGGCGTCATTGTCGCCAAGCTCAGCCTCGTCCCGCTGGCGGCGGAGCATGTCGATCCAGCGATAGCGCGCGATCGCCGCGAGCCAGGGCAGGAAAGCACGCCCGCTATCCCAGGTCGCGAGCTTGCGGTGCATCGAAACGAGCGTTTCCTGTACCAGATCGTCGATATGATGCGGCGCGATCCGCCGCGCGAAATAACGGGTGAGCCATTTACGGCTATCGCCCAGCAGCGCGCGATAGGCGGCACGATCCCCGCGCTGCGATGCGGCCATCAGCCGTGCGAGCGAAGGTTCGTCAATGCTCATGTGGCGTATGTCCTGACGAAGCGCACCTGAACCAGGCACGCAGATGACGGCGTTTGATGACCTGTTCGCCGATATCGCCGCGAAGGTTACACGAAAACCAGCGCAAGGCCGACGGACAATTATTTGGCAGGACGCCGCGGATGGAATAGGTCCATCCGCGACGGTCGCTGCGCGCCTATGGAGATGATCGAGCAATGAATATTCTACTGACGGGTGGTGCGGGCTATATCGGCAGCCATGTCGCAGCGCCGCTCGTTTCGGCGGGCCACAATGTCGTGTGCTTCGACAATCTGTCGAACAGCGACCCATCGGTCATGACGCGGCTGGAAGCGATCACCGGTGCCGCAATTCCGCTGGTCGAAGGCGATATCCGCGACTGCGATGCGCTGCGCCAAGTGATACGCGACCATGCCATTGAGGCCGTGATCCACTTTGCCGGGCTGAAAGCGGTCGGCGAATCGGTCGCCGAGCCGATGAAATATTACGACAACAATGTCCGCGGCACGTTGTCGCTGCTCGAAGCGATGGCCGATTGCGGTGCAAAGACGCTCGTCTTCTCGTCAAGCGCCACCGTCTACGGTCAGCCGCAATATCTGCCGCTCGACGAAAATCACCCGACCTCGGCGACCAACCCCTATGGCCGCACCAAGCTGATGATCGAGGAGATGCTCGCCGACGTCGCCGCCGCCGATCCCGAATGGCGCATCGCGATCCTGCGCTATTTCAACCCCGTCGGCGCGCACGACAGCGGCTTGATCGGCGAGAATCCGAACGGCATTCCGAACAATCTGATGCCCTTCGTCAGCCGCGTCGCCGCGGGACGGCTCGCGGAGCTGTCCGTGTTCGGCAATGATTATGATACACCCGACGGCACCGGGGTGCGCGACTATATCCATGTCGTCGACCTCGCCGACGGCCATGTCGCGGCGCTTGCCGCGATTGCGCAGACCGACCAGCCGCTGTCGATCTGGAACCTCGGCACCGGCCAGGGCTATTCGGTGCTCGACATGGTCGAGGCGTTCGAGCGCGTGAACGGGGTGCGCATCCCCTATCGCATCGCCCCGCGCCGCGACGGCGATGTCGCAAGCTGCTTTGCCAGCCCCGAGCGCGCCGCGAACGAGCTCGGCTGGACGGCGGAGCGCGACCTCGACGCGATGTGTGCGTCGAGCTGGAATTTCGAACGCACCCTCGCGGGACGGAACGCCGACTAGCCGAGCCAGCCCGCGGTCTGCACCAGCACCCACAGGCCGATCACGAGGAACAGCGCCGCTGCGACCATGCGAACCTTCGCAAGGTCGACACGCTTGAGCAGTTCGTGGCCGAGGAAGATCGCGGGGACGTTGGCGATCATCATGCCGAGCGTGGTGCCCGCGGTTACCAGAGGCACGTTATGATATTGCGCGCCGAGCGCAATCGTCGCGACCTGCGTCTTGTCGCCCATCTCGACCAGAAAGAAGGCGACGAGCGTGGTCAGGAACGCCCCGAAGCGCGGCTTCGGTGCGTCATCGTCCTCGAACTTGTCGGGGATCAGCGTCCACGCCGCCATCGCGATGAACGACAGGCCGATCGCATAGCGAAAAACCGGGCTATCGAGGAAGGCGGCCGCCGACGCGCCGAGCAGCGCCGCGAGCGCATGGTTCGCGAGCGTCGCGACCAAAATGCCGAGGATGATCGGTACCGGGCGGTTGAATCGCGTCGCGAGCAGGATCGCGAGCAACTGCGTCTTGTCGCCGATTTCGGCGAGTGCAACGACGGCGGTCGAGGTGAACAGGGCTTCCATGGGGTACTCCGGGGCCGAGCGGCTTCGCGATTCCAATAGACATCAAACCCGCCGCCCGGCCCGGACGAAGGTCGATGCCATTGGTCTCGCCCAAGCGGTCTCCCGCTTCCACCGCACCACGACCTCTCGGCCGAGTATGTTGACACGATGGCCCGTCCCGAAGGACGGCTGGCTACTCCCCAGATGACGTGGGCGCGTTAGACGGCTTGGCTGCGGGTTGCAAGTCTTCCGATGCGGCAGCAGCCGCTGCGTCGGACTTGGCGATATCCGCGTCCATCGCCTTGGCGCGCGCCTCGATCTCCTTGGCCGCCTTGTCGTAGCGGTCCTCGAAGCGCGGCTCGTTCTTGCACCCGGTGAGCAGCAGCAGCGAAATGAGCAAGGCGGCCGCGCGCATCAATAATCCTTGCGGTAACGGATGCTGAGGTTCGATCCGCCCGATCCGCCCGCCTGGCTGAGCAGCGACAAGGCCGGGGTCAGGCTGATCTCGAGCTGCGTCGCGGTGTAGCCGCGCGCATCGGTGATCACCTCCAGATAGATATCCTTGGTGATATATTGGCCGGCGGCGAGCGCCGCGCCGCGCCCGACGGTATCGTCGGGGCCAAGCACGCGCAGCCGGTCGATGCCCGTCGCCGACTGGAGCGAACCGAGCGGGCTCAATCCCCCGCCGGCACCACTGAGCGTGTTGAGCGACGAGGCGAGTTGCACCGCCTGCAACGGCGACAGAGTCGTGATCGAATTGCCGAACAGGATACGCGAGACGATTTCGTCCTGCGGCAGGCCCGGAACGCTGGAGAAGGCGATCTGCGGATTGCTGGCGCGGCCGGTGACGCTGATGCTCACCGTCACGGTCTCGATCGTGTCGCTCGCGAGCAGACGGATCGCCGGGTCGAAGGCCTCACCGGTCGGGAAGGTCACCCTGCCCTCCTGAAGCTCGAACGAGCGGCCCGCAAAGCCAAGCGTCCCGCGCACGAGTTCGATCTCACCCGTGACGCGTGGATCCTGCGTCGTTCCACGCAGCACGACGTCGGCCTTCCACTCGGACTCAAGCCCCATGCCGCTGACATAGATTTCGTCGGGCGCTTTGAGCGCGATATCGAGGCGAATGAGGTCGAACAGGCTGCCGCCGACCGCCTGGAGCCCGTCGCCGCTGATCCGCTGACGTCCGGCGGGCGGCTTGCGCCGTACGCCGGTGAGCACCGGAACCTGCGCCGCACCCTCGCGAATGATGCGGTAGCGCGTTTCGGGCAGACGCAGGCTGCCCGACAAGAGCGCGGTCTGTCCCGCAACCTTTTCGAGCGTCAGATTGCCCGTCGCGCGCGCCGCGATATTCTCGCTCTTGGCGAGGCGCGCATTGTCGAGCGTCGCCGAGATGTTCATCGGATAACCGTCAGCCGAAGCGAGGCTGATAAAACCCTTCGCCTGGACGGTGCCCTCGCCGGCGGTTGCGGTGAGCTGTTCGATCTCCAATCGGTTGCCGGTGAAACGGCCGTTCACGACCATATTAGTCAGCCGCGTGCCATAGGCCTGGTTTTCATAGACCATGTCCTTGCCGCGAATGACACCCTGCAGGCACGGATCGGACACGCTGCAGCTGAAATCGGCGGCGACCGCGATCGGACCCGACACATGCTGCGTCGCGGGGCCGAAGAAGGAATAAAGCGTATCGGCCGGGCCATTGTACCGGATGCCGCCGCCGAGCGGTGCCGCCATCAAACGTTCGGTCCAGGTACCCGCGCCGGCGCCGAGCGGGCGCAGCGACGCCTGCACGCGCCCGATCACGCTGCCGCGCTTGCGCATCACCGCGCGCACCTCGCCGCCGTCGGCGAGCAGCTTGCCCGCGAAATTGACGTCGACCGGCTGGCTGACCGAGGCGGCAGTGGTGCGCGTGAAGTCGGTGATCGTCAGCCGCGCGTCGGCACGCGGGAAGCTGTCCGAATTCGCCTGTTCGAAATCGAGGCTGCCCGTCGCACGGCCGCCGAGCCCCATGTCGGGATAGACGGCGTTGAGGATCGCCATGTTGACGCGCTCGAGCCGGCTCTGGATCATGACGCCGTCGCCGAAGCGTCCCGCGACCCGCGCGCTGCTGCCGCGGCCGAGGTTGATGTTGGTCGGCAGCAGTTCATAACCATCGGCGCCCGGAATGATACGCGCGGGTGTCGTCGTGCGGAAATTGATGCCCGTCGCGCGACCCTGCACGGACGCGCGCCAGAGCTTGGGCTGCAGGTCCGCATTGGCGGCGATGCGGAAGGGAACGCCGCTGGTGCCCTCGACGAGCGCCTGCGCTTTGCCTGTTCCGTTGCGATAGTCGATCTTCACGCGGCCGACCGCGATGTCATAGTCCCGGATTTGCGTGTCGGCGATCTGGATGTCGGCGACGATATGCGGGGTATCGTAAAGCGTAACATCGGCATCGACGATCGCCGAACCGACCGCGAGCTTCGCCGCGCCGGGGAGCACGACATCATTGGCGCGGACGTTGATCGCCGCCGCCTGATATTGCCCCGCCGCGGTCAGCCGGACGAGACCGCCGAGCCCCTGCCCCGACGCGTTGAGCTGGCCGACAAAGGGCCCGGCATCGCTCTTCACCAGCCGCCCGTTGAAACCGATCCCCGAAAGGTCGCCGCGCTCGACGTCGATCGTCAGCGGCCCCTTGGCGGTCAGCAGCACGACGTCGGCCGACAGCGCGCCATAATCGGTGTCGCCGGTCGCCGCGAGGCGATAGCCGTTCGGCGCACCGTTGATCTTTGCCACCAGATTGGCGAGTCCGATCCCGAGCCCCGGCCGCGCGGCGGTTACCACCGCGCGCGGGTCGCTGATCGTCCCCGCGAGCTGCACGCCGACCGGGCCATAGTCGGTCGAATTGGCGCGTGCGGTCAGCTTGATCTGCCCGTTCGGCGCATAGCTGCCCTGCCCTCCGGTGATCCGGAGCCGCGGCGCCGACATGCGCAGGTTGGCGAAGCGGACGATGCCGTCGGTGCCATAGCGCACGTCGCTCGACGCCGTCGCATTGCCGCCGAGGAAATCGCGCACGCCCGAATTGAACAATTTGGTCGAGCGCGCGCGGACACGGCCGACGATCTCGAACCCGCCGCGCGGCGCGGTCTTCAGATCGGCGTCGGTGTCGATGTCGAAGATGCCGACGCTTTCGATGCGATAATCGTTGATCCGGCCATCGATGGCACCGGTGTAGAATCCCTTGTTGAGATCGGCGATGATGATCGCCTTGGCATCGATGCGCGGCGAGCGCAGGCGCAGATTGTCGCTGAGGATGCGGCCGTTACTGTACGCGAGGTCGCCGTCGAGCCGCACCGCCACCAATGTGCCGCCGGCGACGGTATCGAGCCCGCGAATGCGCGTGGCCTTGCCCGCAACGGGAATGACGATCTGGTCGGCATCGACCCGCGCCTTGCCCGCGAGCGCGAGTCCCTCGACGATGATGTCGTTGAACGCAAGGCTGTTGGCGTTCGCTTGATATTCGACCGTCGGCAGCGCGAAAGCTCCATCGAGCTTCGCCGTCGCGCGAAGCCCATTGGCACGCACGGCGGGAGCGATCGCGCCCGGCCGCAAGATATTGACTGCGAGTTGCAGCCCTTCGTAACGGCTGGCGCCAAGGTCGACGCCGCCGCTGATGCCGAGCTGCGCGGCATCCGACGACAGCCGGCCGTCGATCGCCGCCTTGCGCTGGTTCAACCGC
>Ga0247823_10005052_pt1 | contig 10505 bp, 9 predicted proteins | sample 13C_PalmiticAcid_2_FD_192426 | JGI IMG/M metagenome (GOLD analysis project Ga0247823, IMG submission 192426) | Soil microbial communities from agricultural site in Penn Yan, New York, United States - 13C_PalmiticAcid_Day30 | ecosystem: Environmental > Terrestrial > Soil > Agricultural land...
CCCATCATGTCGCGGGCCAGGCGGGCGATGTCGAGGGCCTTGCCGCACGAATTGCGCTTCATGATCGACGTGATCTCGACGGCGGCGGTGCCTTCGTCCTTCATGCGGCCGAGGCGCAGGCAGCCCTGCAGGCCGAGCGTGATCTCGGTCTGCATGTCGGCGAGCTTCTTCTGGATCAGCTGGTTGGCCGCGAGCGGGCGGCCGAACTGCTTGCGGTCGAGCGTGTACTGGCGGGCGCGGAACCAGCAGTCCTCCGCGGCACCCAGCGCGCCCCAGGCGATGCCGTAGCGCGCGCTGTTGAGGCAGGTGAACGGGCCCTTCAGGCCGCGCACCTCGGGGAAGGCGTTCTCTTCCGGGCAGAACACGTTGTCGAGCACGATCTCGCCGGTGATGGACGCACGCAGGCCCACCTTGCCGTGGATGGCCGGGGCCGACAGGCCCTTCCAGCCCTTCTCGAGCACGAAGCCGCGGATGGCACCTTCGTCGTCCTTCGCCCACACGACGAACACGTCGGCGATGGGGCTGTTGCTGATCCACATCTTCGCGCCGGTGAGGCTGTAGCCGCCATCGACCTTCTTCGCGCGGGTGACCATGCTGCCGGGGTCGGAGCCGTGGTCGGGCTCGGTGAGGCCGAAGCAGCCGATCCACTGGCCGGAGGCCAGCTTCGGCAGGTACTTCTGCTTCGTGGCCTCGTTGCCGAACTCGTTGATGGGCACCATCACGAGCGAGGACTGCACGCTCATCATCGAGCGGTAGCCCGAGTCCACCCGTTCCACTTCGCGGGCGATCAGGCCGTAGGCCACGTAGTTCAGGCCGGCGCCGCCGTACTGCTCGGGGATGGTGGGGCCGAGGAGGCCCAGCTCGCCCATCTCGCGGAAGATCGCGGGATCGGTCTTTTCATGGCGGAAGGCCTCGAGCACGCGCGGGGCGAGTTTGCCCTGGCAGTAGGCACGGGCGGCGTCGCGGATCTGGCGTTCGTCTTCGGTCAGCTGCTGGTCGAGGAGCAGCGGGTCGTCCCACTGGAAGGCGGCCTTCGCTTTGCCGGTCACATTCTTTGAACTCATGTTGGATTCCGATCAGTAGGGAGCTGTATCCAGGAATATAGAATCGTATCGAGGGTGCGGCAATCGCTTTGTTGTCACGCATCCATGCATTTTTGGAACTCCGAGAACCCCGTTCATGCGCCGAAGGATCCCGTCCACCACCGCGCTGGCCGTGTTCGAATCGGCGGCGCGCCACCGCAGTTTCACGCTCGCCGCCACCGAACAGGCGATGACCCAGAGCGCGGTCAGCCGCCAGATCGCCGCGCTGGAGACCTTCCTCGGCGTGAAGCTGTTCAGGCGTACGAAGCGCGGCGTGGTGCTCACCGAAGCCGGGCGGCACTACAGCGAGCAGGTGGGCGCGCGCCTCGAGGCCATCGAACGCGACACGCTCGAGTTGATGGCCCGGCGGGGGCAGGGCGGCACGCTGGAGCTGGGCGTGGTGCCCACGTTCGCCACCAAGTGGCTGCTGCCCCGGTTGGCCGCATTTCAGCAGGCCCACGAGGGCACGCTCGTGAACCTCACCCCGCGCACCCGTCCGTTCCTCTTCGACGGCACGCCGTTCGACGCCGCCATCTATGCGGGCGAGGCCAGCTGGCCCGGCACCGAGGGGCACTTCCTGATGCGCGAGAACCTGATCGCCGTGGCGAGCCCGGCGATCGTGCCCGCCGGGGCGCCGCTGAAAGCCCAGGACCTCGGCCGCCTGCCGCTGCTGCAGCAGAGCACGCGGCCGCACGCCTGGCGCCACTGGTTCGAGTCGGCGGGCGTGCGTTCGCCCAACGACATGGCGGGGCCGCGCTACGAACTGTTCTCGATGCTGACCGAGGCGGCGATCCACGGCCTGGGCGTGGCGCTGGTGCCGCGCTTCATGGTCGAGGACGAACTGGCCCGCGGGCGCCTCGTGCAGGTGGTGCACCACGACTACCTGAGCGACCGGTCCTACTACCTGATCCACCCGCAGCAGCGGTCGGAGCGCCCGCTGCTGGCGGCGTTCCGGCAGTGGCTGATCGCCGAGGCCACGGCCTACCGGGAGGCGCACGGACTCGGATGATGGGTTGTCAGTTGTCATACAACCTTATGCAAGAAGCTTCCTAGGGTTTTCCAGGGGTGCGTGGAACGATCGCGGTTTTCCGATCCTTCCACCGGCCCGATGACCTCTTCCGTTTCCCGACTCCCTTCCTGGCGCACCGCCGCCCAGGCCCTGCTGCTCGTCTCGCTCGCCGCACTGCAGGCCTGCGGCGGTGACGACGACGACCCCGTGGAACCCGCCGTGCTCGCGTCCGACGACTTCACGCAGGGCACGGCCAAGTGGAAGGTCGAGCAGCAGGACGCGGCCGGCACCGTCACGGCCGCCAATGGCGTCCTCGACATCGTGCAGCCGTCCGGCGCGACGATCTGGTTCAAGCAGAAGTTCTCGGGCAACTACGAGATCCGCTTCACCGCGATCCCCGTGCCCATCACCTTCGCCGGCACGCGTTTCGTCGACCGCATCTCCGACCTGAACGTGTTCTGGAACGCGACCATCCCGGGCGCGGCGAACCCCGATCCCACGGCGGTCACCTACGACGGCGCGCTGGCCTCGTACAACCCGCTGTACCTGTACTACGTGGGCTTCGGGGCGAACAGCAACACGACGACGCGCCTGCGCCGCAACGACGGCACGGCCGCACGTCCGCAGATCACCGGCTACGCGACCGCGGAGTCGGCCACGGCCGACGACAAGGCCGGCGGCATGACCGCGGACACGAGCCTCGTGGCCAACACGCCGACGCGCGTGCGCATCGTCTCGCGCGCCGGCACCGCGGCCGACCCGGTCACGCTGCGCTGGTACGCCAACGACAAGCTGGTCTTCAGCCACACCGACCCGGCGCGCTACGCCGACGGCTGGTTCGCGTTCCGCACCACCACCAGCCACTTCCAGCTGAAGGACTTCCGCGTGGTGGCGTTGCCGCAGGACTGACGGACTCAGAACGGAACGGGTGCGCCGGCCGGCAGCGCGGGCTGGCGCACGTTCAGCAGCAGCGCGACCGTGTGCGCCGCGCCGCAGAACGCCACCAGTTCGACGGTGCCCCGTTCCGAGAGCTGCCGCACCACGGCCTCGTACGTGGCCTGCGGTACGACGGCCTCCGTGTGCAGTGCGAGCACGAACCGGGTGACGTCGCCGCGCAGGCCGTCCGCCAGCGCCTCGCCACGTGACAGCCGCGCGATGTCGTCGGCCGACAGTCCGGCCGCGAGACCCTTCGGCACGTGGGTGTGCCACTGGTACGCGCAGCGGCAGCGCCGCGCCACCATCAGGAACACCGCTTCGAGCAGGTCGGCCGGCAGGCTGGTCCACAGCCGGGCCGAGAACTGCTCGAACAGGTCGGCCACCTCCGGGCTTTTCAGCAGCGGCACGAACGGTGCCGGCACCTTGCCGCGGCGCGCGGCGATGCGGTCGAACGCCTCGCGCTCGCCGCCGTCGAGTGTGTCGCGCGGACGATCGGGAAAGCGGTCCATGCCGGACCCGCTCACGCCGTCGGCTTGATGTTGCCCTTGCGCACCACCTCGGTCCACTTGGCGATCTCGCTGTCGATGCGCGCCTTGAACTCCTCCGCCGTGCTGCCCACGGGCACGAAGCCCAGCTCCACCAGCCGCTTGTGCAGCGGGCCCTCGCGCACGGCCGACGACGCCGCCGTGCTCAACTTCGCGAGCACCGCGGGCGGTGTCTTCGCGGGGGCGATCAGACCGAACAGCGGGGTCGCGTCCACCGACGGCAGGCCCGACTCGGCCATCGTGGGCACCTGCGGCAGCAGCGCAGAGCGGGTGGTGCCGCACACGGCGAGCGCGCGCACCGCGCCGCTGCGGATGTGTTCGATCATCGTGGGCACGGTCGTGAACCCGAACTGCACCTGGCCGCCGATCAGGTCCGTCAGCACGGTGGAGCCGCCGCGGTACGGCACGTGGGTGATGTCGATCTGCGCGGCCTGGCGCAGCTGCTCGCCGGCGAGATGGGGGGCGCTGCCCAGGCCGGCGGAGCCGTAGTTGAGCGTGTCCGGCTTCGCCTTCGCGAGGGCGATGAACTCCTTGAGCGACGCCGCGGGCAGCGACTTGTGCACGAGCAGCACGAGCGGCGCCACGGCCATCAGGGACAGCGGCGCGAAGTCCTTGCGGGTGTCGAAGGGCACCTGCGCGCCGAAGAGCCCGGGGTTGATCACGAACGACGTGTCGACGAAGCCGAGCGTCTGCCCGTCCGGTGCCGCGGTCGCCACGGCGCGCGTGCCGATCAGCGTCGCGCCGCCACCGCGGTTGTCGATCACGAAGGTGCCGCCCACGGCCTGCTCCAGGGCGTGGCCCATGAGCCGGGCGAGGGCGTCCGTGGCCGCGCCCGGCGGGTACGGCACGATGACCTTCACCGGGCCCGCGGGCCAGCCCTCGGCACGGGCGAATCGGACGGGCAGGGCGGACAGCGCGGCGGCGGAGGCCAGCGTGGTCAGGAGGGTTCGGCGATCGGTCATGGATGTCGGCTCCGGGTCAGGGGGTCAGCGGGACGCCAGCAGCTCGGGCTGCGGCGCTGCCCCGAGGCCGGGGCGGTCGGTCAGCTCGAAGCCGCCGTTCTGGAAAGGATGCGAATGGGCGTAGGGCGTGACCTCGAGGTCGCAGAACAGGCGCTCGACGGCCACCTCGCGGGGCTGCGCCGCCAGCACGTGCAGGGTCGCGAGGAAACCCGGCCCGAAAAACGCGGACTGCGGGGCGAACACCGTGGGGCCGTCGGCGCACAGCGCGGCCAGGGCCATCAGGCTCGAGACACCACCACACTTGATCGCGCTGGGCTGGAGGTAGTCGACGGCCCCGGTGCGCGCGAGCGTGGCGAGTTCGAAGAGGCTCGCCGCGTTTTCTCCCACCGCCAGCGGCAGCCGCGAGGCTGCGCGCAATTGCGCGAGCGCGTCGAGGTCCTCGGGCGGCCACAGCGGTTCCTCCACCCACGTGAGGTCCGAGCCGTCGAGTTCCTGCAGCGCGGAGAACGCCTCGGGCAGGGTCCACGCGCAGTTGGTGTCGAGCATCAGGGGCGACGACGCGTCCATCTCGGCGCGGGCCGCGGCCACGGCGGCCGCGGAGCGCTCGTGCAGCTTGACTTCGCCATACCCGGCCTCGAGCGCCCGCGCCACGTTGCGGCGGATCAGGTCGCCGTCGCCGTAGTACTGCAGCAGCGACGCATACGCCGGGATGCGGGTGCGCCGCGCGCCGCCCAGCAGCACGTAGAGCGGCACCCCTTCCAGCTGGGCGCGCAGGTCGTGCAGGGCGATGTCGAGTCCGCTGAGGGCGTGCAGCATCAGGCCGGAGCGCCCCATGTTGTGCAGCACCCGCTCCAGCGTCGGCACGAGCCGGGGGTCGGTCGCGTCCTTGCCCACGGCCAGCGGGGCCACGCGGGTCTCGAAGAAGGCCTGGATGGCGGTGAGCTCGGGGGCGTACGACTCGCCCCAGCCGACCGAACCACACGCCAGCTCGACCCGAACGAGCGCGCTGTCGATCGTGGTGCGGGGTTTGCCGGCAAAGAGCGGGGCGGGGGCGCCGTGGTCGAACGGCAGGCGCATCGGCAGGCAGGTGATGGCGGTGATCGTGGCAGCGGTCATAGGGTCCGGAACGGCGAGGCGAGTGGCCAGTATCGAAAGACCACCGGATACCGTCAAAGTTATAGTTCAAGCAATTCCATACGACGATTCATATGAATCAGCGCGAACTCCTGCTGCTGGCGACCCTGAGCCGCACCGGCTCCGTGACCGGCACCGCCGTGTCGCTGGGCATGTCGCAGCCGGCGGCGAGCGCGATGCTCCGCAAGATGGAGGACCGCCTCGGCTTCGCGCTGTTCGCGCGCAAGCGCCGGCGGCTCGAACTCACGCCGAACGGCCGCGCGCTGCTGCCCGGGGTGGTCCATGCGCTGAGCGCACTCGAATCGGTGGAGCGGCTCGCCGAGGGGCTGGGTGGCGGAGGCTACCGCCGGCTCGTGGTGGGCGCCGTGCCCGTCGTGGGCGCGAGCATCCTGCCGCCGCTCGTGCAGTCCCTCCGCACCGAACGGCCGGAGGTGTCCGTGTCGTTGATCAGCGGCACCGCGAACGAGGTCACCGACATGGTGGTCGAGCAGCGCCTGGACCTGGGGGTGATCTTCGGGACGGCCTCCAGTGAACACCTGGGGTCCCGTTCGGTCGCCACGCTCGAACTGCACTGCCTGATGCCCGCGGACCATCCGTACGCCACCCGCGAGGCGGTGGACGTGGACGACCTCGCCGCCGTGCCCTACGTCGCGCACAGCCGCCGCCTGCCGTTGGGCGCGCTCACCGCGCAGGCCCTGGAGCAGCGGGGGCACCGCTTCGCGCCGGTGGTGGAAGTCACGCAGTTCTCGGCCGCCTGCGCCTTCGTGGCCGCCGGCTGCGGCATCACGGTGGTCGAGGACCTGACCTCGCTCTACGCGGCCCACCTGGGGCTGGTTGCCCGCCCGTTCAAGCACCCGAGCGACCTGTCGTTGACCGTGATCTGGCCGCTGGCGTCCGGTCTGTCGAGTTACGCGACGTGGCTGGTGGACGCCCTCGGCCGGGACGCCGCACGCACGCGCGGCGCCCCGTGAACGGCCGGATCGCCCGGCCGTTCCTGCTGCGTCAGATCAGCCTGCGACGCGGAACTGATCGGCCTTCGCGGCCCCCTCCATCGCCGGATCGCTGATCGACGACTGGCCGGTCTCGACGTGGCCGGCGAAGCGGCGAAGCCAGTCGGTCTGGCCCACCACCTTCACCGAGACGTCGTACCAGTGGGCCGTGTCGGCCACCGGGATGCGCACGTCGCTCGTGCCGCGGGCCGGCACGATGACCGTCTGCGCGGGCACCGCGGCGTAGCGGTTGCGCACGATCGAGAACGTCGCGGCCACCGGCCCCGTGTTCACGAGTTGCAGCGACAGCTCGCCGTACTGCGGGTTCGCGCGGGCGATCACGTCCGGGTTGGGCTGGCCGGCCGACGCGGCACGCCGCGCGTTGCCGGCGATGTGGCGGTGGAAGCCGTTCGGGCCCAGGATCCACAGGTCGTATGCGCCGCTCGCGAGCGGGGCCCACGTGCCGGTGAGCTGCTTGCCGGCCTCGACCGTGTACCGGCGCGGGATGGCCGCGAGGTTCAGGCGGTCGTACACGTGGAACACGGCCGCGGCGCGGCCGAGGTTCTCGAACACCACGTCGACCTTCGTGCCGTTGAGCACGGCGCTCGGCACGATGCGGGCGGTGGCCTGCAGGTCGTACGGCAGCGCACGGGCCGGGCGAACGCCCGACTTCTGCACCGGCAGCGTCACGGCCGACGGGGCGGCCGGCGTGGTGGTGCTGGGCAGGGCGCGGGCGCGGTTGGCGAGGGCCACCGTGTTCGGGAGGTTCGCGAAGAACGCGGAGTCTTCCGGGTCGGCGAAGTTGAAGCACGAGGTCAGGTCACCGGCCACGGCACGGCGCCAGGCGCTGATGTTCGGCTCCTTCACGCCGAAGCGGGTTTCGACGAAGCGGATCACCGACGTGTGGTCCGACACCTGCGAGTTCACGAACCCGCCCTTGCTCCACGGCGACAGGATGTAGAGCGGCACGCGCGGGCCCATGCCGTAGTTGCGGTGCAGGTACGTGGCCGACGAGCCGTTGAGGATCTCGTTGTACTCGCCGGTGGTGTCCACCGTCGAGGCGCCGGCCAGCACGGCCTGCGCCGGGTCGGCGTTCCACGTCACGTACGACGGGGCGGCCGGCGGCGGCACGTGGTCGAAGAAGCCGTCGTTCTCGTCGAAGTTGATGAAGAGGACGGTCTTGGCCCACACGTCGGGGTTGGCGGTCAGCGCGTCCAGCACCTTGGCGGTGTAGTCGGCGCCTTGCGCGGGGCTCGACGGGCCCGGGTGCTCGGAGCCTTCGGCGGTGGCGACGACCCAGGAGACCTGCGGCAGCTTGTCGGCGAGCACGTCTTCCTTGAGCTTGTCGAGGTCGCGCGTGGAGATGCCGCGGTCCTTGAGCTGCTGCGAGTAGCCCGGGCGGTTGTACCAGCCATCGCGGAACACCTTGAACCCGGCGAGCGAGTTGTCGGTGAAGTTGTCGGCCATGTTCTGGTAGACCTGCCAGGAGATGCCGGCGGACTGCAGGCGCTCGGGGTAGGTGGTCCAGGTGTAGTCGTCGGCCGGGTTCTCGTTGAACCAGTCGTGGCTGTTGTCGGTGGACGGGCCGTTGCCCTTGCGGAGCGGGTCGTTCGTGCCGGTCCACAGGAACAGGCGGTTCGTGTTCGTGCCGGTCTGGGTCGAGCAGTGGTACGCGTCGCACACGGTGAACGCGTTGGCCATCGCGAACTGGAAGGGGATGTCCTCTTCCTTGAAGTAGCCCATCGAGTGGTTCTGCTTCGCGGCCGGCCAGTTGTTCATGCGGCCGTGGTCCCACGCGGCCTGCGCGTCGGTCCACGAGTGCGGCGTGCCGCCCACGCGCATCACGCCGAAGTTCTGCACCGTGTTGAGGTGGAACGGGGCGACGGTGGTCGTGGTGGCGGCGGTGCCGGCGCGCGGCGGCTGCACGAACACCGTCTTGCCGGTGATGTTCGTGGTGTCGGCGCGGGGGATCGGGAACGGGTCGGCGAAGCCGCGCACGCCGTTCAGCGTGCCGAAGTAGTGGTCGAACGAGCGGTTCTCCTGCGTGAGGATCACGATGTGCTCGACGTCCTTCAGCGTGCCGGTGCGGCGGTTCGCCGCGATCGACAGCGCGCGGGCGATGGCCGGCGGGAACGAAGTCAGCGCGGCCGTGGCACCGGCGGTGGTGGCGACGGTGCGCAGGAACTTGCGGCGTTCCGGGGTGGTGTTCTGGGTCATCTCGGTGTCCTCGCTCAGGCGTTCTTGCGGCGGCGGGCGGCGGCGCCGACGAGGCCGAGGCCGGCCAGCATCATCAGCACGCTTTCGGGTTCCGGCACCGGGGCGCTGAACGTGAAGTCGTCCATCACGAAGTTCGCGTGGTCGTTGCTGCGGACCGTCACGCGGTCCACGAGGCCGGCGTAGCCGCTCGACAGGAACGACGAGGTGCCCGACAGGCCCAGCGAGGCCGACGAACCGACGAGCGCGCCCTGGTAGTACAGGTCGAACGCGACGGACACGCCTTCGAAGCCGGCGAACCAGGCGCCGTCGAACGTGCTGGCGGAGAGGAAGCTGACGGCGCTGGTGTCGACGGAACCGTCCCAGCCCACCGTGGCGCGGTAGTCGCCCGAGTGCGCCGAGAACGGCGCCTGTTCGCCGGCGTAGGCGAACCAGCTGCTGGCGGACCAGTCGAGGCCGCCGTAGCTGGACGGCACGAAACCATCCGCGCCGATGTCGTCGAACGTGAGGACCGTGGCGGACGCCAGCGGGGAGACGAGTGCGATGGCGGCCGCGACGGCCACCAGGCGCAGGTTGAACTTGCCCATGAATACTCCTGTGGTGTTTTTGGTTGTTGCGTCCCTCCGGCACAGGAGCAGCCGCCCCGGCGCTCGGGGGCGCAGCGGGGGATCTTCGGAAGCGGGGGTGACAGGGCCGTGACGCGACCGTGTCAGTGCGCGGCGGGCGTACGATGTGTTGATCCGCCACAAGGAGATCCAGATGCTCGACCTCGCCGCCCTGCTGGGCATCGCCATGACCCTGTCCGTCGGCACGATGAGCCCCGGCCCCAGTTTCGTGATGGTGGCGCGCACCGCGGTGTCGGCCTCGCGCGCCGACGGCGTGGCCGCGGCGCTGGGCATGGGCGTCGGCGGCGTGCTGTTCGCCATCGCCGCGCTGCTCGGGCTCAACGGGTTGCTGCAGGCGGTGCCGTCGCTGTACGTGGCGCTGAAGGTGGCGGGCGGGCTGTACCTCGCGTACCTCGGCGTGCGCATCTGGCGCGGCGCGGGGCAGGTGCTGTCGATGTCGGCGGACGGGCCCGTGGTCGGCGTGTCGTGGCGGCGGTCCTTCCTCTTCGGGCTCACGACGCAGGTCAGCAATCCCAAGACCGCGATCGTGTACGCGAGCGTGTTCGCGGCCTTCATGCCGGTGGCGCCCACCGCGGGCTTCGACCTCGCGGTGTGTGCGGCGGTGTTCGTGATCGAGGCGGGGTGGTACGGGCTCGTGGCGGTGGTGCTGTCGTCGGCGCGGCCGCGCGGGATGTACCTGCGGGCCAAGGCGACCATCGACCGGCTGGCCGGGGGCGTGATGGTGTTGCTGGGGCTGAAGCTCGTGACGTCGGCGGCGCGGCCCTGACGAACGGTCACCCCGGCGAACGCCGGGGCCCACCGTGGGCGGAGCGCGCCTGACCCCGGTGGATCCCGGCGTTCGCCCATTGCTGTCCGGGGAAACTCCAGGCCTCACCAAATAGCTCGTCATCCCGGCGAACGCCGGGATCCACTGCGGTCGCTGCACGCCGTCGTGTGAACTTGCAGCGCCCGCATTTGCTTGCTTCTCCTGGCGAGCGCCGGACGCGCAGTGGGCCCCGGCGTTCGCCG
>Ga0247823_10005053_pt1 | contig 10504 bp, 11 predicted proteins | sample 13C_PalmiticAcid_2_FD_192426 | JGI IMG/M metagenome (GOLD analysis project Ga0247823, IMG submission 192426) | Soil microbial communities from agricultural site in Penn Yan, New York, United States - 13C_PalmiticAcid_Day30 | ecosystem: Environmental > Terrestrial > Soil > Agricultural land...
ACTGCTGGAGACGCTGATGCAGGCCAGTCCCGCCGCGGTGAGCCGCGAACGGCTGGAGCACGCGTTGTGGGGCGACGATCCGCCCGACGGCGACATGCTTCGTTCGCACATCTACGAACTGAGGCGCAGCGTCGATGGCCCCTTCCCGGTCAAATTGATTCATACCCTGCCACGGGTCGGCTACAGGCTGGCGGCCATCGCCCGGGATGAACTGGATGGGATCTAGGCCGCTACTGAAGCACCGCATTCTGCAGTGGCTTTTCATCTACGCGGTGTTGCTGTCGGCGGCCGTACTGGCGGGCGGATACATCATCCACGAGCGGGTCGAGCACCTGGCCTGGGAATCGCTGCTGCGTGCGGAGCTGGACTACTACGGGCAACGTACCCAGGCCAACTCCGCCTATCGTTGGCGCGATACCGACACGCTGCGTCTGTTCGGAGTGGCCGGCGCTCCACCGCTACCGGCCGTGCTGGCGCCGTTGGAACCGGGGCTGCACGACGACATGACCCTGGATGGGGTGAGCAGCGTGGTGCTGATCGAACAGATCAACGGAAAGCCAGTGGCGATGGCCCTGAACCTGACCGAGTTCGAAGGTGTTGAGGGCGCCATTACCGCTGCCGTGGCCGCCGGTACGGTCGTGGTGATCCTTATCCTTGGCCTGGTGGTGATGTGGCGGCTGGGGCTGGTGATCCAGCCGCTGGCCATGATGGCCCACCAGGTCGAAGAGCTGAAGCCTGCCCAGCCCGACCAGAAAGTCGTCCTGGATGAAGACGCCAGCGCCGAAATGGTGGTCATCGCCGACGCCTTCAACGACTACCTGCGCCGCAACCAGAGCTTCGTGGAGCGCGAGCATGCCTTCATCGCCAGCTCGAGCCATGAACTGCGCACGCCCATCGCGGTGATCGCCGGCGCCTCCGAGCTGGTCCTGGACCAGGCGGACGTTCCCCCTGCCGCGCGCAATCAAGTGGCGCGCATCCACCGTACCGCGCGTAATGTGGAGCAATTGATCTCGTTGCTGTTGACCCTGGCCAAGGATCCTTCGCGGCTGGCGGACTCGAGCGACCATGTGGCGCTGGACCAATTGCTGCCGGAGATCGTGGAAGACCATCGCTACCTGACGCGCGACAAGGACCTGACGCTGGTGCTGGAAGCGATGCCTCCTTGCGAAATCGTGGCGCCAGTGACCATCGTGCAGGCGGCGATCGGCAACCTGCTGCGCAACGCCATCGAGAACAGCGACCGCGGCCAGATCCGCATCAGCCTGCGGTCCGACGCCACCGTGGTGATCGAAGATCCCGGCCATGGCATGTCGCCGGAGGAGATCAGCGAAATCTACGCGCGCATGGCACGCGGCGGCGGACGCGACGGCGGTGGCATAGGCCTGGACCTGATCTCGCGCCTGTGCGAACACCTGGGCTGGAATCTCGCGTTCTCCTCGGTGTCCGGCCGCGGCACGCGCACCACCCTGCGCCTGCGCTCGTAGGTCGGGGCTACGCCCCCGACGCTCGGGGAATTTGGGTGCACGTGCGTCGGGGGCGTAGCCCCGACCTACGACCCACTGGTTTCAGTCCGCGCGCGCTTCTTTCGCCAACCGCTCCGCTTCCTGCTCTTGCGCTTCGCGCGCGGTGCGGTCGTTCTCGCGCATTTCGTACCACATGCCGTTGAGGATGGCGAAGCTGGCCGCCAGGCTGACGCCGAGTATCCAGGAGAAATACCACATGGCCTTTCCTCAGTAGGAGTTGTGATTCTGTTCCAGGCTTTCCGGGCTCACCTTGCCGCGCAGCACGCGGTACACCCAGCTGGTGTAGAGGATCACGAGGGGCAGGAACAGACAGGTGACCACCAGCATGACGAACAGCGTCATGTGGCTGGAAGAAGCGTCCCACAGCGTCAGGCTGGAATTGGGATCGGTGGAGGACGGCAGCAGGAAGGGAAACACCGCCACGCCTTCGGTGAGGATGATGCCGGCAATGGCCAGGCCCGAGGCCATGATGGCGGCACCTCCGCGTCCCGCACGCAGCATCAATGCACTGAGCAAAGCGCCCGCCACGCCCAGCAACGGAAAGATCCAGGTCCACGGCATGGTCCGGTAATTCGCCATCCACGCACCCGGCGCGGCGATCGCCTGCTTGCCCAGAGGATTGGAAGCGCCCGCCGCATCGAGCGTGCCGACGATGGAATAGCCGGTCACGCCATTGGCCACCCAGACGCCGGCCAGCACGAACAGCACCGCCGTGGCCAGCGCCGCCAGCGAACCATAGCGACGCGCGCGCGCGGCTACCGGTCCGTCGGTCTTGATCACCAGCATGGCTGCGCCATGGGCGATGAGCATGCTCACGCTGACCAACCCGCACAGTACGGCGAACGGCGACAGCAAGGCGAAGAACCCACCGGTGTAGTAGATGCGCAAGGTGTCGTCGAAATGGAAAGGCGCGCCCAGCAGCACGTTGCCCATCGCCACGCCGAACACCAGCGAAGGCACGAAGCCGCCGACGAACAGCCCCCAGTCCCACACCGCGCGCCAACGCTTGTCTTCCACCTTGCTGCGGAACTTGAAGCCGACCGGCCGCAATATCAGCGCGAACAGGATCAGGAACATCGCCAGGTAGAAACCCGAGAAACTCACCGCGTACAACGCCGGGAACGCCGCGAAGATCGCGCCGCCACCCAGTATCAGCCACACCTGGTTGCCTTCCCAGACCGGGCCGACCACATTGAGGACCAGGCGGCGCTCCGCATCGGTGCGCGCCACCGCCGGCAGCAGCGTGCCCACACCCAGATCGAAGCCATCCATCACCGCGAAGCCGATCAGCAGGATGCCCAGCAGCAGCCACCAGATCAGGCGCAGGGTTTCGTAATCGAGGGGAATCGTGTCCATGCCGCTCTCCGGTCAGGCCGCGGTGGAAGAAGCGGCCGCGAGCGGCGCGCCTTCATGGTTGGGACGTCGCTCGCCGCCGGGCATATCGTCGGGTCCTTTCAGGATCACCTTGCGCAGCAGATAAACATCCACCACCGCCAGCGAGGTATAGATCACCACGAATCCGGTGAGCGAGATGATGACCTGGTGCAGTTTGAGACCCGAGGCTGCCAGGAAAGTCGGCAGCACGCCGTCGATGATCCAGGGTTGCCGCCCGAACTCGGCGATCAGCCAGCCCGCTTCGATCGCCAGCCACGGCAGCGGCAGGCTATACAGCGCCAGCTTCAGGAACCAGCGGTACTTGTCCAGCTTCCGCACGGTGGCCAGCCAAAACGCCAGCGCGAAGAAGGCGATGAAATAGAACCCCACCCCGGCCATCAGGCGGAAGCTCCAGAACAACGGCGCCACGCGCGGAATGGTGTCGGCCGCGGCCTTGGCGATTTCCTGCTCGCTGGCGTTGCCGATGTCTTCGCGGTAGCGTTTCAGCAGCAGCGCGTAGCCCATGTCCTGCCAGTGCAGGTCGAACATGGCCTTGGCGTGCATATCGCTGCGGTCTGCGCGCAACCGCTGCAGGGCCGCATAGGCGACCTGGCCGTTGCGGATGCGTTCCTCGGCGCGCACCACCAACTCATCGATGCCCGGAATCTCGGTGTTGAACGAGCGCGTGCCGATCAGCCCCATCACCCAGGGAATATGCACGGCGTATTCGTTGGTGCGCGTTTCCTGGTTGGGAATGGCGAAGGCGTTGAAGCCGGCCGGGGCCGGTTCGGTCTCCCACATCGCCTCGATCGCCGCCAGCTTCATTTTCTGGTTTTCGCCGGTGACATAACCGCTCTCGTCGCCCAGTACCACCACCGACAGCGACGCCGCCAGCCCGAAGCTGGCTGCCACCGCCATCGAGCGCTTGGCCAGGTCGGCATGCCGGCCGCGCAGCAGGTAGAACGCGCTGATCGCCATCACGAACACCGCGCCCAGCACATAGCCCGCGCTGACCGTATGCACGAACTTCGCCTGCGCCACCGGATTGAACAGCACCGCCATGAAATCGGTGACCTCCATGCGCATGGTGGCCGGATTGAATTCCGCGCCGACCGGGTACTGCATCCAGCCGTTGGCGATCAGGATCCACAGCGCCGAAAAATTGGTGCCCAGCGCCACCAGCCAGGTCACCATCAGGTGCTTGACCTTGGACAGCTTGTCCCAGCCGAAGAAGAACAGGCCGACGAAGGTGGCTTCCAGGAAGAATGCCATCAGGCCCTCGATGGCCAGCGGCGCGCCGAAGATGTCGCCGACATATTGGCTGTAGTAGGACCAGTTCATGCCGAACTGGAACTCCATGACGATGCCGGTGGCCACGCCCATGGCGAAGTTGATGCCGAACAGCGTGCCCCAGAACAGGGTCATGCGCCGCCAGATATCGCGCCCGGTCATCACATAGACGCTCTCCATGATCGCGATCATGAAGGACAGGCCCAGGGTGAGCGGCACGAACAGGAAGTGGTACATCGCAGTCAACGCGAACTGCAGGCGCGACAACTCTACGACGCTCATGTCCGGCATGGGGGGCGACTCGGCATGGAGGTGGATCTATTGTAGCGCCTCGCCAAAGGAGGCGACCTTCGGCCGGAACTAGACCATGCCCTTTCGGCCGCCGCATTGATCTGGATCAACGCGGCCCGCGCGCGCCCAAGGGATCATCCGCACCGACAAGCCGAGGAGCGGACTGCATGCAAGGCGTCCAGGGGACCTACAACGACAAGGTGGTACTGCAGTTCGCGGTGATGACCGTGGTCTGGGGGATCGTGGGCATGCTGGTGGGGGTGATCATCGCCGCCCAGCTGTACTGGCCCGCGCTCAATTTCGATCTGCCCTGGTTCAGCTATGGCCGCCTGCGCCCGTTGCACACCAACGCGGTCATTTTCGCCTTCGGCGGTTGCGCGCTGTTCGCCACCAGCCTGCACATCGTGCAGCGCACCTGCCATGTGCGGCTGCTGTCGGACAAGCTGGCCGCCTTCGTGTTCTGGGGCTGGCAGCTGGTGATCGTGGCTGCGGCCATCACCCTGCCGATGGGCCTGACCCAGGGCAAGGAATACGCCGAGCTGGAATGGCCCATAGACCTGCTGATCACGGCGGTCTGGGTGGCCTACGGCGTGCTGTTCTTCGGCACCATCGCCAAGCGCAACGTCAAGCACATCTACGTGGCCAACTGGTTCTACGGCGCCTTCATCATCGCCATCGCGCTGCTGCACATCGTCAACAGCATCGCCATCCCGGTCGGCCTGACCAAGTCCTACCCGGTCTACAGCGGCGCCGTCGATGCCATGGTGCAGTGGTGGTACGGGCACAACGCGGTGGGTTTCTTCCTGACCGCCGGCTTCCTGGGAATGATGTACTACTTCGTTCCCAAGCAGGCCGGCCGGCCGGTGTATTCCTACCGGCTGTCCATCGTGCACTTCTGGGCGCTGATCGCCGTGTACATGTGGGCCGGACCCCACCACCTGCATTACACCGCGCTGCCCGACTGGGCGCAGTCGGTGGGCATGGTGTTCTCGCTGATCCTGCTGGCGCCGTCCTGGGGCGGCGCGCTGAACGGCATCCTGACCCTATCGGGCGTGTGGCACAAACTGCGCACCGATCCGATCCTGAAATTCCTCATCGTGGCCATCAGTTTCTACATGATCGCCACCTTCGAGGGACCGATGATGTCGATCAAGACGGTCAACTCGCTTAGCCATTACACCGACTGGACCGTGGGCCACGTGCACGCGGGAGCGCTGGGTTGGGTGGCGATGATCTCCATCGGCTCGATCTACGCGCTGCTGCCACGCCTGCTGGGCCGCGAACGGATGTACTCGGTGAAGATGATCGACGCGCATTTCTGGATGCACACGCTGGGCGTGGTGTTCTACATCGCTTCGATGTGGATCGCCGGCGTGATGCAGGGGCTGATGTGGCGCGCCACCAACGACGACGGCACCCTGACCTACAGCTTCGTCGAGGCGCTCAACGCCACCTATCCGTACTACCTGATCCGCCTGGGTGGCGGACTGCTGGTGCTGTCCGGCATGGGAATGATGGCGTGGAACACCTGGAAGACCTACCGGGCGGCGGTCGCGCTGGCGCCACAGCCGATCCTGCCGGTGGACGTGTCGGAAGCGAAGGCCTGAGGAACTGACATGAGCGACAAGAAACCCCACAACGCAAATGCCAACGGCCACGAGAAGATAGAGAAGAACGTCGGCCTGATGGCGGTCCTGATCGCCGTGGCGGTGTCCTTCGGCGGTCTGGCCGAAATCGTGCCGCTGATGCACCAGGCCGAGGCCATCGAGCCGCTGGAAGGCGTCAAGCCCTACCCGGCGCTGCAGTTGGCCGGGCGCGATGTCTACGTGCGCGAGGGTTGCTACAACTGCCACTCGCAGATGGTGCGCACCCTGCGCTTCGAAAGCGAACGCTACGGCCACTTCTCGCTGGCCGGGGAATCGGTCTACGACCGCCCGTTCCAATGGGGCAGCAAGCGCACCGGGCCCGATCTGGCGCGCGTGGGCGGGCGCTATTCCGACGATTGGCACCGCGTGCACCTGGCCAATCCGCGCGACGTGGTGCCCGAGTCCAACATGCCGGGCTTTCCCTGGCTGGAAGACAGTCCGGTCGACGGCGCCACCGTGGCCAGGCGCATGAAGGCGCTGCAAACCCTGGGCGATCCGTATTCGGACAAGGAAATCGCCGCCGCCGCGCAAGAGGTGAACGGCAAGAGCGAACTCGATGCGGTGGTCGCCTACCTGCAGGCGCTCGGCCGACACGCACCAAGGGGAGGCTGAGGCATGTTGTCCGGAATCGTGACCGCTGTGTTGCTGGTGCTGTTCGTCGTCGGTTGGGCATGGGCGTGGCGTCCCGCGCGCAAGGCAGATTTCGATGCCGCCGCCTCGCTGCCGCTGGAAGACAACGAGGGGGAAAGCATCCGATGAGCCATTCATGGTCGTGGTATGTGATCGTATTGGTGGTGCTGAACATCGCAGGTTGCGTGTGGCTGCTGTGGTGGACCGCGCGCCGCAGGCCCGGCGACCCGGCGCCCGAGGACACCAGCCACGTCTGGGACGGCGATCTGACCGAATACAACAAGCCCCTGCCCCGTTGGTGGATCAACCTGTTCTACCTCACCATCGTGTTCGGTATCGGCTATCTGGCGTGGTACGGCGGTCTCGGCGGTTTCCGTGGTTACGGCAAGTGGTCCTCCGCTGGCGAACACGCGCTGGACAAGTCGCGCGAGGAAGCCAAGCTGTCCCGGACTTTCGCACCTTACGAAGGCCAGCCGCTGCCGGTCCTGGCGCACGACCCGAGGGCGAGAGAACTGGGGCGCTCGATCTTCAGCAACAGCTGCGCTACTTGCCATGGCTCCTCGGCCGAGGGCGCCATCGGCTATCCCAACCTGACCGACGACATCTGGCATTGGGGCGGCGAGCCCGAGCAGATTCTGCAAACGGTGCTGGACGGGCGCGAGGGAGTAATGCCCGAATGGGGCAAGGTGCTGGGCAACATGGATGGACCGGACGCGGTCGATTACACCGTCGCCTACGTGCGTACCCTGCCCTATCCCGAATCGCTGCAGAAGGATTACCTGGCGACCCGCGGCAAGAAGCTCTTCGAAGGCGTATGCGCGGCCTGCCATGGCGTCAACGGCAAAGGCAATCCGGAGTTGGGCGCACCCGATCTGACCGACGACTACTGGATGTACGGCAGCAGCAAGGAAAGCCTGGCCAAGACCATCAACGAAGGCCGCCACGGGCAGATGCCGGCGCACCGCGCGGTGCTGGGCGAGACCCGCGCGCGGCTGGTGGCCGCCTATGTGTGGTCGCTGTCGAACAAGCCGCAGAGCACGGCCGGGGGCGGCAAGCCATGACGGATTTCTCCGAACCGCGTTTCGACCATCCACCGCGACCGCTGGCACAGCGCGCAGGGGCCATCCTGTGGCCCAGTTTCTTCAGCGCCGGCGTGTCCACGGTGGTGTTCTTCGCGTTCGTCGATCCGCTGGCGTTGCGCGACCTGACCTTTCCCGACCTGCCGATCACCCGCGAACTGGGCTACACCGTGGGCTTTTTCATGTTCTGGGCGGCCTCGGCGGCTTCCAGCCTGTTCACCTGGATCCTGCTGCGTCCGTCCAGCCGTTTCAACCGCGCACTGCCGCCGGATTGAACGGAACGCCCGCGATGCCTGCCTTCTGCAGCGATTGTTGCGACCTCGCTACCTTGTGCGCGCCTTGCCTTGCCGCAGTGCGACGCTTCCGCCACGCCGGCCGTCATACCGGTGAAGCCAACCCCATGATGCATCCCGACTGCTTTCCTCCTGCCGTTTCTTCTCACGCCCATTCCCGCACCTGCCTACCCGCCTGTTCCTGCAAGCCTGCGCAGGCCCTCGATGGGGAAGCGGCATGAGCCGTCGCATCCCTCTGGACATGGTGGACGAAGGCGGCAACTCGTTCTACGTCAGCGAACGCAAGATCTACCCGCGCGATATATCGGGCCGCCTGAACCGCCTGCGGGTGGCCGCGGTGTTCTGGCTGCTCGGCATGTTCTATGTGTTTCCGTGGCTGCGCTGGGATGGCCGTCAGGCGGTGCTGTTCGACCTGCCGGCGCGCAAGTTCCACGTATTCGGGCTGACCTTCTGGCCGCAGGACTTCCTGTTCCTGGCGCTGCTGCTGATCATCGCGGCCATGGCCCTGTTCTTCTTCACCGCACTGGCAGGACGCCTGTTCTGCGGCTATGCCTGCCCGCAGACGGTGTGGACCGAAGTGTTTCTGTGGATGGAGCGCTGGACCGAAGGCGACCGCGGCAAGCGCATGAAGCTGGACGCAGGTCCGTGGAACCGGGAGAAGATGCTGCGCAAGGGCGGCAAGCACTTCATCTGGCTGGCGTTCGCGTTGTGGACCGGCTTCACCTTCGTCGGCTTCTTCACTCCCATCGCTGAGCTGTGGGCGCGCGCATGGCCTTTCGCCTGGAGCGGTTGGGAAACCTTCTGGGTGCTGTTCTACGCCCTGGCGACCTGGGGCAACGCCGGGTTCCTGCGCGAGCAGGTATGCAAATACATGTGTCCCTATGCCCGCTTCCAGAGCGCCATGTTCGACCGCAATACCCTGATCATCGCCTACGACCCGATGCGTGGCGAGCCGCGCGGCCCGCGCAAGCGCGGCCTAGGCAGCGTGCTGCAACGCGCGCGCGGCCTGCTGGACAAGATCACCGCCTACGACTACGTGTTCCGCGCCAACCAGCATCCCACTGCCGCCGACAACCGTCTGCAGGCGCACGGCACCATCACCTTCGCCGGGGCCGGCGTGGTGGCCGAACCGCTGCCGAAGTTCGCGCCCGACCAATTGGGCGACTGCATCGACTGCACCATCTGCGTACAGGTCTGCCCGACCGGCATCGACATCCGCAACGGCCTGCAATACGAATGCATCGCCTGCGGCGCCTGCATCGACGCCTGCGACGAAGTCATGGACAAGATGGGCTACGAAAAGGGGTTGATCCGCTACTCCACCCAGAACGCCATCGACGGCAAGCGAACGCGCGTGGCGCGCCCGCGCATCTTCGTCTACGGCACGATCCTGCTGGCGCTGGTCGGCGGTTGGGCCTGGGGCGTGACGCACCGCAGCGAGCTGATCGCCGAAGTACTGCGCGACCGCAACGCGCTGTACCGCGAAGCCGGCGATGGCCGCATCGAGAACCATTACGTGCTCAAGCTGATCAACAAAGACCGGCAAGCGCATCGCTACCGCATCCGCCTGGAGTCGGCGACGCCGTCCATCGCCCTGCGCGATGGAGAACAGATCGTGCAGGCCAACGCCGAACAGGTGCTGTCGCTGCCGGTCATCGTCGCTGCTCCCGACTCTATCGGCGGCCGCCACGAGGTGCGCTTCCATGTGGAGAACGTGGACGGCACCGCCGCCAGAACCATCGACAGCAGTTATTTCGGGCCGGTGCGATGACCAACAGCAAAAGCTTCTGGCGCGAACCCATGGTCTGGCTCGTGTTCGGGTTGCCGCTGGCCTCGATCGTGGCCGGGGTGACGCTGGTGGTGATCGCAGTGCGCTCCGGTGGCGCCGACACCGTCAGCGACCAGGTGCAGCGCGTGGCGCAGGTACAGACCGCCGATCTGGGCATGGACAACGTGGCCAGCCAGCGCAAGTTGAGTGCGGTGCTGCGCGCCCAGGACGGGGTGATCGAAGTCCTGCCGGCCACCGGCGATTTCGACCACACCCAACCGCTGCGCCTGGTCCTGGCGCATCCCTCGCAGGCCAGCGCGGACCTGCACATCGAACTTGCGCCCAGCGCACTGGGTTGGCGCGCGGACGCCCCGCTGGATTCCTCCCACGATTGGAGCCTGCAACTGCTCCCCATCGACAGTAGCTGGCGCCTGCGTGGACGCCTGCTCAAACGGCAGCAAGCCGCCCGCCTGGCTCCCGCCGTCGCCGGCCGGTAGCCGACGCATGGACGCATCCCGCTCGCCAGGCTGCTACCACTGCGGCGAGCCGCTGTCGGCATCGCCGGTCCGCATGAGCCTTCAGGGCCAGGACCAGTCGTTCTGTTGCAATG
>Ga0247823_10005054_pt1 | contig 10504 bp, 5 predicted proteins | sample 13C_PalmiticAcid_2_FD_192426 | JGI IMG/M metagenome (GOLD analysis project Ga0247823, IMG submission 192426) | Soil microbial communities from agricultural site in Penn Yan, New York, United States - 13C_PalmiticAcid_Day30 | ecosystem: Environmental > Terrestrial > Soil > Agricultural land...
GTGTTAGAGATGAAGGGAAGAAACGGTGGGGGGGGGAGGTACTGGGGTGAGAGACGGGGTTTGATGTAGGGGTATTCGACCTGGAGATTGTTGTTAGAGGAGTGGCTGCAAGGGGTGGAGGGACTGGAAAGGGCTCACCCATTCGGTTCGGAAGTCGAGGCCTTTGTAGCTCAGGAGGAGACGCGCTGAATGAGATGTCAGACTCCTGGTTTCAGGATCAGGGGCTCAGTCGTGGGCTCACTCTTCCAGGGGTTGAACGACCAGCAGCCGTGCGGTGCCTTGCTGGGGATGTCAAACAAGATGATCTGTTCGGACATGGTGTCGTTGTCGTTGCAGGGTCTTCTGTGTGGTTTTGGACTGCGGTTGTGATTTGCGGATAAGATGATGACACGGCAAGGGATCGAGTGGCCTAATCTTATACTTGTGGACGTCTATCGGCTCCCTTGACGTCCGCCCTTCCGTTGACGTTGCAGTGGATCTGATGGACCCGGAGGATCTCGTGTGGAACCTTACAAGCCAATGAGCTCTCCCATCGGCGTGTGCCGACGTGCTCCGCCTCCTGCTCGAAAGGGCAGGAGACCGAGGGCTCGCATTCTCCAAGAAGCAACCAAAGTCACCCACCCTCACAAGGTTACATGTAAGTTAAACCTCGCCTTGTGAGACAGTGTTGCATTTGATATTTCCATTTACGTTCCAAACCATCTTCTTTGACCCCCAAAAGTTCCAAAATGGTCCGCCATCCTTGGTCAACCCCTCTGAGGAAACAGAAGGCCGGGTCACCATCAATACCGACCCCTGAACTATCAGTCATCTTGAAGATAAGATTTGGGTTACTTGGGGTTAATCAGATAAACCAACTTCTTCCCCGATATCTCGCCTCGCCGCAGCCTCTCCACCCCCTCCATGATCCCAATGAACCCCTTTTTTTCATCCAACTCAATCGGGTGCCCCTTGATAACACCCTCCCAAATCAGCGCCTCCGTTCTCTTGAACAGTTGACATCCCCACGCCCTCAACTCGGGATCAGCCGGGCTCCCGTAGCCTCTATCAACCGCAATCTCAGTCCCAAACATTCGGATCCCCAGCACCCAGGTTGCCTTGACAGTCTTGCGCGTGGCTGCGAGCTCCTCGGGCACCATCTCAAACCCGACATAGGACCCCCCTGCACGGCCAATTGCGGTATAGCAATGGCGCAGTGACTTGGCACTCGCGATGATGTCCACGACATACCTGAGATTGTTGCCGGTGTGCGCGCGAATGGACTCGCCAACGGTCGCTGAGTGGTAGTCGATTGCCTTGTCGGCGCCGTACGACTCCACGAGGGGAAAGTTGGCCGGGGAACAAGTGGTGATGACGCGATAGCCAGATCTGGCTCGAGTTAGTTTGCGTACCCTTCCCCCTTCTCATACATGGAGGTCATACTGCTTCAACATTTGGATGGCGATGGTTCCGCTCGCTGTGCTTCCTCCATAGACCAGCACCCACGGCGCTGTCTCGCCGGGCCCCTGGCAAAGCGGCTTTTCGGGAGAGCCCGACAGCGCCAGGTGTCGCTCGCTTAGGGTTGCCAGTCCAACAGTTCCCACAACGCAGAAGCCAATGCCAGCCGCCTCTGCAAAGCTCATCCCTGGCGGCACTCGCCAGATCTGGTCGGCGCACACGGCAATGTACTCTGCAAACGCACCCCCTTGCGGCTCCAACCTGTTGCATCCGTGCGCTGTGCCTGCCACGCGATCGCCCACTTTGACGCCTGGCTGAGCGGGGGGGATGCCATTGCCGAGCTGGACAATGGTGCCGGAGAAGTCGGCGCCAACCCCTGCGCCGGGGCAGGGAAAGTTGGTGGGCATTTTCCAGTCGCACGGATTCAGGGCGACCGCGGCGACGCGTACGAGGACCTGATTGTCCAGGAGCTTGGGGACTGCGCGCGTCTGCGTGAACTCGAGGACCCCTGGAGTTGACGACTGTATCACGGCCCGTTGAAGTGGCGGAATTGGCGGAGCCATTGTGATCCTGCGTCCTGGACGATGCGTTGATGTCGACGATTACAAACCAGCCCGGCGGCGACGCTTCCGGGCATGGGCGTGATGGCCCTCATCTCTTACGATGAGTTGGCGTCTTTTGGTTGTTTCAGTTCCTGGAGCTCACTGGGTCTCGCCTGAGACCGTGGCGTTCACACGCAATGCAATACATGCTTCTTCGCCTCGGTCCCCGAGAAGTCGGTTAGCGAGTCAGTTGCGGATTCTTCCGATGTCTCGGAAGCCCAGTAGGTTTTGCGTCATGTCTCGAGTAGAGGAACCTAGTCGCCGCGAGACGCTGAAAAAGCGCAGTGTAGGTCTCTGCCCCATCAATTCACAGGGGCTTGAGGAGGCCCCGCGCCCCTGAGCTCACCACTTCAAGAGCTTCTTTATCATGTAGGCAACTCCACCGGGCATTCTCGGAAAATTACGCCATCGCATAGCATCATCCTCGATCTCAAACCGAACATGCGTCTGCTTGCAAAGCTCCCGTGGGCGCTGCTGTCGCTGTCAGTGGCCAGCCTCAAGTTTGCACAACAGCCTCTTGATCTTTCCGGGCAATGGCAGCACCAATTCGGCGCGTCAGACCGAGACGGCTCGCCTTGCACCATCAGCCGCATCAGCGCGTTCGAACAAGCCCAAGGCCCCGTTGGGCTCTCCACCTCGCCGGACGAACATCCGGAGTCCCCCAAACTATCGGCAATCAACTCGACCGCGTGGGAACAGTGGGAATTCGACGGCGTTGCCGCCTCGGGCAAAGGCAGCATCATGATGGGGTTTGTGCGGGACCCTTCGTTCCCCTTTTTCCGGCAGGGCAATCTGCGGATCGAGTTTTACATCACCCTCGAGGACGGCACGCAGGTGCAGAAGATGGAGTTTGCCGAGCACTCCACCATCATCGACTGTCCCGGTTCGGTCAGGGGCATCTGGAACACCTCGGACAGCTTCCACGCCTTTAAGGTGTCAAAAGACATGCGCTCGGCCAACGTCTGGTGGGAGACACAGCGCGACAAGGGAGCTTTTGCTCTGGAGTCGCACACGCCCCCGGTCCTGGCCAATGGTGCGGTCTGGCCTCTGGGTGAGGGACGGCAGGCTCAGGGCGTCGCCGCTGTCCAGGTCTCGCCGAGGTTCTATTTCAACCAGCCCATCTCCGGCGGCAAGATGACTGCGCATGTGCAGATTGGGAAAAAGCGCATGCACATGACTGGCTACGGCGCGCACTGCCGGTTGTGGGCCGAGGATGGCTGGTTCAAGCTCTGCCGTGGCTGGCAGCTGGTGCGCGGATACTTAGGTCCTTACACAGTTTCGTATTTTCAGTGTCTGTCGAGAGTCGACGACTGGGTTGCGTACTTCACTGCTCAGCTGTTCAAAAACGGTCAGCTGCTAGTCGGTACGCAAGTTGGGCCGGCTGACGGGGGCGCCGATCATGTAATATTCCGCCCAGACTCTGGTGGAAACGTCACTGGGCGGCTCGGCGACAAGTCTACAGGACGAGTGTTGGAGTTTGTCTCTCCCGCCCGCGGCAAGACCTGGCGGTTCCGGAATCGTCACGAGTCCAAGATGTTCGAGATGGGCTTTGGCGGCGGCAAGGGCGCTACAGCGTTTGTGGATAACGTAGGGGGCGGCGAGGTTGGCACAAACGAGCACTACGAGGGCAGGGGAATTACTGAACAGGTTCTTCTGCCGGAGGAGGTTAAAGTGTGGCAGATGTGGGTTCTCTACGGCATATCCGTTGTCGGGGGGTGGAAGCAAAGACTGGAATCTTTCGTGTCATCTATCCTGTGAATAATGTTAACAGTAGATGCCGCTCGGCAGGTGGGCGCCAACCCCGGCTCAATAATTAGTAGGAACCGCATGGGAGTATCAGATTGGTACCAAGAGACACCAGTGCCACCAACGAGATCCCTTCCTTGGTACAACATGAGTGCCGTTTGACAACTCGAGACCTACTCCGCGTGGGGTTTGACTTACAACATGTCTCACAAAGGTTACCGTTCCCCGAGCACTGATTCACGTCAATCATTGCCCAAACCCAAGACCCCGGAATCCTCGGACCTTGTGTGGTTGGCCGGGATCCGGAAGTCCAGATTCAGCTCCCATCAGCTGCTCGGACGCAGCGAACCTCCATCGGGCTTCAAGAGATAGGTACCTTACATAAAGCCAAGAGGGTGGACAACTGGCAACGCCAAGTCGGACACACTGTGCTTGGCAATGGTGATCTATTGTCGTGTTGATATCAAAGCTGGGGGTTTTCAACAAATCCGCTGATATCCCCAGACCATTCCATTTCAACATACATCCGCCTGGACCAGCGCAAGGACCCCTCTCGACAATGGTGCAAAAGAGCAGAGAGAGGCCCGGAAACGAGCCCATCGCCATCATCGGCAGCGCTTGTCGGTTCCCAGGTCGCCTCAACAGTCCCTCCAAGCTCTGGGAGTTTCTTCGCGACCCCGGAGACTTGCTCTCTAAAATCCCAGCCTCCCGTTTCAATGCGGATGCCTTCTTCCACCCAGACGGCGCCCACCATGGCACCAGCAACGTGACGGAGAGCTACTTCCTGAACGAAGACCCCCGTGTCTTTGACGCCGCCTTCTTCAACATCAAGCCCGTCGAGGCCCATTCAATTGACCCCCAACATCGGATCCTCCTCGAATTGGTGTACGAGTCGCTGGAAGCCGCCGGCCAGTCGATGGAGGCTCTTGCGGGTTCGCAGACAGGCGTCTTTGTCGGGCTCATGTGCGGTGACTTCACCGAGCACATCCAGCGGGACATGGACACCATCCCTGCGTACACGGGCACCGGGACGGCCAGGAGCCTCATCTCCAACCGCGTCGCTTACTTCTTTGACTGGCGCGGCCCCTCGATGACGATTGACACGGCCTGCTCGTCCAGTTTGTTTGCTGTGCACCAGGCCGTGCAGCTGCTGCGCAGCGGCGACTCGGATCTCGCAGTCGCGGCCGGCTCAAATCTCATTCTCGGTCCTGACGTCTACATTGCCGAGTCCAAGCTCAAGATGCTCTCCCCCACCGGCCGGTGCCGCATGTGGGATGCCGGGGCCGACGGCTATGCGAGGGGTGAAGGGGTCGCGTCTGTCATCCTGAAGCGTCTCAGCGATGCGATCCGGGACGGCGACCACATTGAGTCTGTCATTCGCGAGTCGGGCATCAACTCGGACGGCCGCACCAAGGGGCTGACCATGCCTAATGAGCTTGCGCAGGCCGATTTGATTACTAGAACGTACAGGAAGGCCGGGCTGGATCCCACGCGGGAAGAGGAACGCTGCCAGTTTTTCGAGGCTCACGGGACGGGCACTGAAGCTGGCGATTGCCGCGTGAGTTCGGTTGTGTGCTACCCCTGACTTAACTTCAACTGACCCACCATAACCAGGAAGCCGAAAGCATCAGTCGAGCCTTTCTCGGCTATGGCCGCAACGGGAACGAAACGCTGCAAGCGCAAAGCAGCAACCTCTATGTTGGGTCCGTCAAGACGGCCATCGGCCACACTGAGGGCACTGCCGGTCTCGCCGGCATGCTCAAGGCGTCGCAGGCGGTGCGCCACGGAATCATACCGCCCAACCGGCTCTTCGACCGGCTGAGCCCCAAAGTTGCACCGTTCTACACGGGACTGGAGATTGCCACCAAAGCAAAGCCATGGCCGAGTGCCGGCCCTGTGCGTCGGGCGAGCGTCAACAGCTTCGGGTTTGGCGGGGCAAACGCGCATGTCATCCTCGAGAATTACGAGCCGAGCGATGGCGTAACCAAAAGGGATGGAGGTGATATCTTGGGATGCACCCCCTTCGTCTTCTCAGCAGCGTCCGAGACAGCCCTCGAACGCACGTTGGAGGCGTACGCAACACACCTCCGCGGCCAGCCTCACCTGTCCCCTCGCGATCTCTCATACACGCTGCACACGAGACGATCGGCATTGGGGGTGAGGGTGGCATTTCCCGCCGCCGCCTCGGCCCAGCAACTTGCCACCGGGATCACCGAGCACCTCGATCTTGTCCGTGCTCGTCGCGACGGCGGAGACGTAAACTCTGGCCTCGGCATCGGCACACGCCCCGTTGCGGCGACTCCTCGCATCCTTGGCATCTTTACCGGCCAAGGCGCTCAGTGGGCAACCATGGGCAGGGAGCTAATCCAGGGCTCGGCCTTTGTGCGGGACCGCATCAGACACTTGGAGAAAGCTTTGTCTAGTCTTCTCGCCGCCGACCGGCCCTCCTGGTCGCTGGCCGACGAGCTCCTCGCCGACGCAGAGTCCTCGCGTCTTACCGAAGCCGGGATTGCTCAGCCCCTGTGCACTGTCATTCAGATTGTCTTGGTCGACCTGCTCCGCGCCGCAGACGTCGAGTTTGCTGCGGTGGTGGGCCACTCCTCGGGCGAGATCGCTGCAGCCTATGCCGCCGGCATGATCACCGACGAGGACGCCATCCGGATTGCCTACTATCGCGGACTGTGCGTTGAGAGGTATGCCGGGACGGAAGAGGGGGGCATGATGGCAGTCGGAACGTCGTTGGAAGACGCGACCGAGCTCTGCGGTCTCGAGAGCTTTGCGGGCCGTCTCTGCGTTGCGGCGTGTAACTCTCCTTCCAGCATTACCCTCTCTGGTGATCTCGCCGCAATTCAGGAGGCAAAAGTGATTCTTGACGACGAACAGAAGTTTGCCCGACCCCTGAAGGTCGACAAGGCATACCACTCGCACCACATGGCGCCCTGCGCTGGCCCGTACCAGCGGGCGCTGCAGGCATGCAACATCCAAGCGCGAGAGCCAGGCAGCAAATGCGCCTGGTATTCTAGCGTGTATCCCGGCACTCGGATGGGGACGGCCGCGGGGCAACTCGGCGATCTCAAGGGCGAGTACTGGAAGGACAACCTACTACGGCCGGTGTTATTCTCTCAGGCACTCGAGACGGCGGTCGACATGAACAAAACCGAGCTGTTCAACATGGTCATTGAGGTTGGGCCTCACTCGGCCCTCAAGGGCCCGGCTTCGGAGACTCTGGCCTCCTTGTACGACCAGGAGCAACTTCCCCCACCACAATACAGCGGTACCCTCCATCGCGGCTCGGGAGACCTCGCTGCCCTGTCTGGCACACTTGGATCCCTCTGGTGTCGATTCACCAAGCGCGTCGTCAACTTCTCCCAGTACGACGCCCTTGTCACGGGCCAGTCCGGGACCCCGGGACGCGCGGTGCCCAACCTGCCGACATACCAGTGGGACCACGACCGGGTATTCTGGCACGACTCGAGGGTCTCGCGGGCCATACGCAACCGCACAGAGACCTTCAACCCACTTCTTGGTACCCGCGTCCCCGACGGGGTCGGCGACGAGATGCGCTGGCGCAACATCATCCGCCCGAGCGAGCTGCCGTGGATCCAGGGCCACCGGCTGCAGGGCCAGATGGTGTATCCGGCTGCTGCGTACCTATCCACGGTGGTGGAATCCTGTGCTTTTCTTGCGGACGGTCGCGTCGTCTCCACCATTGAGATCCGGGATTTGGAGCTGGGCAAGGCCTTGGTGTTCGACGGGACCAACGAGCAGCCCGGCGCCGAGACGCTCTTCGCGCTCTCCAACATTGCCAGGCCGGGCCAGAACCATGTAACGGCCAACTTTACATTCCACGCCGCCATTGGAGCGGACGCGGAGACGCTCTCGCGTCTGGCAACCGGCCGTGTCCTGGTGACATTGGCGGCGGGAGATGCCAGCGAGGAGGCCAATACACGACTTCAATCCTCCCTGCCACAGCACGCCGCGCCGGAGCCCGCGGGTATGGCGGACGTAGAAGAGGAGGCCTTCTACTCGTCGCTTGAGAAGCTCGGGTACGAATACAGCGGCGACTTTGTCGGCCTGTCCGACATGAAACGAAAAATCAACCACGGCGCAGCACATGTGCGCGTGCCCGGTTTTGAGGTCGCCGCGGACGCCATGCTCGTCCATCCCGCGCTGTTGGACGCGGCACTGCAGGGGATCTTCTTGGCGTATTGGTATCCCGACGACGGGAGCCTCGAGCAGCTGCATGTGCCCACGCGCATTGCCAGTGTGACGGTCAACGCGTCGCTGTGCAGACAAGAATTGCCCAAGGGCGGGCGGCTGCCCCTCGCGTCCTTTCTGACGGCAGACCCCCTGGCTGCAGGTATCATTGAAGGGGATGTCGACGTCCTGGCTTGTGATGGGCAAACACCCTTGATTCAAGTGCAAGGGGGCAGGCTTCTGCCTCTGGCCCAGCCCACCAGCCAGGCGGACAGGCAGCTCTTCAGGGAGCACGTCTGGGGCCCAAGCGTGCCCGACGGCGCACTCGCAGCCGACAACCGTGCCACCCCCCAAGACTACGAGCTTGCTGTGGATCTGGAGAGAATCTCGCTCTTCTACATGAAGAAGCTGGTCCAAGAAGTGCCGCCAGGAGAGCGACAGGGGCTGGAATGGCACCACGAAGCCCTGTTTGACTTCTTCGAGCATGTGTTGGAGCAGGCCGCCGCCGGCCGGGTGCGGTTCGTCGAAAACGAGTGGCTCGACGACACGTGGGATGAAGTTTCACGCATCATTGACAAATATCCCGGCAGTATCGAGATCGCCCTAAACCACACGGTCGGCGAGAACCTGGCCGCCGCGGTGCGAGGGGAAACCCAGATCCTGCAGCACATGTTCAAGGATAACCTGCTGAACAGGTTCTATGTCGAGTCTATGGGTCTCCGCGAGACCACCAGCTTTCTGGCTCGCATCGTGGCCCAAATCACCCACCGCTACCCGCACATGGACATCCTTGAGATCGGGGCGGGCACCGGCGGCGCAACAAAGGCCGTGCTGCGGGACATTGGACGCACGTTTTCCACCTACACGTTTACCGACATCTCTACCGGCTTCATGGAGAAGGCCCAGGAGACCTTCAGCACCGTGGCTGACAAGATGGTATTCAAAGCCCTCGATGTCGAGAAAGACGTCGTGGAGCAGGGGTACGGCGAACATTCGTACGACCTCATCATCGGCTCCCTGGTCCTGCACGCGACCAAGAGCCTCGAGAAAACCATGCGGGAGACCCGGCGGCTCCTCAAGCCCGGGGGCTACCTCGTCCTCCTCGAGATCACCGACAATGACGTGCTCCGCGTCGGCTTCTCCATGAGCGGGCTGCCCGGCTGGTGGCTCGGCCGCGAGGACGGTCGGCAGTACTCGCCGTGCGTGTCCTCGGCCAGGTGGCACGAGGTGCTACTTGCGACGGGGTTCTCAGGCATCGACACCATCACGCCCGAGGTCGACACCCTCCCGCGGCCGTTTGGCGTCATTGTGTCGCAGGCTGTTGACGAGCGGGTCGATGCCATCCGGAAGCCGCTTTCGTACCCTGTCGAGTCCAATGCCGCCGCAAGCGACAAGGGAGAGCTCGTAATCATTGGCGGCCAGCGTTTGGCGACCGCGGTCCTGATAGACAGCGTTCTCGACCTGACGCAGCAGTTTGGGTTCAATGTAACCCGCCTGTCCTCGCTTAGCGAAGTGAGCACGGCCGGCGCTTCTCCGACAGCTCTCGTCCTCAACCTAGCTGAGCTGGACCAGCCCGTCTTCCGCGACCTTACGAGCGAGGCTCTGGAGGGCATGCAGTGCTTGGTCGACTATCAACGCACGATTCTTTGGGTAACCCAAGGGTGCCGCGCCGATGAGCCGTACATGAACATGAGCGTGGGACTCGGGCGGACGCTGGCGCTAGAAGCCGCTGGTGTCCGACTACAATTCCTCGATCTGGACTTCTCACGCAAGCCCGACGCGAGATTGGTGGCAGAGACTCTTCTGCGTCTTCGTTTTACGCGGGAAGAGGCTCCCATCCATGGGCTACTCTACTCAAGAGAGCAAGAGCTCGTCGAGGAGGAGGGACGTGTCCTGGTTCCACGGCTACGTTCCATCCAAGCAGCAAACGACCGGCATAATGCCTCCAAGAGGCATATCACGCAGGCCAGAGATGCCCAACAAGAGTGCGGGCTTGTTTTGACCACGGCGGGTTCTGGCTACGCGTTTCGCGAGGAGACGTCCAGCTCCGCTCCGAGCCCCACGCCAGACGGAGTCTTGGTCCGCGTCACGGCATCGACCCTGTTTCCCGTCACGGACCAGATGTACGGTGTTGTTGGGCAGGACTGCTCCAGTGGTGCCTGGGTTATGGGGCTGTCGCGCACCAATGGCACCCGGGTGACGGTGCAACAAAGCCAGATGGTTCCCGTTGCCAGCCCCGAGGATGACAACGTCACGGCGGCCCAACAACAGCTCCTTGCTCTGCTCACGGTTGAGGCACAATGCCATCGGATCTTGAATTCGATGCCACCTGAAGGGATTCTCGTTGTCAATGAGCCCCCTGCAGACTTGGCGTTGCGGCTGTTGGAGAAGACGAAAGCCAGAGGCTTGAATGTCGTCTTCACCGTGTCGACCGTCGCTGCTCGCGATGCCCTCCCCGGTCACTGCTCGGTCGTCGTTCTGTCTCCGCATACTTTGAGGCGAGCGGTCCGCGCTGCCGTCCC
>Ga0247823_10005055_pt1 | contig 10504 bp, 10 predicted proteins | sample 13C_PalmiticAcid_2_FD_192426 | JGI IMG/M metagenome (GOLD analysis project Ga0247823, IMG submission 192426) | Soil microbial communities from agricultural site in Penn Yan, New York, United States - 13C_PalmiticAcid_Day30 | ecosystem: Environmental > Terrestrial > Soil > Agricultural land...
CGCCAAGGCAGGCGCAGCGGATCCGGAGAAGATCCGCGCCGCCCTGTGGGAAGTCGAGGTTAGCGGCCTGACCGGCAAGGTCAAGTTCAACAAGGCCGGCCCTGCTGGCAAGGAGAGCGGCCAGAGCATTCCCGACACGCACATCGTCAAGATCGAGAACGGCAAGATCGTTCGTACTGAGTAAAGCAACAACGCAGGACCGGACTGTCCTCCCCTCCGGGGGGCAGTCCAAACTGCCCCAATATCGCGGATCCAGCGCCTTTCGCGATTGCTTCGTCCCCAGGCGCGAGCGAGAACTTCAGTGGACCAACTCTCTCAGCACATTGCAAATGCGCTGATCCTTGGCGGGACTTATGCCCTCCTCGGGATCGGACTGACATTGATCCTCGGGATCATGAAGGTCGTCAACTTCACGCACGGCGAACTGTATGCCTTTGGCGGTTTCATGGCGTACTACTTTGCCGCGCAGCTTGAATTGAATTTCTTCGTTTCGTTGGCTCTCTCGATCATGCTGGGCATTCTACTCGGCGCCATGATCGAACGGATACTGCTGCGTCGCATGCGCGGCGCGGACATCGATTCCACCATGATCGTGATGATCGGGTGCTGGATCGCCATGCAGAACTTTGCCCTGCTGATCTGGGGCGGTGTCGCCAAGTCCGTCCCCACGCCCTTCCCCACCGAACCGCTCATCATCGGCCCGGTCGCCGTGTCGTGGCTGCGCGTGTTCGTGCTGTTCGCAGCGGGTGGCCTGATCCTGGCAACTTACCTGCTGATGCACAAGTCGCCGCTCGGCAAGGCCATGCGCGCGACCTTCCAGGACCGCGATACCGCTTCGCTGATGGGCATCAATGTCAATGCCATCTACACCGCCACCTTCGCGCTCGGCTCAGGCCTGGCGACCGCAGCCGGCGCGCTGCTCGGCCCGGTGTTCGTGGTGACCACCACCATGGGCAATATGGCCGCCCTCAAGGCCTTTGCCATCGTGATTCTGGGCGGGCTCGGCAATATCCAGGGTGCTGCCATCGGCGGCTTCATCCTGGCCTTCGCCGAAGAGCTTGGCTCGGGCTATATCTCGTCGGGCTACCGCGATGCCATGGGGTTCATCCTCATCATCCTGGTGCTGATGTTTAAACCTACTGGTCTGTTCGCAACACGCGGGGAGAGAATCGGATGAAAAACGTCTGGACCATTATTATCCTGGCGGTGCTGCTCACCGTGCCACTATGGCTCACGGACCAGTACTACCTGCACATCGTCATCACGACGGGCATCTTCATCGTGGGTGCCATGAGCCTGAACCTGCTGCTGGGTTACACCGGTCAGCTGAGCCTGGGCCATATCGCGTTCTTTGGTATCGGCGCCTACGCCAGCGCGCTGACCTCGCTCGGCTTCAACATTCCGGTGTTCTGGAGCGACGAGTTCCGTATCATCGTCGAGCCATCGCATCCGGCTCTCGGTATCCTCATCGGTACGGCACTCGCCGGCCTGTGTGGCTACATCGTCGGCAAGCTGTCGTTCAAGATCCGTGGCGCATACTTCGTGATCGTGACCGTCAGCTTTGCGGAAGTGGTACGTCTGGTGGCCCTGAACTGGGTCGACCTGACGCAAGGTCCGCTGGCATTGAGCAACATCCCGCCGGCCGGCTACAACCTGCCGCTGCTGGGTGAGGCTACGTTCTGGGCCAAGACCCCGAACTATTACCTGGTGCTGGCCCTGGCGCTGCTCTCCTATGTGCTGATCCGCCGCATCGTGCATTCGCGCATGGGCCGCGCCATGATCGCGCTGCGTGAGAACGAATCCCTGGCCACCTCGATTGGCATCGACGTGACGCGCTATCTGGTGTTCGCTGCCGTCATGTCGGCAGCCCTCGCTGGCGCAGCCGGTGCGCTGTACGCCCACTACATCCGCATCATCGATCCGGACATCTTCCTGTTCATCTACACGGTGACGATGGTGATCATGGTGGTGACAGGCGGCAAGGGCACACTGGCCGGCCCGATCGTTGGCGGCATCATCTTCGGCATCCTGCCAGTGGGTCTGCGGACCGTGGCCGGCCCGGAAGTGCAATGGATCGTCTATGGCATCGCCATGATCCTGATCGTGTTCTTCCTGCCGCGTGGCATCGTGCCCGCCGTGGTCGACTGGTGGTACCGCAGGACCGGCAAGGCGCCGACCCACACGCGTACCCAGCCGCCGTCCCAGGACAGCGGCGACGGTAAGACCGGCAGCAACTGGAACGGCGCCGCCAGCGAAGCGATGCTGACCTCCAAAGCTCTTTCCAGGGATTAAGACATGACCCAGGCAACACAGAAAAAAGCGATTCTGTCGATCGAACATGTGGCTGTGCATTTCGGAGGTCTGGTCGCCATCTCGGACATGACCTTCGATGTGAAGGAAGGCGAACTGCTCAGTCTGATCGGCCCGAACGGCGCCGGCAAGACAACCGCCTTCAACGTGGTGACCGGCTTCCTGCGCCCCACCAAGGGCGAGGTGCACTTCCGCGGTATTCCGCTGCACAAGCTGAAGCCGCATGAAATCGCCAGCACCGGACTGGTGCGCACGTTTCAGAAGACCAGCCTGTTCACCACCAACACGGTGTTCGAGAATGTGCTGACCGGCCTGCACCGCCACGGCAACGCCTCGTCGTGGGCCACGCTGCTGGCCCTGCCGAGCATGAAGCGCGAAGAGGCCCAGCTGCGCGAGAAGGTATGGGAGATCCTGGACTTCATTGGCATCGCCCATCGCGCGAACGAGTTGGGCGGATCACTGCCCTATGGTGAACAGCGCCTGCTGGGCGTGGCCGTGGCGCTCGCCGCCGACCCGTCGATGCTGCTGCTGGACGAACCTGCCGCCGGTATGAACCCATCGGAAACGGCCGACTTCATGGCCCTGCTGGCCAAGATCCGCAAGCGCGGCATCTCGATCCTGCTGGTGGAACACGATATGCCGCTGGTGATGGGTGTCTCGGACCGTATCGTGGTGCTGAACTACGGCAAGATCATTGCCAACGGCACACCGGCGGAAATCCAGGCAAACCCCGAGGTGATCCAGGCTTACCTGGGGCAAGGAGTGAAACATGCTGCAGCTTGAAAACGTCGTCTGCCGCTACGGCAAAGTCGAGGCGATCAAGAGCGTCTCGCTGGAAGTCAACAAGGGCGAACTGGTCACCGTGATTGGTGCCAACGGCGCCGGCAAGTCCTCGACCCTCAAGGCCATTTCCGGGCTGCTGCCGCCGGTGAGCGGCCGTATCCTGTTCGAAGGCGAGGACATCACCAACGCCTCGCCACAGCGCATCCTGTCGATGGGTATCGCCCATTGCCCGGAAGGTCGCCGCGTGTTCCCCCAGATGACCATCCAGGAGAACCTCGAGATCGGCGCTTACCGGCGCAAGGATACGGCAGGCATCGCCAGCGACATGGAGAAGATCTTCAATGATTTTCCCAAGCTCAAGGAGCGTCGCCAGCAGGCCGCCGGCACGCTGTCCGGCGGCGAGCAGCAGATGCTCGCCATCGGCCGCGCGCTGATGTCGCGCCCCAAGCTGGTGCTGTTCGACGAACCCTCGCTCGGTCTGGCCCCGAACATCGTGGAAAAGACCTTCGAAGTGATCCGCAAGGTCCGCGCCGATGGCGCAACCGTGCTGATGGTTGAGCAGAACGCCTACGCCGCGCTCGACATGTGCGACCGCGCCTATCTGTACGAATCGGGTTCGATGGCCCTGGCCGGCACCGGCAAGGACATGATCGACGACCCGCACGTACGCAAGGCCTATTTGGGCGGATAATGGCAAAGCACCCTGGCGCGTGGCGACATGCGCCAGGGATGCAATACCAGACCGGACGCGATGGACAGCATTGATCTCGATGTACTGAAGACCGCCGTGCACTGGCACCAGTCGGGCCACAAGGTTCTGATCGGTACCGTGGTGCGGACCTGGGGCTCTGCCCCCCGGCCCGTGGGGGCGATGATGGCCATCCGCGGAGACGGGCACATCAAGGGCTCGGTTTCCGGCGGCTGCATCGAGGACGATCTCATCGACCAGATGCGCAAGGGCGAGCTGGACTACCTGACGCCCGACCTCGTCACCTACGGTGTCGGCGGCGACCAGGCCCACAAGTTCGGCCTGCCCTGCGGCGGTACGCTGCAGGTACTGCTCGAGCCGGTGCGCGAAGAATCGTGCCTGCCTGAACTGGTCGCTGCGCTCGAACGCCGCGAACTGGTGACGCGCTCGGTGGAAATCGCCACCGGCCACGCCACGCTCACCCCGAGCCACTCCGGCACAGGCGTCGTATTCGACGGTACCCACCTGATCACCCAGCACGGCCCGCGTTATCGCCTCGTCATCATCGGCGCGGCACAGGTATCGCGCTATCTGGCTGACATCGCCACTGCGCTGGATTACCAGGTGATCGTCTGCGATCCGCGCGAAGAGTATCTGGATACCTGGGACGTCAGCGGCGTCGAGACCTCGCGCGAAATGCCTGATGACCTGATCCTGAGGCTCGAACCCGACAGCTGTACCGCCATCGTCACGCTCACGCACGATCCCAAGCTGGACGACATGGCGCTGCTGGAAGCACTCAAGTCGCCGGCGTTCTATGTCGGCGCTATCGGCTCACGCTTGAACAACCAGAAGCGCCGCGAACGGCTGGCGCTGTTCGACCTCACACCGGACGAGATTGCGCGGCTGCACGGCCCGGTGGGCCTGCACCTCGGCGCGCGCACCCCGCCAGAAATCGCGGTCTCGATCATTGCCGAGATGACCGCTCTGCGCAACGGTGTGACCGTCACGCAGAAAAAGGATGAGGACGTCGTCGAAGGCGATGCCTGCCCCATCCTGACGCGTCCGCCGCGCATTCTCTCCAAGGCCGACTAAGGCGCGGGGGCGGCTAGCTGCCCGACCACGAGCAGATCGCCAGCCCGAATTCCGAAGATGTCAATTTCCTGACGACTTTGTAATCCCGCAGTCATCTCCCGGTTGCTTACAGACTCTATATTGCAGTCGTGGGCGCATCTCACGCGTCATGGGGACGTGCGGCAGCGCCACACCCGCCTGTGCGGACGGACTCTGCCGAAGGACTGCACCGTGAAATCATTCAAACCATTGGCCGCGGGCGTGCTCATGGCCACGACCGCCTTTGCAGCGTCCGCACAAACCGCGGCCGAGCATACGCAACATCACCCCGAGGGAACTCCGACACAAGCCATGCCCGCCACGCCAGAGGCGCAAATGCCCGCCATGGACCGCCAACTGCGATTGATGCGTGACATGAGCCGCAAGCTCGCCACTGCCAGAACGCCGCAGGAAAGGCAGGCATTGATGGCCGAGCACCGGAAAACCATGCAGGACAGCATGCAGGTGATGAATCAGATGCAAGACATGCCGATGGCCGGCATGGGCGCGATGGGCGAAGGCATGATGATGGGCGGCGGGGGAATGCCCGGCAGCGCTGCCAGTCCGCCACCCGCCACCTCGGGACGCGCGGCGCGCCCCGCCCCGGGCATGGGACCGCAGATGATGGAACATATGATGCAACGCCACGCCATGATGGAAAAACGCATGGAAATGATGCAGGTCATGATGCAGATGATGATGGAGAGCATGCCGAATTCGCCAATGAAATGAGGCGATAGGCGGCAGGCCTTTCGATCATCGTTTCAACACGGAGCATGCAATGCACTCATCCGAACATCCAGGTGAACCACCCGCATCCTCACGGCGACCGCTGACGCTGGCATGGGCGACATTGCTCCTGATCGCATTGTTCTATCTGCTAAGGGAGCACTGGGGACATGTTCTGGGTTGGTGGCCGTATCTGCTGCTCATGCTCTGCCCGCTGATGCACCTGTTTCATAGGCATGGAGGGCATAAGCCCAGGCATGAGCACCCTCAAGAAAAAAACGGACGCTGAACCGTGGATCACAGCCGCCATCACCACACACACGCTCCCGACACCACAGCAGCCGCACCGTCGGCTGGCGCGATAGCAGCCCCGCCCCAGCCGGCCGGCACCCTCTACACCTGCCCCATGCACCCGGAGATCCGCCAGGATCATCCTGGCAACTGCCCCAAGTGCGGCATGACGCTGGAACCCCTGATGCCTTCGCTGGAGGATGAAACAGACCCCGAACTACGGGATTTCCAGCGGCGTTTCTGGTGGACTTTACCCCTGACCATAGCGGTAACCGTGCTGGCTATGGTCGGACACCGGTTACCCGGTCTGGATATTGGCGTCCGGACGTGGCTCGAACTGGCCCTGTCCCTCCCCATCGTGCTGTGGGCCGGCGCCCCGTTTTTCATACGAGGCTGGCAGTCGGTAGCAAACCGCAGCCCCAACATGTGGACACTGATCGGCCTTGGCCCCGGCGCCGCGTTCGTCTACAGCGTCGTCGCCACGGTCGCACCTAGCATCTTCCCGGCGTCGTTCATCTCGATGGGGCGTGTGGGCGTGTATTTCGAAGCCGCAGCAGTGATCATCTCGCTGACGCTGTTGGGCCAGGTGCTGGAACTGAAAGCTCGGTCACGGACATCGGCAGCGATCCGGTCGCTACTCGGTCTCGCCCCCAAGACAGCGCGACGTATCCGCCCGGAGGGTGGGGAGGAGGATGTCCCGTTGAGCCACGTGCATGTCGGAGACCTGCTGCGCGTCCGGCCTGGCGAAAAAATCCCCGTGGACGGTACGGTAGTGGATGGCTCGAGCGCCGTCGATGAATCGATGCTCACTGGGGAACCCCTGCCGGTGAGCAAGCACCCCGGCGAAAGGCTGATCGGCGCGACGCTCAACACCAGCGGCGCCCTCGTCATGCAGGCGGAAAAGGTCGGCTCCGCCACCGTACTGTCGCAGATCGTGCAGATGGTGGCCCAGGCGCAACGCTCGAAGGCGCCCATGCAGCGGATGGCCGACCACGTCGCTGGCCGGTTTGTGCTGGTGGTCGTGGCAATCGCGGCGCTCACTTTGGTGGTCTGGGGCATCTTCGGACCAGAGCCCAGTTGGGTCTTTGGCCTGATCAACGCGGTGGCGGTGCTCATCATTGCCTGCCCTTGTGCCCTAGGGTTGGCAACGCCCATGTCCATCATGGTCGCCACGGGGCGCGGGGCGACGCAAGGTGTACTCTTCCGCGACGCCGCTGCCATCGAGAACATGCGCAAGGTGGACACGTTGATCGTCGACAAGACCGGCACCCTGACTGAAGGCAAACCGGCCTTCGAGCAGGTGGTGGCGGCGCCGGGACACTCCGAGGAAGACATCCTGCAGCTGGCAGCCAGCCTCGATCAGGGCAGCGAACACCCGCTGGCGGATGCGATAGTGCGCATGGCCCGGCAGCGGGGCCTGTCGCTCCACCAGGTCAACCAGTTCGAATCGGCCTCAGGAATCGGCGTGACCGGCGAGGTACAGGGCAAGCGGCTCGCACTGGGCAATACGGCATTGATGGATCGGGAAGCAGTGGATGTCTCAAGCCTGCGCACGCGCGCCGAGGCACTGCGGCAGCAGGGCGCCAGTGTCATGCACCTGGCGGTGGACGGAAGGCTAGCAGGTGTGGTGGCCGTATCCGATCCCATCAAGGTCAGCACACCCGAAGCGCTGGATGCCCTGCATCATGCCGGCATCCGGGTCATCATGGCCACCGGCGACGGCTGGACCACAGCCAGAGCGGTAGGTGCGCGCCTCGGTCTGGACGAGGTCTATGCCGAAGTGAAGCCGGCGGACAAGCTGGATCTGGTCGCGCGCTTGCAGGCCGAGGGGCATATCGTGGCAATGGCGGGCGACGGTATCAACGATGCCCCCGCGCTGGCCAAGGCGGATGTAGGCGTGGCCATGGGAACGGGGACCGATGTGGCCATGAATAGCGCACAGGTGACGCTTGTCAAAGGAGACCTGCGTGGCATCTCCATCGCACGCGGGCTGTCGGTAAGCACCGTCCGCAACATGAAGCAGAACCTGCTGTTCGCCTTTCTCTACAACACCCTGGGAATCCCGATCGCGGCAGGCGTGCTGTATCCGCTGACGGGCTGGCTGCTCTCGCCGCTGATTGCCGCCCTGGCCATGAGCCTGAGTTCGGCCTCGGTGATCGGTAATGCTTTGCGGCTCTCGCAGTCGTCATCTTCTGCGCGCAATGTTGCAAGGATGTAAGCCCGGAAACCGAAGCGTCCTTTCTGCGCCCGTCAGCCATCTACCCGCGCGTTCCGGTATACGGCGCCCATAAAAAGACCCGCCAGCCGATACAGCACTGGCGGGCCCCACGAGGAACGTTACGATCAGGCGGCGGGTGTCAGGTTGATGAAGATGTCCTGACCCACGATGCGCACCGGATACACGGCCACCGGGCCGGTAGCCGGCTTGCACATGGCCTGGCCGGTGCGGATGTCGAAGCGCGCCTGGTGCAGCGGACATTCGATCTCGCAGCCGTCGAGATAGCCTTCGGAAAGATGGGCATGCTCGTGCGAACAGATGTCGTGCGTGGCATACAGCTCGCCTTCCACCTTGTACAGCGCCACCGGCTGGCCACCGACCTGCACGCCGGCGACTTCGCCTTCCGGCACGTCATCCAGCGCGGCGGCGCGCTCCCAGCCCGGGCCAAGGGTTTCATCAGTCATGCATCACCTCAGATCGGATAGACAATCGAATTCGGCACCAGATCGCCGTCGAACACGCACACGCGCTCCTTGAACTTGAGCTTGCCGTTCTCGGTGACGATCGTGTCCAGGTAGCGTCCGGTGTTGAACACCTCCGTGGGCGTATCGAGCTTGGTGCCCAGCAGCACATAGTTCGCTTCGGCGCGGATCACACCGCCTTCGACGCTGTGGATGCGCGGCGCGCTGATCACATGGCGCTGCAGGTACGGCGCGTGATAGATGGTTTCATTCATGCCATACACGCGGTCGAGCAGCATGGCCCGGCTCTCCAGCATCAGTGACGATGACGGCAAGCCAGCATCGTAGTTTTCTCGCGAGACGATGCGGTAGATGCACTCGTCCGTGAAAAAATCAGGCCACGCCTCGAACTTGGTGTTATCAACGCACGCGGCATAGTCGTTGTACAGGTCCTGGACCGCGAAACGCGTATTTGCATCCATCCTCAGATCTCCATGATTTTGCGGTAGTACTGGTACATGCCCCGGATCAGCGTTTCCGACACGTGGGTATCGGTATCGGCAATCTCGTGGCCACCCAGTTCACACAGCGTTTCGTCGTTCTCTGTCGCCTGCATCGCACCCGCTTCCAGCAGGTCGGTGATTTCGGCATCGTCAGCCGACACGAAACCAGCGTGGCCGAACAGGTTGCCCTGGCGGAGACGGCGCTGCGTCAGTTCCGGAGAATCATCCTCGAAGCCGAACTGCGTCCAGATGTAATCGAAGGCGCCCGGGCCGCGCGGCACGAGATGGCGCACGGCCAGCGAGTTCACCTGCTGCTGCATGATCACACTCGGGAAAATGCTCTGGATGACGGCGGTCGGACCATCCCACCACGGTTCCGTCTCGACATCGAGGAAGCGCGGATCGTTCAGTTCCATATGCTCGCGGAAGCTGCTGATGCCGGCCGTGGCCTCGCCCTTACCGCCCTGGTTGCGCACCGTGACCATCGCTGAATGGGCATGCGAATCGTCCATCAGGTTGAGCGAGTCATTGTCGGCGCGCCACAGACCGAAGTTGACGAACCAGGTATGCAGCAGGCCCGGGTGGTAGCAGTCCTTCAGGTTTTCATGGATCAGCTTCCAGTTGCCGCGCACGCGCTGGCGGTTGTAGCCGAGCACCTTCAGCTTGCGGCCATCGAAGACCCGCTCGAAGTACTTGAGCATGGTCGGGCCGAGAAAGGTTTCAAAGTCCGGCACGTCCGGATGGAAGCTGGCGAACACGACGCCGTTGTGCACATGCACCTTGAGCTGCGTCAGGCTATGGTTCTCGCGCTTGAAATCCTTGGGCATGCCGCCCTTGCCCTTGATGCCACGCAGGAACGGCACGCCAAGCAGGTTGCCCTTGAGGTCATAGTTCCACTGGTGGTACGGGCAGACAAATTCCTTTTTGTTGCCCTTGTGCTCCTGGCAGAACTGCGCGCCACGGTGAGCACAGCGGTTTTCCACGACGCTGACGCTTCCGTCCTCGTCGCGCACCACGATCACCGAGCGCTCGCCGACATAGCTGCGCTTGAAGTCGCCCGGATTGGGGATTTCCGCCTCGAGGGCCACATAGTTCCAGTGCGGGCCATTGAAGAGACGCTCCTGCTCGCGGCGATACACTTCTGGATCGGTATAGATCCAGTAAGGCATCCGCGAGGAGCCGTCTTTTTTCCATTGCCGCACAAACGTAATCGGGCGGGGGTCATTCATCGCCATCTCCTTGGTAGACAACCGGCGCTCCGGCGCCTTGTATTGATTCAGATTCAGAAGCCGCTTCACATGACTCCGGGCCTCATCGCACCACGACGGTACGGGGATGGCTGAAGTTGTCACGGCACACGCCATTAGGGCCTGTCCTCATATGAAACGTACGCGCGCAAGGGAAATTC
>Ga0247823_10005057_pt1 | contig 10501 bp, 12 predicted proteins | sample 13C_PalmiticAcid_2_FD_192426 | JGI IMG/M metagenome (GOLD analysis project Ga0247823, IMG submission 192426) | Soil microbial communities from agricultural site in Penn Yan, New York, United States - 13C_PalmiticAcid_Day30 | ecosystem: Environmental > Terrestrial > Soil > Agricultural land...
GTCGGGAGACCGTGCCACAACTGTGAAATAATGGTTCAGAACGACGGGTTTCGGCCCGCTGTTTTTTCGGATTGACATGCAACCATTTGGTTGCATAATTGCGGGTGTGGCAGACGACCTCGACAGCGTGTTCAAGGCTCTGGCCGATCCCGGTCGGCGGCTGCTGCTGGACCGGTTGCGGTCCGACAATGGCCAGACGCTGGGCCAGTTGTGCGAGCACCTGACGATGACCCGCCAGGCGGTCACGAAGCATCTGCGGATTCTCGAGCAGGCGTCGCTGGTCGTCACCGCCCGCCGGGGACGCGAGAAGCTGCATTACCTGAATCCCGTCCCGATCCACGAGATCGCCGATCGCTGGATCAGCCGGTTCGAACGTCACCGGCTGCGGCTGCTGGCCGATCTCAAATCCCGTCTTGAAGGGAATTCCGATGGCTGACTCCCGGTTCTACTACGTCATCTACATCCGCACGTCCGCCGAGAAGCTGTGGGATGCTCTTCGCGATCCGGAGTTCACGCGACAGTACTGGGCCGAGACGTACCAGATTTCCGAATGGCGGGTCGGCGCCCCGTGGAAGCTGTTGATCAAGGACGGGCGTGTCGCGGATCACGGCGAAGTGCTGGAGGTGGATCCTCCCAGGAAGCTGGTGCTGTCGTGGCAGAGCCAGTTCCTGCCGGAGCTCGAGAAGGAAGGCTTCTCGAAGCTGACGTTCGAACTGGAGCCGGTCGGGGAATCGGTGAAGCTGACGGTGCTGCACGAGATCGGCGTCGAGAAGTCGAAGCTGATCGAAAGCATCTCGAACGGCTGGCCGCACATCCTGAGCAGCCTGAAGACGCTGCTGGAGACGGGGGAGTCGCTGGTGGAGACGCGAAAATGGCCGGACGGGATGTAATATGATGGCCCGCCGGACGTGGCCCACTTTGAAGTACGACTCATTCGGGAACAGCGATGCAGCGACGTGATTTTCTCAAGGGGTCTCTGGTCACCGGGCTGGCCACCGGGACGCTGACTTCGACGGCTGGGGCCGAAGGTGAGACGCCCAAGGGCGCCGCGATGGCCGGCGCGGCGGTGGTGTCGGGGCCGGCGCCGGAGTCGTTGTCGATCCTGCAGCCGATCCGCCGTCCGGCCACGGGGTTCCTCGAGATCGCGGTGGGTGACGAGGCGTTCCGGCGCATCAATGCGGAAGACGACGGCCTCCTGGCCTTCACGGAGCATGTGCTGAAGTTCCGGGTCCCGCCGCAGCCGGCGGGGGCCGAGGTGAAGTACCGCGTCACGGTGGTTCCGATCGATTTTCAGAACGCGTACAAGATCCGGCGGGGCGAGGCTGAGACGTCGGCCGTGCGGACGTTCCGGACGCTCGATCCGGCCGCTCGCGAGACGCGGTTCGTGGTGTGGAACGATACGCATGAGAACCAGGAAACGATTGCGGCCGTCCATGCGCAGACGGTTCCGCTGAAGCCTGATTTCCTGCTGTGGAACGGCGACCAGACGAACGACGTCTATACCCCGGCGAAGATGGTGAACCAGTACCTGGCGCCGGGCGGGCTGGCGATTTCGGCGGAATGGCCGCTGGCGTATGTGCGGGGTAATCACGACGTTCGTGGACCGGCGGCGAGGCATCTGCCGGAGTTCACGGGAACGCCTGACGATCGATTCTATTACTGGTTCCGGAGCGGGCCTGTGGCGGCGGTGGTGCTGGATACGGGCGAGGACAAGATCGACGAGCATCCGGTCTTCGGCGGCCTGGCGGCGTTTGCCGCGATGCGCGAGCGGCAGACGCGGTGGCTGGCTGAGGTGATCAAGGATCCGGTGTTCCGGCAGGCGCCGTACCGGATTCTCTTCTGTCACATTCCGCTGTTCTGGACTCACGAGTCTCCTGCGGAGGGACCGTGGAACAGTTCGGCGCTCTGCCGGGATGCCTGGGTTCCACTGCTGAAGCAGGCGGGCATCCAGCTGATCGTTTCGGGGCACACACACCGGCATGCGTGGCTGCCGGCGAGCGCTGACCGTCCGATCGGGCAGCTCGTCGGGGGCGGCCCGAAGGTGGGGGCGGCGACGTTGATGGAGGGGCATGCCAGCGAGGAACGCTGCAGGCTGACGATGCGGGATTTGAAGGGGGCGGTGCTGGAGACGGTGGAGTTGAGGCCGAGTGTGTAGGGGACGTGTGCGCGGCCGTGACGTCGTTGCGCGTGGTTATCGACTTCTTGTGGCCCCCTCACCCCGGCCCTCTCCCCCGCTGGAAAGTCGATGACGATGTGAACGTCGATTGCGGGGGCGAGGGAGAACGAGTTCCCGGCTACTTGATCTCGTCGGGGCGGCGGGTGAGGGCGAAGTAGATGACGTAGAACCACGAGAAGAGGCCGGCGATCGCGGCGAGCAGGATCGATTTGTTCCGCTGCCAGGAGCAGACAATCGCCAGCGCCGAGCCGAGCGTGATGCCGCTCTGCGTGACGATATGGACGTTTTCGACGGCGGCAAGAATCATTGTCGTTCCTCCATCCCGGTGGTCGTTCGGGCTATTGATGAGAACGCATGGCTGGGGCCAGTGGATCAATTGCGTCACAAGGGAGGCTGCGGTTCGGGGTCATCGGTCTCCGCGGGCTGCCGCTGATTCTGTTCGCCGGAAAAGGCGGTAGCTCCGATCGAAGCGGCGACGATCATCGCCATGGCCGCGGCCTGAAGTCCGGTCAATCGCTCGCCGAGGATCAGGACGGCCAGGACCGACGCGACGACCGGCTCGAGGGCCATCAAGACTCCGAAGGTCCGGGCGGCGATTCGCTTGAGCGCGACGATCTCCAGTGAATACGGAATGACGCTCGAGAAGATCGAGACGACGATCGCGATGCGGATCGCTTTCCAGTTGAAGAGGTCGGCCCCGGCCCGCGCGATTCCGAAGGGGAGTGCGACGAACATGCCGACGGACATGCCGACGGCCGTCACCACGCCGCCGTGCAGGGTGCCCGCAACCTGCTTGCCGTAGACGATGTAGATCCCCCAGCAGACGCCGGCCATCAGCGCATAGAGGACACCCCAGGGGTTCAGAGACGATTCGAAGTCCGCGATCGGCAGCAGGAGGAGTATTCCGCAGGCAGCCAGGGCGACCCAGAACAGGTCGAGCCAGCGGCGGGATCCGAGGACGGCGACCGCGAGCGGGCCGACGAATTCGAGGGCCACGGCGATTCCCAGGGGAATCAGATCGACGGCCTTGTAGATCAGGATGTTCATGCCGCCGAGCGCGAGGCCGTAGACGACGACGGCCTTTCGTTCGGAGGGGCTGAAGCGATGCTGCCAGGGACGCCAGGCGACGCAGAGAATGGTGGAGGCGAAGAGGAGCCGGAGCGTGGTGGCGCCTTCCGGGCCGACCAGCGGGAAGAGCGTTTTCGCGTAGGCGGCCCCGGACTGGAGGATGACCATCGCCAGGACGAGAAGTCCGGTGGACGAGATCGTTGTGGAGTTCCAACCGTGGCGGGGCATGGGCGAGTGATATCGGCGGAGGGGCGATGTGTCACGGGGATGGGTGGGGGTTTGTGCCTTGCTGGAATGAAGTCAGTGAGTCGACTTGCTCCAAAGTGGATAAGAGGACCATACGCAGGCCGGCCGTTCCAAATAGACCCTCACCCCGGCCCTCTCCCACAGCCGCGCACTTCGTGACAATCCAGGTACATCGTGGGAGAGGGAGACCCTGCTCCCCCGCATCGAACTTTGGCCGCTTCGCGCTTGTCTTGGGAGCGGCAAGTCGCAATCGTGACGGCTCGGTGTTCCTCGACTGAGAACTGGACCTGACGTGACTGAAACCTCGCCCGCGAACCTGACTGGCGTTTCTGAGCGACTGGAGGTCAGCGAGCTCACGAAGACCTACGCCGGCGAATCGGGCCCGTTGAATATCCTTGGCGGCGTCGATCTGTCGATGGGCCCGGGGGATGCGGTGGTCATTACGGGGCCTTCCGGCGCGGGCAAGAGCACCCTGCTCTACATCCTGGGCCTGCTCGAGCCGCCGACGTCGGGGCATGTCCGGCTGGGAACGATGAACCCGCTGGCGCTGAAGCCGCAGGCCCAGGCGCGGTATCGCAACGAGCGGGTCGGCTTCGTGTTTCAGGACCACCACCTGCTGCCGCAGTGCACGGTCCTGGAGAACGTGCTGATTCCGACGCTGGCCACGGGGCGGGACCAGACGGCGGCGGCGAAGCGGGCGGAGGAACTGCTGGAGCGGGTCGGGCTGCGCGAACGGATGCATCATGCCCCGGCGCGGCTGTCCGGCGGTGAACGGCAGCGGGCGGCGGTGTGCCGGGCGCTCATCAACAATCCGCGGCTGCTGCTGGCGGATGAGCCGACGGGGAATCTCGACCGAAGGACGGCGGCGGTGGTGGGGGCGATGCTGCTGAGCCTGGCGGCGGAAGAGAAGGCGATGCTGTTGTGCGTGACGCACTCGAGCGAACTGGCGGAGAAGTTTCCGCGGCGGTATGAGCTGGTGGACGGGTTGTTGAAGGCGGGGTAGGACAGAAGTCGAGGAAGGGTTGAACAGAAGATCGCGAAGAACGCAAAGAAGAAACGACTGGTGGCGACGGCAGCGAGGCGACAGTCGCCCTTTGTGCCTCTCCAAAGACCGAGGGTGAGACCTGACGGTCGGCCGCGGTGGCGTCTTCGATTGCACTGGCAGAGCCAGTGGCACCCCTCAATTTCAGTCGTGACGCAGCACTAATTCTCTGCCGGCGTGTTGATGTCGCGGCGTTCGATGATAATCGGCAGCGGCGCCGCGGGTTTCTTTGAGATCGTGATCGCATCCTTCACGATCGCCCTGCCCTTCTTTGTGCGGGTGTCGCTGACCGATTCGAAGACGGTGATCCAGGGCTGACCGGCTTCGATTGGATCTCCGACGCGGACGAGCATTTCGAGGCCGACGCTGAAATCGAGCTTGTCGGTCAGGACCATGCGGCCGCCGCCGAGTTCGATGACGGCCCAGCCCAGGGCTTCGGTATCGACGGCCGCGACGTACCCTGAGGATTCCGCCAGGACCGGGATGGGTTCGCCCCGGGGACGGGGGGCCGACAGGTCGCCCCCCTGGGCCCGAACCATGGCATCGAACCGGGCGAGTGCGTCGCCGGAGGTGATGGTCTGTTCGAGCCGCTTCCGCGCCGCGGCGAAGTCGTGTGAGATTCCCGTCGACACGAGCAGCTCTTCACCGAGCGCGTAGGTGCACTCCATCAGGTCGGCGGGCCCCAGGCCTTCCAGTGCGGCGATTGTTTCATCGACTTCGACCGCGTTGCCGATGAGCCGGCCGAGGGGCTGGTTCATGTCGGTCAGGACGGCCCGCGTCGTGACGTTGAGCCGTTCGCCGGTGCGGACCAGTGAGTCGGCCAGTTCCCGGGCCTTCTCGAGAGTCTTCATGAACGCCCCTGAGCCGACCTTCACATCGAGCACGAGGGCATCGAGGCCTTCGGAGAGCTTCTTGCTCATGATGCTGGCGGTAATGAGCGCCACTGAGGGGACGGTGGCGGTGACGTCGCGGAGGGCGTAGAGCTTTTTGTCGGCGGGGGCGATTTCGGAACTGGCGCCGGTGATGCAGCAGCCGACCTCGGCGACGACCTTTTGAATCTCCTCAATGGTGAGATCGGTGCGGTAGCCGGGAATGGCTTCGAGCTTGTCGAGGGTGCCGCCGGTGGGGCCGAGGCCGCGGCCGGAGATCATGGGAACGCGCATGCCGCAGACGGCGAGCATCGGCGCGAGCAGGAGCGAGACCTTGTCGCCGATGCCGCCGGTGGAGTGTTTATCGACGACGGGGAGACCGGCCGGCCATTCCATGATCCGGCCGGACTGCAGCTTGGCGTTGGTGAGGGCGGCGATCTCGGCGGCGGTCATGCCGTTGATGAAGACGGCCATGGTGAAGGCGGCCATCTGGTAGTCGGTGACCTCGCCGGCGACGTGCTGATTGACGAGCCACTCGATCTCTTCCGCGGACAGCTCTTGACCGTCGCGCTTGGCCGACAGGATCTGGAGGGTGCTGAGTGGCATTCCATGAACGTAAGCGTGGGAATGTCCTGTGTCGACAGAGCGGTTGCGCTGCAACGCTTAGACCGGCGGCTGGCGCCGGCCGGTCACTCCAGCGGATCCGGGCCTGCGTTACGAATCGCAGCGGAAGGAGCGGTTGATGGCTTCGAACACGGCTTCCAACTCAGGGAATTCGTCGTCGGTTGTCTGGTACATGATCAGGAACGTGCTGTCTTCAGTGACGAAGGAACGCAGGCTGGCCTGGTTCAGCAGTTCGAGGCATTCGAAATCGATGTCGATGCCTTCGGCCGGATGTCCGGAGAGGACATCTTCGACTTCGCTGATGTCGACCTCCTGGTAGGCCTCTTCGAAGGCCTGGAGGGCCATCTTGAGGACCTTCTTGGGGTCGGGCCGTCCGGGCATGAGAGTGACGGACCAGAACGCGACGCCCTCATCCGCGGCGGTCAACGTGAGGTCTTCACCCGAGCGCTCCTCGGTGACGAGCCAGCCGGCGGGGTAGTCGAATTTCATCCCGTGCGCGAGATGAGTATTGGCAAGTTGGGTCATGGGGATTGTGGCCTTCCGCGTTCGAGGATACCGTACAGGTTGATGGCGCACAGCCTTCTTGCCGGCGGCGGACGGTTCTCGTCCTTTGTCATAGTTCGCCGGCCCCCCTTCCTAATTCCCCGGAGTCCTCGATGTCCTCCTCTCGCGCTCAGGCGGTCGCCGATGTGCTCTATGAACTGAAGCAGGCCGACAAGCTCGGCACGCTCACCGGTGTCGCCAGGAAGGCGGGATTCAATCCGGGTGTCAACGGCAAGACGGCGCTGAATGTGCTGGAAAGCGTCCGCCGCGAATGGCCACACCTGCAGTGGTGGCGGGTCGTGCGCGACGACGGGACGCTGTGCTACAGTGAACAGGCTGAGCAGTTGAGCAGACAGGGAATCAGCCTCAAGGATGATCAAAAATCGGTTGAGATGGACGATCGGGTCGTTGCAGAGGTGACGCCGGAGGCACTGTCGGTGCCGTCGAAGCCGGTGCCGATGAACTGACGCCGACGAAGACAGTTCCCGGCCTCGCGGAGGCCGGGCTTTGCTTTGATGGGAAGCGTTCAGCGGGCGTCGGACTCGAGGCCGTATTCCTCGATCTTCTTGTGCAGAGTGTTGCGGTTGATGCCCAGCCGCGACGCCGTCTTGGTCTGAGTTCCCTGGCAGACGCGCAGCACCTGCTGGATCAGCTCTTTCTCGACGAGCCCCATGACCTTGTTGTACGCGGCCCCTTCTTCGGGGGCGGCGGCGAGGCCCATGCTGACCAGCTCCGAGCACATGGATTCGAGGTCGGTGCGATTCAATCGCCCCAGTCGCAGCGGCGCCTCGCCGCGGACATGCGGCGGGAGGAGGTCGGGGGTCAACCGGTCGGCCGCGGCGAGGACGATGCTGCGTTCGACGTAGTTCTGCAGTTCGCGGACGTTGCCCGGCCAGGAGTAGCGCTTGAGATAGGTGAGCGTATCGGGCTCCATGATCATGTGGCCGCGATCGTTCTCTTCGGCGTACTTCTTGACGAAGAACTCGGCCAGGGGGGGGACGTCATCGATGCGTTCGCGGAGTGGCGGCAGGTAGATCGGCAGGACGTTGAGGCGGTAGAACAAGTCTTCGCGGAACTTGCCGCGCTCGACCATTTCGATGAGGTCGCGGTTGGTGGCGGCGACGATGCGGACGTCGACCGAGATCGTCTTCGTATCGCCGACGCGTTCGAACTCGTGCTCCTGCAGCACGCGGAGGAGCTTCACCTGCAGCGTGTAGCTGGTGGAGTTGATTTCATCGAGAAAAATCGTTCCGCCGTGGGCGGCTTCGAAGCGGCCGGTGCGGTTTTCGTGGGCGCTGGTGAACGCGCCTTTGACGTGTCCGAAGAGTTCGCTTTCGAGGAGGCTTTCGCTGAGGGCGCCGCAGTTAACGCGGATGAACGGGCCCGTGCGGCGGGAGCTGAGCTCGTGAATCGCCTTGGCGACGAGCTCTTTCCCGGTGCCGGTTTCGCCGAGCAGCAGCACGGTCGCCTGGCTGCCGGCGACTTTTCGGATCAGGCGATGGACCTCGCGCATCGGCGGACTTTCGCCGATCATGCCGGTCATGGGCCCTTCGCTATTCGTCCGATCCCCTGCTGCCACGCCTTCCTGCCGCTTTCGAAATGCACCAATGAGTCACGCTCGCTGAGTTTATCGCGGCGGAGCCGAGATTCCAGCAGCCTCGCTTGCTCTCTGTGCAGCCAGCCGGCACGATGTCGCCAAAGTCGACAGCGATCACCCAAATTACGCAATGCGCGGCGTGGCGCCGGGGTCCGCCGAGCGGTCGGGCCGACTTCAGGTGCTTGAAATCCCCGCAATCTCGTGGACGGTGCGCCATTCCTCCGCAGTCACGGGCTGGACGGACAGCCGCGAGCCTTGCTGGAGAAGCACCATTTTGGCGAGGCGTTTTTCGGCCTTGAGGTCTTCCCGCAGCACGGGCCGGGCGAAGGCACGCTTGAACCGGATGTCGACCATGTACCAGGTCGGAACGTCCTTTTTCGACTTCTCGTCGAAGTGATCGGACTTCGGGTCGAAGGCGGTGTGATCGGGATAGCCGGCCTTCACGACCTCGGCGGTCCCGACGACTGCCATCGGCTCGCAGCTGGAGTGGTAGAAGAGGACGCCGTCGCCGGGCTTGATGCTGTCGCGGAGCATGTTCCTGGCCTGGTAGTTCCGGACTCCGTCCCAGAAGGTCGTCTTGTCGCGTTTCAGGTCGTCGATCGAGTAGCAGTCGGGTTCGGACTTGAAGAGCCAGTAGTTGGGCATGGGGACGCGATCAAGGAGGTGACGGTGAGCGGCGATCAGAATGCCGGCTTCAGGCCGGAACTGCAAACAAAAATGGCCCCCGCTTGAGGCAGGGGCCGGTGCAGCACAGTTCACTTACTCGTCGCGGCGGTGGCCGCCGGCGATGAGGCTGACGTAGTACAGCAGCGTCAGGACGGACTGCAGGGTTCCGGCGACGTAGGTCCAGGCGGCTGCATTGAGGACCGAGCGGACGGCGCCGGAGCCGTCCTGGTCGACAATGCCGAGGTCGGTCAGTACCCGCTTCGCGCGATTACTGGCATCGAACTCGACGGGCAGGTTGATCAGCTGAAAGAACACCACTCCCGAGAAGGCCACGATGCCGATCGTCAGCAGCAACTTGGAGGCCATGGCGTAGCCGATGACCAGCAGGATCATGCCGAAGCCGGATCCAAAGTTCGCTGCCGGGACCGCCATGTTGCGGATTCCCATGGGTGCGTAATTCGTCGCATCCTGAAGGGCGTGGCCAGCTTCGTGCGCGGCGATGCCGACGGCGGTCGCCGTCCGGCTGGAATAGACCTCGCGACTGAGCCTGAGCACCTTCTGCGTCGGGTCGTAGTGATCCGACATGACGCCGTCGGTGACTTCGATGGCGACGTTGTCGAGGCCTGATGAATCGAGGATGTGCTGGGCCGCGGCCGCGCCAGACAGGCTGGCAGGGACTTCCATACCGCGGGCGTAGGCCGAACGGATGCGCCACTGGGCCCACATCATCAGGATGAGGGCCGGCGAGATCCACAGGAGGTATTCGACGTTGTAAATGGGCATTTCTGTCATCCTCACTTTCCGCGGGCGGCAAAGTGCATACGCCGTACCCGCTTGCGACAATCGAAACGCTTTCGGGCCGCCGGTGGTTCACGGGTTTGGCCGGTGTTCTGACGAACTTGCAAACTCTTGAAGCACAGCGATTTGCGAATCGCGACGAATTCTAAGGCGGAGTTCAGCCGGGGACGTGCAAAAAAGGGCGGATCGCGCCGGTGGATGGCGAGCCGCCAAAACTGCATTCGCGACGCTGGGCAAGATGAGGGAACCCTGCGGTTGCTGACTGTTCGGGTGGCGGGGCCGGTTACAGCCTGGCATCGGAAAATCCTGCCGCAGGCACAGGTCAAGCGCCGATTCCTGTGAGTGCACTCTGTCCGCTGAAGTAAGGAAGTTTCGCGCGGTTGTTCGCCGGCCCGTCTTTCCGCGGTCGTCCAGGGTGCTCGAGGGTTTTCGGATGATGCGACGGATGCGCGTTCTCGCCGGCAACGGAATTCGTCAGCCCAATCTGCAGGCCGCTGGCGTCGCCTTTCTGACACTGGCCGCGGTCAACCTCAATACCGATCCCGTTCCCGCCGGGTCGGAACCTCTCGCCATCGTCGAGGCTGAAGCGGCGAGCATTTCGATCCCCGCCCCGCGCCTGATTTCACCAGTGGTGAATGTGTCGGCTCCGGCGCCGATGGCGGACGGCCTGGAACCGAAGGCGCCGGTGATCGTAGCCGAGTCGCAGGTGGCGATGGCGACGGGCGCAGACGCCTCGCTGAAGATCGACGCCGCCCCGGTGGAAGTCGCAGTCGCCAGCGGCGTGCTGACCGGCACCGCCGCGATGCAGAAGAACATCGACCTCCTGCAGAAGGGGATGGCCGAATTCGGGAAGATCCCGGACTACCTGTGCA
>Ga0247823_10005059_pt1 | contig 10498 bp, 4 predicted proteins | sample 13C_PalmiticAcid_2_FD_192426 | JGI IMG/M metagenome (GOLD analysis project Ga0247823, IMG submission 192426) | Soil microbial communities from agricultural site in Penn Yan, New York, United States - 13C_PalmiticAcid_Day30 | ecosystem: Environmental > Terrestrial > Soil > Agricultural land...
GACATCTGAAGTGGGAGGCCAGGTTGGAATCAAGAGTTGAGGCGGGCATTGTACGGGTGATTTTTGGACATTTGAATTTTGGGATAAGCTTCAGTACAAGAACGCATCGGGAAACAATGCTCAGATCCTTTCAAGTGCACAATACTTAAGAGTGTAAGTGTCCGAGTGAAGGCATGTTCAAGGCAAGGTTGAATGGAGACCAAAATTGACCCTTATCGGCCCCAGATTGACCCACCAATCCATCAAGGTTCGCGCCCGGACCCCGCTGAAGCAGCCCCGCAGTGGCCAGCCCGGGGAGCTGTGTCGCAAATCGAAATTTTTCTGGATCTTGAATTGGAGAGAGCAAACTGCAAGCAACCATCCGCGTTGCCGCGCCCGATACTCCAAGATGCATTCCGTCGTTCGCCCAAATGCCTGGGTAGCCCTCAAACTCCCATCAGGCAGTACAAAAGTGCTGCAGATTGCCCCAAACACGTAGGTTTTCTCCGGGGCTGTCTGGGTCGACCCGACCGCGTGGCGCATCACATCCTGACACTCTGCCCAGGACCATATCGCTCGGAAAATACGGCAATGTCTCCTCGAACCTGATCATTGGCCGCCCATACCACCTCACCTTCGAACTACAAGACAAACTGCCCGATGAGAACTTCTCGCGCCTCCGAGTCGTCCCTGCGTCCGAGCTCCACGCCGAAGCGCTCGCCGAAGAAGCTGCCGCCGGTTGCACGACGCCCGCAGCGGGCGCAGCCGATGCCGTAATATCAGCTACCGAGGGAGAGGAGTTTAGTTTGGTCGACGACAAGGGCAACGTGGTAGCGCGCTCGAACCACGAGGTCATCGACGAAAATGCGCGCCAGACCTTGACCCAGGACGAGATCGAGGAGCTGAAGCGGGAGGGCAACAATGCCGGCAAGGATGTCATCGCGAAGCTGCTCCTCTCCCATACCGCCCTGGACCAGAAGACGAGCTTCAGCCTGGCAAAGTACAAGCTGCTGAAGACGAAGAAGTACATTCGGAGGTTCCAGGTGCTGCCTATCGACGTGGCAAACTTTGCCAACTGGCAGTTGGAGGAGAGGGATGCGAACAAGATCATGGACATGCGGGCCGAGATGATTGGTCTTATCGGGTCCTGGGGCAACGTGCACTTTGGCGGCGATGATGTCCTACTTGAGGATCCCAAAGCCTCCACGGCACAAGGGGAAGAGGCCTGCTTGCCTGTTGACCAAGATCTGCTGCAGGGGAGGTGGCTCGTGGTGGATGACACTTGCGGTCTGCTGGTAGCGGCGATGGCTGAGAGAATGGGGGTTCTCTATGAGGATGAAGAGAAAGAGGTGGAAGGGGAGACGGAAGAGCAGAACGGGGCTGTAACGGAGCAGGCTTCTACGGGGACAGAACCCCAAGAACTCCAAGTTCGCCCAGCGATTCCCGAGCCGGTTGGACAGGACACCGCCGACACTGAGATGGCGGATGCGTCAACAACACCCGTAAAACGACAAAGCGACGGCAAGCCCAAACAACAAAAGCCCCGCCCGTCCGATTTCGCGATACCCTACTCCCAAACCAACAGCATCACCGTCATCCACGCCGCAAGCCAGCCGAACCTCTCGCTCCTCAACTACTGGGGCTTCGACATCACCTCACCCAACCACCCGCCGCACCCCTTGCTCAACCACCTCCTGAACCTTACCTGGCTGCAGCTGTTAAAGCCGGAGCTCGACACGTCATACTCGACACCACCGCTCACCGCCGCCCCCGAAACCCTTGCCACATGGAAGCCCAGTCGCAGGGGCAACTTCCACCGCAAGCGGAGGCGCTATGCGCGGATCCGGCACATCGTCGACAGCACGCGGGCGGGCAACTTCTCCGGCCTCGTGTGCGCCAGCACCATGGATCCCATCAGCATCCTCCGCCACACCCTCCCATTACTGGCTGGTGGTGCGCCGGTAGCCATTTACGCCCCGACTGTGGAGTCGCTCGCCGCCGTGTCCGATTGCTTCAGTGTGCCCCGGCGGACGGCGTGGGTCAGCGGGAACGTGCCCGAGATCGAGGGGCTCTCCCACGAGGAGCTGGAGCGCTGGGAGGGGAATGAGAGATTCCCGCTGAATCCGACGCTGCTGCAGGGCGTGTCGATCCAGACGAGCCGCGCCCGGAAGTGGCAGGTCTTGCCCGGCAGGACACATCCGCTGATGACGGAGCGGGGTGGCGCGGACGGGTATGTGTTTACTGCGTGGCGGTGTAAACCGGCCGAGGGCAAGGTTGCTGCCAAGGGGAAGTTTAAGCGCAGGAAGGTCGAGACTGAGTCGGAGGCGGCGACCCCGGCGTGAGAGTCCGGCCTTGGGAGGAGGGGTCACTCAGGGAATAGTTGGGGCTTTAGCGCATCCGGGTCGCATCTGGGTTGCATCTCGACCACGTCACTAGATACCATGTTATGTATAAGGTCGGGCCTTGCGTATCAATTGCAGTTTTTGTGCCCATGCCCGCCAGGTCTATCTCGCAATGCCCGCTGTTTATCAAGTCGATGTCCCGCTCCCTATCGCCCATCACAGCCCCTTGCCCATAAACTTCCGCTTCGTGAAGCTCAGCCACCACTTGCTCGGCTTGGCGTCGCCCTCGTCGTATACCCTCGCCAGTAACCTCGCCGCCAACTCTTGCCTGACCTGCGACATGTACTGCCGAAGCACCTCTGCGTCTTGCCTGTCGCGGGGCGGCTCATACATCTAACCCTACCGTCAGTACCTCCATCCTTCTCTCTCCAAAAAATAAAAAGGGAAAAACCGTACCTGATTCAACGGCCACGCCGGATCCCCCGGAATCGCAAAGTTCAGATCCAGCGCCAGGTTCTGCACCTCCTTGGTCGCCTCGCGCAGCGTCGCGGTGGGCTTGATCTTGGTCAGGCAGTCCGAGACGAACCAGATGCCGTACACGAGCAGGCGGTCGGCGGGGCCCTGGATCTCAAAGTTGCGGAAGAAGGTGTTGGCGCGGAACAGCGCGAGCACCTCGTCCAGCACGTCGTAGCTCTCCGAGTTGGGGTCGGGCGACTCGTTCGCGGGCAAGGGGGGGTCCGGGAAGGGGAGCGGGTAGACGGGACCCCGGATCTTGGTGCGCAGGGGGAAGAGCGGGAAGTTGCCCACCAGCCGCGGGGCGGGTTCGGCGGTGTTGAAGACGGAGTTGTAGGCCTGTGAGATCCAAGGAGGGGTGGTTAGTTCAGTTTGGGGTTGCGGGAAGTTGTGTCGGTTTGCGAGGGGGGTGAGGACTGCGATTGCAGCCTGGAAAGGGGGGAAAGTGACTCCAAATTGAGGACGTGGGAGACTCACCGGCATCGTGGGCAAAACGCGCCTGGCAGAAGCTCCTTGCTTGGGTTGGGGGTTGAGGGTGCGATGTCCGTTCAGCGCCGTCGGTCAGGAGCTCAATCGCAGCCTTGCGGGGTCGCTTGGCAGGTCGCAAGCCAGGCGGCCACTCAATCAACCCTGACGTCGTGTGCGGCTGGACGTGGCTGAGCTTCTTGGCACTTTTGGCCTTAATGCCTGAGGCAGAAAGACGTCGTTGTGTCATCACAGGCAGCCACACCTTTTTCGCCCGAAAGTGGGTGCCGGCGGCTTAGGCTCCATTGGTCGGCTTACGGGCGGTTAATAGGGCCGGAGTCGCATGACACCGACCTGCGATCATGCAAAACACTTTCCGGTGCCCGAGTTCTGCTGTTTCTGCTGGGATCCGGAGTCGGATTTCTGTATGAAATCTGCTAGTTCGAGGCAAATACAGCGCCCTTTCTTGCACCCTCACTGTGTAGCGAGTCTGGGGAAGTCCGAATGAAGGCTGCAAATGACTGCAAACGGCGACGGCAAACCGCGGGCTCGCACGGTGTGGCTGAGACATGATCGGACCAAGGAAAGTTGGTGCCTAACCGAATCAAGCGAGTGTCACGGGATTTCGCGTGCTAGCGCGTTGCCGCAAAGGCCGGCGCCCAGCTTTCGTTGGTCGCATTTTCGTTGCCACACCCGCCCTCCGGGCCAGGCAGGCGGGCGCCGATGATGTGAGGGGGTCCGGCCGCCCCCCGCCAGTCGCGTTTCTTAAACCCAGCATTTCTGCCCAGCCCTTCCCAAACTTGCCAGGGAGACACGTTCGCCGCACAACTTTGCCAGTTCGACAAAATCTCGGCCACTCCACGATTTTACCGATTTTACGGCAGCTTGCATTCTGAAACCACATCTCGTGAGCATTTGGTTCAGTTTTACTCAGCGATACGATTTCCGTTGTTTGCGTTTGCGATCTTGCTCGTGTTTGCGGGTCCAGATCGCGACAAGCGGGCATCCACCCACCCCGGTAAGGCGACCGATCAGCCTTCCTTCGATGCTCACAATTGAGTAAGTCGATCGCGCCTTCGCATTTCCACGCGCAAATCGAGTGGACACCATTTCTCAATTCAAAGTCGCCTGCAAGAACCCGTCCCGCTGATGCGCGCCTCACTTTAACTCCAGATCCTTCCTGAGCAGCAGCCTTCTCAGTCAGCTGCGCGCCATCGTCCACATGCCCGCCTCACACGACAAGCCCGGGTCGCCGGCGCGCGGTCCATCCACCGAGGGCGACAATAAGGTTCGGCCCGCGCCGACAAAAAGGCGGCTATGCAGGAGGCGCATCACGCAGCCCGAGCCTGGTTCCCTCTACGACATCCTTCACGACCATGCCGGCACATCCCTCTTCGTCGTCCCGATCTGCTGGACCGACCGGCACTCCAAGCTCCTCGGTGCACGGTTCATGAAGCGCGCTGCCGTCGTCAAGCCTGTACCTGATCTGGTTCCTGGCGTGTGGCTCGAGCCGTCCAAGATGGCCCAGACCTTGACTTCGGAGCTGCACACCCTCGTCCGGGAGGATGCGACGCCGGCCCGAGCCTTCTGCAAGAATCGCGCCATGAAGCACATCTTGTCAACCCTGTTTCCTGCGACGCTGGGCCGCCCAAAAACCGGTGCCGAACTGAATCTCTACTTTGGGCACCGCGTCTTCAGGAAGGTGGTGCGCATTCCGTGTATATGGAAGAGCCCCAACAGCCTCGATACCTCCTTCGACTCGTGCCCCACCCTGCCGTCGTCATCATTCGCGCAAGTCGCGAAAAACGGCCGCGACGCGGGCATGCCGATGCTGGCATACATCAACAAGTCTCAGCTCGCCGCCATCCGCAAGAACCTCTACGGCGTGCTACGCCACGACAACAACACCAACGAGCCGGTATCGAACCTGCAGCGGTTGCGGTCCAAGATGCTGGTACCAGCCGACGCCAACCACGACCCCTACATCGTCGCGATCCTACTGGCCATGGCCCAGGCTCACTTCTATCACGAATCGTCGTCGCGATCCTCGTCACAATCCAGCTCGCAAGGCGGGCGCAAGTCAGTACGCATCGCGCCGCCCTCGTTCCGCGATGTCAAGGTCCAGGTCATCACCCACGATGAAGGCAGCGACAGCGACCCCAAGTTCGTCGTCTACACCGCGACCGTGACGGCCGCTTTCCTCGACCGCTTCATGTCGCCGCACAAGACTCCCAAATCCCCCACCGACGCCACCACCCCCGCCGGCCTGGACATCTCGTACACCCCCGTCAGCTTCTGGCCCATCCTCGGCCTCAAGGAGCGCCTCTCCAAGGCCCTCGGACGGGAAATCGCGGGCGACTCGATCTACGACAACCCGGACTACATCGGGCTCTGGGATCCGCTGCTGGAGCCGCAGCCGCAGTCGCAGCCCCGGCACGTCTACCACCACCCCGTGACCCTCAAGCGGAGGCGCGCGGACCGAGAGCCGCTGTCGCAGGTGCTCAACAGCAGCTTCGAGGACGAGCCGCCGAGCGGGGCGGACGATCGGCCCGTGCTGAGTCCTGCGGCTAAGAGGCGGAGGACGGCGAGGGCGATTAGCACGCTGGAGGTATGTTGATGGCTGGTTGGTAGAGAATGTTAAGGGAGGGTGAGATGAGTTGATGGGTTTTTTGCTTCTTGTGTCTTGTTTTTTGTTGCTCGTGTTTTTGTGTGGTTTGTTTGTGGGGCGTTTATGAGTTTGGGATGAGGGCATGATGGAACTGGTTTATGGGACATGATGCATGGTATGGGTACATTACCCCGTCGCGGGGCTGGCCTGGTTAGAGGTGTTTGGACCGGAAATGAGGGTTACCGTGCACACCGGGGAGGATATTGTCTTTGTCACGGCTGTGGTCATCATGATACATGGGATGAGGCGCTAGGTCGGGTTGCTGTTGTTGTTTTACGGGGTCTGACGAGAAGGCGAACGATGGCCCTTGGGGTTTGCTGTGAATTTAGTCTTGAGAGGTATTCTACGGTATCATTGGTTGGTTGTGTATGTATGCTATTCTTGTTGAACTCGAGGAAGACGTCCGAAACCGCTACAACACTCCCGTACGCATGCTCAGGCTGGTGATGCCACCCCCAACCTCCCTGTGCCCGCGGGTTCTCGATGGCATGTCGTGTTGCTCTCTCTGCATCTGCCCCGCGCTCAAGCCTCACGAACATGGGTTGTTCATTCCAGGGGTCCGTCCTTGGAGAACAGCCCCTGGTTTGCCCCTGCCAAGGCGCCACCTGCGGGAATGACATCAAGAAACCTGCGATGGGATCTGGGCGAGGAGGGAATGTTGGCAGAGCCTCATGTCTTGGCATCAAGATGTTCTTGTCGTTTGGTTATAGATGGGTTGTGTGGGTTGAGGGGCATGGAAAAGCTCTGTAGTTTCTATGTAGTGAGACTTGTTGGCATCTTGATTTGTGGAGGGCTTCAGGAGTGAAGGAAAGTTTGTCGTTTCTGTAGTGTCAGCGCCGCACAAGTATGGGGCCCGGGAAGTCACTTCTTGGGATTGGTTGAGTCATGAGAGATTAAGTGAACCGAAACTGGACCCTCAATCTTTAAGAGACGGACTTCGGAGGGGCTAAAGTGCCGGGCATAGTCGGACAACCACAACCTGTGTTGAGGGGCGAGGCCAGTCCCTTCGATGCCCAACAAAAAGAGGGACGCGCGTTAACGAAACCTTAACTACATGAACCTCAGTCACATGTGTGAAGGAAGGTTGAAGTTATCCCTTAATGGATGGTGCCGCGAGAAGTCAATCTCAGAGAGCCGGGAACTAACGAGTCCCTGGGAGGCGCAACGCCCTCACATGCTTCTCACCCCATGTCACGCCGTTTCTCAGCGGTATGCCGGCAATTTGAAAACGATGAGCTTCCGTTTGACCGGGAAGGCTCGGTGACGAAGAGATATTAATCTGAGCCATACCCGAGGAGAAGATTACGCCGATCGTGACCCGAAAGATCGGGTGCTGTTTTGCTTCAGCACCCATGGATTCAGCTGTTGTGAGACATCCGGCAAATGAGATCCTTCGTCCGATAATTTGTCGTCACCACACGGATTCAGGTACATAGCTGAGTTGTCCGCGCAATGGTGTGCTTAGCGTCCCTAGCCGCATGCCGCCATCGATGTGTTCCTGTCACCCGCGCCCTGAGCCTGCAGATGTTGACCCCAAACGGTCAGGATGGCCGCGTTGCTCAAGGCTGAGCTTACGCCACATTATAGCAAGAGCATGTGAACGTCGAATTCAGTATCTTGTCACTAGAAGGATTGAAGGTCATAGTTCACATGTCAGGCAGACAGTCAGACCCCTATTGCAACCCGCATGCAGCTAGCAGCTTGGTCGTGATTGAATGTGAGGACAGAGACGTGCCGGAGCTTTCCGTCTGATTCTCTGATTTCAAGAGCTGCCCGTGAAATGAAAAGTACCAGGCGGGGAGACCACTCGGGTTTTGAACAAATTATCAGATTACGCGTACCCCCTACACTGTGCCGTTGGTCGGACTCATGGCCGGTGAGCCTCAGCAGGCGTGCTGGACAGCCAGCGATGTAGGGAAACGGCTTCTCAAGAAAACGAAAAAGAAACAACACGGAAGTTACATTCACCGCAGAAGGTTCAAGAGGGATGAGCCCCAGAGTTGACTGCGGATGAGCCGGAAGTGGCATCTCGGCGGCTCAGGCCGGAGAGATGGACACCGAAATGCAAGCAAGACAACGACGGGTGAATCGCTCTAGACTCTATCACATGCTTGAAGATGTGCACTCCATTCCTGGTAGACAGACCAGCCAGAATGGTTACAAGCCGAGAAAGGCGGGGTGAGCTTCGGAGTAGTTCCGTGCAGATGGGTAGCTTGGGTTGGGGTCACTTGAGGGGTAAGTCCATACGCCATCCGCTAGTTCGATACATGCTGCAGGGCCCTGAGGCTTCGAAGTCGGCCGGCCTGCTCGATCTCCGACCCTTGACCGTGGGGGGGAGTTGGTGGTGTGGGCTGTGCAGAAGCGTCGGAGAATTTGTAAGGATGTGGACGAGTTTGGGGCGGAAGAAGCCGTGCCTGCCATGGGTTTGCATCATGAAAGGGTCGAAGGGTTGCCAAGAAACCCGGCTCGTTGACCGGCGAGACTTTGGCGGAAGGGACTCGTGTTCGCAAAGGGAAAGAAACAGCGGTCTGCGGGACGGTCGGGGTTGTTGACATGGTCGGAAACAAGGGCTGCTTGCGGTCATTCTTGCGTACAACATGCTGTGTCAGCGGCTTTCTGTCAGCGCGACTTGCAATTTGCGTTTTGTATCTGACACTATTTAAAACGGTGGTTCGTATTCTGCGGCTCTGTCTTGCGAGATGCTGGTGGTTGCACTGGGTGGCCCCGGTGGGCTTCAAACCATGAATCGGAAGCAGTCAGTCGATCAGGCCTCGCCAGCGTGCGATGGTGATCCGGATGACTTAACTTGGCCGTCAAGGTCAACTCATCTACATGCTTAACAACTTAAAAACGAATGCAGGTGTTCACATGTTGATGAGCTGGTTTCCTCATTGAAGCGTAGGGCAGAGAGAGAGCAAGTTTAGGGTTGCGCATCGACAAATGGCGTCGGCGGTTGCCCCCCAAAGGGGAACCAGACCCCGACTTCCCCGCAATTGAGCCTGTTTCCCATGCTTCCCCAGCTGTGCGTGGGACTGCCCTGTCTCGACCCGCCCTGCACCCCACACTTTGTGACGTGCCTTCCCCAGACCCGAACGCGCAAACTGAGTTCGAGTTGTGGGTCAACAGGTCGCTTCCATCTCATCCCACGCTTTCTTCTCGCTCTCGTTTCCACCAACTCCCGTCGCCATTCGGCTTTTAGGTTGCACCAGCCGGCACCTCCATAAAACACCAGCCCGGTCAATATGGCGGCTGCTATACATGTCTTGCAGCGGCAGTCGCCGTTCGCGAATCGAGATCACCCACGGGCCACTTCCTAACAGGGGAGCAAGGAAGAATGGAAACTCGGGTTCTTGAGCATTTCGGGCCACGATCCACCTCATCCATGAGTGCGGATTCCAGTTTCCTCAACAAAAAAAATCTTGCGCTCTCTAATCCACCGCTGTTGCTAGGGTCCGACGGCCGTTCTGCCCGCCGGTGCTAGCATCTATCCACCAAGACCACCAAACCCCTCACGACAGCTGCCCACCCTTCCGTGCTGCGGGGGCACCATCGACGGTGACCGCCTGCCGATCAGGGCAGCAGCCAGCACTAATGCAAGGCTGCCCTGCCTGTCCCGCCTTTGTGCTGCCGAGGCTTGGGCCAAGCGCCAGGCACAGAACCTTCCCTTCACATGCTCGCGATGTGCGACGACTGGACCACAGCAAAGCTGGCGGGTTTGCGCCAAGACTCATGTCTGGGACTGCGGCGCGTGCTGCGTGACACTCCCAATACGACCCGGATTCGGCGTGTTACTGGCTGCCGCTGTTGCAGGATGACAAGCGCCCTCTTCCCCACGGGGAAAACGGGACTGGGAATGGAGTCAGCGGCATGTCCCTGATTCTCCAGCTTGTTCCCCAGCTTCGTTCTCGCGTGAGCCGCTGCCGCTGCCACCCCACAACCCACCGGTCCTCGCAAACGGTGCCGCAAGAGGAGACTCTCCGACGCTGCTCCCAGACGCTTGCCCAACCTGTCCATATCCCCATGCCGTCGCGTGGTCACCTGTCCCGCTGCGGAGCCCATGCATCCCGCCGACTGAGAGATGGTGGGCACCTTGATGTTGTACCATCGATGCCAAGCGCTTCACCGTTGACTCCCTGGCGGGCACTCCTTGGGGTTATGGACTCACACGTGGATCACCGTGGGGAGTTGGCGATGCTATAAGACATGGCGTCTCTGCCCCTTCCTCGTCGACGGCAGAGAGGCTCAGCCAGAGGATCTCGACTGTTCCTTCCCAGCTGCTCCCTCTGCTCCTCCGGTGCTGTCTCTTGCCGCCAGTCCACCTCGACACCATGAAGGGTATCACCACCTTCGTCGCCGCCGCCCTGCTCGGCCGGGTTGCTGCCGCGCCCCCGGAGCCTCCCACAAACGTGATCGAGAAGAGGGCCGCCCCTACCGTCACCATCGCCTCGGGCTCCATCATTGGTGCTGACCGGATCGCCACCGAGGCCTTCAATGGCATCCCCTTTGCCCAACCCCCGGTTGGCCCCCTGAG
>Ga0247823_10005060_pt1 | contig 10497 bp, 10 predicted proteins | sample 13C_PalmiticAcid_2_FD_192426 | JGI IMG/M metagenome (GOLD analysis project Ga0247823, IMG submission 192426) | Soil microbial communities from agricultural site in Penn Yan, New York, United States - 13C_PalmiticAcid_Day30 | ecosystem: Environmental > Terrestrial > Soil > Agricultural land...
GTCAACAGCCACCCGGCCGGGTCGTCGGCCGGGTGGCTGTTGACCCCGACGAAGACGGCGCCGTCCTTCGCGAACTGCTTGTGGAGTTCGGCGAGCCGCGGCAGGTAGGCGTTGTTGACCGGGCATCCGGTGGCGAGGAAGACCACGACTGTCGCCTTCGCGCCGCGGGTCTGCTCGGCCAACGCCCACGGTTTGCCGGTTGACGGGTCGGGGAGGGTGAAGTCGGCCACGCGGGCGCCGACCGGGGCCGGCGGCTCGGCGGCAGTCGGCGCGGCGAGGAGCAGGGCGAGCAGTGCGGGGCGGATCACGGCCGTCTCCGGGTTGCGGGGCGAGGGGCCGGGACCATGATCGCAGACCGGCGGCCGGGGTCAACCGGGCGCGGCCACGGGGTTGTAGCGGATCGGTCGCCGCCCCGCCTGGGAAGGGTGAGCAGACCGCGGAAAAAATTCCGATTGACAAAGGGAAACGGGGTAATCAGTATAGTACCCGAGTTCTGCCTCTTCTCTGTTCCGGCCCCACCGTACCAAGGCTTCGGTCGAGGTACGGTGGGGTTTTTTCGTGGCCGCCCCCGCCCGTGTGGGAACCTTGGCCGGGTCGGGGTGTCGGTACAATAGGCTGAGTCGTTCCCGGTCTCCCGGTCGGAGGGCCATCCCGTGCGCGTCATCCAAATGTCGGCCAAGGCCGGGCCGGACGGGGTGCTGCACCTGGACATCCCGGTCGGGGCCGCGGACGGCGAGTTCGAGGTCGCCGTGGTGGTGCAGGCGAAGCCATCGGCTAACGGGGCCCGCAAGCCCACGCCGGAGGAGCTCGGCTGGCCGCCGGGGTATTTTGAGAGTGTCGTCGGTTCGATCGACGATGACGCTTTCAAGAGGTATCCTCAGGGCGAATTCGGGCCGCGGGAACGGCTCGAATGAAGTACCTGCTCGACACCAACACCTGCATCCAGATTCTGCGGACGAAGGGGAACCCCCACGTCAAAACACGGATCGGGTCGCACCCGCTGACAGACTTGGCTCTCTGCTCGGTCGTGGTAGGTGAGCTGTACTACGGTGCCAGACGGGCCAGCAACCCGACGAGCGAGATCGCTAAAGTCGATTTGTTCGTCGCTCGGTTCACCAGCTTTCCGTTCGACGACGCGGCTGCCAGGGTGTTCGCCGATGTCCGGGCCGACCTCGACGCCCGCGGGCTGGGCATTGGCCCGCTGGACACCATGATCGCCGCCATCGCTTCGGCGCACGGCCTGATCCTGGTCACCCACAACACCAAGGATTTCTCCCGCATCCCCGGGCTCGCCCTGGAGGACTGGGAAGTCCCCTGATCGAGGTGAGCGTATGCGGTGGTCCGTCGTCCGGCTGATCGCGGGCAAGGAACTGCGGGACCTGATCCGCGACCGACGGACCCTCCTGCTCATCCTGGTGCTACCGGCGGTGCTGTACCCGCTATTCGGGGCGGCGGGGGTGCTGCTCGCGCGTTCCCTGCTCGGTCAGCCGTTGGTCGTCGGCGTCTTCGGGGCCGAAAACCTGCCGGGGTCGGGGTCCGGACTGCCGCCACTTTTGGCGGGCGGCGTGTTCACCGAGGGGCTGGAGCCGGCCGACGCCGACGCCGACGCCGACGCCGCCGGGCCGATCGAGGTCAAGCTCCTCGACGGCGACCCGCACCAGGCGCTGTGGTCCAAGTCAGTCGATACGGTACTGGTCGTGCCGCCGGGACTGACCGAGGGGCTGCGGGCGTACCGCAAGCCCGAGGTGTCAATCCTCAACCGGGACGGGGATGAGAAGTCGAAGTTGGCCGGCAAGCGGTTGGCCGGGGTCGTCCGGACCTGGAAGGGGAAGGTGGTCGAGGCACGGGTCGCGGGACTCAACCCGGCGCAGGATCCGCGGGCGATCCTGGAGCCGTTCACGGTGGCGGACCCGCAGGCGGACAAGCCCAAGAAGAAGAAGACGGCCGACGAGCTGCGTGACACGTTCACCCGGGTGTTCCCGTTCATCCTGATGATGTGGCTGGTGGCCGGGGCGATCCAGCCGGCGGTGGACATGACCGCCGGCGAGAAGGAGCGCGGCACCATGGAGACGCTGCTCATCAGCCCGGCTGAGCGGACCGAGATCGTCTTCGGCAAGCTCCTGGCGACGACCGCGTTCGCGTTCACGTCGGTGGTCTGGAACGTCCTGTGGCTGACCGGGGCGGCGCTGTTGCTCGAGGCGAATCTGGGGTTCCCGATCGTCAACCTTCCGGGGCTGGTCGGGTGCGTGGTGCTGGGGCTGCCGCTGGCGGCGTTCTTCAGCGCCGTGAGCCTGGCCATCGGAGTGTTCGCCAAGAGCACCAAGGAGGGGCAGTATTACTTGATGCCGCTGCTCCTGACATCGATGCCACTGGCGTTCTGGAGCATGATGCCGGGGGCGGAGCTGACACCCACGACGTGCTGGGTTCCGGTGACGGGGGCGATGTTGTTGCAGCAGCGGCTGTTGTCGGTGTCGCCGGACCCGGTGCCGTGGGGGTACTTCGCGCCGGTGCTGGGGTCGCTGACCGTGTGGGTGGTGCTGGCGGTGGTGTTCGCGGCCTGGCAGTTCCGCCGGGAGGGGGTGCTGTTCCGCGAGACGGCCCCGCCCCAGGGACTGGGGGTATTCCGCCGGCTGTTCAAGCGGGGGACGGCGTGACGCCGTTTATGACCGAGCTATCGGTGGCGGACTTCGCCGCGTCGCTGGCGTGGTATCGGGACGTGCTCGGGCTACGGGTGAAGCACCTGGATGTGGCGAACCGGTTCGTGTTGTTCGACGGCGGGGTGGCGCTGAAGGGTGGTACACCAGCGCCCGGCGGGGTGGTTCTGCACTTCAACGTGTCTGACCTGAACGCGGAGCTGACTCGGCTGGGGGTCGCGGCGTCGCCCGTCGAGGAAAGCGCCGAGGGCTACCGCGAGGCGTTCACCGACGACCCGGATGGCTACTGGATCGGGCTATTTGAGTGGACGTAGCGCACGCGAAGCGACCCTCACAGCACCCACAACGCCGCGGCCGCCAGCGCCAGGCCCATCATCACGATCCAGAACCACGTCCGCCGCGGTGGCCCCTCGGACACCATGTTTTCGCAGTGCGGGCACCAGACTGCGTCCTCGTACACCTCCCGCCGGCAGTGCGGGCACGTCACCGTCGCCACGTCCTCGTCGTGGTAGACTCCGTCCGGCAGGTCGTCCGGGTCGTCGTCCCAGTCGTCGGGTTCCTCGGCCGGGCGGCGCGGCATGGCGGCTACCTCTCCCGCGTGAAGACGGCGTTTCCGCGGACCGTGCCACGGGACACGCTCGGCGGCGGGTCGTCCGCGCCGCGGGTCCGATACACCAGCCGCGCGGTGCCGTCCAGCACGGCGAAGCTCAGCCCGCCCGGCGGACCGAGGGTGACATCCACCCGGGTGCCGTCGCCGGCGATGGCGCCGCCGAAGAAGACGCCGTGGGCGGCGATCGTCACCTCCGCGCCGCCGTCGATCTTCGAGCCGGGCTTGCCCTTCATTGTCGGGGTGACGAACCCGACGAACCGCGCCTCGACCGCGACGCGAGAGCGGCCGTCGATGCCCGCCCGGAACAGTACCCCGCCGTCGGTCCGAACCAGGGCCGTCGATCCGTCGGCGACGCGGCCGAGGAAGATCACCTCCTGCACTGTCAGCCCGGTGGCGTCGAGCAACGACCCGTCGGCGAGCCCCTCGACCGTCAGCCGTCGCGCGGTGCCGACCAGTCGGAGCCGCTGGCCGCCCGAGAGTTTCCCGACCGCGTACACGCCGTTCGGGCGATCCACCCGGACCAGGGTCGCGGCCGGACGCGGCGTCAGGGCGACCTCCGGCACGAACCGTGGCGCGGGCGCCGGCTCCGGGCCGGTGATCTGCGCTTGCAAGGTCGGAGAGAGAGGAGCGAGTTGCGAGGAGGCGACCGCCACCGAATCCGGCGCGTCGGTTGAGCGGTCGGGGGGCGCGAGGGCCAGCATCGCAACCAGCGTCCCGACGCCGGCGATGCCAAACGCAGCGAGCAGGAGCCAGTTGCGGACCGACCACAGCTCCGGCTCGGCAGGAAGCAGTTCGACCGGCGGTTCCACCACGACCGGTGTGAGTTCCGGCTCCGGATCGCGCCGGCCGCAGACCGGACACACGATCGCCTCGACGTCCGCGGCGGCCCGCGGCAGGCCGCAGTCGGGGCAAGGGATCAGGGCCATGTGCGACCCCCTACCCTGGGACCGCGGCCGTCCCGGCCGCTCGGTGGAAGAAGCGGCCGGGACGGCCGCGGTCCCAGGGGTCAGTCCTTCTTCAGCGAGTTGAACACCAGTCCAGTTAGCAGCTTCGGGTAGAAGTACGTCGATTTCGGCGGCATCTTCTCGCGGTTGCCGGCGATCGTCTCGACGTGCTCCATCCCGACCGGCGGCACCAGGCATGCCACCTGGCACTGCTTCGCCGCCGCCGCGTCCGTCACTTCTTTCAGGAGGTGGACGTACTGGCACGCCGGGCTGCCACCGAGTTTACCCGCAACGAGCTTCTCCAGCACCAGCTTGTGCAGGATGCTCACCGCCAGGGCGCGCCAGTCCCTCGTTTGCTCCGGGGCCAGTTCGTCCATCACCGCCGGGTCGCGGAGCTTGACCGCGAACCACTGGTTGTCCGCCACCGTGCCGAACCCGAGCACCGACTGCGAGTCCTCCAACTGGACGTGGTCCCAGCACGCCGCCGCGTCGGTCCCGAACTGGCCGACCACGTCGAAGTGGCCGGCCAGTGCTTCCCGGAACTGGTCCGCCGTGATCGGCGGCAGGCCGCTCACCAACCGATGCGTCGGCAGGATGATGAGGCCGGGGTCGCTCATGCCGACCAGCATCATCAGGCAGAAGTTCGGGGCCGCCTCGTCGTCGGGTACTTCGCCGGCGGCCTTCCGTTCTTCGAGGTACTTCAGCCCGGTCTCGTAGCGGTGGTGGCCGTCGGCGATGAAGACCGGCTTCGGCCCCATCAGGCCGATGACCGCTGAGATCGCCGCCGTGTCGGTGACGACCCACAGCCGGTTGGTGACGCCGAGGTGGTCGTTGGCGACCAGCGGCGGGGCCTGACGGACGAGCGGCTCCAGCCGGGCGAAGATCTCGCCGGCATCGTCGGGGTACAGGCCGAACACCGGCGACAGGTTGAACCCGGTGGCGCGGTACAGGTTGAGCCGGTCAGCCTTGGGGCCAGAGAGGGTCTGCTCGTGCGGGAAGATGCGGCCGGTGCCGAACGGCTCCAGCCGGACGCGGGCCAGGAACCCGCGGCGGGTGTACGTCTTGCCCTCGACGGTGAACTCCTGCTCGTAGACGTACAGCGACCGGGCGGTGTCCTGACGCAGCGCGTCGTCGGTCAGCCAGTCCTTGAGTGTACCGGCGGCGCGGGTGTACTTGTTATTCGATGCGGTGTCGCCGGGCTCGTCCCGGGTCAACTCGACACGGATCGCGTTGTACGAGCTGGCATCGTAGAGCTTCTGTTGCAGTGCGGAGTCGATCACGTCGTAGGGCGGGGCCACCACGTCGGACAGTGACCCGACCCGGCCCAGGTCGTAGCGGAACCCGCGGAACCCCCGGATGTCAGCCATGACACTCTCTTTCGTAGGGTGGGTCGAGTCTTCGAGGCCCACCGGTTGCGCGGACGGTGGGCCTCGAAGACTCGACCCACCCTACAAGAACCCTTCTTACTTCGGCCGCCCCCTTCCGGCCGCTTCCCGGTTTCTCATTTGACGCGGCGGCCCGGGCGCCCATCATAGGCCGGTGCGGGCCGCGCCCGCCCCGCCTCACCCCCCGGAGGACTGACTCATGCGATTCCGGTTCGCTCCGCTGGCCGTCGCGGTCGCGCTGGCCGCCGGCCCGGCCGTGGCCGCCCCGGCTGATGCCCTCAAGAAGGGCACCCCCGCCGTCAACTCGATCTCCGCCCTGGCGTTCGGCCCGAACGGGCTCCTGTTCATCGGCGACCCGGAGTCGGCCACCATCACCGCGGTGGACACCGGCGACGCCCAGCCCGGCGGCAAGGGCGATGTGAACGTCGCCAACCTCGGCGAGCAAGTCGGGGCGGCGCTGGGCACCGACAAGGCCAACATCACGGTCAACGACGTGAAGGTGAACCCAGCGTCCGGCACCATCTACCTGGCCGTCACCCGCGGCCGGGGCAAGGAGGGCGCCCCGGCGGTCGTGAAGATGACCCGGGACGGCAAGCTGTCGCTCTTCGAGTTGAAGGACGTATCGTTCGCCCAGGTGAAGATCCCGAACGCCAGCGACCGCCAGCGGACCGAGGCGATCACCAGCCTGGCCTTCATCGACGGCAAGGTAATCGTGGCCGGGCTGTCCAACGAGGAGTTCGCGTCCACGTTGCGGGCGATCCCGTACCCGTTCGCCGAGGCGGACAAGGGGACCAGCGTCGAGGTGTTCCACGGGGCACACGGCCGGCTGGAGACCAACGCCCCGGTGCGGTCGTTCGTGCCATACAAGATCAGCGGGGCCGACTACATCCTGGCTTCGTACCAGTGCACGCCACTGGTCAAGTTCCCGCTGTCGGACCTCAAGCCCGGGCAGAAGGTCCGCGGCACCACCATCGCCGAGCTGGGCAACCGCAACCGGCCGCTGGACATGATCGTCTACACCAAGGACAAGCAGGACTTCGTCCTGATGGCCAACAACGCCCGCGGCGTGATGAAGATCCCGGCCGATCAGTTCGACAAGGCCGAGCCGATCACCACCCGGCCGCAAGGCGACACGGCCGGCGTGAAGTACGAGACGATCGGCGAGTTGAAGGGGGTGACGCAACTCGACAAGCTCGACGACGGCCGGGCGCTGGTGCTGATCCAGGACCCGCCGCCGGCCCAGGGCGGCAAGGGCAAGCAGCCGGCACCGGCCGCCGACACCAAGCTGATCCTGAAGTCGATCCCGCTGCCGTAAGCTCTCACCGGCCCGCCACGGAGGGCGGCCCCTACCGGTAGGGGCCGCCCTCCGTGGCGGGCCGCGAAACCTCCGTCGTCCGCGGGCCTCGCCGACTTGAGCGAGGCCCGCTCCATTCTTCTCGGCCTCTCCCCTCCGCGCCCGTTGATCCCGCGTGTCCGGTCGTGCCCCCGGACGCGGTTGGGGCGATCCTCCCCGCCCGGCTGACCTGGTCGCGGCAGATTCTCCCACCCCTCCGGTTGCCCGGACACCGAACCGGTAGCAGTGTTGTCAGTCTCATCTGCCCGGACACGGAGGTCCACCCGATGGGTTCGCGCGCCCCTGCCCTCGCGGCGGCACTCCTCGCCCTGCTCCCCGCCATCGCCCGCCCGGATACCGGGTCCGTCAGTCTGTACCCGCCGGCCTTCGACCTCGGTGACCCGACCGGGCCGCCGATCGCCGGCTGGAACCCTCAACCCGGCGACGTGATCCTGTCCAACTCGACCCGGCCCGGTGCGGCACTGATGTACGTCTTCGCGATGACCGGACCTCCGGCCCACGCCGGGTTCGTCGTCCGCCTGCCGGACGGCCGGCCGGCCATCGCCGAGGCTGGCGGCGAGGGCGTCTTCAGCGCCCGCGTGACGCCGCTGGACCAGCGCATCGGTCAGTACGGCTGCTCGGTCTGGGTGCGCCGCCGATGCGCGCCGCTGACCGAGGAACAGTCGTGCCGGCTGACGCAGTTCGCGCTGGCGGCCGAAGGCGGCAGCTATGCCTGGGGCCGCGGCATCGGAATGGGCGCCCGACTCGGGGCTCGCGGCCCGCTGCGGACGTACCACCTCGGCTACCCGCGCGGCTGCGGCAAACGGTACTTCTGCGGCGAGTTCGTCGTCGAGGCGCTAGCCTTCGCCGGTGCCGTGGACGCGACGACCGCACGGCCCGGGGCCATGCTGCCGCGCGACCTGTTCTTCGACTCCTCGGCCAACCCGTACTTCAACCAGCACCCGCCGCTCGGCTGCGGCTGGGAGGCACCGGCGAAGTGGGAATGCAACGGCGCCGTCGGAGCCTGCTGTTCCGGCGCGACCGCCCACACCGTCGGAGCTTCCCCGGTCGGCGGCCCGGTGGTGGTCGGCGGGCACGCCTGGCCGGGAGATTACCACGACCCGCGCTATCCCGACCCGATCCCGCTGAAGCAGGCGAAGGGCGAGCAGCCTCGCAAGGATCAGCCGTCCGCCCCGTCCGAGTTACTGCCGCGGCCGCGGCCGATCGCGACCGACGCGATCTCGGCGTGGTTGCAGCGGCCGAACTAATCCGCGACAATCGGCCGGGTACACCCCGCCGAGGTTTCGCGATGACACTCCGCCGCGCGCCGCTGGTTCTGTTCGCCGCCGTCCTGCTCACCGCGCCCGCCCGCGCCACCGACCCGTTCGACCGGGGCAACCTCGTCGCCTGGTGCGTCGTCCCGTTCGACGCCAAGAATCGGTCGCCGGAGGACCGCGCCGCGATGCTCAAGCGGCTCGGGTTCACGAGGTTCGCCTACGACTGGCGGGCCGAGCACCTGCCGACGTTCGAGCGAGAACTCGCCGCTCTCAAGGCGAACGGCATCGAGTTGACCGCGGTCTGGTTTCCCGGCGGGCTAAACAAGGACGGCCAGCTCATTCTCGACGCGCTCAAGAAGCACAACGTCCGCACGCAACTCTGGGTGATGCTGCCCGACCCCGCGCCGGGCAAGGACGGCGCCGCGAAGCTCCAGGCGGCTCGGGACCAAATCGCCCCGCTGGCCCGGACCGCGTTGCGGCAGGATTGCAAGGTCGGCCTGTACAACCACGGCGGCTGGGGCGGTGAGCCGGAGAACCTCGTCGCGCTCGTCGGGGCGATCAACCTGCCGAACGTCGGCATCGTCTACAACCTGCACCACGGCCACGACCACCTCGACCGGTTCGCCGACCACCTCCAGGCGATGTCGCCGCACCTGCTCTGCCTGAACCTCAACGGCATGGTGAAGGGCGGCGACAAGGCCGGGAAGAAGATCCTGCCGCTGGGCCAGGGCGACCAGGACCTGGGCCTGATGAAGGCTATCCGCGCCAGCGGCTACCGCGGCCCGATCGGGATCATCGGCCACACGCAGGACGACGCCGAGGAGCGGCTGCGCGACAACCTCGACGGCCTCGACTGGCTCCTGCCGCAACTCGACGGCAAGCCCCCCGGCTCGAAGCCGACGCCGCGAACGATGGCCGCGCTGCCGTGGCAGGTCCGTCTAACGGCCGGCGCGGCCCCGGCCGTCGAGGTGGTCGGCCTGACCGCCGAGGAGCTTGGCTGGTTACGCAAGACGAAGGACGTGGACTGGGCCGACGTCCTGACGGTCGCGGTCGGCGGCGGGAAGACGGCAATCCCCGGCTCGTACCGTGTGGAAGGCTCGGCCCTGCGGTTCACCCCGCGGTTCCCGCTCACCCCGGGCGTGACGTACCGGGCCACCTTCGACCCGAACCCGATCCCGGTCCACCCGGACGTTCACCTGCGGGCCGTGACCGCGGACCTCGTCGTGCCGAAGCCGAAGCGCGAGCCGACCACGGTCATCACCCGGGTACACCCGACCGCCGACCGGCTACCGGAGAACACCCTGCGGTGGTACGTCCACTTCTCCGTCCCAATGGCCCGCGGCGGCGCGTACCGGCACGTCAAACTGCTCTGCGGCGAGACGGAGGTGGAATACCCGTTTCTGGAGCTGGACGAGGAACTGTGGTCGGCCGACGGCAAGCGGTTCACGCTGCTGTTCGACCCCGGCCGGGTGAAGCGTGGGCTGAAGCCCCGGGAGGAAGCCGGGCCGGTGCTGGAGGAGGGGAAGAAGTACACGCTGGTCTTCGACCGGGCCTGGGAGGACGAAAACGGCTTCCCGCTCAGGGAGTCGGTCCGCAAGTCGTTCGCGGTCGAACCGCCGGACGATACGCCGATCGACCCGGTGAAGTGGGCGATCACGCCGCCGGGCGAGCAACTAACGGTGAAGCTGGACAAGCCGCTCGACCACGCGCTCTTGCACCGGATGGTCTGGGTGGTCGGCCCGGATGGCAAGAAGCTGGCCGGCACCATCGAGGTGCCGCCCGCGGCGGACGTGTGGGCGTTCAAACCGGCCGGCGGGTGGCCGACTGGCGAGTACCGGCTTGTAATCGACACCCGGCTGGAGGACGTGTGCGGCAACCGGGTCGGGCGGGCGTTCGAGGTGGACGTGTTCGAGCCGGTGCAGAAGCGGGTCGAAAGCATGACCGTGGAGCGGCGGTTCACGGTGAAGTAAGCGGATTCGCCACAAAGGCACAATGGACAGAGTGAAGACAGAAAACCGGGGTTCCAGGACAGAGAATCCGAGGTCCAGAAAAAGGGCCGGAAGGTCTTCTCCCGTGACCGCCCGGGGCCATTGGGTTCCGCGGGCGATCACGGGAGATCGAAGGATTTAACGCAACCCGGTATCACTCCTGCGGCGGCTCAGCGACCGACTCGACGACCGCCGCGGTCGGGACGGGGGTCGCCTTCGCCCCGTTGCGGTACGTCCCCTTCAGCACCCAGACCATCGACCGCATGGCCTTCGCGGCCGGGTCGTAGACGCCGACGCCGCGGCCGG
>Ga0247823_10005062_pt1 | contig 10496 bp, 5 predicted proteins | sample 13C_PalmiticAcid_2_FD_192426 | JGI IMG/M metagenome (GOLD analysis project Ga0247823, IMG submission 192426) | Soil microbial communities from agricultural site in Penn Yan, New York, United States - 13C_PalmiticAcid_Day30 | ecosystem: Environmental > Terrestrial > Soil > Agricultural land...
TGACTATCAGGCTCCCCGGCAGACACCGCCCGAAGGAGTCGAGGTGATCTTCTCCGACGACGGCGTGCTGGTCGGCGGCGCCTTCTTCAGCCTCGCAACCACCGGGATCAGCCGGTTCAGCGGCGTCCGCTGGATTGCGTCGGACCCGCCGATGATCAAGTTCGGCACGGTGGTGACCGCGGCGACCAATTTGAGCGTCGTCCGCGTCCACAACACCCACGGAACGTTACGCGTGCCGGTGGCGTCGGCGGCCGCGCAGCAGGGCGACCATGTCGCGCGCCGCTTCCGCGACATCATCGACCGGCGTGTGATCGTGAAGCCGCATTTCTGGAGCGGGCGGTTGCGCGCGGGGCTGTGGATCGCCGGCGTCTGCGCCTGCCTCGCCGCGATCGGTTTCGCGTTGCGTGAGCGCAATCAGGAACTCGTCAATATTCCGCTATTCCTGGCCGTCGCCGGAACGATCACCGCGATCGGCGGGCTGGTGATGGCACTCATCGCCGCAAAGCTGCGCTGGCAGCAGCATCAGCGATAGCCTGACGCGGTGGGTGAGCACCTGCCGCGTTATCCTGTTGAATATGCCACCTGCAATGCGCCCAACCCGCTCATTCGGGAAATCATTTGCTGCGCCGGAAAGCCGTCGTTCATTGGGCGGGGCTTGTGCGAGGGAGCTCTATTCCATCGAGCTGAAGACGCGGCGCCACCTTGCGCCGGCGTCCCGGCGCCCTCCCCGGCGCCGCGCCCGCCTCACTTATCGCGGATGGGCAAGAGAGGCGCCTTTGCGGTGGGGAGCGGTACCTTGAGTTCCGCGGCGAGGGTGGGCGCGATCTGGCGCATGTCGATCGTGCCGAGATTCCTGCCCGCGACGATCCCCGGCCCGGTGATGAAGAAGGACGAGTGCATGTCGGGGCGCACATCGCGGGTCGAGAAAGCTCCGTGCGCGCCGCCCTTGGACGTCTTCACCAGTACGCCGGACATCGAATTGCCCATGCGATATCCGGGCTTGAACGCGACGATATAGGCGACGCCCGGCGGAAGACCGCGATTGGCGTACTCGGCGCGCGGATAGATCCGCTCGATGCCGTTCGCCGGATCGGCGGCCAGCTTCTCAAGATACGCGATCACCTGCGCCTTGGTCTGCTCGTCCCGGGGGTTCTCGAACACGATCATCGCCGAGCCGCCGACGTACCAGGCAAAGGCTTTCCATGACGTGACGACCCGGTCTTCGCCGTCGCCGCTCAGTTTGATGAAACCCGCCTCGGCCAATGCGGCGTTGAGATTGACCTGATGCGTCACCTTGTCGAAGCCGTGGTCGGACACGATTGCGACGACCGAGCCCGGATACGCCTTGCGGTGCGCGGCGACGACGCGGCCGATCTGGGCATCGATCCGCTCGAGCGCGGCGTTCCCTTCGACGCTGAACGGGCCGTGCTCATGCTGTGCGTGGTCGCCCGCCACGAAATGGACCGTCAGCAGTTCGGGGCGTTTCTGCTCGATCAGCGCGATCGCGTCGTCGGCGATCTTCTGATCGTCCTCGTCATTGCCCTCGATCAGGTTGGAATCGATGTCGTGGGCTTTCCTGGTGACCGGCCAGAAGATGCTGGCGGTCGTCAGCTTCGCCTTCTTTGCCGCGCCCCACAGCGTCGGCGCCTTGATATCGGCGTAGGCGCTGTAGCTCTTGGGCAGCTTCGCCGTCGCTGCGAAGGGGCGGTTGTTGTAGATGCCATGCTCGAGCGGCAGCACACCCGTCACCAGCGTGGTGTGGTTGGGGTTGGTGACGGTGGGGTTCACGTTGATCACCTGCTGCGCATAGCTCCCCTCCTTCAGGAAGCTGCGCAGCACGGGCACCTTGAGCTGATGCTTGTCCGCCGCGAGAACCGCGTCGGGCCGCATCCCGTCGACCGAAATCAGCAGGACCGGATGGCGAGCCTCGACGGCCTTTTGCGGTGCGCCGGGCCGGGCGGCCGCGGGGCCAGCGGGAAGGGTGACGATCGCGGCAGCCGCGATCGAAACCTGAAGGGTACGCCATAGCTTCATGACTGGCTCCATATGCTCGAGCGGAGTGGGACGGCGCCTAGAAGCGGTGCTCCAGACGGACCTTGAACTGCCGGCCGCGCGGATTGACCGTGCCGACGAAATAGCCCTCGTCCTCGTCCGCAACCGGCGGCCAGGTGTTGAAGACGTTGTTCACGCCAAAGGTGAAGCGCGTGTCCTTGTCGCGGCCCATCGCATAGGTGATGCGCAGATTGTGCAGCACCGCCGGCTTGACCCGCATATAGTAGCGCATGACGCCGTTGTCGTTGAACGTCATGATGCTCTTGGGCTTGCCTAGCGCTTCATAGATCGCCTGTGTCGTCGAGGCGGAGCTGTCGGCATAGGCGCCGAAATAGCTGGTGAACCAACTCGCCGACCAGCGGTCGCTCTTCCAGGCGAGCGACAGATTGCCCTTCCATTTGGGACGGCGGTTGCGGCCGAGTTCGTCGGTGACGATACCGTCGTCGGCAAGTTCCTCGTCGCGCTTGAGGTAGTTGGTCGCTTCGGCTTTCAGCGTGAACTGGCCGATGCCGAAATCGGGCATGCGCCACTGCAGGGCGAAGTCGATGCCGGCCAGCTTGCGCGAGCCCAGGTTGATATAGTCGTTGATCAGGCTGGTGATCTCACCCACCACCGCGCGTTTGGTGGCGTTGGTCGGCTGCGCGGCGTTATAGGCGTTGAAGGCCGCGATATCGGCTGCCGTGGGCGCGCGGCGGGTGACACGGCTGTTGCCGGCATAGGTTGCGGTGCCTGACCCCAAATTGACCTGATCGATCGGCGTGCCCGACGCGAGCGCGGCCTGCGTGGCGAGATCGAGCAGCAGCTCGTCGGTCGCCAGCACCTCGGCATTGCCGAGCGCGGTGATCGCGTCGCGCTGATAGAGGTTCCAATAGTCGACCGTCAGCGAGAGGCCGCGGACGCCGGGAACGTCGAGCACGAGGCCCGCGCCGAAGTTCTTGGCGCGTTCGGGCTCGAGCCGGTCATTGCCCTGACGGAAGGTGCGGCGCGGCGCGCTGTCGTCCGCGGCCGAGCGCGTCACGTCGAAGCGATAGGGGTCCTCGGTATAGTTGACGCGCAGCAGCGGCGTCGTGTTGGTCTGGGCAAGGTTCGGCGCGCGGAACGATTCATTGTACGACGCGCGCAGCTTGAGCCACGGGGTCGGCCCCCACAGCACGCTGAATTTGGGCGTGGTGCTCGACCCGTGGATCGAGAAGCGTTCGTGCCGGATCGCGGCGCTCAGTTCGAGCACCTGGAACATGAAGAAGGAATTGTCGCGCGTGACCAGCGGCAGCGCGATCTCGGCATAGGCGGCCTGAATGTTCTGGCGCGCGTGAATGTCCGAGTTGGGACTCATCGCGATGAAGTCGTTGTCGTTCTCTCGCAGATAGGGGAACTGGCTGCCCGATCCCGGCGGGTTGAGGCCCGCATAGGGCGCCTTCCACGCATCATAGCGTTCCCAACGCGCCTCGGCGCCCGCCGCGACCTGAATGTTGCCGCCGCCGAAGGGTAGCTGCCATAGCTCACCCGCGATCTTGGCGTCCCAGACGATCAGCTGGGTCTTACCGTAGCGATTGTCGGTATCGTACATCGGGTCGGTGACCGATGCCGGGTTGAGGTAGGGCTGATCCGCCACGACGCGGTTGTTCACCACCTTGAAGGTGACCGGGAACGGATTGTAGGCGGTCGCGTCGGTGCGGTTTAGGGCCATGCGCAGCAGCGATTCGCGATAGATGTTCTGCTCGGTCTCGTGGCTGTAGGCGCCGGAGATGAGCACGCCGCTTTCCCACGACCAGTTGCTGCCGAAATTGCCACGCGCGCCGGCCAGTGCGCGGTAGAAGCTCGAATTCACCTGGATATAGCGTTGCTTGGTGCCCGGCGGGATCAGGCCGGAGACGATTGTGACATCGGCCGGCGTACCCGCGATGCGCGGTGTGCCGTCGGCGTTGGGCGCCCCCGTGATATGATAGAAGCGCGAGCCGAACGGATTGTAGGGGTTCGAAGCCGGGACGTAGAGCCCCGGCTCGTTGACGTTCTGCATGTTCGCTTCTTCGCGCTGGCTGTGCGCGCGCGAACCCGAATAGATCACGTCGCCAAAGACGGTGAGGCTGTCGCTGAACTCGTGCTCGATGAAGCCGGCCAGGTTGAGGCGCTTGAGCGCGGGCACCAATGTGCGGTGCGGGAGGCGGTTGTCGTAATATTCGTCCTCGGCGCCGCCCAGCGTGCGCGACGGGGCGGTCTGCTTGAAGTTCACCGCGCCGTCGGCGCCGGGATAGAGGAAGAAGGTGCCGTCCGTCGCCACCGTGGCGACACCGCCTGCCGGTGAGGTCGAGGTCGAGATACCGCGATTGCCGTCGGGCCGCCCGCCGTTGAAGGTCAGGAAATCGGGCTGGATGAACCCGCGGCGATACTGGCCGTAATGGGTGATCGTGCTGCCGTTATCGAGATCGTTGTCGAGCGAGAAGTTGGCGCCCGTCGCGGGATTGACGATGGGCAGGCCATTCCACGGCGCGGGCAGTTCGCGCGTGCGCCGCAGATCGGACTGCGAACCCCATTTGCGGTCGCCGAACAACAGCATGTTGCGATCGAAATAGTCGGCCGAAACGCCAAGCGAGGTGCGGCCGAACTGGAAGGTCTTGGCGGCGGTGATGCGGAATTCGTCCGCCCCGCCATCGTCGGTGATCGCGCTTTCGATGGCGATGCGTCCACGATCCTTGCCCGGCGTGACGATGTTGTTGATCACCCCCGCCGCGGCGTCGGAGCCGTAGATCGCCGAGGCGCCGTCGCGCAGCACTTCGACCCGCGAGATCAGCGAGGTGGGTACGACATTGGCGTTGGCCGAGAGCGAGGGCACGCCCTGATCGGTGCCGGTGATCGGGTGAGGCGCCAGGCGCCGGCCGTTGATGAGCAGCAGCGTGCTGCCCGCGCCGATTCCGCGCAGATCGGGTGAGGAGACGTCGCCGCGCGCACCCTGCGAGGCGATCGTGCCTTCGTTGATCTCGGGCGGTGCCGCGGAGGGCAGCGTTTCGTAGAGATCGGCGCCGGTGGAGCCGCCGCGCAGGTCGATTTCGGACTGGTCGATGACGGTGACCGGCAGCGCGCCTTCCTGCGCCTGCCGCAGGTTCGAGCCGGTGACGACGACTTCCTTGGTTTCTTCACTCTGGGGTGGTGCGTCCGCGGGCTGGTCGACGGTCTGCGCCCGCGCGCCCGCGCTCAGCGCCAGAACGGCGAGAATCGCGGTGCCGCAACGAATCGAATGACGAATTGCCATTTGTCCCCTCCTGTAATCTCGACAAATCCAGCCCGGCCAGAACGTCATTTCCCTGCCGCTTTGGCCTGGGAAATGGCGGGCTCCTGCGTCCTGCTTCGTCGTTATTTTTAGGAAGCTAGCATGGCTCATTTATGTCGAAATAGACGTGCAATACCGATATATCGAACGAGAATTTCGATGGATGAGAACCGATGACCCTGATCCAGCTGCGCAGCTTCGTTGCCGTCGCCCGCTACAATGGCTTCACGGCCGCGGCGCGGGCGCTCAACATGAGCCAGACCACGATCACCTCGCAGATTCAGGCGCTCGAAGAAGAACATGGAATTCGCCTGTTCGAACGACGGGGCCGTCGAATCGAGCTGACTGAGATCGGCCGCGAGTTTCTGGATCTCGCGCGGCGGATCACGGGACTCGAAGACGATGCTTCGATGATGCTCAAGGACAGCGCGGAAATGCGCAGCGGATCGCTCAAGATCGGCGCCGTCAGCCCGTTTCACGTCATCGAGATGATCGAGAAATTCAACGCCAGCTGTCCCGATGTGTTTCTGTCGATGGCGCTGGGCAACTCCGAATCGGTGCTGCGTGAACTGGCCAATTACGGCTGCGACGTCGGCATCATGGCGCGCGATACCGATGACGACCGCTATCATGTGCAGCATTATGCCAGCTACCCGGTGATCGCCTTCGTCCGCCGCGATCACCGGCTCGCGGCGCTCAAGATGATCGAGCTGACCAGCCTTGCCAATGAAAAGCTGCTGATGCGCGAGCGGGGATCAACGACGCGTCGTGCGCTGGAGGACGGGTTCGCGACGATCGGCGCGGTGCCGCGTGTCGCGATGGAGATCGGCAGCCGCGAGGCGATCCGCGAAGCAGTGATCCGCGGCCTCGGCATCGGGACGGTTTCGGAGTCGGAGTATATTCCCGACGAGCAGCTGCATCCGCTGCCGATCGCGGGCTCGCCCGTCCTGACCCATATCTATGTCTGCTGCCTGCGCGAGCGGCGGCGTAGCCGGATCATCGCGTCGTTCTTCGAGACGTTGCGCGCGACCAAGGCCGGGCGAGCCGCGCGGAACTGAACGGGCAGGGGGCGAACCGGGCCGGGAAACCCGGTCCGCCCGGGCGGTTCATCGGCGGATGAACATCGCCACCGTTGCGCTGGCCGCACTGGCCGCAGCGACGATGAGGAACACCAGCGACGTGTCGTGATGGGTATCCATGAACCCGCCGATCAGCGGCTCGCCGAGACCCGCGAAGAGATAGGCGAAGAAGTTCATGATGCCGACCGCGGTCCCCGCCCGCTTGTTGCCGACCAGATCGGGGCAGAGCGCCCAAAAGGACGATTGCGGGCCGTAGACGAAGAAGCCGCACAGGAAGAGCGTGGCGAGGCCGAGATACACTTCGCTCGTGGGGATCGTGTACATGAACAGCGAGGTGATCGTCGCGAGCACCATGTAGAGCACGATCGCGAGGTAGCGCTTCGACCCGAAGACATTGTCCGACACCCAGCCGTTGGTTGCCGCGCCGATCGCCATGCCGACGGGCAACGCGACGGCGATCCATTGGGGATTGATGAAGCTGTTGACCGGCGCGGCATCCCCGCTGCCGCCAAGGAAATGCACCGGCACCCAGACGATCAGGCCGTAGCGGGCGGCGTTCTGAAAGCCGATGGCGAGACCGCCCAACAGCAGCCGCCAGTTGGACAGCACCGCCTTGTAGCGCTGCCACGAGGTTTCGTCGTCGGCGACGGCCGCATCGACTGCATCCTCGTCGGCGTCGTCATGGGGCGATACGAAGCCGAGGTCCTCCGGGCGCTCGCGGGCGATCAGATAGAAGGAAATCCCGCCGACCAGCATCAGCAGCACCGGCAGGCGGAAGATCCAGCGCCAGTCGAGCGCCAGCGTGTGCACGACGACGATCGAGGTGACGAAGGACAGCACCGACGCCATGCCCGCCGCGAACACATAGAAGCCGAAGATCTTGCCGCGCTCATGCTTGCCGAACCAGTTCGACAAGAGGCGGCTGCCCGGTGCCCAGCCCATCGCCTGGAAATAGCCGTTGAGGCCCCACAGCGCGCCGAGGCTGACGACGCCGGTCGCGAAGCTCGCCGCCCAGTTGGTGATGCAGGAGAGGATCGCGCCCGCGCTCATCACGCGGCGGCCGCCGAACTTGTCGCCGATATTGCCGTTGATCGCTTGCCCGACGGCGTAACACCACAGGAGCGCGGCGCTCACCCAGCCCAGCGTCTCCTTCGACACGCCGAATTCGGCCTGGATGCCGGGGATGGCGAAGCCAAAGGTCTGCCGGCCCGTATAGAAGAACAGGTAGCAGAACATCGCGGCGAGCAGCATGCGCCGCTGTGCGCTGCGGAAGCCGGGCTTGCCGCCTTCCGCGGTCTGGCGGACGACGCCGCCCTGTTGAACATAGTTCATACGCATCCCTCCCGTGGCATCCCCACAGCGCACTATTATTATCGTTTTATTACAATTAGTTAGTTTCTGATCACACGCTCCACGGCATCGACCAGGTGCGAACGTTGGTGAAGCCCTTCATCGCCTCGACCACGCCTTCCTTGTCGCCGAGACCCGAATCCTTGATCCCGCCGAACGGCGACATTTCGATCCGGTAGCCGGGGACTTCCCAGATATTGACCGTGCCGACCTCGAGCTCCGCGACGAAGCGTTCGACATAGTCGAGGCGGTTGGTGCAGACGCCCGACGACAGGCCATAGGCGGTCGAGTTCGAGATGCGGATCACCTCCGAAATGTCGTTCGGGCAGCGCACGATCGGGATCACCGGGCCGAACGTCTCCTCGAACACCAGATCGCAATCGGCGGGGACGTGATCGACCACGGTCGGGGCGAACAGCGCGCCCTGCCGCGCGGCGCCGTGCAGCACGTCCGCACCCTTTGCGACCGCATCGTTCACGCGGCTTTCGAACAGGATCGCCGAACGTTCGTTGATGACGGTGCCGACATCGGTGGACGGGTCCATCGGGTCGCCGCTTCTGAGCTTCTTCGCCTTCTCGACGACCAGCTTGGAGAAGTCGTCGGCAATCGCCTCGACCGCCAGGATGCGCTTGACCGCGGTGCAGCGCTGACCCGAATTCTTGGTCGCGCCCGCGACCGCCAGTTCGGCCGCCTTGTCGAGATCGGCGTCCTCCATCACGATCAGCGGATCATTGCCACCAAGCTCGAGCACCTTGCGCTTATAGCCCGCGGTGTGGGCGATGTGCTTGCCGACGCGGACCGATCCGGTGAAGGTCACGAGGTCGGCGTCGGGATCGGTGATCATCGCATCACCCATCGTTGACGGGTTGCCGGTGACGACCGACAGCATCTCGGGCGGCAAACCCGCTTCGTACAGCACGTCCGCCAGCGCGAGCGCAGTGAGCGGAGTGAGTTCGGTCGGCTTGAGCACCACGCGGTTGTTGGTCGCGATCGCCGGGGCGAGCTTGTGGCTGACCATGTTGAGCGGGTGGTTGAACGGCGTGATCGCCGACACCACGCCGAGCAGCGGCACGCGCGTCGTGAAGATCTTGCGCGCCTTGCCCATCGGCGAGATGTCGCAGGCATAGATTTCGCCATCGTCCTTGATGGTCAGCTGGGCCGCGAATGACCACACGTCATAGGCGCGGCTCGCCTCGTACAGCCCGTCCTTCCAGCACAGGCCGGTTTCCGCGACGATCAGCCGCGCGAACTTCTCGCGGCGGTCGCGCAGCAGTTCGGCGGTGCGCTGCAGGATCTGCTGGCGCTCGTAACGGGTGAGCTTGGGCTTGAAGGCCTTCGCCGCCTGAAACGCCTCGCGGACATGCTCGGCGCGCGCCGCGGGGACGGTGCCGACCAGCGACCCGTCATAGGGATTGCGGACCTCGATCACGTCGTCGGTCTGGACGAGCTTGCCGGCGATGCGCATCGATTCGAGGCGCACTGGCTGCCCGGGCTTGGTGTGGACGTTCATGGTCAGCGCACCAGATTGAGGGCGACGTCGAAGGCGTCGAAGTTGCGCAGCACGCGGCCGGGTTCGATGTCGGTCACGCGGTTGGAGATCAGCGGCACGGTCTGTTCGGTGAGACCACCATGACTGCGCAGCGGCTCGGTCAGGCCGGAGAAGTCATGCCGCGCCGCGGTGGTGCCCAGCACCTTGTTCTTGCCGCAGAGGATGACGACGTCGCCGATCCGGTCGATCGGCAGCTCGAACCGCTCACCGGCTTCGGCGGCTGGGATCGCGACGGTGATGCCTTCGACGGCGTTGGCGGCGTCGATCACCGGCTGAACCTTGTCGGCATCGACATAGACGGTGGCGAATGAGCCCAGCGCGCCGTGATGCGCGACATAGGGATCAGTGATCGGCAGGATCACGCGGGCGACGCCAGCGCCGAGCGCTTCGTCGAGCACGTCCTGCAGATAGATGACGTCGGGCTGCTGGTTGCTGTCGTGCTTGTCGTTCATGCCGTGGTCGGCGGTGATGACGATGGTGCAGCCGCGCGCATCGAGCTCGCCGATATAGCGGTCGAACATCGCGTAGAAGGAATTCGCGGCTTCCGCGCCCGGCGCCGACTTATGCTGCACATAGTCGGTGGTCGAGAGGTACATGAGATCGGGCTGGAAGGTGTCGACCAGCTTGACGCCTGCAGCGAAGATGAACTCCGACAGGTCGGCGGAATAGACGCTGGGCAACGGCAGGCCGACGAAATCGAGCACGCCTTCGATGCCGTTGTCGGCCTTGGTCGCCTGATCTGCCTTTTCCGAGGAGAAGGCGATCGCGGTGCCGCTGGCGAAGTCGAGGCCCTTGCCGAGCAAGGTGCGCAATTTGTCCTTGGCGGTCACCACCGCGATCTTGAGGCCCGCCTGCTGCGCGGTGGCGAAGATGGTGGGCACGCGCAGGAATTTGGCGTCGTTCATCATCACTTCGACGCCCGCCTCACGGTCGTAGAAGAAGTTGCCCGAAATGCCGTGCACCGCGGGCGGGCGGCCGGTGACGATCGAGAGGTTGTTGGGATTGGTGAAGGTCGGAACCACCGACAGCGCGGTCCGGTTGGTCCCGGTCTTGAGCACGCGCTCCAGGTTCGGGGCGAGGCCCGCCTCGATCGCGCGCTCGATATAGCCCGGCTCCGATCCGTCGAGGCAGACGACGACGACCGGACGGTCGGGACGCTTGTAGGAGCGGCCGTTGACGACCAGCTCGTTGGAAATGGACA
>Ga0247823_10005063_pt1 | contig 10494 bp, 11 predicted proteins | sample 13C_PalmiticAcid_2_FD_192426 | JGI IMG/M metagenome (GOLD analysis project Ga0247823, IMG submission 192426) | Soil microbial communities from agricultural site in Penn Yan, New York, United States - 13C_PalmiticAcid_Day30 | ecosystem: Environmental > Terrestrial > Soil > Agricultural land...
GGGTCCAACGACACGCGCGTCGCGATCGGCAACGTCAAGGCCGCGAAGGAAGCCGGCGCCGACGCGGTGCTGATGGTCCCGCCCTATTACAACCGCCCGAGCCAGGAAGGCATCTTCCGCCATTTCGCGGCGGTGGCGGCGGAATGCGAGCTGCCGATCGTCCTCTACAACGTGCCCGGCCGCACCGTGACCGACATTCAGCCGGAGACCGTGATCCGCATCGTTCAGGCGTTTCCCGGCAAGTTCGTCGCGATCAAGGATGCGACCGGCGATCTGGGGCGGGTGTCGAAGCATCGCGCCGAATTGCGCGCCGGATTCGCCCAGCTTTCGGGCAATGACGACACCGCATTGGCGTTCAACGCGATGGGCGGCGTGGGCTGCATCTCGGTCACCGCGAACGTCGCGCCCAAGCTGTGCGCGCAGTTCCAGGCGGCGTGGGCCGTTGGCGACACCGCACTGGCGCTGGCGCTGCACGACCGGCTGTTCGCGCTGCACAATGCGATGTTCACCGACGCCTCGCCGGGGCCGGTCAAGTACGCCGTAAACAAGCTGCGGCCCGAGATTTCGGCCGAACTGCGCCTGCCGATGGTCGCGCCGAGCGAGGCCAGCAAGGCGGCAGTGGATGCGGCGATGAAGGCGGCGGGGATCATCTGAGGAGAGTAGGGCATGGCGAAGCTGGGAACCAAGTGGACCGATACTGAGCTTCGTGCGTGCGTTGATGAATACGCTAGCGCGGTGAAAGCTGGCGGTCTGCATACGTTTATCGAGAAAGACTCTTACCTCACGTCGGCACTGAAGAACGGTCTTGAAGATCGAGGCGCAGGCGCAGTTGGCCGTCGCATGAGCAATATTTCGGCCGTCCTTGACGAAAAGGGAAAGCCGTACGTGCTGGGGTGGAAGCCGCTACGAAATGTGGGTTCCGGTGTGACAAAGCGATTGCAGCGCATGCTTCAGGATCATGGCCTCGTTTAACTAACGTCTGCGCTTCCCTTTAGCTCCGCGCGGCCCTACATCGCCCCTCCTTATGGCCCGCCCGCGTCCCACCGAATTCGACAAGAAGAAGATCGTCGCCGAGAACCGGAAGGCGCGCTTCGAATATTTCATCGAGGACGTGTACGAAGCCGGCATCGCGCTTCAGGGCACCGAGGTGAAGGCGCTGCGTTTTGGCGAAGGGTCGATCGCTGAGGCCTATGCGGAAATCCGCAACGAGCAGGCGTGGCTCGTCAATGCCAACATCCCTGAATTCAGCCATGGCAACCGCTTTAACCACGAGCCGAAGCGTCCCCGTAAATTGCTCCTTCATCTGCGGCAGATAGAAAAGCTGCACGGCGCGGTAGCGCGCGAGGGGATGACCCTGGTGCCGCTGTCGATCTACTTCAACTCGCGTGGCCGCGCGAAGGTGGAGCTGGCGTTGGCGAAGGGCAAGAAGACTCACGACAAGCGCGAGTCGATCAAGGAGCGGGACTGGAAGCGTGAACAAGGAAGGCTCCTCCGCGACCGTGGCTGAACGGACCTTCTGGGACCGGGTACGGGCATGGGCGGACCGCAACATGCCGACCCGCGAAAGCCTGGAGGCGAACCGCTTCCTGCGCCCGGTGGCGCATCGCGTGCTGGCGCCGGAGCTGTGGCGTTTCACGCGCCGGTCGGTGCCGCGCGGCGTCGCGCTGGGCATGGTGACGGGCATCATGATCCCCGTGGCGCAGATCTTCTTCTCCGCGCTGCTCGCACTGCCGTTCCGCGCCAACATCCCCACCGCGTCGCTGACGACGTTCCTGACCAACCCGTTCACCACCCCGCCGCTCTGGGCGTTCGCCTATTGGGTCGGGCGCAAGATCCTGCATTTCGACGCGACCGTTCCGGGGCAACCGATCGCCACCCATGTCGCGAACGACAGCTGGCTCAACTGGCTGTGGTCGGAAGCGGGACCGGCGCTGATCACGGGCCTCGTGACGATCACGATCATCTCGTCGATCCTCGGCTATGTGATCAGCGCGGTGGGCTGGCGGCTGTGGATCGCGCGCAAATGGCGCAAGCGGGTCGCGGCCCGAACCGCCAGCGCCGCGGAGAAGTAACCGGCGCGACTTGATCCGGCGTATCATCGGCGTAAGACACGCGCATCCCGACTCCTGTCCATAGGTGTATGATGCGTCTTTTCGTTACCTCCATCCTTCTTGCCGGCACCGCCATCGTCGGCGCGGCGACCGCGCTGACCGCGCGTGAGGCGTCCGCTCCGGCCGCCGAGACCGGCTCGAAGCCGCAGCTCGGCACCTTCGGCTTCGACGAGAAGGGCATGGACAAGGCCATTGCGCCGGGCGACGACTTCTACGGTTTCGCCAACGGTGTCTGGGCAAAGAGCACCGCGATCCCCGCCGACAAGTCCAACTTCGGCATGTTCACCGTGCTCGACGACCTGTCGAAGCAGCGCGTGCGCGGCATCCTCGACGCGGTGAAGGACGACGGCAACAGCGCGATCGGCCGCGCCTATACCAGCTATCTCGATACCGCGACGGTCGAGTATCGCGGCCTGGCGCCGATCCAGCCCTGGCTGGGCAAGATCAAGGCGCTCGACAGCAAGGCGGGCTATTCGGCGCTGGTCGTCGAGGCGGCGAAGATGGGCATCAGCGGGCCGTTCGGCAGTTATGTCGGGCAGGACGACAAGAAGCCCGAGAACTACATCTTTGCCATCTATCAGGACGGCACGGGCCTGCCCGACCGCGACATGTACCTGCTCGACAACCCCAAGATGGCGTCGATCCGCACGGCCTATGTCGCCCACCTTTCCAAGATGCTGACGCTCGCGGGCGAGGATGATGCCGACGCCCGCGCCAGAGCGGTGATGGATCTGGAGACCCAGATCGCCAAGGTCCAGTGGACGCGCGAGGACGCATGGGACGCGGTCAAGCGCTACAACAAGTTCACGCTGGCGCAGACCGCGCAATTCTCCAGCCCGACGCTGGACCTGCCGGCGATGTTCAAGGCGATCAGCCCGAAGATCACCGAAGTGCTGATCGGTCAGCCAAGCGCGGTGAAGGGCACCGCCGACATCCTCGACAAGGCACCGCTTGGCGTACTCAAGGACCAGATGCTGCTGCGCAGCTTGGGCGATCTTTCCAATTATCTGCCCGACAACATTGCGGACGAGAATTTCGCCTTCCACGGCACGACGCTGAACGGCACGCCGCAGCGTGAGGAGCGCTGGAAGCGCGCGGTGGGCTTCACCGAAGGCGTGCTGGGCGAGGAAGTCGGCAAGATTTACGCGGCGCGCTACTTCCCGCCCGAGTACAAGGCGGAGATGAACAAGCTGGTCGCCAACGTGCTCGACGCGATGGGGCGGCGGATCGACGCGCTTGAATGGATGCAGCCCAAGACCAAGGCGCGCGCCAAGGCGAAGCTCAAGAACTTCACCGTCAAGGTCGGCTATCCGGACCGCTGGCGCGACTATGCGGGTCTCGAGATCAAGAGCGACGACCTGTTCGGCAACGCGATCCGCTCCAACCGGTTCGACTATCAGTTCATGCTCGACAAGCTCGGCGGGCCGGTGCGCAAATGGGAATGGGGAATGCTGCCCCAGACCATCAACGCCTATGCCAATTTCGGCATGATGGAGGTGGTGTTCCCCGCCGCGATCCTGCAACCGCCCTTCTTCGACCCCAAGGCCGATCCGGCGGTCAACTATGGCGGGATCGGCGCGGTGATCGGGCATGAGATCAGCCACCACTTCGACGATCAGGGCGCGAAGTATGACGAGAAGGGCGCGCTGAGCGAGTGGTGGACCCCCGCCGACACCGAGGCGTTCGAGGCCGCTGGCAAGGCATTGGTCGCACAATACGACGCCTATGAGGCATTGCCGGGCGAGCATGTGAAGGGCGAGTTCACGCTGGGCGAGAATATCGGCGACCTTGCCGGTCTCACCATCGCCTATGACGCGTACCAGCATTCGCTGAAGGGCAAGAAGGCGGCGGTCATCGACGGCTTCACCGGCGACCAGCGCTTCTACCTTGGCTGGGCGCAGATCTGGCGCCGCAACTATCGCGAGGCCAATTTGCGGGCACGGCTGATGACCGACGAGCATTCGCCGTCGATCCAGCGCGCCTGGGTCGTCCGCAACCTCGACCCCTGGTACGGCGCGTTCGGCGCCAAGGACGGGCAGAAGCTGTACCTCGCCCCGGCGAAGCGCGTCCGCATCTGGTGAGCGCAACCTGCGTCTCCGGCGGGCGCTGAACGCTTGACCGGAGCGCGGGGGAGCGGAAAAGGGAGCGATGGCCTCCGCTCCCTTCGCCGACGACTCCCGCTCCGCCGTTGCGCCGTTGATCATCGCGATCGCGGCGGGCGCTGCGGCCGCCGGGGTCGTGCTGTTCCTGACCCGTTCGATCATGGTCGCCGCCGGGTTCCTTGCCGCGGCGCTGGCGATGGCCGGGATCGCCTACCTCGCCGCCCGGCTATGGCCCGTGGCGAAGGAAGAGGAACCCGCGGTCGACTGGTCGGTCGCGCATACGCTCGCCTCGATGAGCAACGACGCGCTGGCGGTGACCGACCGCGCCGGCCGGCTGGTCTGCGCGAACGAGCGGTTCGGGACGTTCTTCCCGACCTATCCCGCGCCGCCGAGTGTGGTGCCGGGCGAATGGATCTCGGCGCAGCTCGGCACGGCGGGGCGCACGGCGTGGCGTGACGGGCAGGCGTCGAGCGGGGCGTTCGACGCGGCGGGCACCAAGTTGACCGCGCACATCACGCGCGTGGGCGATTCGATGCTGGTGTGGCGCTTCGCCGGCACCGACGTCGTCGATCTCGCCAAGCAGGCGCAGGCGCTGGTCGCGGGGGCATCGGGCGACCGCCTCGGCAGCGCTGGGATCATGATGGCGCTGCTCGGCGTCGACGGCCGGGTACGCGCCGCCAACCGCGTCGTCCGCCAGCGCGCGATGGGCGACGAGAATGCGATGATCGAGGGGCGCGACTTCACCCGCTTCCTGATCACCGACAATCTCGGCATCGTCCGCTTCGAGCGCGAGGGCCTGTCGGGCACGCCGCTGCGCGTGCTCGAGATTCCGTTCCTCGACGGCGACAATGCGCCGATGCTGGTTGCGCTGCTCGATGACGAGCTGGCGATCCCGCAGCCGGCGATCGGCGACACCGCCGGCGCGCATGTCCGCTCGCTCATCTCGCTATTGCCCTCGGGCATCGCACTGGTCGGCGGGGACGGGCGCTTCGTGCACATGAACGACGCGTTCGTCCGCGCCGCGCACGTCAACTCCGCCAATCCGCCGCTCTATCCGGGCGACCTGGTGGTGCGCGAGGACAAGGGGGCGCTCGCCGACGCGATCCGCCGCTTCGCCAGCGGCGCGGCGCATTCGGTCGACATGACGGTGCGTTTCGCCGAGGCGCCCGACGAGGGCGTGGCGATCTCGATCGCCGCCGCGCGCGGGCTCGGCGAGGCGGCGGTGCTGCTCAGCCTGCGCGACGCGGGCGAGGAGGGCCGTCTCAAGCGGCAGGTGGCGCAGGCGACCAAGATGCAGGCGGTGGGGCAGCTCGCCGGCGGCGTCGCGCATGACTTCAACAACATCCTGACCGCGGTGATCGGCCATTGCGACCTGATGCTGATGCGTCACGCGCCGGGCGACAGCGACTATGACGACATCCAGCAGATCCTGATCAACTCCAACCGCGCGGCGGCGCTGACCCGGCAGTTGCTCGCCTTCTCGCGCCAGCAGACGCTGCGGCCGCAGGTGCTGCAGCTGCCGGACGTGATCTCGGAGGTCTCGAACCTGCTCAAGCGTCTGCTCGGCGAGACGGTCGAGCTGGTGGTCAATCACGGCCGCAACCTCGGTCCGGTGCGCGCCGATCCGGGGCAGCTCGAGCAAGTCGTCGTCAACCTCGCCGTCAACGCGCGCGACGCGATGCTGGCCAAGAACCCCAGCGGCGGCGGCACGCTGACGATCGAGACCTTCGGCGTCCCCGCGCACGAAGTACGGGCGATGGACGAGGATGTGCTCCCCGTCGGCGACTATACCGCGCTGCGCATCTCCGACACCGGCACCGGCATTCCCGGCGAGGTGCTGGCGCATATCTGGGAGCCGTTCTTCACCACCAAGGAAGTGGGGAAGGGGACCGGCCTTGGCCTGTCGACCGTCTATGGCATCATCAAACAGTCGGGCGGCTTCATCTTCGCCGAAAGTCCCAAGGGCAAGGGCGCGGTGTTCACCATCTACTTGCCCGTCGACGCCGCGGGCGACGCCGCGGCCAAGGCGCCGGTGGCCAAGCCGGTGCAGGGCGATCTGTGGGGCACCGGAACCGTGCTGCTGGTCGAGGATGAGGCGATGGTCCGCGCGGTGGCTGAGCGCGCATTGGCGCGGCAGGGCTATACCGTGCTGACCGCCGAGAATGGCGAGGCGGCTCTGGAGCTGCTCCAGACCAGCGACAAGCCGGATCTGCTGATCTCCGACGTGGTGATGCCGACGATGGACGGGCCGACGATGGTCCGCCACGCGCGCAAACGCTACCCAGACCTCAAGATCATCTTCATGTCGGGCTATGCCGAGGAGCAATTGCGCAAGTCGATCGACCTCGACAATGTCGCCTTCCTGCCCAAACCCTTTTCGGTTCAGCAGCTTGCCGAAGCCGCGCGCGCCGCGCTCACGGCGAAATAACTATTTGGTGAGCAGTCATTTTTTCAGCTAAGTCACGCACAATGAACGCGCATACCCGCATCCTGGTCGTCGAGGACGAACCCCTGATCGCGATGATGCTCGAGGATTATCTCGACATCCTCGGCAGAAAGGTCGCGGGTGTCGCCGACAGCGTGTCGACCGCATTGCCGCTGGTGGCGGCGGGCGGCATCGACGCGGCGATCGTCGACGTGAATTTGAACGGCGGTGAGAAATGCTGGCCGGTCGCCGACGCGCTGGCCGCCGCCGGAGTGCCCTTCATCGTCGCGACGGGTGGCGGAGACGACATGATCGCCGACGGCCACCGGCACCGTCCGGTGCTCGCCAAGCCCTTCACCATGGACGCGATCGAACAGTCGCTCGCCAGCCTCTAGGCGATTCGGCCGGGCATTTCGGCTGCGTCGGCCGCGATCGAAGCCGCCGGCGCGACCGCTTCCCACGGAAACACGAACCAGTCCTTGGTCACGGTGCGGTCGATCGCCCGCGCCGCATATTCGACGCGCTGGCTCGAAGTCGCATTGTCCAGCAACGTCGCGAAGCGGATCGCACCGACGATTCCACCGGCCGCGGCGAGCTTGGCGCGCAGCTTGGCGATGGTCGCGCCACTGTCGTTGATGTCGTCGAGGAACAGCAGCCGCTCGCCCGCGCGGGTGCGTCCCGCCAGCCGCTCGAGCGGAGCGTCGGCGAAGTCGTGGACTTGCGAGCTGTGATCGACGGAGAGCATCGGCATGCCCGTCGCGTGGCTGAGATAGACGGCGGGGGCGAGGCCGCCGCGGCCGATGCCGATGATGAAATCGGGCGTCCACTCGCGATCGGCGTGGATCGCCGCGGCGATGGCGAGCACGTCGGCGACGAACTGCTCGTGCGAGATCGGGGTAAAGACCGGCATCAGCTGGCCGCCACGAACCCGTCGAGCCGGGCGAGGTGCGCTGCCTTGGCCTCGTCATCGAGGAACGAGCCGGTAAAGCTGTTGCGCGCGAGCGTGACCAGCTCGGCCTTGCCCAGCCCGCGCGCCGTGGCGACCGCTCGGTAATTGTCCGCGACATAACCGCCGAAATAGGCGGGATCGTCGGAGTTGATCGTCGCGCGAAGTCCCTCGCCCAGCATCCGGTCGATCGGATGGTTCGCCATGTCGTCCACCACGCACAGCTTATGGTTGGACAGCGGGCAGACGGTGAGCGTCATGCCCTCGTCGGCGAGGCGCGCGACCAGCGCGGGATCCTCAAGGCTGCGATTGCCATGGTCGAGCCGGTCGATCTTCAGCAGATCGAGCGCCTGCCAGACATAGTCGGGCGGACCTTCCTCACCGGCATGCGCCACGCGCTTGAGGCCGAGCTCGCCCGCTGCGGCGAAGACGCGCGCGAACTTCTCCGGCGGGTGGCCGACTTCCGATGAATCGAGGCCGACGCCCTCGATCCGGCCGAGCCAGGGATCGGCCGCCTTGAGCGTGGCGAAGGCGGCGTCCTCGTCGAGGTGGCGCAGGAAGCACAGGATCAGCTTCGAGCTGAGGCCATGGCGCCCCTCCGCATCGCGCATCGCGGCGAGCAGCCCGTCCGCGACGACCTGAAACGGAATACCGCGATCGGTGTGAGTCTGGGGATCGAAGAAGATCTCGGCATGCACTACCCCATCCGCCGCCGCGCGGGCGAAATAGGCGTCGGCAAGGTCGTAGAAATCCTGCTCCGTCCGCAGCACGTCCGCCCCGGCATAATAGATGTCGAGAAAGTCCTGAAGCCGGCTGAAGCTGTACGCCGCTCGCACCGCCTCGACGCTGTCGAACGGGATCGCCACCTTGTTCCGCCTGGCCAGCGCGAACATCAGCTCGGGCTCGAGGCTTCCCTCGATATGCAGGTGCAGCTCGGCCTTGGGCAGGGCGGCGATGAAGGCGGAGAGATCGTTACTCATGGCCACGCAGGATCGCGCGAACGGGCGGGCAGGGCAAGCCTCGCGTCAGGCGTAGCTCACCCAGCCGCGCCAGGTGAAGGCGGCGTAAAAGGGCGTCACGTCGCCGAACCCCGCCGCCCGCAACACCGCCTCATCCTGCTCGGGCGAGAGCATGTTGACCGCGGTGCTGACCGCATCGCGCGCGCCATGGGCCTGTTCGGGGACCGCCCCGGAAGCGATGGCGAAGGCGGCGTAGCGATCGAGCCACTGGCTGCGCGTCTTGTCCTGCGGATAACTGCCATGCGCGGCGACGAAGGGCGCGCCGGGCTTCAACCGTTCGCGGATCGCCGCCGCGGTGCGGGTCCGCTCCTCGCTGGCGAGGAAATGCAGGGTAAGCAGGCATACCGCGCCGTCGAAGGGGCCGGGCGGGGCATCGTCGATATAGCCCTCGATCAGGTCGGCGCGGTGCGCATCGGGGCCGAGCGCGCGCGCGGCGAGGTCGAGCATCGCGCCCGCCGGATCGACCCCGGTGAAGCGCCAGCCCGGATAGGCGGCGGCCAGCGCCTTGAGCTCGAGTCCGCCACCCGCGCCGAGCACCAGGATGTGCGCGTTCTCCGGAACATGCTCGGCGAGCAGGATTCCGGTCATGCGGTGGAGGTCGGCGAAGCCGGGCACATAGCGCGGAGGGTTCTCGGCATAGTTGGCGACCGCCTCCGGATCGGCGAACTTGTCGAGGAATTGCCGGGCGCCGTCAGCGGCCATGGGGAGGCTCCTTCTCGCAGGATGTGGTGCGCGCGGCGAAGCGGACGCGGAAATCCGCGTCGAGATCGGCGAGCGTGATGTGGTTGAGCCGGTCCAGCAGCAGCGCTTCGGCGGCATCGAACGTCTCGTCCAGCGCGGCGTTGACCGCCTGTTCGACCAGACATTGCGGTGCCTGCGACCGGTTGCCGATGGCGAGCAGGGCGGGGCGGCCGAGCGCTTCATAGACGTCGTGCAACGTCAGTTCGTCGAGACGGCGGGTAAGCGTCCAGCCGCCGCCATGCCCCTTTTCCGAACGGACATGCCCGCGTTCGCGCAGCCCGGCGAGGGTGCGGCGGATCACCGCGGGGTTGGTGTCCATCGCTTTGGCGAGCGTCTCGGACGGGACCGGCCCCTTGCTCTCGGCAAGGTGCAGCAGAAGGTGAAGAACTCCGGAAAGGCGACTGTCGCGAATCATGCAACTTTAAATGTTACATGAAATGCGCGCCGTCAACCGCCGCTAGACCTGATCGCGGCGAAAGCAGGTGGCGGCGTGGTCATTGACCATCCCCACCGCCTGCATCCAGGCATAGACGATCACCGGGCCGACGAACTTGAAGCCACGCGTCTTGAGCGCCTTTGAGATCGCTTCCGACGACGCCGTTCTTGCCGGGACGATATGACCATCCCCCTTCGCCGGGGAACCGCCCGCCAGATCCCATGCCCAGGCTCCAAAATCCTCACCCCGTTCGGTGAAGGCAAGATAGGCGCGGGCATTGCCGATCGCGGCCTCGATCTTGGCACGGGCACGGATGATGCCGGGGTCGGCCATCAGCCGCTCGATATCCGCCGGGCCGAACGCGGCGACCTTGTCGGGGTTCCATCCGGCAAAGGCGGCGCGGAAGCTTTCGCGGCGCTTCAGGATGATCGACCAGGACAGGCCGGCCTGAAACCCCTCGAGCATCAGCATCTCCCACAACAGGCGGGAATCGCGCACGGGCACGCCCCATTCCGCGTCGTGATAGGCGGCCATCAGCGTATCGCTTTCGGCCCATCGGCAACGTGCCGGCTCGGTCATCTTCGCTACTCCCCGGGAATGAGAACAAAAAAAGATCGTTCCACTCTTGTTCCGCTAGAACAAATGCTATACGCAATCCACAAGAACGTGATGACAGCCCGGTTGAAGACAGGGCGCAAAGCCTCTAGCGACGGA
>Ga0247823_10005065_pt1 | contig 10493 bp, 10 predicted proteins | sample 13C_PalmiticAcid_2_FD_192426 | JGI IMG/M metagenome (GOLD analysis project Ga0247823, IMG submission 192426) | Soil microbial communities from agricultural site in Penn Yan, New York, United States - 13C_PalmiticAcid_Day30 | ecosystem: Environmental > Terrestrial > Soil > Agricultural land...
GCGGCGGAGCACTTGAAACAGGAGCACTTGAAACGAATGTAGAAGATTGTCGTGATGCACTCGATGGGACGCCAGCTGAGCGGGGCGTTGATGATGTTCGAGATACAGGTGGATTACCCGACGATGACGTGCTGTTTAATTGCCTAGAGCCGTCAGCCGACGAACCCGAAGATGCTGCGCCTACCTGCATCGACTCGTCTTGGTATTGCGTAGCATCCGAGGTTGATGCCGATCCTGGTGTTACTTCCGAGGATCTGGAAGGGAATGTCCCCGCTCGAGAGGATCGTTTCGACGCTGAAGGCTCTGAACCGCTTCTCGCATCGGCTCCACCATTTGATACATCGTCGCCATGCCCACCAACGGAACCATTACTGGCCAATGACGAACTCCTAGCGGATACCGGATTGCCAGTTCCGGTAGATTCCGCATTATGTAGGGTACATTTACCCAGATCCTTCCACATTACGGGCACGCTGGGCGGCGTCCAGTTCGCCCCCACAAGCGCAAAGTGAGACTGCTGCGCCAGATAGTTCTTCCCTTTATATTTCACAATGCTGCCGGCGTTATATTGTTTTCCCTCGGCCCACGCTGTCTTCGCACAAATTTCCGCATTGGCGCTAATGGAGTAAAAGAGCGCGCCTGTCGCCAAGAATAATGCGAGCGGTAATTTGCGCATGGGGATATTTTTGGTTTTTTCTTTCATTTTTTACCTCATGTAGAGCTGAACTGTTTCCAGTCTTCGCTGTTTTTCAACGTTTCTTGCTCATGAGCAAATCCAATGCCAATGCGATCAATTAGCAACATCGCGCTAAAGGCTTGGTTCAACGGCCGAAAAAGGAGAGAGGAAGACAAGCAATTACAGAGGGGTGGCAGATATGCAATAAAGAACTGTGAATATTTTTGCAAGAATGCAAAAGCGATGCGATGTTGCCTGAAACCCGAAACAACAATTGGCGTCGGATTCTTTAGTAGAAAGGCTGGAAGTCAGTAATAGAACGGTAATTTCGCGAGTGGCAAATTCAGTATCTGTGCTTTCCACTACTAATCAAACTATATTGCTATATTGACTTATAAACCCTTGCCCGAAGGAAGATCGCTTCGTCACCTGCGTGACTCTCGGGCTCGTCAAGCAAAAAATGCATGTAGCTCGATGGAGCTTTGCCTTTTATGTAAAACCATTGCCTTGATTGGAATGCCATGAAGACCTCGGACCTTCTCCAGCAATTACCGAAAGACCCGGTTTTGAATGACTTCCGTATATCTCTGGAAGCAAACATTAAGCGTTGTGGCGATCACGAGATTTCAACGCGTAGCACGAGCGAAATAGAAATTCAGGTTCGCGCCCGCATTGACCGCGAGTTTCAATTGCAGTTTTGAACTGGAAAAGCGGGATCTGCTGCGTCGAGGAGGTAATAACTCCTCCAACAGTGAAGCGACGTGTCTAGGGAAGCTCTGAATAAACATAAAGTCCGGATGAACTTAAGATTAGGATCCGATGCGTACGCGCCATACGCGGAACGCCCGGACTTAAATTCGCGCGGGCAGTATCTTCATTCACAAGTTCCCTAGATAAAACCAACGCCGCTTACTCCGTGCGTATTTTTAGTTAACGCGCCTCCCAGCATAAAGCCTTAACTAACAGTCGGCGTTTTAGCTATTTGGATTGCATCCTGAACGTTGTGCGTTCGGAGCAATTTATTGCGTCTTTCCTTTGATCTCCAGATTGTTCTTGACGTCTTTAACGCCAGGAACGCGCTCGGCCGCATTTTCCGCAGCTTGCGCCTGGGCTTTGCTATCGACGAATCCAGCCAATGAAACGACCCCTTGGTAGGTGTCAACGTTGATGCTGGCCGCTTCTCCAATTCCCTGCGTTTGGGCAATCTCGGATTTAACCTTCGTTGTGATCGTGGCATCGTCTACTACTTGACCTGCCGAGCGAGAAGTTTGGCTAGGAGCGCAAGCCGTAAGAGCGATGGCAAACGCAATTGAAAGACAAGCAGCTAATTGTTTCATGATGACTCCTTCCATTAATCGATTTAGGGGACTTCTAATTTACGGACCGAGCCGGCCGAGTTTGAAGAGTAGGGTGTCTGATATTGAGACCCTTCTTCATTGCCAGACCTAGCTTGGTCGCGGGTGAAGCGTGGTTAACGCTCCTGACGATTAGAAACGTTTCTTCTAGACCGCCGCCTAATGCCTTTGCAGCTTTCATGCCAGAGTAAAAAAGTACTTCTTGTCTATGAAGATCGAAGTCTAAAGGCGTCAGAAGGCCTGTAACTTTTACAAATTTCTGGTACGAACTTCCGGGATCGGACAACATTTCAATCCACCGTTACAAACGTTAACAACACCTTCCTCAGTCATAGGGCGTAGCCCATCGCACTAATGGCGCTCATATAGGCACGGTCTATGCAGCCGACTCTATTGCCACCTCAATATAGGAGGAGTTGATTATGGAAAGAATGGAAAAATACCGATTGACTCGTTATCTGTTAATCCCGGTGATGGTCGGCCTAATCGCAGCTTGCGCAACCCCGCCGTCCGCGCCAACGGACAAAGTCGCCGTGGCGCAGGCTGCTGTCGAGGATGCGCAAAAGGCGGACGGGCGTACGTATGCGCCGATAGCATTACAGTCAGCCGAAGAAAAACTTGTGGCGGCGCGCGCAGCTGTTAAGCAAGAAGAGTATGAAAGAGCCCAACGTCTGGCGACTGAGGCGGAGGTTGATGCTCGATTGGCGGAAGTAAGCGCGCGTTCGGCTAAAGATCAAAATGCCGCGCAGGAAGTTCAAGAGAGCATTCAAACCTTGCGGCGGGAACTAAATCTTCCTGTTAATTGATAAAAAGGAGAACAGTATGTTCAAGCTAACATCTCTATATCCTGCGTCGCGACTGGCGCTTGTCGCGGCATTAATTAGCGCGGGCTGCGCAACAACGACTGAACCTCCTCCGATACTTTCTCAAGCGGAAACCACGTACGCGAATGCGGCTGCAGATTCAAATGTTGCTCGTTATGCCCCTATTGAGTTGAAAGGGGCAGGGGAGGCCTTGCGGCAAGCGCGGCAGACGCTCCAGGAAAGGGGCGAACGCGATCTGGTGACGCATTACGCGTATTTAGCGAATCAGCGAACCGAGATTGCAAAGCAAACAACTCAATCCAGAATGGCGCAAGAATTAGTTCAGAATGCAAGTCAAGAGCGAAATCGCATCCTGCTTGAATCAAGAGGACATAAAGCGGAAATCGCCAAAGAACAAGCTATTCGGCAGGCAGCCGGAGCAACTGAAGAAGCCACGATGGCGAAACAACGGGCTCAGGAAGCTGAGGCGCGTGCGCAGGAACTTGAGCGAAGCCTTTCCGACCTGAAAGCTAAACGGACCGAGCGTGGCGTGGTTCTCACTCTCCAGGATGTGCTTTTCGACGTGGGCCAAGCGAATCTTAAGCCGGGCGCCTATCGCACCGTTGATCGCCTCAGCCAAGTCATGAAAGAGAATCCCGACCTCACTATTCGTGTAGAAGGATTCACCGATAGTACGGGGTCCGAGGAATTCAATATGGAACTGTCTCAGAATCGGGCGGAAGCCGTACGTCGCGCGCTTGTGGGCCGCGGCATTGAGACTGAGCGAATCCTGGCGCAGGGCTACGGTGAATCACAGCCCGTCGCGACGAATCAAACTCCAGCAGGCCGACAACAGAATCGGCGAGTGGATATCGTTGTATCCGAAACAACAGGTAGACGCGGAGGCGGGGGCTAAATCATTAGCCGCTTCTTCCTCGGATGTATTCGAAAGCCGGCTTACGCCGGCTTTTTCGCAAGTTTTTTGCATCTTCCTCTTGAATTCCCCAGAGTAGCGCTCATAATAACATCCATATGGATGGCAATTGGAGTCCAATTGGATGATAAAGGAGGCTTATGAGCGTACACGATCTGCGCCCCAAAACAGGGGACACGGAAAAAATTACGATTAATCTGGGATTTGTTGATCTAGGGCAGATCGACTTGTTAGTCCAGGAAGGATTTTATTCAAACCGCACAGACTGTATCCGTACGGCGATCCGCAACCAACTCGCGTCTCACGCCGACGTCGTTAAACAAACCGTCGCCCGGAAAACATTAGTTCTTGGGCTGCAACATATTTCTCGCGAAGATTTGGAGTCGGCGCAAACGGCGGGACAAATGTTGCAAATACAAGTGTTGGGCCTGTGTCGTATCGCCGAAGATGTTTCTCCCGACCTTGCCCGAAGCGCCATCGGATCGTTGATCATCCTTGGCGCGCTACAGGCCACGTCGGAGGTCAAGGCTGCCCTGGCCGATAGGATTCATTAACAGGCGCGTGCATCGAACTCGTTTTTGTACTGACGCGTCTCAATAGCTTTAGTAAAGGAATGACAGCATGGATATGAACGAAATGCTTCAAATCACCCGCCTTGTTCAAAGAGGCGGTCTCACGGAAGCAACTACGTTGATTCAACGCGCACTGAGAGGCGTATCCGTCTCGGACAATGCAGCGGAGGAGGCGGACATTCCGAAAGAATCTGTGGTCCTTGATGGTGTTTTCCGCGTCATTCAGGATGACACAGACGTCAAGGATGGAAATGCACAAAATGCCTCGGCGGCCTTTCGACGCTCGCCTTCGCCCCAGTGGCAAGAATATATCGAGCAATTCGTACGGCCCGCACCATCACCTGAAACGGCGGCAAAGACAGCACCTGGCGGACGATTTATCACCGGTTCCTACAGCAATCATGCAGGAACACGAGCCTACAAACTTTATATCCCCAGCAGTTACCACGGGCAACCTTTTCCCATGGTGGTAATGCTGCACGGTTGTACACAGAATCCAGACGATTTTGCCGCCGGCACCCGTATGAATAACCTTGCCGAAGAACACTCATGCTTTGTCGTCTATCCAGCGCAGGCGCAAAACGCCAATGGACAAAAGTGTTGGAACTGGTTCAAAGCAGGCGACCAACAGCGCGAGCAAGGTGAGCCTTCTTTAATCGCGGGAATCACTCGCCAAGTCATGAACGCTTATTCCGTGGATACGCGCCGAGTCTATGTGGCTGGTTTATCGGCAGGGGGAGCGATGGCTGCTGTGATGGGAGCGACATATCCCGATCTTTATGCGGCGATCGGCGTTCATTCTGGGCTACCGTTTGCGGTCGCCCATGATCTTCCATCTGCACTTGCCGCTATGCATGGAGGAGGGCGCGCAGCCCCCCCAACAACCGCAGGCGGGCAGGGTAAGGGTGCTGTTCCCTTGATTGTGCTCCATGGCGACAAAGATACCACCGTCCATCCCCGCAACAGCGATGAAATAATTGCTCAATGGATATCGACACAAACCCATGGCCGAGTCGGAAGGAAACCCCGTGTTACCGTTCAACAAGGCCGCGCCTCCGGCGGACATGAGTATAGCCGCGCCATTTACCACGACACTAATGATCAAAGCGTCATGGAGCAATGGAGGATTCATGGGGCAGGGCATGCATGGTCCGGCGGCAGTTCAAGCGGCTCCTATACAGACCCACGAGGGCCCGATGCAGGACGGGAGATGATCCGCTTCTTTTATGAACACCCACGGGAATCACAGTGAATAAATCCATGCAATTGGATTCGCTTGGGGCGTGCATTAATGCATTGATCTGTTAAAATGCGCGCTCTTCGCAAGGTGGCCTGGAATTATGTCCAAGCCGCTTTTCAATAGCCCGGATGGTGAAATAGGTAGACACAAGGGACTTAAAATCCCTCGACTCTAAAACGGTCGTGCCGGTTCGATTCCGGCTCCGGGCACCAGAAAATACCCCATCGTCTTACTTAGTCTGCCGGCTGCGAGTCGCCGCATAGAATGGCTAGACGCCATAGATAACCACCGGCTAGACATAATTGGCGCCGGCTTGAATAATTTTCAATTCATCACCGCGTGTTACGTAGCGTCCCATAACTTTACGAGCCTCCTAAATAAACACGCCCTCGGCATTGCCGAGGGCGTGTTTATTAAATGATCGCTTTTTAACGTACGATCTTGCCATCCTTACTTAATACAGTCAGTTCCACGAACTGAGTCCCCGTACGATCCGTCGGCGAATAGTCGACAACAATTCCACCTAAATCGTAGTTTTTCAGGCCCGACAACGCATTCATTAACTTTGCGCGGGTCGGGTTGGGCCCAGTGCGCCGCAAGCCCTCAGTCAACAATTTCGCGGCAACAAATCCTTCTAATGTGGCATATGACAACGGAACATTCTGATTACTTTCCTTCAACACCTTCTGAAATTCCCGGACCACTGCAGTACCGGTATTCCACGGATAAGGCATTACTTGCGCAATCCCCACTCCGCGCCCATCTTCACCAAGCGCTTTGATAAACTCATCGCTATTGGTGTTTGAGAGAGTCATGAACTGCGGATGCTGACCAGCGCTCCTGATCTCTTTAACAAAATTGGCGCATGCCTTAGGCGTACACGCCATTACCACTGCTTGCGGCTCATTCGCAAGTGTGGCCTTCACCGCCGCGCTGATGTCCAAGGTTTTACGGTCGTAACTTGCAATGACCGAAGGCTCAATATTCTTTTCCTTTAAAGCGTCTTGGTAGCCGGCTAATCCATCTTTTCCAAAGGTGTCTGTCTGATGAAAAATCGCAATTTTCTTTATGCCAAGTGAGGTCAGCAATTGAATAATCTTTGCCCCCTCGGCTCGATAACTTGCGCGAACATGAAACATCCACGGATTGAAGGGTTTACGCAAAGATTCTGCTCCCGTAAATGGAGCAATTAGCGGGACTTCGAATTCCTTGGTGAGCGGCGCCACGGCTTCAACAGTCGGGGTGCTGCGGTAACCAAATAACGCGAGAACATGGTCCTCGGTGATAAGTTTCTTCGTATTGCTAACCGTCCGTTGCTTATCGCGAGCATCATCCAAAGAAATGAGTTCAATCTTGCGGCCATGTACGCCGCCGAGTTTGTTAACGTAATTGAAGTATGCAGTTGCACCTAAAGTATTTTCCTTAGCAGTGGCCTCTCCAGAAAATTCACCGGACTGTCCGATAAGAATTTTGTCCTTAGGGAGGACTTTTTCAGCGTCTTGTCCCATTGCAGATCCTCCAGTGCATAGAAGTACACTAAAGAATGCGACAAGTCGCCGTATGGATTTTTTCACGGTTTCACCCTCCTGTTTTTCATTGTTTGGAAGCGCAACCTTAAGGGCGAGACGAAGCAGACGCAGCTAATCACATCACACTTTCCGATGTAAGCTGTTTGATTGGAGGAGATATGAATCTACAAAATCGCCCTATGACGATTTTTGAGGTACTCGGCGAGCGCCGTATATGTGGAAGCGAGCGTTTTAGCGATTCGGTCGGATATTGTGGCGGAATCGGTGGATAATGTTGCCGGGTCCTCTGTTATCAGCTCAGAACACAAATCCGCTAGCTGTTCAGCGCCAATACTAGCCGCAGAGCCTTTCATCCCGTGAAGAACATCTTTAACGATCTGAATACGACTAGCGCCCAACGCGCCTTTCATCTCCGCATACAACGCATCATTGTCGATAATGAATGCCTGAATCAATTCCGGTACGAACCCTGAATCGGCGCTAAACGTTTCTAGTTCAGCGAGCGTCGTAAGGTCAATAATCTGTTTTTCCTCCCGACCTGAAGGACCTCCGAGCGCTTGCGTCATCTTCTCGCCTCTCTGTCGATTCCTAATCGCTTCGATTGCGGTCAGTAAGCCGTCGGCGGAGAACGGCTTTGGAAGAAAGGTTTCCACGCCCAGTGTTCTGTACTCCTCCGCTTCAAGGCTTGTCATTTCGGCGGCGCAGACAATGATGGGTGTCTCTTCGTCCTTCAGTTGGAGGAATCGCAACCCTTTGATGATATCTATCGCCTCAATATTTGGCTGCATATGCATATCGAGGATTAAGACGTCGTACGTCTCTCTTTGCACAGTATCAAGCACATATTCCCCGTGAGCGACGAATTCAATATGGCATCTATTACGATCGAGCAGATTCTCAATGCGCTCTTGACTAATTAAGCTGTTAGTCGCTGCTAGGACTCGCAATGCTCCTTTAGCAACTTGCTTGCTTACGTAATACTCGATTAAGGAGGCCACACCACGTCGCCCGTTGAGGCCTTCAGGCGAGGCGTGTAGCGCATGAAATAGCAAGCGTTTGTCCATGGGGAACGGCAAAACACTGCTAAAACCACTAGTGAGTAGATCGTCTATTTTGGCGGAATCACAGTCTGCTATACACAAAATGAGAGGGGTGTCAGATGAGGAGAATTCGTGAAATTTACGAGGGATGCTTATGTAGTGTTTTTGATCGCTATTAGCGTGAATTATGATTGCATGGAAGGGTGAGTTCGAGAGAGACGCTCGAGCCGCCTCCGCGATTGCATTTGAGATGTCAGGTGTCCGAGTAACCTTTGCGCCCCAGCCAACCAACCAACTATCTATCGGAAAGCGTTCGGTTGCCTCAAAATTTACTATAAGCACTCTCATAAAGCAGCCCCTCGTTCGTGCTCGAGAATCCCCCTAAACATAAGCTTGAGGCTGGCGATCAACATATGACTCAATTTCGCGGCAGGCGTAAGGAGTCGAAACAATTTTACTCAACAGCGCCGACAACCTCGGCGTTTCCAGCAGCCCAATCTGCATATTGCTCACCGATTGTGAGAACATCATCCCGCCGGGCTAGAAACAATTCCGCCAGTTCCCCATCAAAGTGTTTCCCTTTTTCCCGTTCAATATAATGGAATGCCTCATCTGTGGGCCAAGCAGCTTTATAGGGCCTTACAGAGGTTAATGCGTCGTAGACATCCGCGATTGCAACAATACGAGCCTCCAACGGAATATCGTTCCCCTTCAGTCCGTGCGGATAACCAGTACCATCAAATTTCTCGTGATGACTGTGGGCAATTACAGCCGCCATCCTGACATACTTGGACATACTGTCCTTCAGTAAGTCATAACCGATGGTTGTATGCGTTTGCATGACCTGCTTTTCTTCAGGAGATAGCGCGCCATTAAATTGCAAGATACGGTCAGGGATGCCGATTTTGCCAATATCGTGCAGTGGGGCAGCTAACTCTATAGCCTCTTGTTCATCTACCGTTAACCCGAGCTCCTTGGCAAGGATCGTGGAATATTTAGCCATGCGAATCAAGTGAAGTCCTGTAACCTTGTCCCGCTGTTCTGCCGTCTTTGCAAGACGGAGGAGGGTGTCCATTTCACGAATACGCATTTCTTTCAGCGCTTCGTCGACCTTCTCCTGTAAAAGGCGAGTACGACTTTTATTGAGTAATTGATGTCGGCGCAAGGTGATAAGATTTTTGCATCGGGCACGGCACTCGAACCTGTCTATTGGCCGTGTAAGGAAATCTGTAGCGCCAGCCTCCAAAGCCGCATAACGAATCTCTCTATCATTGACGATCGTCACGCAAACAATCGGAATATCCTCGTCACGGAATATACGACGTAACCGACGAATGGTCTCAATACCATCGAGATTCGGCATCTTGTAATCGGTTAAAACGAGATCGATAGGATGTGACTGTGCGTACTCAATCGCCTCGAGTGGATCGCCAAACGTCACAACTTCAAGTTTTTTGTCGATGCTACGAACGATTTCGGAAAGTATCATCCTGCCTGTCGACTGATCGTCGATAATGAGGACGGTGTTCCTAACGGCCGGAAGTTCACCGGCTTGGTGAACTAACTTAAGTGGATGTGGACTTACTTTCATTTTCTTGCCCCCCGGTGGCACATTTTGGAATGTGCGGTCGTTGCAATGCGTACCATAGCTTCTCTGCCGAAATACGTCCACATTTGGATAATGGAAGGTTAGTTGTGTGAATGGCTCGGTCTCTATTAATCCCATCACATACACTCGGCATTGGCCAGGATAAAAAAGAACTCTCGCGCCGCGCGCATTGCATAAATACATAATGCGATCAATAAACACCGGATTTTATACCATAATTTTACACAGGCGGTGAGCTTGTCCATATAGCTTGATAATCGTCCTTTCGATGGACTCACTGGTGGTGGATCTGTGCACGACAACTCAGCATTAACATTTTACATAATACAAATTACACGACATATACTATTCGTCTTCCGTATCGAGCGACTGACGAAATAATATTGAGCCATGGCAGTTTGCTTGTTTGCGGCATATGTGCGACGAGGAAGAAGCATTTCAGAATCGCTCGTCTACAATCGGAATAGAAGACAAGTATTTATTCCGTCTTCGCCTCGTGGCTAGCAATGGCGCTTCGATATCATGAACCTCGCGCGTGACTTTCGACGTAATCATTTTTGGATATTGGCTATCGTATTCTCGGCTGCCTACTGCTTTGCCCTTGGCGTGTTTTCTCTTGCTTGGCCGTTCGACGGCGTGGATTTCAAGATTTTTTATAAAGCAGGCGTCGCCAGTTTGAACGGTCTGAATCCGTACACGATGCGCGAAGACGAATTCGCTTATCCGCCTGCTTGG
>Ga0247823_10005066_pt1 | contig 10492 bp, 9 predicted proteins | sample 13C_PalmiticAcid_2_FD_192426 | JGI IMG/M metagenome (GOLD analysis project Ga0247823, IMG submission 192426) | Soil microbial communities from agricultural site in Penn Yan, New York, United States - 13C_PalmiticAcid_Day30 | ecosystem: Environmental > Terrestrial > Soil > Agricultural land...
CATAGATACTGATGTCGCCGATACTGCCTTCAGCACCTTCCTTGCCGCGCCAGCGGTCAACGAAGTAAATCAGCGAATCACCGATGCCCTTGATCGCCGGGATGTTGAGCTCCATCGGGCCGGTCTTGTTGTCAAACCCCCACGCGCCCATGTCCAGTGCGCGCTTGTACGCATACGCAGCATCCTTCACGCGAAACGCGATGGCGCAGATCGATGGACCGTGATGGCGCGCAAAACGCTGTGCGAACGAATCTTTTTCGGCATTGATGATGAAATTGATTTCACCTTGGCGATACAGGGTCACATCCTTGTGACGGTGGCGCGCAATGGCGGTAAAGCCCATCTGCTCGAACAGTGCGCCGAGCGCTTTGGGATCGGGGGCCGCGTACTCGATAAATTCAAAGCCGTCGGTGCCCATTGGGTTGTCCCAAGGTTGGAAATCCATGCCTGTCTCCTCATCTGAATAGGAATAAATCTCGCTACAGTATAGACAAGGCGGCAAAGCATTAAATTGCGAAAAATGCTCACTCACTCCACATTTTGGCAATAAAATTGCTTTTGTTAACAAACAAAAGGCAATATATGCCAAAAATAGAACTCGACAAAACCGATCGCAAAATTCTTTCCATTTTGCAATCCGATGGCCGACTGACAAACCAGGAAGTCGCTGATCGGGTCAACCTGTCTCCCTCCCCCTGCTTGCGCCGCATTAGGCAATTGGAAGAGTCTGGAGTCATCCGACAATATGTCGCCCTACTCGACCCGGACAAAATCGGCCTTGGTTTGCTGGCCTATGTGAATGTACGCCTGGAGAAGCACAGCGACTCCCCCACCGGGGGATCGCGCTCACCCCGTGCCGACTTTGCGGCCTCCGTTGCCTATTGGCCGGAAGTCGTCGCCTGTTATGCCATGACCGGAGAGATGGATTATTTATTGCGTGTACATGTGGAAGACATGGAACACTTCTCGCATTTCATGATGGAGACGCTGCTGAAGCATCCCGCGGTGCTGGATGTGAAATCGAGCTTTGCACTACAGCGAATCAAGGACACGACGGCATTGCCCTTGGTTTGAAGCCGGCTGGACTTGTCTTGTGCGGCAAGTTGGTGAAACTGCTCATGATGCCATCGGAAGCAAAGCTTGCCATGGATTGCCGCTCTCCTTGACGGCAATCCTCTTCGATCAAGCTAATATCCAAAAAAAATGGGCCTCGAAAAAAGGCCCTTCGCAATTTTTGCAGGGAACGAGAAGATCAGTTCACCCTCTTGTCTACCTCGATCAGCGCATACGCAGAATGGTTATGAATCGACTCGAAATTTTCTGCTTCCAGCGTATAGGCGACGATGCGCTTTTCCGCATTTAGCACCCCAGCCACATCGCGCACCAAGTCTTCGACGAATTTCGGATTATCGTAAGCGCGCTCTGTCACGTACTTTTCGTCGGGACGCTTGAGCAAACCATACAGTTCGCACGAGGCCTGCTGTTCGACTCTGGCAATCAACTCATCGACCGGCAGGTCGCCATCGAGCAACGCGTTGACCGTGATGTGCGAGCGCTGATTGTGCGCACCATAGGCTGAAATCTTTTTCGAACACGGACACAGGCTGGTAACCGGCACCAGTACTTTCAGTGTGATCTCTACTTCTCCATCGCGCCTGATCTCTCCTGTAAAGCCGACTTCATAGTCCATCAGGCTTTCGACGCCGGACACCGGCGCCACTTTGTTAATGAAATACGGCAGAGACAACTCGATACGGCCGGATTCCGCCTCCAGCAAGGCAAGCATCTTTTTCAACAAAACGGTAAATGCATTGACATCAAGCGGTGTACGGCAATCTTCCAACAGCGAGATGAAACGCGACATATGCGTGCCTTTCTGCTGCTCCGGCAAATGCACGTACATATTCCATGTACCGATCGACGGCTGCACGCCGTTTGCTGTCTTGACCGTTACGGGATAGCGCACGCCCTTGACGCCCACGCGCTGAATAGCCAAACGACGGGTATCGGGCGTACTTTGCACGTCTGGAATGGAATGCAAGTTAAGGTCGCGCGTATTCATCAGGGTGCCCTGTTCTCAAGTCGCGGTCGCCATGCGCCCGCTCTTCTCATCGAGTGGATTTTTATAGTGCTTAGTTGTTGACGACCAGGCGCGGCTCATCTTTGCCAAAGCGATTTTGGATAGATGCCGCAATACCGCTGGCATCGAGGCCGCACATCGCCAGTAGACGAGCAGCGTCGCCGTGATCGATGAATGTGTCAGGCAGTCCCAGATGCAGGATGGGTTTCACGATACCTGCTGCAGCCAGCGCTTCGGCCACCGCCGAACCGGCGCCGCCCATTGTCGCGCTCTCTTCGACCGTTACTAACGCGTCATGCGACTTCGCGAGTTGCTTCACCAGATCGATGTCGAGCGGCTTGATGAAACGCATATTAGCCACCGTGGCATTCAGCTCGCTTGCCGCCGCCAGGCTTGGCGCCAGCATGGTGCCGAAGGCAAGGATCGCAATGTTCTTGCCTTCACGGCGGATCTCGCCTTTGCCGAACGGAAGGGTTTCCAGATCCTTGCCGACAGTCGCCCCGACACCGGCCCCGCGCGGATAGCGAACGGCTGCCGGACCGTTGTACTGGAACGCCGTGGATAACATCTGCCGGCATTCGTTTTCATCGGAGGCCGCCATCACCACCATGTTGGGAATGCAACGCAGGTAGGCGATATCATAATTACCTGCATGCGTCGCCCCATCAGCACCGACCAGACCGGAACGGTCGAGCGCAAAGGTAACGTCGAGGTTTTGCAACGCGACGTCGTGAATCAATTGGTCATAGGCGCGTTGCAGAAAAGTGGAATAAATCGCGACCACCGGCTTCATGCCTTCGCAGGCCAGGCCGGCAGCGAAGGTGACCGCATGCTGCTCTGCGATGCCGACATCGTAATAACGGCTCGGGAAGCGCTGTTCAAACTCGACCATGCCGGAGCCTTCCCGCATCGCCGGGGTGATGCCGATCAAGCGCGAGTCATGCGCCGCCATGTCGCACAGCCAATCGCCAAATACTTGCGTGTATGTCTTTTTCCCGGCCGGAGCAGGCTTGATGCCTTCGACCGGATTAAACTTGCCGGGGCCGTGATACAGCACTGGATCGGCCTCGGCCAGCTTATATCCCTGCCCTTTCTTCGTCACAACATGCAGAAATTGCGGTCCCTTCAGGTTCTTCAGGTTCTGCAAGGTCGGAATCAGCGATTCAAGATCGTGGCCATCGATCGGTCCGATGTAATTGAAGCCGAATTCCTCGAACATCGTGGCCGGCACCACCATGCCTTTGGCATGCTCTTCGAGACGCTTGGCCAATTCCAGCATCGGGCCGGGCAAGACCGACTTGCCGACATTCTTTGCAGTCGCGTAAAACTTGCCCGACATCAAGCGTGCGAGATAGCGATTCAATGCACCGACCGGCGGCGAGATCGACATGTCGTTATCGTTGAGGATCACCAGCAGGTTGACATCATGACAGACGCCGGCGTTGTTCATCGCTTCGAATGCCATGCCGGCAGTCATTGCGCCGTCGCCGATCACTGCAATGGCGTGACGGTTTTCGCCCTTGGTCTTTGCGGCCATCGCCATGCCAAGCGCCGCGGAAATGGAGGTCGATGAATGTGCGGTACCGAAGGTGTCGTACTCGCTTTCGTCACGGCGCGGAAAGCCGGAGATGCCATTCAACTGGCGCAGCGTCGACATGCGATCGCGGCGCCCCGTGAGAATCTTGTGCGGATACGTTTGGTGGCCGACGTCCCACACGATGCGGTCCTCCGGCGTATTGAATACATAGTGCAAGGCGATCGTCAATTCCACCGTACCAAGGTTGGAGGACAGGTGGCCACCGGTCTTCGATACCGAATCGAGCACGAATGCACGCAACTCATCCGCCAGCAGTCTGAGCTGCGCACGCGGAAGATTGCGCAAATCCTCCGGTCCATCGATATTTTTTAACAAGTTCATACGTATGCCGCCAGCCTATTCGGCTCCAATGTTCGTTGTAATCGAGATAGGTTTCGCCCGGCTTTACCAGCTATCCCCATCCTATGCCTTCCGTTGCACGATCAGGTCTGCGATCTCGCATAAACGCCGTGCCTTGTCACCGAACGGCATGAGCGCCTCATGAGCATCACTGCGCAGTTTTGCCGCCAGGGCGCGAGACTGTTCCAAACCGAGAATGGATACATAAGTCGGCTTGTTATCCGCCGCGTCCTTGCCGGCGGTCTTGCCGAGCGTTGCCGAATCAGCCGTCGCGTCGAGTACATCATCGATGACTTGGAATGCGAGTCCGATAGCACTTGCGTAAGCATCCAACGCGGACACCTCATGTTCCGCCAGCGTCTTGCCACCAAGCGCGCCCAGCAGTACTGAAGCACGCAACAAGGCGCCGGTCTTCAACCGGTGCATCCGTTCCAGTTCATCGCGCGACAGGGCCAGTCCCACACTGGCTAGATCGATGGCCTGACCACCACACATGCCAACAGAACCGGACGCCTGGGCGAGCAGCCGAATCATCGCTACCCGCCGCGAAGAATCATTGAGCCCCCCACCTTCCGCCAGCACCAGAAAAGCTTGCGACTGCAGCGCGTCGCCCACCAGCAGCGCAGTCGCTTGATCGTACTTGACGTGAACCGTCGGTTTACCCCGTCGCAGCGCATCGTCATCCATACAAGGCATATCGTCATGCACCAGCGAATAAGCGTGGATCATCTCCACCGCCGCCGCCACACGCTCCAGCATCGCGGTATCGGCATCAAACAAGTCGCCCGCAGCAAACACCAGCAGCGGTCGCACACGTTTGCCACCATCCAGCACCGCGTAGCGCATCGCTTGGTGCAGACGGGCCGGCATCTCGCTTGCAGTCGGCAAGAAAAAGGCCAGCGCGTCTTCCATTCTCGACTGGACGCTTTTTGTCCAGTCTTCAAACGCTCGCTGCCCCGTCATTCGTCCACCTCCGATGCCACATCGGCAGCAAAAGGCTTGAGCATTTCACCCTCGAGCACCTTCACCTGGCTTTCAACCTTATCCAATTGTCCAGCGCAGAACTTGACCAGCTCGGAACCACGCTTGTACGCAGCAACCGAAGCGTCCAACGGCAGTTCACCCGCCTCCATTTGAGCCACCAGTTGCTCCAGTTCAGCCATCGCTTCTTCGAAGGACGCAGGCTGCCCGGCAGGCGTTGATTTCTTTGACATAGTGGGCAAAAGTAAAGTGTAGCCCGATATTCTAGAACAAACCTTCCGACACAGTTGGGATTCAGCAATCGGAAATGCGGCTTAAAGACGAGAAAAACCTTCGCAAGGTGAGCACAATCAAGCTTCGTTAAGAATTAGCCAACATCGGACTGTCTATATGCCTTGAATAGGTTTATAGGTCGATTAGACTCAATCAACATGCCATGTTTCCATTTTGGTAAATTTTATGCCTGTAACATGCCGAAACGGCATGCGGTATAATTATTGGTTCTGTCCAAAATTTCCGTTTCATTTCGTTTGAATACTGGTTTTTGCGGATTCTTTCTCTCTTAGGTTGGTGCAAATTAATTTGGGGGTGGGGATGTCCGATCTGGCTAATATCGCCAAGCTCGCGCGATCCAACGCGCAACTTCCGGTCACCGTCTATTTTGACGATGCGCTGTTGCAGCAGGAAATCAAGCTACTTTTTCATCAAGGGCCACGTTACGTCGGCCATGAGTTATCGATTCCGAATGTTGGCGATTACGCCACACTTGCCTGGGAAAACGAAGGGCGCATGTTGGTACGCAACGCATATGGCGTTGAACTCCTGTCTAATGTCTGCCGTCATCGCCAGGCCAAAATGTTCGATGGCCGGGGCAATACCGATACCATTGTCTGTCCATTGCATCGCTGGACCTACAATCTCAAGGGCGAACTGATCGGCGCACCGCATTTCGGTGAAACGCCATGCATGAATCTGTCGCAAACACCACTGCAAGGCTGGAACGGCCTGCTTTTCGAGCAGAACGGCGTCAATGTCGCGGGCATGTTAAGCAATCTTGGCGTGACCAAGGATCTCGATTTTACCGGCTACATGCTGGACCACGTGGAAGTGCATGAGTGCGACTACAACTGGAAGACCTTCATCGAGGTCTACCTTGAGGACTATCATGTCGAACCCTTCCATCCGGGCCTCGGCAGTTTCATCACATGCGACGACTTGCGCTGGGAGTTCGGCAGTAATTACAGCGTGCAGACGGTCGGCGTCAATCATGCGTTGGCCAAGTTCGGCACGCCAAAGTATAAAAAATGGCAAGAGCAGGTGCTCAAGTTTCGCAACGGTGTTCCGCCGCCGTACGGCGCGATTTGGCTGACGCTGTATCCGAACATCATGGTCGAGTGGTATCCGCATGTGCTAGTGGTATCTACCGTGTGGCCGAACGGGCCACAGAAGACGCGGAACGTGGTCGAGTTCTACTACCCGGAAGAAATCGTGCTGTTCGAGCGTGAGTTCGTCGAAGCCGAACGCGAGGCCTACATGGAAACCTGCAACGAGGACGACGAAATCGGCATGCGCATGGATGCTGGTCGCCGCATTCTGATGGAGCGCGGCGTCAATGAAGTCGGGCCTTATCAGTCACCAATGGAAGACGGCATGCAGCACTTCCACGAGTGGTATCGCAGTCGCATCGCGGTTTAACCACTTTGGATGCGGGCCAACTCTGCCCGCCCGTCTCCCTCCGTCGCACTACCTGCCGATGCAAAGCGGCGTATCATTAACGGCTTCCTGAACACCGCATGGCGGTAGTGCGCATGCCGGTCGGCTGCGTATCCAATCATTCCCTGCCTGATTCTTATGCAATCCCTCTGGATGCTGTTTGCAAGTTTTGTGTTCACCCTTATGGGCGTGTGCGTCAAGCTGGCGTCGAGCACGTACTCGGTTGCCGAAATCGTCATGTACCGTGGCATTGTCGGCGTGTTATTCCTGTCTGGATTGATCGCGATCCAGGGCGGCACCTTCAGGACACAACTTCCCTGGCATCATGTCTGGCGCGGCATCGTCGGTGTAACAGCACTCTGGCTATGGTTTTATTCAATCGGGAAATTGCCTCTTGCAACTGGCATGACGTTCAATTACATGGCGCCGATCTGGATTGCGGCAATCCTGTTTACCGTAGGCTGGTGGCGCGGACAGAATAAATTCGAATGGGGACTGACGATAGCCATTGCCTGCAGCTTTATCGGTGTCACCATGCTGTTGCAACCTTCATTCGATGCAAACCAATGGTTTGCAAGTCTGGTCGGCCTGGCGTCCGGCGTGCTGTCTGCGCTTGCTTATCTGCAGGTACGCGCCTTGGGACAGATGGGCGAACCGGAATATCGCGTGGTGTTTTACTTTTCGCTCACAGGACTACTCGCCGGCTTAATCGGAACGATAACAGGCGCGTTTGGCGACAGCATGACGCAGTGGAACGCGCACAGCGGAAAAGGCATCGCGCTGTTGTTGGCGATCGGCGTCACGGCTACAGCGGCGCAAATGGCAATGACCCGTGCCTACCGGCTCGGCAAAACGCTGGTGACCGCCAACCTGCAATACACCGGCATCGTCTTTTCCAGCATGTGGGGCGTCTTGATATGGGGTGACGTGCTCAGCTGGACGGGGTGGCTAGGTATCGCCATCATCCTCGCCAGCGGCCTTGCAGCCACCTATTACAATACGCGCAAGGCTGCTGCAGCCAAAGAAAAATCCGTCGCCGAATCCAACGACCCGATCGCTAACGAAGTATAGGAATACCCGATGCCCTACACCACACTGATTTCCGCCGCCACGTTGAGCGCTCATGTACAGGATGCACGCTGGATCGTGCTCGATTGTCGCCATGATCTGACTGATCCTGAAGCCGGCCATGCCGCCTTCACTGCCGGCCACATTCCAAGTGCCCAGTTTGCGCATCTCGACACCGATCTATCAGACAAGCGCCCGGGCCCGAACGGCGAATTTCGCGGCCGTCATCCGCTACCGGAACGCGCGTCCTTTGTCGATACACTGCGTCGCTGGGGGGTCAATCAAGATACGCAAGTCATTGTCTATGACGCACAGGGCGGGATGTTTGCTGCACGACTGTGGTGGATGCTGCGCTGGGTAGGACATGAGGCGGTCGCTGTACTCGATGGAGGCCTGCCGGCATGGCAAGCACATGGCATGCCGCTCTCTATTGAAGCATCCGGCCGACCACGCGGCGCCATCGAAGCGGGGGTGCCGCTGGCACCAACGGTGAATGTGGAGGACGTTCTGGCCAATCTGTCCACTGCCACACGCACGGTGATCGATGCGCGCGCACCGGACCGCTTTCGCGGCGAAAATGAAACGCTCGATCCGGTCGGCGGCCATATTCCAGGCGCAAAAAATCGCCTTTTCAAAGACAACCTGCAGATGGACGGTCACTTCAAGCCTGCCGAACAGTTGCGCGCGGAATTCAGTGCGCTGATCAGTACGCCTGAAACTACTATCATGCAATGCGGCTCGGGGGTCACCGCCTGCCACAACCTGCTGGCGATGGAAGTGGCAGGACTGCCCGGCGCTGCACTTTATCCCGGTTCATGGAGCGAGTGGTGCGCCGACCCGGCGCGACCGGTTGCCACAGGCGCTTGAACGGAACGCTGCAAGCGGTCAGGCCGATGCGTCAGTGGTTATGCGATTGTCCAGTAACAAACAGAACAAGCGCCACGCCGACTGCGATCAGAACGATTTGTGGAATGGTCTCGCGCAAGCTCGCACGACGCTGCATTTGGGGCATCAGGTCGCTGACGGCAATGTAAATGAAGCCGGACGACGCAAACACGAGCACATAAGGAATCAGGTTGTTCGCCCGTTCCAGCATCAGATAACCGACTATCCCTCCGATCACCGCCATCAGACTACAGATCAGGTTATAAACGTAGGCACGAGTGCGACTGAAACCAGCGTTGAGCAGCACGATGAAGTCACCGATTTCCTGCGGAATTTCGTGCGCCACGATCGCCAGAGCTGTGATCAGACCAAGGTTCGGATCGGCCAAAAAGGCTGCAGCAATCAGGATGCCGTCGGTAAAATTGTGCAACCCGTCACCAACCAGGATCATCCAACCGGCCTTGCCGGCCTCATGCGCGTCATGTCCGTGTTCATGGCCGTGGCCATCACCTTCGTAGTGATGCGAGTGGCGCAGAATCGCAAATTTCTCCAGCAGGAAAAATCCTAACAACCCACCCAACAGAATGGCGAACAAAGTATGAGCATCGGCCTGCGATTCGAAGGCTTCCGGCAAGGCATGCAGCAATGAGGTCGATAACAGAATACCGACCGATAGGCTGACCATCCGTTCGACCATTTTCGACAGCAGCGAAAAGGAGAAGATCGCCGCAGCGGAAATGCTGAGTACACCGGCAATAGTGGTGGCCAGCAAAATCGATAATAGGATGGAGTTGATTTTCAGCCTCGAAATATGCAACAAAGTTGCAAATTAAAGCACAGACGAGTCGTTTCGGCAAACGAAAACGCAGTCGGCAGGCTCAAAAGTGCATCAAGGCGGGCTAAAGTTTATTGACGATTGCGCTCGAACATACTCTGGGCAGGCATCGTTACCTCTTCCTCGCTTTGTATCAATTCCAGGCTGGACGTCGATACCTTATGCGACGCCATGCTGCTTGAACCAGCCAAGGCAGCGTTGCCAGCCATCTTTCGCATCCGTCTCGACATAGCTCGGACGATAGTCCGCGTGGAAGGCATGGCCGGCCTCCGGGTAAATCACGAACTCTGACTTGCTGCTGCCTTGCGCCAGCGCAGCTTTCATCTTTTCCACGCTGGCCAGGGGGATGCCGCCATCCTTGCCACCATACAGACCGAGCACCGGCACCTTCAGGCTGGCAGCGATGTCCAGCGGGTGGATCGGCGTCATCGCTGTCTTGTCGCCCTGCAGTCGCCCATACCACGCAACGCCAGCCTTCACTGCAGGATTGTGCGCCGCGTACAACCACGTAATGCGACCGCCCCAGCAAAAGCCGGTAATACCGATCTTGTTCGGATTGCCACCGTTCGCACGGGCCCAAGCGACGCAGGCATCAAGGTCAGCCATCACTTGCGTATCCGGCACTTTGGAGATCACTTCCTTCTGGATCTGAGGAATGCTGTCATACGTCGACGGGTCACCTTGCCGCACGAACAGCTCGGGCGCAAGCGCCAGATAACCCCGTTTAGCAAAACGCCGCGCCACGTCCGCGATATGTTCGTGCACACCAAAAATTTCGGAAACGACCAACACCACGGGCAGATTTTTCTTGCCCTCCGGCTGCGCGCGGTACACCGGTATGCTCTGCCCCTTGACCGTCATCTTCACTTCACCGGCAGTCAGGCCAGCGGTATCGGTCTTGATTTCGCTTTGGGCGCACACGGGCAGCACCGCGGCGGCGAACCCGGTACCAAGCGCTGTTTTTAGAAAACCACGTCGGTCCACACCGTCGGAC
>Ga0247823_10005068_pt1 | contig 10490 bp, 12 predicted proteins | sample 13C_PalmiticAcid_2_FD_192426 | JGI IMG/M metagenome (GOLD analysis project Ga0247823, IMG submission 192426) | Soil microbial communities from agricultural site in Penn Yan, New York, United States - 13C_PalmiticAcid_Day30 | ecosystem: Environmental > Terrestrial > Soil > Agricultural land...
CGACTTTAAGGCCTAGGAGGACATTGATGACGAGAGTTGCGATCAACGGGTTCGGACGTATCGGCCGGCTGGTGGCGCGCGCCATCCTCGAGCGCCCCGACAGCGGTCTTGAGCTGGTGACGATCAATGACCTGGCCGACGCCAAGTCGAACGCATGGCTGTTCAGCCGTGACAGCGTGCACGGCCGCTATCCCGGCACGGTCGAGGCGGACGGCGACGACATCGTCGTCGACGGCAAGCGTATTCGCGTGACCAAGGAGCGCGATCCCGCCAACCTGCCCCATGGCGAGCAGGGTATCGATCTGGTGCTGGAGTGCACCGGCTTCTTCACCGACCGTGAGAGCTGCCAGAAGCACATCGATGCCGGCGCGAAGAAGGTGCTGATCTCGGCCCCGGGCAAGAATGTCGACCTGACCGTCGTCTATGGCGTCAACCACGACAAGCTGACCGCCGACATGACGATCGTCTCGAACGCGTCGTGCACCACCAACTGCCTCGCGCCGGTGGCCAAGGTGCTCAACGACACGGTGGGCATCGAGCGTGGCCTGATGACCACGATCCACGCCTACACCAACGATCAGAAGATCCTCGACCAGATCCACCCGGACATGCGTCGTGCCCGCGCCGCGGCGATGAACATGATCCCCACCACCACCGGTGCCGCGCGCGCCGTTGGCGAGGTTCTGCCCGAGCTCAAGGGCAAGCTCGATGGTTCGTCGGTGCGCGTGCCGGTTCCCGATGGCTCGCTGATCGACCTGACCTTCACCCCGAAGCGCGACACCAGCGTCGAGGAAATCAACTCGATCCTCAAGGCGGCGTCGGAAAGCGGCCCGCTCGAGGGCGTGCTGGTCTATTCGGACGAACCGCTCGTCTCGATCGACATCGTCCACACCCCGGCCTCGTCGACCATCGACAGCCTCGAGACCGCTGTGATCGACGGCAAGCTCGTCCGTGTCGTCAGCTGGTACGACAATGAATGGGGCTTCTCGAACCGCATGGTCGACACCGCTTCGACCATGGCGAAGCTGGGATAATGGGCCGGATCGCCGGCATCGCCCGCCATGCGTTCGCCAAGGCGCCGATCGAGACCATCGATCGCGCCGGGGTAACGCTGGAGGGCGGCATTGCCGGCGATTTCCGCGGCGCGATGAAGGGCAAGCCCTACAAGCGCCAGGTCTCATTGATCGAGGCGGCGGATTGGGCGGCGACGATGGCCGAGGTGGGGCATGACCTCCCCTGGGAACAGCGCCGCGCCAACCTGCTGGTCGAGGGGCTCGATCTGCCTCAGGTCGCGGGCAAGAGGCTGCGTATCGGCGCCGATGTGGTGCTTGAGGTGACGGTCGAGACCGATCCGTGCGAGCGGATGAACGCGCTGGCCGACGGACTGCGTGATGCGCTGACGCCCGACTGGCGCGGTGGCATATGTACGATGGTGATCGCCCCCGGCGAAATCGCGGTGGGCGACGAGATCAGGATCGAAGAATGAGCGAGCGAGCTTTCAAGACGCTGGACGATATGGGCGACGTCACCGGCAAGCGCGTGCTGGTCCGTGAGGATCTGAACGTGCCGATGGCCGACGGTCATGTCACCGACGACACCCGCCTGCGCGCCGCCGTCCCAACAGTCAGCGAGCTCGCCGACAAGGGCGCAATCGTCCTCGTCCTCGCGCATTTCGGTCGCCCCAAAGCGCCGACGCCCGAACTCTCGACCGCGCAGCTCGTCCGCCCGTTCAGCCAGGTGCTCGGCCGCCCGGTCCGTTACATCGACTGGGAAGGCGATATCGAGTCGACCGCGACCCTCCAGCCCGGCGACATCGCGGTTCTAGAGAATACCCGCTTCTTCGGCGGCGAGGAGAAGAACGATCCGAAGGTGATCGACCGCTTCGCCGCGCTCGGCGATTTCTACGTCAACGACGCCTTCTCCGCCGCGCACCGCGCCCACGCCTCGACCGAGGGGCTGGCGCACCGGCTGCCGGCGTTCGCCGGGCGCCAGATGGAGGCCGAGCTCGATGCGCTCGACAAGGCACTGGGCAAGCCCGAGCATCCGGTCGCCGCGGTTGTGGGCGGCGCCAAGGTCTCGACCAAGCTCGACGTGCTCAAGCATCTGGTTGGCCAGGTCGATCACTTGATCATCGGCGGCGGCATGGCCAACACCTTCCTCGCCGCGCGCGGGGTCAATGTCGGCAAGTCGCTGTGTGAGCATGACCTGACCGGCACGGCGGAGGAAATCTTCGACGCGGCCGAGAAGGCCAATTGCACGATCCATCTGCCGTACGACGTGGTGGTCTCGAAGGAATTCGCCGCCAACCCGCCGTCGCTGCGCACCGTCAACGTGCATGAGGTGGCCGAGGACGAAATGATCCTCGACGTCGGACCCGCTGCAAGCGAGGCGCTGGCGGACGTGCTCAAGAACTGCCGCACGCTCGTCTGGAATGGCCCGCTCGGCGCGTTCGAGACCAGGCCGTTCGACACCGCGACCATGGCGCTGGCCCACACCGTCGCGGCGCTGACCAAGGAAGGGTCGCTAGTGTCGGTCGCCGGCGGCGGAGACACCGTTGCGGCGCTCAATCAGGCGGGTGTGTCGGGCGACATGACCTTCGTGTCGACCGCGGGCGGTGCGTTCCTTGAGTGGATGGAAGGGAAGGCGCTCCCAGGGGTGGCGGCGCTGGCGCGCTAAATACCGGACTCTTTGCGAAACGATCGGGGCGGCTCATTGGGCCGCCCTGTTTGTACCTGTGGTACTGGCCACCGTTGTCAGGCTTTTCACCCGCTTGCCGCGCTGCAATAGGCCCGGGCAGCCACCAGCGACTCAACGAAGTCGCACGAGAAAATGCCGCAGAGCAGGGGACGGAGTAACCATGAATATCACCGAGATGACCGCCAAGATCGCCGATGGAAACGGCTTCATCGCCGCGCTTGACCAGAGCGGCGGTTCGACGCCCAAGGCGCTCAAGGGCTATGGCATCGAGGAGGACGCCTATTCGGGCGACGAGGAGATGTTCGGGCTGATCCACGCGATGCGCAGCCGCATCATCACCGCGCCCAGCTTCAACGGCGACAAGGTGATCGGCGCGATCCTGTTCGAACGCACGATGGACGGTCTGGTCGACGGCAAGCCGACCCCGCAGGCGCTGATCGAGCGTGGCGTCGTTCCCTTCATCAAGATCGACAAGGGGCTGGAAGCCGAGGAGAACGGCGTGCAGCTGATGAAGCCGATGCCCGAGCTCGACGCGCTGCTCGCCCGCGCTAGGGGGCTGGGCGTGTTCGGCACCAAGGAGCGTTCGGTCGTCAATCTCGCCAACCGCGAGGGGATCGCGGCGATCGTCGCGCAGCAGTTCACGGTTGGCCGTCAGGTGCTCGCCGCTGGCCTCATGCCGATCCTCGAGCCCGAGGTGAACATCAAGTCGCCCGAGCGTGCGCAGGCCGACGCGATCCTGCGCGACGAGATCCTCAAGCATCTCGACGCGATGACCGGCGACGACAAGGTGATGCTCAAGCTGTCGATCCCGGCTGAAGCCGGGCTGTTCGACGCGCTGGTCGATCATCCGCGCGTGCTGCGCGTCGTCGCGCTGTCGGGCGGGTTCAAGCGCCCCGAGGCGTGCGCGGAGCTGGCGAAGAACCGTGGCATGATCGCGAGCTTCAGCCGCGCCCTGCTCGAGGATCTTCGCCACGGCATGGACGATGCCGAATTCGACACCTCGCTTGGCGGTGCCATCGACGAGATCCACGGCGCTTCGACCACCAAGACCGCGGTCGCCGCGTAAACCGGATACCGGGGCGGGTTAGAACCCGCCCTGGAAGGTGAAGGCGAAGCGATAGTCACGCGGCTTGATCGCCTTGTCGGTCCGGCGATCGGGTGTCACCGAAACCAGCGTCAGCCCGCCGTCCGCGACCTGCACCGGCTGGCCCATCGTCAGGTCGATCGTGCGTTGCCACGCGCCACCTTGCACCTTGGCGCGAACGACCACGCGGCCTGCCCAGACACAGCGCGCGTTCATCGGGCAGCGGCTGTCCTCGATCACCTTGAGCGGAGTCACGCGCGGCCCGTCGACATAGACGGTCTGCCCCAGCCGTGCCGGACCCGAAGGCGGCTGGGTCGCGGGCGGGCTGGCTGCGGTTGCGGTGCAGCCCGCAAGGGCGAGGGCGGCGATTCCCGCCAGGACGATCTTGCTCGACATGACAACCGGCTAGCCACCACCGGCTGACGCGCGCATGAATGGGTGGCGGTTCGTGAGGGGCGGGCGAGAGAGCGGGGCGGATATGGCGGGCATCGCATTGGCGGATCGGCGGCTCTGGGCGTTCGCGATCGGTGTGATCGCGGTGACGATCGGGGTCGTGCTGCACCTTCCGATGTTCTGGATGGGCCGTGACATGGGCTTCCATATGGCCGGAATGCCGATGGACAGCGGCATGATCGCCGGCATGTGGCTGATCGTCGCAGGCATCGGCGTCGCCGCCTTTGGCCTGCTCCCGCGCAACCTTGCCGCGCAACGCGCTGCGTCGGAGGGTCTGGTGGTCGCCGCGCCGGAGGACGCGCCGCTCTCTCGCGCGCACTGGCGGCTGATGCTCGTGCTGGTCGTGGCTCTGGTGATCGACATCATGAAGCCGGCCAGCCTCGGCTTCACCATCCCCGGCATGATCCGCGAATATGGCGTGCCGCGCCAGACCGTCTCGCTGGTGCCGTTCTTCGCGCTGTGCGGCACCGTGGTCGGATCGTTCCTGTGGGGCTGGGTCGCGGACGTCTATGGCCGCAAGGCATCGATCCTGCTCTCCGCGGTGATGTTCGTCGGCACCTCGATCTGCGGGGCCATGCCCTCGCTCGCCTGGAATATCGGCATGTGTTTCCTGATGGGCGCGGCCGCCGGCGGCATGCTGCCGGTCACTTACGCCCTGCTCGCGGAGATGATGCCGAGCCGCCATCGCGGTTGGAGCCTCGTGCTGGTCGGCGGCCTCGGCGCGGTCGGCGGCTATGCCGCGGCCAGCCTGATCGCGACCTGGCTGGAGCCGATCTATAGCTGGCGCATCCTGTGGCTCGCCAATTTGCCGAGCGGACTGATGCTGGTCCTGCTCGGTGGCCTCATCCCCGAATCCGCCAAGTTCCTGATGGCGCGCGGCCGCACTGCGGAGGCGCAGCGGGTGATGGCGGCATTCGGTTCGGCGGTCCGGAAGGTCGCGGCACCACAGCTTGCCGCTGCCGCGCGTGGTACCGCGACGCCGCTCACCGGCCGCGCCTTCGCCGGCAAGCTCGCGGCGCTGAGCTTGGTCGCTATCTGTTGGGGGCTGGTCAACTTCGGGCTGCTGCTGTGGCTTCCGGTCGAACTGGTCGCGCGCGGTTACAGTATGAAGGTGTCGAGCGGGTTGCTCGCCGCATCGTCTTTGATCGCGCTGCCCACCGTGTTCCTGGTCGCATGGATCTACCATGCGTGGAGCACCAAATATTCGCTGATGGTCGCGATTCTCGTGACGCTGGCCGGACTGGCCGGGGTGTTGTGGCTCGACCGGTCGGGTGGAGGCAGTCCGGTGCTGCCCGTCGCGCTGCTGATCGTCGGCAGCAACGGCATCATCGCGATGCTGCTGCCCTATGCCGCCGAAAGCTTCCCGCTGCGCATCCGTGGCCGCGCGACCGGCTGGATCGCCGCGTGCAGCAAGCTGGGCGGGGTGCTCGCTCAGATCCTCAGCATCGCGGCGATGATTCCGGCGCTCGGCACCTCGGCCTGGGTGATCGCGCTGCCCACGGCGCTCGCGCTGCTGCTGGTGTGGCGCTATGGCAAGGAGACGCGCGGACGCGATCTGCGCGACCTCGATCCCGGCGGCCACGCCTTCGATAAATCAGGCTATTAGCGGGATTTCTTTGCTTCGAGTTTCAACATCGGGAGCACCTTGTCGAGCGGTAGCGCCTCCGATGTGCCACGATGGCCAGCGACGGTCTCCGCCTTGAACAGGGCGTTGAGCACCGCTTCCTCGGTCGCCTCGATCGTCGCCTGGAACAGCGGTGAGACGCGGTCGTTGGCCAGATCCTCGACCTGCGCCGTGCCGTCGCGCCGCGCCGCCGTTCGCCGCACGGCGGGGTTGGTCGAGAAAGCGACGGCATAGTCGCCCGACCCGTTGGAGAAGCTCGACCCGGTTCGGGCGATCCCGGCAAAGGCGCGCTCGGCGACCCGGCGCAGATTGCGGTCGGACAGCGGCGCATCGGTCGCGATCACGATCACCACCGATCCGTCGGCCTTCTTCTCCTCGACCTGCTGGCGATAGTCGTAGCGGCCAAGCTTCACCCCGACCGGTTCGCCGGCGATGGTCAGAACCCCGCCATAGTTGGCCTGCACCAGCACGCCGACGGTCCACCCGCCGAGTGAAGCGGGCAGCTTGCGCGACGAGGTGCCGATCCCGGCCTTGTAGCCGAACGCCACGGTGCCGGTGCCCGCGCCGACCGCACCCTCCGCCACCGGGCCGCTCTTCGCCGTCTCGATCGCGCGACGCGCGTCGGCGATGGTCACACGGCGCGCGCGGATGTCGTTGAGCCATCCATCATTGGTTTCGCCCACTACCGCGTTGACCGACCGGACCTCGCCATTGCCCGGCTGCGCCAGCGTCCATTCGATCGCGCCCGCGGCGGCTTCGGCGACGCTCAGCGTATTGGTCAGCATGATTGGGGTCTCGATCTCGCCCAGCTCGGCGACCTGAGTCGATCCCATGAACTTGCCGAAGGCATTATAGGCGACGAACCCCGCAGGCACCTTGTCCTGGAACAGGTTGCCGCCGTGTGGAAGCACCGCGGTGACGCCGGTATTGACCTCGCGGCTGCGCGGCAGCGTTACCTGTCCGACGCGCACGCCTTCGACATCGGTGATCGCATTGAGTGGCCCCGGCTGGAGGATCCCCACGCTTACCCCGGCCTCGCGTGCCCGCGGCCGTGCACTTTCTTGCGCCATTGCCGAGGTTTCGGACAGCAGCAACAGGATGGCAAGGGCAGTGCGCATGGATCTGGTCTCCGGGGAAGATTCGCGGCGCATCCTGCCGTTCCGCGCCCGTCGCGCAAGTGCCCTCGCGTCCTGCGCGCGAGTGGTTATAAGGCGCGGATGACCGATTTCACCGATCAAGAACTGGCGCTCGACCCTCAATTCGCTGCGCGCTTCCACCGCGACGACAAGCGCCCGCCTTGCCAACTCTATCTGGTCTCGCCGCTCGATGTCTCCGGCGGCTTTGCCGACCGGCTGGCGCGCGCACTCGATGCAGGGCCGGTCGCGGCCTTCCAGTTCCGCGTCAAGCACGTCGACCAGCATGAGGCCGCGCGTCTCGCCGAGCCGTTGCTGCGTGTCTGTTCGGACCGTGAGGTCGCGTTCATCGTCAACGACAGCGTCAGCCTCGCCAAGCGCCTCGGTGCCGACGGCGTGCATCTGGGGCAGGGCGATGGCGACCCGAAGGAGGCGCGTGCGATCCTTGGCCCGTCGGCGCAGATCGGCGTGACCTGTCACGACAGCCGTCACCTTGCGATGGAAGCGGGAGAGGCCGGGGCCGACTATGTCGCGTTCGGTGCCTTCCACCCGACCAGCACTAAGGAAACCAGCCATCGCCCCGATCCCTCGATCCTGTCGTGGTGGACGACGGTGTTCGAGATTCCCTGCGTCGCAATCGGCGGGATCACACCGGACAATGCAGCGCAGCTCGTGGCCGCCGGCGCCGATTTCATCGCGGTTTCGGGCGCGGTGTGGAATGGCGACGAGGCCGATGCGGTCCGTCGCTTTGAGACGCTGCTCGCGGGGAGATAACGGCCATACCCCATGTCCAGGCTGCCGATCCGGTTGCGGACATTGGGCATAGCGTTCAGAAAGCTGCGATGGACTGGAATGAAACTGGAGAGTGGCTGGCGACGGCTGTGCTCATCGCTGCCCTGCTTGGGCTCCCCAGGTGGTTCTCATTCCGCAATAGGGCCATCGCCGGCGCTGTGCTTTTCCCTCTGGGCTGGGCAGGCATGATCGGTGGCGTCGCTCTGGGAGACCGGCCGTTCATGCAGTCGGAGATTCTGGTTTGGGCCTGGATGGGGGCCAGCGCGGTTGCGATTGTGTTGAGTGTCGTTCTGCTGGTGCCGGTATTTTTCGAGTGGTGCAGGAAACGCCGCAAGCCGCGGCACGTGAGCGAAACATGGACCGCCGGTCACTGGAATGGCTGAAAGCCGGCCTTCCACCCGGTCCAGCCATTCGGTCTGCGGGTATTCTGGCCTGGAACCGGTTCGCCGACATCGCCCCATCCACAGGACCACGGCCTAGTCAGGGAGGTTCGATGCTCGACCGTATCTTCACCGTCGTTGCCGGGCGTATCGCCGCGGTCACCGGCCAGCCGATCGCCTTCATCATCGCGGTGCTGCTGATCGTCGCATGGGGCGTCACAGGGCCATTCTTCGACTATTCGGACACCTGGCAGCTGATCGTGAATACCTCGACCACCATCGTCACCTTCCTGATGGTGTTCCTGATCCAGAATTCGCAGAACCGCGATGCCGCGGCGATGCAGGCCAAGCTCGACGAGTTGATCCGCGCCGTCGAGAACGCCCGGATCCAGTTCATCGGCATCGAGCATCGCAGCGATACCGAGATCGAAAGGATCCGCGCCGAGCTCGAGGCGGAGTGCCGCGACGAGGAGGACGGACACCCGATCGCGGCGATCGAACGGCTGCGCGATCGCTATTGACGGGAAACCCTGGGCGCGCTTCGTCGTTATCCCATTGAAAACCATGTGGAGAGCGTGCGTGCAGCGGCTGATTGCGGGAATGATTGGACTGACAGCGGTGGGGGCGGGCGTCGCGCTTGCCCAGAACCAGGTCGATCCGGCCGCGCCCGCAAAGACGGCGGCACCCGCGCTCAGCCGCGATATCCTGCACGTGCAGGTGATCCTCGATCAGCTTGGTTTCTCGCCCGGTATCCTCGACGGGCGTGAGGGGCAGTCGCTCACCGCCGCGCTCCAGGGATTCCAGATTTCCCGCCAGTTGCCGGTCACGGGCAAGACGGACGCGCGCACGCTCCAGGCGCTCTTCCCGCACCGCGCGATCCGCCCGACGCGCACCTTGCGCCTGACCGCCGACGCGCTTGCCGGCCCTTATGTGCGCCCATGGCCCAAGGATCCGCAGACGCAGTCGAAACTCAAGGCGATGGGCTATCGCTCGGCGATTGAGAAGCTGGCGGAGATGTTCCACACGACACCACAGGTGCTGATCGAACTCAACAGCCCCGACACCCAGCTTGCGCCGGGCGTACCCATTCAGGTGCCCAATGCGGTCCCGGCTTCGCGCGACTATCCTGCGGACCTGAAGCCTGAATGGCGCAAGACGCTGAGCGACCTCAACGTCAATGCGGTCCAACCCAAAGCGGGGCGGATTGTGGTCGACAAATCGGACAAGGTGCTGCGCGTGTTCGACAAACAGGGCAAGCTTGCCGCCCAGTTCAGCGTGACCACCGGCAGCACCCGCGATCCGTTGCCGATCGGCAGCTGGAAGGTGCTCGGCATCGCGACCAATCCGGAATTTCACTATAATCCCAAGCTGTTCTGGGACGTTTCCGACAAGAAGCCTAAAGTCCTGCTGCCGCCCGGTCCCAACAGTCCGGTGGGCGTGGTGTGGATCGACCTCTCCAAGCCGCACTACGGCATCCATGGGACGCCCGAGCCGCATCTGATCGGCCGGACGCAGAGCCATGGTTGCGTCCGTCTGACCAACTGGGACGCCGCGCGGCTAGCGCTGATGATCGAACCGGGGACGGTTGTGATCTTTCAGGAATGAATATCCCGCGGATCGTCGGCTGGTCGCTGATCGCCTGCCTTGCCGGAGCGGTCGCCTTCCTCGCCGCGACGATCCGCGTGATCGAACCCCAGCCACAGGTCGCGCCTTCCTCGCGGGCGATCGCGGACGACGCCTCCGCCCCGGCGTTGCCCACCGCGGCATTGATCGTCCCGGTCGCGGGGGTCGATGTGGCGGCGCTCCGCAGCAATTGGGGCGAGGCGCGCGGTGGCGGCGCGCGCGGGCACCAGGGACTTGACGTCATGGCGCCAATGGCAACCCCGGTCATCGCCGCTGCCGACGGCATTGTGGAAAAGCTTTATTTCTCGAAGGGCGGGGGCGGGATCACGCTCTATCAGCGCTCGGCCGATGGGGGCTGGATGTTCTACTACGCCCATCTGCGCGGTTATGCGCCCGGTATTGCCGAGGGAAGGGCGGTGCGTGCGGGCGAGACGCTCGCCTACGTCGGCGACACCGGCAATGCCGGGGCGGGCAACACGCACCTCCATTTCGGGGTCGCGCGGATGGCGCCGGGGGAGGGGTGGTGGCAGGGAACGCCGGTCGATCCCTATCCGCTGCTTGCGGGCGGGCCGTCTCCCCGCTAAGGCGCGCGCCTGTTCTTTCTCAGCACTGTAGGTTCGATCCCATGAAGATCAGCGGCGTGGACATCCGTCCCGGCAACATCATTGAATATGAAGGCGGCATCTGGCGCGCGGTCAAGATCC
>Ga0247823_10005069_pt1 | contig 10490 bp, 8 predicted proteins | sample 13C_PalmiticAcid_2_FD_192426 | JGI IMG/M metagenome (GOLD analysis project Ga0247823, IMG submission 192426) | Soil microbial communities from agricultural site in Penn Yan, New York, United States - 13C_PalmiticAcid_Day30 | ecosystem: Environmental > Terrestrial > Soil > Agricultural land...
TCTTCGCCCCCTGCGCGCTCGGCGGAGCGATCAATGAGAGCACGCTGCCGAAGCTGCGCGCCAGGATCATCGCCGGCGGGGCCAACAACCAGCTGGCCGATCCGGAGATCGGACGCGCGATCTTCGCCCGGGGCATGCTCTACACGCCGGACTACGTCATCAATGGCGGCGGCATCATCAACGTGGCCGGCGAGATCCGCGCCCTGGAGCGCGGAGAAGCCTTCGACCCGGCCTGGGTGGAAGCCAAGCTAGATCGCCTGACGCTGACGCTCGAGGAGGTCCTCGAGCGCTCCGTCGTCGAAGGCCGCCCGACCCATGAGGTCGCCAACGAGATGGCCAAGGCCCGCATCGAACAGGCCGCCGCCGCGAGGCTGGCGGCCTAGGCGCCGTCGCTTAGCCCCCATCGGCTCGTCATGGCCGGGCCGGAAGGTCCCGGCCATCCATAGACGTCGAGCTTCACCGGACTGTTTCGTGCATATGGATCCCCGGCACGCATGCGCGGCCGGGGATGACGATCGGGTTGGTGGAACGGGGCGACGCCTACGCCGCCTTTGCGGCGACCCACTTGCGCGGGTGCTGGGAGCGGAAGCCGACCGCCAGGCGGTTCCAGACGTTGATAGCGCCGATCAGCATGGTCAGCTTCACCGCCTCGGCCTCATCGAAATGCTCGCGCATGGCCGCGTAGTCGGCATCCGGAGCGCGGGTCTGAGCGACCAGGGTCAGGGAGTCGGTCCAGGTCAGCGCCGCCTTCTCGCGCGGGGTGAAGAGCGAGCTCTCCCACCAGGCCGCCAGCAGGTACAGGCGCTCCTCGCTTTCGCCGTGGGCGCGGGCGTCTTGGGTGTGCATGTGGATGCAGTAGGCGCAGCCGTTGATCTGCGAAGCGCGGGTCTTCACCAGCTCGATCAGGCTGTGCTCGAGACCGGAGGCGACGACGGCGTTTTCCAGGCCGAGCATCGCCGCGATCATCTCGGGCGCAGCGGTGTAGGGGTTCAGGCGGGCGGACATGCGGAGATTTTCCTGTGTTGTGGGTTCAAACACAGGACGCGGCGGGCCCCCGCCCTGTGACACGCGGGGGCGGGAATTTTCGCCTAGATGAAGCGCGGCAGTAGGAAGATCGCCGCCAGCGCCAGGGCGATCGCCAGCAGGATCAATCCCGCATGCTTGCGACCGCCGAGCACCGAACCGCCCGACTTGGCTTGTCGAGCGGCCTTCTCGCTAGCCGCCTTGGCGGCGGCCTCGCGAGCCTGGATGGCCTTGCGGCGCTCGGCGAGGTCGATGACCTCCGGGTCCTTTTCCGGCTTCATGCCCATCGATCTAGCACGCCTTCGTGGCTAGGCCAGCCGCGCCGTGCGCGGTTCCTTCACGACCGTGAGAAGGATGGCCAGGCCGACCACCAGGAAGCCGATCGAGGCGCCGAAGACGATATCGAAGCCATAGTGGTCAGCGACGAAGCCCCCGATCAGCGGGCCGAGCGAGGCCATGATGCCTTCGGCGGTCGAGGAAATGGCGATCCGCATCGGCATTTCTGCGCGCGAGCCGAACTCCAGGATCATGGTCTGGGCCGCCATCATGTAGCCCGACTGCGCCGCGCCAAGGCCGAAGAAGGCCAGGAAGATCGCCCACGGATGGTGGTTGATCATCAGGAGGATCGTCGCCGCCGCCCAGGCCGCCAGCGAGAAGACCAGCACCAGGCGGAAGCCGGTCTTGTCGCCCAGATAGCCCCAGACCAGGTTCGACAGGGTGTCGGCGCCCAGATAGGCGAGGCTGAGCAGGCCCAGGGTCTTGCCGTTCAGCTGCATCGAGGACGAGACGTAGATGATGTAGAACGGCGTCGCGATCCGGCTGGCGGTGGCGACCATCTGCACGACCAGGAACCACGCATAGCCCTTGTCGGACATGATCAGGCGCGGGAAGTCCTTCAGGCGGTCGCGGAACCGGGCCCGCTCCGGCAGGCCCGGAGGCTCGGGCTCCTTGAGCAGCACCTGCAACGCCCATAGGCCCAGCGTCGTCAGGAAGGCAGCCAGGCCGAAGGTCGTGGCGTAGCCGTTGCCGAGCACGTTCCCCTGGATCAGGTACTTGCCGGCCGCCCAGGCGAGGACGGCGGCTATGAGCCCTCCGGTGGCGTTGCGCCAGGCCTGCAGGCGGCCGCGGCGGCTGAGCGGAATGACCTTGGCCATCAGCAGGCCGAAGACGACCCGTTGCGTGCCCATGAACAGGCCGAACAGGAACATCAGCGCCATCATGGCGACGATCAGCGACTGGCCCTTGAGGAACCAGCCCGCCAGCGCCATGCCGACGATCTGCACGCGGGCCAGGCCGCCCATCCAGACGGCGGCCGGCATGACCTTCTTGCGGTGCTCGATCTGGGTGGCGCCGAAAATCGGCGAGATCACGCTGCCGACCTGCTGCAGGGCCAGGCCCAGGCCGACCACCGTGTTCGAACCCGAGATCATGTGCAGGTAGGCCGGCAGGAATGTCGGCGCATTGATCAGCCGGAAGCCGGTCATGCCCAGCATGCCGTGCAGGTAGTTGCCGATATAGTTGCGCTTCAGATTGTCCCAGACGAACTTCTCGTAGGCGGCTTCCTTTTCCGCCAAGCTCGCTTCGTCGTCGACGACGTTCTCGGACGCGGCTGAGGCCGCGTCTTCCTTCCTAATTTGTGCTTCCAATAGCGTCCCGCCCGCGCGCGGATCGCAAAATGGGTCGCGCGGGCGACTCCCTAATCATTACGGCTAAATTTTATGCCGACCGTCGTATCAGAGTCCGACACGACGGGGGAAGGGGCGCCCGCGACCTAGGGTCACCAACGGGCTTCGAGGACGGCTCCCACGACACGCGGCGCGCCGTACATGGCGCGGTTGAGGGACGGCTGGCGGAACTGGACGTAGTCCTCGTCGAACAGGTTCGTGGCGTAGGCCGACAGGGTCCAATGATCGGCCTGATAGCCGACCTTGCCGCCGACCAGGGTGCGGGCATCGAGCTTGTTGGTGTTCTGGGCCGGGCCGGACACGCCGTAGGATTCGCTGCGGTAGCCGGCGTTGACGTTCACGAACAGGCCGTTGTCCCAGCGGTAGTTCCCGCCGACAGCCCAGGTCCAGCGCGGGGCGAAGGCGAACTCGCTGCCCGACAGGTCGATGGTGTTGGTCCCGGCGCGGACGGTGAAGTCGTCGAACTCGGTGCGGCTGTAGCCGAGCGAGCCGTAGACGTCCCAGGCGGTCGAGGGGCGATAGGCGGCCTCAAGTTCGGCGCCGTAGAGGTGCGAGGCCCCGGCGTTCTCCGTCTGATAGTCGTAAGGGGTGGCGCTGAGGTTCACCACGACCTGCTGGTCGGTCCAGTCGACGTAATAGGCGTTGGCGTTCACCGTCAGGGTGTCGTTCAGCCAGCTGGTGCGGGCGGCCAACTCGTAGTTCCAAGTGTACTCGGGATCGTAGGGCACGACCGTCGAGCGGATGACGTTGATGTTGGCGCCGCCGGAGCGGTAGCCGCGCTGGACGACGAAGCTCAGCGAGGCGTCGTCGTTCAGGTCGTACTTGAGGCCGAGCTTCGGCAGGAAGGCGTCGAAGGTGCGCGAGGCGTCGGGCTGCACGGCATTGGCCTGGGCCACGTACAGGCCGACGACCTGATTGAGGCCGGCGATGACCGGGGCCAGCGCGCCGAAGGCGGCGGGGTTGGGGTAGGTTCCGGCGAAGCGCGCCGACTGGGTGACGGCCAGGGTGTTCTCTTCGCGGTCATAGCGCGCGCCGGCCAGCAGTGAGAGCTGCGGGGTCAGCTGATACCGACCGTCAGCGAAGAGGGCGATGGTCTGGATCTCTTCGGGGGCGTAGCCGCGGAAGTCGACCGAAACGGAGGGCAGGGCCGCGACATAGGCGTTCGCCGCTGCGTTGGCCGTCGCCGCCGGGAGGCTGAACGGCGGGCTCATCAGCACGCCCAGCAGGGTGGTCTTGGGCGTCGCCAGGGCGTTGCGGGTCGCGAGGCGGAAATCGCGGTCGCGATCGGCGAAGTAGACGCCGGCGACGCCGGACAGCCGCTCGTCCTCGTAGTGGACGCGCAGTTCCTGGGAGATCGACCGGTCCAGGTCGTTCTCGGCGCCGTAGGCGATCGAGGTGGGGCCGCCGTCCATGTCGAAGGTGCTGGCGCTCTTGACCTTGCTCCATGCCGTCACCGAGGTCAGCGTCAGGCGGTTGGACAGGGCGTAGTCGGCATTGACCGTGACGATGTCGGTCGTGCTGCGGGTCTGGCCCGGATGGTCGCTGGTGGCGATGCGCGCATCGGCGGCGTCCGGAATGTCGGAGCGCGAGTACGCGTAGATGTAGCCGCCCTTGTGGCGGTTGTGGGTGACGGCGGCGCGGACGGTCAGGTCCGGCAGCGCCGAGGGCGTGAAGAGCAGCTTGCCGCGCACCGTGGTCGACTTCAGTGGGTCTTCCTGGGTCTTGCGGGTCGAGTTGTAGATCAGGCCGTCGGCGTCACGATCCTCGAACGACAGGCGGAAGGCGAGTTGGTCGTCGGCGATGGGACCGCCGCCGGCGAAGGCGATCGAGCGGGAATCGTCGTCCGAGACGATGGCGCGGGCCTGGCCGCTCCAGGTCCGGGTCGGATCGTTGCTGCGCAGGACGATGGCGCCGGCCAGGGTGTTGCGGCCCTGGAGGGTCGATTGCGGGCCGCGCAGGATTTCCGCCTGGGCGATGTCCCACATGTCGAGCGGGCCGTTGCTCAGGCTGCGGTCGGGCAGGGCCGCGCCGTCGAGATAGCCGGTGGCCAGGCCGCCGCTGCCGCCGCCCGAGACGCCGTTGTTGGCGATGCCGCGGATGCTGAACCCGAAGCCCTGATAGGTCTCGGCGACGTTCGCGGCGTGGTTCACCAGATCGGCCAGATTCTGGATGTTCTCCTGGTCCATGCGCTGGTCGGTGAACAGCGCGACGCTGGCGACGGTGTCCTGCAGGCTGCGGTCAGCCTTTTCGCCGGTGACGATCAGCTCGTCGACTTGCGGGGCGGCGTCGGCGGCGAGGGCGGCGCCGGCGGGGAGAAGCGCGGCGGCGAGGCTGCTGGCGAGAACGAGGCGATGCATGACCAAGAGAAATCCCAACTGACGGTCGCCGCGGAGGCGGCGGCCGGTGGGATATCCCGTGGCCAGTTAAGACTTGGTCTTCAACGCGGCCAGCACGGCTTCGGGACGGATCGGCAGGTGGCGCACCCTGGCGCCGCAGGCCCGGAAGATCGCGTTGCCGATCGCCGGACCGACCACGGTGGTGGCCGGCTCACCCAGCCCCACCGGCGCCTCGGTGCTTTCGACGAACTCGATGTCCAGTTCGGGGACGTCGGCCATGCGCAGCGGCGTGTAGCCGTCGAGGTTGGTGTCCCGTGGCGCGCCGTTCTCGAACTCGGTGCCTTCGAAGAGGGCCAGGCTCATGCCCCAGAGGGCAGCGCCTTCCATCTGGGCCAACGCGCCTTCCGGCGAGACGATGGTCCCCGCGTCCGCCACCAGGGTCAGCTTCTCGACCTTCACCGCACCGCTGGCGGTATCGACATTGACCCGCGCCGCGCAGGCGACCCAGGTCGGCATGTCGCGCTCCTGGCCGAAGGTGGTGGCGATGCCCAGGCCCGTTCCCTTGGGCAGGGGCTGGCCCCAGCCGGCCTTCTTCGCCAGGCGCGAGAGCGCCGCGGCCTGGCGTTTGGCGCCGCCTACCGAGTTGGGCGCGCTTCCTGCGTTGCGGCCGGCGCCGTCCAACAGGGCCAGGCGGAAGGCCAGGGGGTCTTTGCCGGCGGTCTGAGCGGCCTCGTCCATGAAGCACTCGACGGCCCAGTTGGTCCAGCCGGGGCCGACCGAGCGCAGCCAGCCGGGCCGGAAGGCGCGATTGGCCAGGTCGTTCGGAATGGCGCGCACCCGCTGGGCGCCGACGGTGTACCAGTGGTTGGCGCCGCTGATCGCGAACGGGTCATAGGCGACGTCGTTCGTTCCTTTGGGCATGAAGAACGGCGCCATGATCTGGGTCGGCCAGCCGGCGCAGGCGGCGTGGTCCATCGCCGTCACGCGGCCGCCCTCGCCGAAGGCCATCTTCACGATCTGGACCGAGGGCGAGCGGAACGAGTCGAACCGGGTGTCGTCGGCCCGCGTGCAGACCATCTTCACCGGCCGACCCAAAGCCTTGGCCGCCAGGGCGGCCGGCACGGCGTAGTCGCCGTTCAGCCGCCGGCCGAAGCCGCCGCCAAGCAGGTAGGTCTTCAAGACGATCTTGTCCTCGGGTACGCCGAGCGCCTTGGAGAGCCAGGGCAGGACCAGCGACTGCCACTGGTTGCCGGTGTGGATTTCGTAGGAGCCGTCCTTGTTGACGAGGGCCAGTGCATTCACCGGCTCAAGCTGGAAGTGCAGGGCGCTGGCCGTGGTGTAGGTCCGCTCCAGCTTGGTCTTGGCTGCGGCGAAGGCCGCATCAACGCCGGGGTCCTCGACCACCAGGGCGCCGGCCTTGGGATCGGCGATCAAGGCGGTCGCGCGCTTCTGGATGTCGGCTTCGGAGGTCTTGGCGGTGTCGCCTGAACTCCATTCCACCTTGACCAGCTCACAGGCCGCATTGGCGGCGACGAAGCTTTCGGCGATGACCATCACCCAGCCGGGGACGGTGTTCGACGGGTCGTCCAGGGTGATGGTGCGGATGTAGCCGGGCACCGCCTTGGCCGCGCTGTCGTCGACCGAGGTCACCTTGGACTCGTTGCGGGTCGGCGGGATCTTGGGCCGGGCGTAGGCCATGCCGTCGATCTTGGCGTCGATGCCGAACTTGCCTGAACCGTCGACCTTCTCGGCGATGTCTAGCTGGAGTGACGGCTTGCCGATCAGGCGGCGGTCGGCGGCCTTCTTGATCGGCATCTTGCCGAGCTCGTCGGCGGTGAAGGTGCGCTTCAGGTTCCCGCGCGCGACGATGTCGCCATAGCCGATCGACTTGCCGCCCCCGCTGACGACGCTGCTTGCGGCGGTGCAGGTCTTGGGATCTACACCCAAAAGCTTGGCGCCTTCCTCGATCAGCACCATGCGGCCCGCTGCGCCGGCCTGACTCATCAAGGGGTAGCTCTGCCAGACCGACCAACTGCCGCCGGTGACCATCAGGCCCCATTTGGCGGCGGAATCGACGTGGTTGATCCGGACCTTCGACCAGTCGGCCTCAAGCTCGTCGGCGACGATGCGCGCAATGGCGGTGCCGACGTGCTGGCCCATCTCGGCGCGGATGACGTTGACGGTGACGATCCCGTCGCGGCCGGCGATTATGAGCCGACCATCTGGTACTCGATCGGCCGCGGCCGAAGCGTCGTCGGGACCGACGGCGAAGGTCATGGCCGCCCCGGTCGCGGCGACAGAGGCCAGGAAGCCGCGGCGCGAAAGGGGAGAGATCGCGTTCATGCCTTACTCCCCTGCGTCCTGCTTGCGGCCAACTTGATGGCCTTCTTGATGCGCAGATAGGACATGCAGCGGCAGAGATTGCCGTTCATCGCTTCGTCGATCTGGGCGTCGGTGGGGTTGGGCGTCGTCTTCAGCAGCGCCGCGGCCTGCATGATCTGGCCGGACTGGCAGTAGCCGCACTGCGGAGCCTGGACTTCGATCCATGCGGCCTGCAGCGGATGGGCGCCGCTGGAGGCCAGGCCCTCGATGGTGGTTACCGATTGGCCCGCGATGGAACTGATCGGCGTCACGCAGGACCGCACCGCCTCGCCGTTGAGGTGCACGGTGCAGGCGCCGCAGCCGCCGATGCCGCAGCCGAACTTCGAGCCGGTCAGGCCGATCTCGTCACGGAGGACCCAGAGAAGCGGAGAGTCGTCAGGGGCTTTGGCCGTCACCTCGCGGCCGTTAAGCTTGAACGTCGTCGCCATGCAGCGTCAGCCTCCATGCGTTTCCCGACACCCCTACGGGACGCCAAGCTCCGCGGCCTCGCAACACCTTTTTCAGGTCAGGCGTCCCAGAGGCCTGGCTCGGCCGTCATGGCGTCGACCAACTCCATCACCCTTTCGCGCGGGATGCAGCGGCCCAGGCGCTCGGCCTCGTAGGTCGCGACATAGATGCCGGCCCATTGCAGCAGGGTTCGGTCCCCCCGCTCGGCGCGCAGGGCCACCGGCCCACCGGAACAGCCCGCCCCGCCGATGCCGTCGACGTGGAAGGCGTACGGATTGATCCGATAGTCGGACGCCAGGGTGAAGCCGCGTGCGATGGGCGCGCTCTTGAGGATCGCCGCGCCGCCCGGGAAGCCGTAGATCATGCCAGCCGATCCGGTGGTCAGCGGTAGGCCCTCGGCCACCACGTCGTAGTCGCCGAACTGCCCAAGCCAGTTGATCGCCTGCGGCCCGCCAGCCAGGCGGACCGGCACGCCGGCGACGTCGATGGAGGCGTTGTGGGGATCCTGGTGCCAGCGGAAGCGCGGAGCCTGGCCGTCGTACAGCGGCACGCTGATCCCCAGCGCCTCGCAGTCGAGGTCGTGGCCATAGGTGTCGGCCCAGGTCGCCTCGGTCCCGCGGTTCCTGAAGTAGAAGGTGTTCGGCCGCAGCAGGCAGTGCAGGGCGGTCAGTATGATGTAGCGGTCGGTGTCGACATGGAACAGGAAGCCCGAGAACACCTGATGGGGTTCGCCGTTCTTCAGACGCGTAGAGAAGCGCGGGCTTGCCTGGGCGAAGGGGTCGATCAGATCCATGCCGGCCAAGCTAGGCGGCTCGCGTCGTCCGGCGCAACTTCGGCGATGTGATCAGGCCTTGAAGCCGGCCTCTGCGAAGTCGAGCATGCGGGTAAGCAGCGCCGCGGTGTCGCCCTCGCGCGTCGCGCCGTCCGACAGCACATGCAGGCGGTCGAACTCAGCGAAGCGGTTGTTGTGGACCATGCCCAGGCAGAAGTGCAGCCGCCAGTAGACGGTTTCGGCCGGGAGGTCGGGCCGCGCCTTGATCAGGGCCTCGGCGAAGCGGGCGAGGTGGCTGACATCCTTGGCCAGGGCCTCGCGCATCTCCTCGTTCCCCTCGCTGCGCGAGCGGATGATGAACTGGATGGAGATCCGACGGTCATTCTCGGGCGAGCCCCAGCGCAGGGGCGGCGCAAACAGCGCCTCGAGGATCTCGCGCACCGGCGGATTGCCCTGGTGGCGGTCGTTGGCCTCGTGGAGCATTCGGGCCCGCTCGCGGTTCAACTCCGCCGTCCGGCGACGGAAGATCTCGAACAGCAGGGCGTCCTTAGAGCCGAAGTGATAGTTCACCGAGGCGAGGTTCACCCCGGCGTCGGCGGTGATGTCCCGCACCGAGACATTCTGGAACCCGTGCAGGGCGAACAATCGCTCCGCGGCGCAGAAAACCGCGGCCTTGGTCGCGGCCTCGTTGGTCTGTTCGGTGTCGTTGGCCTCAGCCGGGTCCACGGGCGAATCTCTCTTACGGCACGCTACCTTAGCAGGCGGCTTGCAAAGCGCGATGCGACGCTATCGCGCGAGTTCCCGCATCGCCTTGTCGAGGCCCTCGATGGTCAGCGGGTACATGCGGTCGTTGACCAGCTGCTTCATCACCTCGATCGACGGGGTGTAGTCCCAGTGGCGCTCGGCGGTGGGGTTGAGCCAGACGACGTGTTCGTAGATCTGCGCCACGCGGTCCATCCAGATCGCGCCGGCCTCCTCGTTCCAGTGCTCGACCGAGCCGCCGGGATAGGTGATCTCGTAAGGGCTCATCGTCGCGTCGCCGACGAAGATGACCTTATAGTCGCTGGAGTACTTGTGGAGGATGTCCCAGGTGTTCAGCTTCTCGGCGTGCCGGCGCCGGTTGTCCTTCCACACGCTCTCATAGAGGCAGTTGTGGAAGTAGTAGAACTCCATGTTCTTGAATTCTGAGCGCGCGGCGGAGAACAGCTCCTCGCAGACCTTGATGTGGCTGTCCATCGAGCCGCCGATGTCGAAAAAGATCAGCACGCTGATCTTGTTGCGGCGTTCGGGGCGCAGCTGGATGTCAAGGTAGCCCTTTTCGGCGGTGCCCTTGATCGTGCCGGGCAGGTCGAGTTCGTCGGCGGCCCCGTCGCGGACCCATTTGCGCAGCCGGCGCAGGGCGACCTTGATGTTGCGCGTGCCGAGTTCGACGGAGTCGTCGAGGTTCTTGTACTCGCGCTTGTCCCAGACCTTAACGGCCTTGCCGTGGCGGCCCTTGTCCTGGCCGATCCGAACGCCCTCGGGATGATAGCCGTTGGCGCCGAACGGCGAGGTGCCGCCGGTGCCGATCATCTTGTTGCCGCCCTCGTGGCGTTCCTTTTGCTCCTTCAGCCGCTCGGCGAGGGCTTCCATCAGCTTGTCGAAGCCGCCCATGGCCTCGATCTGCGCCTTTTCCTCTTCGGTGAGGAACTTCTCCGAAATCTTGCGCAGCCACTCGGCCGGGATATCGGCCGTGCCGGCGCCCTCGACCTTTTCCAGGCCCTTGAACACGTGGCTGAAGACCTGGTCGAACTTGTCGAGGTTCTTCTCGTCCTTCACCAGGGCCGAGCGCGACAGGAAATAGAA
>Ga0247823_10005070_pt1 | contig 10488 bp, 7 predicted proteins | sample 13C_PalmiticAcid_2_FD_192426 | JGI IMG/M metagenome (GOLD analysis project Ga0247823, IMG submission 192426) | Soil microbial communities from agricultural site in Penn Yan, New York, United States - 13C_PalmiticAcid_Day30 | ecosystem: Environmental > Terrestrial > Soil > Agricultural land...
CGTCTGCGCGGCGATCTCGATCTGATCGTCATGAAGGCGCTGCGCAAGGAACCCGCGCGGCGTTATGCCGGCGTGCGCGATCTCATCGACGATCTGCGCCGCTGGCAGCATCACCGGCCGGTCAGCGCGCGGCCCGAGACCTGGCGCTATCGCACGGCGCGCTTCGTGCGCCGGCATTCCTGGGCGGTCGCCGCGGCGTCGACCATCTTCCAGCTGACCGCGGCCTATGCGCTGACCGTCAGCATCCAGTCGCGCGCGATCGCCGAGCAGCGCGACCGCGCCCAGGCCGAAGCGCGCAAGGCCGATCGCGTGAAATCGCTGATCCTGCGCCTGTTCGAAGGTGCCGATCCCACGCACAGCCTCGGCAAGGAATTGACTGCGCGCGAGCTGCTCGATGCGGGCTGGTCGTCGATCGAGGCCGAACTCGTCGGCCAGCCCGAAGTGCAGATCGAGCTGCTGACGACGGTCGGCGCGACCTACCATCAGCTGGGCCAGTATGACCAGGCGCAGCAGCTGCTGACGCGCGCACACGATCTCGCGCTGGCGCACGCGGAACTCGCGCCGGCGGTGCGCGCCGCGGCCCTGCGCGCGCTCGGCGTGCTGCGCGGCGCGCAGGACAAGTTCGACGAGGCCGAGCAGCTGCTGCTGCAGGCCGAGACGCTGTATCGCGAAGGCCAGGCCGGCGACACGGCCGAGATCGCGACGACCTTGCGCGATCGCGGCCAGGCACGTTACGAGCACGCCGACTACGCCGGCGCCGAGACCTTGTTCCGCTCCGCGCTCGACATGCGCCGGCGCCTGCTCGGCGAGCGCAACCTCGACGTCGCCGACAGCCTGGGGCGCCTCGGAATGACGCTGCGCGCGCGCGGCGACTACGCGGGTGCGGAGCCGCTGCTGCGTCAGGCGCTGGACCTGCATCGCGAACTGCTGCCGCCCGGCCATCCGCATATCGCGACCGATCTGTCCAGCCTGGCGGCGGTCGAACGCAATCTCGGCCGCTACGCCGACGCCGAGGCGCACTACCGGGAAGCGCTCGGCGCGATGGTGCAGACGCGGGGCGAGGACCATCCGTTCGTGGCGACGATCATGAACAACCTCGCGCGCGCGCTGAAGGCCCAGGACAGGAACGACGAGGCCGAGGCGCTGCTGCTCAAGGCGCTGGACATACGCCGGCGCCAGCTCGGCGAGAAACACGCGACCGTCGCGATGAATCTGAGCGACCTGGGCTGGGTCGCCGAAGGTGCCGGCCGCATCGACAGCGCGGAAAGCTATTACCGCCAGGCGCTGGCCCTCTACGAACCGGATCATCCCTGGCGCTCGGCCGCGGTGTTCAACCTCGGCAGCGTGCTCGAAGCGCGCGGCCAGTTCGCCGCGGCCGAGGCGCAATATCGCGAAGCTCTCGCGGCGCAGCGCAAGCAATACGGCGATGCGCACGAGCTCGTCGGCACCGATCTGCTGCACCTGGGGCGCGTGCTGACGCGGCAGAGCCGGTTCGACGAGGCGCAGGGCGCCTTGCGCGAAGCCTTGCAGAACTATTCCGCGCGACTGCCGGCCGGTGATGCCCAGCTCGCGCCGGTGCTGCTCGCGCTGGAGCAGAGCCTGCGACGCCCGGCTCAGGCCGCCGAAGCCGATGCGCTGCTGCAGCAGGCGCTGGATCTGCGCCGTGCCGCTTTCGGCGCCGGGGACGAGCGCACGCGTGAGGTGCAGGCAAGGATGGATGCGGTGCGGCGGCGTTGACGCTGCCGTATCGCTGATGCCGCGGCATGCGGACCGATCGGCGGCGCGGCAATGGCGTCGGGGCGCTCCGCGACGGCTTTCCTGCCCGGACGCGGGCACGCTCCGCAGGCAGTAGATCGCGCGGGCCGATGCCGCGCCGGCGAGCGGAAACGCGCGACGATCCGGACAGGCCCCGCCGGATCCGCGCGTTGAAACGGGCGGGAGTCCTTCAACGGTGCGCCGTGCGCCGTAGTTCCTGCGCCAGCCGTGCCGTCACCGGCACGGCTGGCGTGTGGCCTGTCGTGCTACTTGTCAGTCGCAGCTGCCCTGCACGTCGATCAGGACGCGGCGCAGGTTGTTCGTTTCGCTGGTCTCCGGCACGTAGTCCGGCGCATCGACCTCGATCACGACGATGCTGCTGCCCGACGGCAGGCCGATCGTGCCGCTGGCCGCGGCCGTCGACAGCGGCTGCAGCGCCGGCAGGTCGTCATAGGCGAGCAGGGTGCCGGTCGGACCGTTCAGGCGCAGGCTGGCCGACGTGCCCTCGGCATGGCCGGGGCCGGCGTCGAGAACGAGATAGCGATAGGGGAAGTAGCACAGGCCGTTGCGCCGCCGCGTGGCTTGGCTGGCCGGAATCGTGGCCTGGTCGCCCCACTGCAGGATCGCCGGTCCGATCAGCACCGGATCGGCCGCAGCGAGGTCGGTGATGTCGGGCACTTCCTTCATGCGCGGCTTCTGGCCCTGGCCCGGCATTTCCGGATCGACCTCCTGCGTCGTCGGCGGCTGGTCGTGATTCTTCAGATCGAAGGCGACGAACAATTCGCAGTTCGCGCCACCGCCGCTCATCGGTACGCGGAATTCCGCCGGCCACGGGCCGCTCGCCTGCGGAAACACGCGCATTTCGGCTGCGGCCGAATCGGGTGTGCCCGGATTGCCGCTGCAGTAGCGCGGCGTCAGCACCAGGTCGCGGTAGTGGAACGGGCCGTGGTAGGCGGTGATCGTGGCGCGATAGCCGGCCGTGCCGCCGTCCACGCGATAGGTGTAGTCGGGAGCCGGTGCGATCTGGGCAAAGGCGGTGCCGGCGCTCAGGGCCAGCAGCAGGGCGGACGACAGCGTGCGGGTGTTCATGGGCGGGGTTCCTCCGGTGGGTTCGTGCCTACAAACGCAACGGAGGCCCAGCAGAGATCACGCCGGCGAAAAAAAACCGGGCGCCGATCCGGCCGGCCGCATTCCGATCGCGCGGGCGTAGCGGCCGGCCGGCGGACTCTTCGGGCCGCTGAGAGGAAGCCCGGCGATGCGGCAGCAGTTGGCTACTGCCCGGCCGGAGCGACCGATGCCATTCGACGACAACACCGTATTCCTGTCCTCGCGCTTCGAGGAATTCGCGCCGCTGCGCCGCGCATTGCGCGAGCGGTTCGCCGAGCACGACCGGCGTCTGGGGCTGGTGTTGGTGGGTCTGGACGATGGCGCCGCGACGCACAGGCCGCCGCTGGCCGAGTCGCTGGAGCGGCTGCGTGGCGCGCGCTTCATGATCCTGCTGCTTGGCGAGGCGTATGGCGACGCGGTGGACGGGCAGAACAAATCCTACGTCAACCTCGAGTATGAGGCGGCGCTGGAGGCCGAGGGCGATATCCAGGTGATCGCTTTCGGCATCGGCCCTTCCTACGTCGGCGGACGCATCGCGCACAGCAACGATCTGCGTATGGCCGCGTTTCAGCGTCAGGTGCACGCGAATCACACCTTGCGCTTTTTCGACGGCAGCGAGAGTGTCGACGAGCAGGCGGCGGCGATCTATCTGCAGCTGATCTACGCAGTCTGCGATCTTCGCACCGCAACGTCGCAATTCGATGATCGTGTCGACGACGACGTCGACCCGGAAGACCTCGCGGAAAACGAAGAGATCGAGTCGCTGGAACAGCGCTACGGCAATGGCCGACGAGCACCGGCGAACACGCTGTCGGCCGCCGAGGCGTTGGCTCAGCCCACGGAGCTGGCCGCACGGGAGCAATGCCGCGAGGCTGACGCAGCGATCCGGCTCGGAGCGCTGCGCATTGCGCGTGATCACCTGCGCCGAGCGGTCGAATTGCGGCCGCTCGACGTCGAGGCGAACTATCGGCTCGCGCGCCTTTACATCGTTTCCGGCCAGCGCAAATGTCTCGGCGAAGCCGTGGAACGACTGGATCTCGTGCGTCGGATATTCGAACGCGACAAGCAGCAGTATCACGTCTGCGACTGTCTGTTGCTGCAGGCTCGCGCGTTGATCGATCGCGGCGACATCGAAGTCGCACTCGCACTGGCAGAAAAGGCCTGCGCCGAAGTGCCGGGTTACGGCCGCGCGCGTTACGAGCATGCGCGCTTGCTGCTGCTGGCCGGGCGCCCGGAGGCGGCGCGCCGCGGGCTGCTCGGTGCGGTCAAGCGTTATTTCCCGCTGTGGTCGCAGGCGCTGCGAGATCCGCGGCTCGGCGCCATCATCGCGCTCGCGCAAGAGGACGTATCGCGCTGGCTGCAGTCTCATCGCGAGATTACGCGCAGTACCCTGGAGATAGAGAGTCGGATTGCCGGTGAGGCCGGTGTTTCGATGCCGACGCCGCCCGTGCTGGAGGCGGTGCGCAGTCCGAGCGCGCTGGCCCGGCTGACTTGCGACTCCATAGGGCGCCAGTACGACATCGTGGTCGCTGCATTTCTTCAGGAAAGCTCAGCGATGAAGGCCATCGAGGCGGGCTCTGCCGAATCGGCGACGCGGAACCTGCGCGAGGAACAGGAACTCCTGCAGCAGAAGCATGGGCAATTCACCGCCGAGCTGGCGTCGATGAGGCGTTCGCTGTCGATCGTTCGCGCCATCGTTGCGCTCTCGGTTTTGGTCGTGGTCGGCGTGCTGTTTGCCTGGAGCTCCCTGTCGCGGTCTCCGGCTTTCGCGGTTCTGTATATCGCCGGCATCGTGGCGCTTCTGCTGCTGCCAAGGCTGTCGTCACGACCGCTGCGGGAACAGCAGGAAGAGTTGAATCAGCTTGACGAGCAGCGGAAGAAAACCGACGCGCAGCTGCAGGAGATAGTTGCTGCCCGTCGCCAGCTCGACGAAGCGGCGCAGACGGCGCGAGCCACGCTGCGCCGTGTATTTCTGTCCTGGCGCGGTTCGCTGCTGCGCAAGGGGCGGCATCAGCCATTTCTGGAGATCGACAATTTGCTGGAACCGGGTGATCTTTTCGTCGCCGATCGGGACGAGCTCGACAAGCTGCGGCAAAGCGAAGGCGCCGAGGTCGTTCTGCAGGATCTCCTTGCGCCCGAACTCGTCGGCGACCAACAACACGGCCGACGCTTGTATAGCGTCGTCATCGCGGAGGAGAAGCTGCTCGTACTTTCAGAAGCCGGCGCGTATTCATGGGAGCAAGGCTGAGTGCCGAGCCTGCCGCGGCGGGATATCCGCGCCGCGGCAAGGGGCAGCACAGCTGTCCGTTTCGATAGCGCCATGTCCGGCTGCGCCGATCTCGTCAGTCCGCCGGCCAGTTCCGCGTCGGCGACGGATTCAGGAACTGCCGTCCCTGGCTGTAGGTACCGACGATCTGCACGTTGCGCAGCTGGTCCGGGTTCTTCTCCAGGTCCAGCGGATTGGCCGACAGCAGCACGATGTCGGCGACCTTGCCGACTTCGAGCGTGCCGAGGGACTGCTCCAGGCCGTACTGCCAGGCCGCATTGACGGTATAGGCCTGCAGGCCCTGGCGGATGCTGATGGCCTGCGGTCCGAGTCCCTCCGGCGAGGACAGCGTGACGGGGCAGGTCTTCGCGTTGCCGTTCGGATACCACGCCGGCTGCTGCGAGGTGCGCGTCGCGGCGACCCAGATCGCGAACAGCGGCGCCGGCGGCGTGACCGGCGTGTCGGTGTGCAGGGTCGTGGTCAGGCCGGCCTTGGCCGCACTCGCGATCGGATACATGTTCAGGCTGTTGGCCGGGCCGAGCACCTGCTGGCATTCGGGCAGGCCGTAGTAGTAGACGTTGGGCATCAGGAAGCTGATCGCGGTCTGCTTCGGATTCAACGCGGCGAGCTGCGCCGAGGTGATCATCGGCGCATGGATGACCACGTCGCGCGTTCCCGCCGGCGGCGCGGAGGTGGCCAGCGCCGCGACCGATTCGGCGATGGCCGCGTCGCCGTTCTGGTGGATCAGCATCGGAAACCCGGCCGCGTGCGCGGCCTTGAGGCGTGCTGCGATTTCCGGCTGCTTGACGTCGGGCAGGCCCATATACGGCTGGTTCGGGAATATGCGGCGTTCGTTGAACGGCGCGAACAGCTGCAGGTAGGGCTGGTTCATGAACGCCGTATAGCCCTGGGTCGAGCCGTCGGCGAAGGTCTTGACCGCGGCGACGTGCAGCAGCGGGTTCTTCTCGAGTTTCAGCGCCTCGCGCACTTCCTTGGCCGCGTCGATGGTCTTGTTGTAGTCGGTGCTTGCCGCGTCATAGGCGATCAGTGCGACGCTGACCGGGAACGCCGCGCGCTTGGCCGGGCTGCTGAGTGCGGCGACGTACATGAGCATCTGCGACGGCGCCGCGGCGCCTTCTTGCGCCAGCGTGAAACCGTGTTCGGCATAGATCTTCGCGGCGTTGAGCAGCAAGGTGTCGCCGAGTCCGGGATTGGCCTTGAGCACTTTGGCCTGGAAGTAGCCGATCGCGTACAGCGCGAGGTCTTCGTCGAGCTGGCCGGTGATCGCCAGCTGCGTTTCCGCGACGCGGTTGGTGGTCGGCTTGTAGCAGCCGTCCTTGGTCGCTTCCGGCGTATCGCAGACATTCAGCAGTTTCAGCGCCGGCGTATTGGCGTAGGCGATGTGGCCGGATTCGCTCGCGACCAGGATCGGCACCGTGGTCGAGATCGCATCGAGCTGCTTGCGCGATTGGCCGTTCTCGAACGTCGTGCATTGGAAGCCGAGACCGCTGCAGCCCTGCCCGCGGCCCAGGCGCGAAGGATCGTAATTGAACGCGAGCACGAACGGCGTCGCGGGATTGACCGTGGTGACGGCCTTGGTCAGGCGCGCGACGACGTCGTCCTGATTGCGCACCGGAATGAAGCAGGTCTGCGGGTCATTGCGGTCCTTGCAGGCCGGATCGGTCGGCAGCGGCTTGAACAGCAGATTGGTGCTCGACACGTCGAGCCAGTGCGCCGTGTCGCCGTAGAAGCCGACGCCGGACATGTGCGAATGCGGGTCGATGAAGCCCGGCAGCACGGCCGCGCCCTGCGGCGGCTTGTAGACCTGCGTATTCGGCCCGGCCAGGGCCTGGATCTGCCGGGTCGTGCCGATCGCGCTGATCTTGCCGCCCGTGATCGCGAGTGCCTGCGCCGCCGGCGCTTCGGTCATGGTCACGATGGTGGTATCGATGATGATGGTGTCGGGCGGCGGATTCGCTGCCGCCGCCGGCGCTTCGGCGCCGGCATTGCCCAGCGCCAGCAGCATCGCCGCGGCGGCGGCACCGGCCATCATCGCTTTCCGCTGCAAACCATTCCTGCGCATGTCCTTCCCTCCGTTGGTGGGCGGGCACGTCGACACCGGGCTGCGCGCGCAAGCGGCGGCCTGTCGTCAGGGGCGTGCCTCGGGAACGATCATAGGCGCAGGGTTTTCATTACGGCATGGTTCAAATGCGATAAAAACCTTTGCGTTCTTAGGGGAAAAATACCTATTGAGTAAAAAATACTTGTGTGTATGTCGCGGCGTGCGGGCGGTGGTGGTATCCGGCCGCGCTGGAATCGATGCGGGGCGGGCGGCGGGCAGCGGCCGCGCCCTGTGGTCGGGTGCTTCCGCCGCGGGGGCGCATGATCGTCGGAGCGACGCCGTTCACGCGTCCGCCGGCGGTTCCTCCGCCATTGCCGGGCCTGCTATCCGCTCAGACGTTGCGGTATAGCGCCACGAGCTGGTCCAGGGTCGCGCCCCAGCCTTCGTGGAAGCCGAGCTCCTCGTGGCGCCGGCTCGACGCCGGATCCGGATGCATTGCGATCGCCCGGTAGCGCGTGCCCTTGCCGTGGTCTTCCAGCGCGATGATCGCAGTGAACTGCAGGCCGTGGCAGCCGTTGTCGGTGCCGCCGGCCGAGGCCGGGCGGAAGCCCGGCTCGAGCAGGGTGGTCCAGACCAGCTTTTCCTGCGGCACGACTTCCAGATAGCAGCCCAGGATCGGCGGCTGGTCGACGCCGTCGGGCGAGCGCATGACGGTGCGGAAGATGCCGCCGGGACGCAGGTCGATGTCGCAGGCGACGGTTTGCCACGGCGCCGGCGTGAACCAGCGTTTGATGCGTTCGGGCTCGGTCCAGGCGGCCCAGACCAAGTGGCGAGGAACGTCGATCTCGCGTTCGAGGACGAGGTCGCGACGCGGATCGAGGACAGGAATGGCGATGCTCATGGCGGCGGCTCCTTGGTGGCGTTGAACACGATGGGCGGTGGTGGGTCTGCCGGCAGTACCGTGGTTTTGCGGTTCGGTCGCTGCGCAGCCCGGCCGGCTCGGTGGCGATGGGGTGGTGCGATGCGGTTGTGGTGATCACGCAGGGACAGCGGCATGACGCGCGTCGTCGCTGCGGCCCTCATTCGCCGCTCTCCTTGATTTCCTTCAGATAGCTGTCGAGCTGGTCCAGGCGCTGTTCCCACAGCGCGCGCTGCCGGCTCATCCACTGTTCGGCCGTGCGCAGGCGGCGCGGCATGAGGTGATACGTGCGCGTGCGGCCTTCCTTGCGCGACCGCACGAGGCCGCAGTGTTCGAGCAGGGCCAGATGCTGGGAGAACGACGGCAGGGCCATCTTGAACGGCTGGGCCAGCTCGCTGGTCGTCGCCGGTCCATTGCCGAGACGCTCGAGCACGGCGCGCCGCGTCGGGTCGGCCAGCGCCTGGAATACCTGATTCAGCTGCATGGATTGGTTAGGCATATGCCTTACTATCCTTTCGAACGAAACTTAGGTCAATACCTTTGTGTTGCCAGGGCCGCTGGTCTTGCGCACGCTTTTCCCGATTCCCGATTCCCGATTCCCGATTCCCGATTCCCGATTCCCGATTCCCGATTCCCGATTCCCGATTCCCGATTCCCGATTCCCGATTCCCGATTCCCGCAAACCGCCATAGGTCCGGCTTCCCAGGCGCCGACGCAGCGCCTACGCTCGCGCTTTCGTCCGCCTGCAATTTCCCGCCATGTCCGTTACCGAATTGCCCGCCGCCGCGCCGGCGCCGTCACTGCGGCGCGATCTGTCCGTGCCGGCCGTCGTCGCCGGCTTCGTCACGGTGCTCGTCGGTTTCACGAGTTCGGCGGCCATCGTGTTCCAGGCCGGGCAGGCCGCCGGTGCGACGCCGGCCCAGCTGGCCTCGTGGATGTGGGCGCTCGGGCTGGGCATGGGCCTGACCTGCATCGCGCTGTCCCTGCGCTATCGCATTCCGGTCGTCACGGCCTGGTCCACGCCGGGCGCGGCCATGCTGACGGCCGGCGCGGCCGGGCTCAGCATCGAGCAGGCCACCGGCGCGTTCGTCGTCTCGGCCATGCTGATCACCGTAGCCGGTTTCAGCGGCGCATTCGAGCGGCTGATCCATCGCATTCCGGTCTCCATCGCCTCGGGCATGCTGGCCGGCGTGCTGCTGCGCTTCGGTCTCGACGCCTGCGTGGCGTTGGAAACGCAGACCGGGCTGACTCTCGCGATGCTGGTCGGTTACCTGTTGATGCGCCGCTACTGGCCGCGCTACGCGGTCGTCGCGACCCTGGCGGTCGGAATCGTCGTCGCCGCGTCGCGCGGCCTGCTCGACTGGAGTGCGGTCAGCGTGCAGGTGGCGCGGCCGGTCTGGGTCACGCCGTCCTTCACCCTCGATGCGATCGTCGGTGTCGCGATTCCGCTGTTCCTCGTGACCATGGCCTCGCAGAACGTGCCCGGCGTCGCCGTCGCGCGCGCCTCGGGCTACCGCCTGCCGATTTCGCCGGTGATCGGCTGGACCGGCGCGGTCAACGTCGTGCTCGCGCCGTTCGGTGCGTTCGCGCTGAATCTTGCGGCGATCACCGCGGCGATCTGCATGGGCCGCGAAGCGCACGAGGATCCGGCACGACGCTACGTCGCGGCGGTCGCAGCCGGCGTGTTCTATTGCATCGTCGGCGTATTCGGCGCGACGGTCGCCGCCGTATTCGCGGCGTTTCCGCGCGAGCTGATCGCGGTCATCGCCGGCCTCGCGCTGCTCGGCACCATCGGCAACGGCCTGGCTGCGGCGCTGGCCGACGAAGGCGAGCGCGAGTCCGCGCTGCTGACCTTTCTCGTGACGGCGTCGGGTCTGAGTCTGTTCGGCATCAAGTCGGCGTTCTGGGGGCTCGTCGCCGGCATCGTCGCGCGGCTGCTGCGCGCGCGGCCCGCGCCGGCGGCGAAACCGTGAGCGGCGCGGTGTCGGCCATCGCGACGCGCCGTCGAGACCGGGTGTATTTCGTCGACAGGCTGCGACCACGGTCGCGCATCGGCTGCGTGTCGCGGGGGCGGCTATGAATTTCACGACGAAGGCGCTGATCGTCGCGGTCGCGCTGGCTGGACTGGGTCTCTACGGTGCGCTGCGCAAGCCTTACGGCACCTTGCTGCCGATGGACGTGCGCGATCTGTCCGACGTGCAACCGCAGCTCGACCGGCTCGGCGAGGACGAGCGCGCGCTGGTGCTCGGCTATCTCAAGCGCAGCAACGGCGACGTGCTGCCGCCGGCCATGGCCGATCCGGATTTTCCGTTCACCGCGCGCACCTTCGGCGAGGCGATCGAGCTGCAGAAGCGTTTCCTGCGCGAGCAGGCCGAACGC
>Ga0247823_10005071_pt1 | contig 10488 bp, 11 predicted proteins | sample 13C_PalmiticAcid_2_FD_192426 | JGI IMG/M metagenome (GOLD analysis project Ga0247823, IMG submission 192426) | Soil microbial communities from agricultural site in Penn Yan, New York, United States - 13C_PalmiticAcid_Day30 | ecosystem: Environmental > Terrestrial > Soil > Agricultural land...
AACGCGACTGATTGGCCGCGAGAAGGGCTACCACGGGGTCAACTTTGGCGGCATCTCAGTTGGCGGGATTGCCGGCAACCGCAAGCTTTTTGGCCAGGGCGTGGAGGCGGACCATCTGCCACACACGCAGCTGGCTTCCAACGCGTTTTCACGTGGCGCACCTGCCCAGGGTGCGGAGCTTGCCGACCGACTGCTGGAACTGATTGCCTTGCATGACGCCTCCACAATTGCCGCGGTCATCGTCGAGCCCTTCTCGGGATCGGCCGGTGTCGTCGTCCCACCGCAAGGCTATCTGCGCAGGTTGCGCGAGATCTGTACCGCGCACGGCATCCTGCTCATCTTCGACGAAGTCATCACGGCTTTTGGCCGCTGCGGCGGCATGACTGGCTCGACCGTATTCGGCGTCACGCCTGACATCATGAACGTGGCCAAGCAGGTCACCAACGGCACACAGCCCATGGGCGCGGTTATCGCCAGCCGCGAGATCTACGACACATTCATGGCTGCCGGAGGTCCCGACTACATGCTCGAGTTCCCGCACGGCTACACCTATTCCGCCCATCCTGTGGCTTGTGCAGCTGGCATTGCTGCGCTCGACGTTCTTGAACGAGATGGCCTCGTGGAGCGAGTGGCGGGCATTGCCCCTTACTTCGAGGAGGCGGTACACAGCCTCAAGGGCCTGAAGCACGTCACAGACATCCGCAATTTCGGCCTGGCAGCAGGCATTACGCTGGCCCCAGCACCAGGTGAGCCCGCACGCCGGCCATATGAAGTTGCCATGGCCTGCTGGAGGAAGGGCTACTACGTGCGATACGGTGGCGACACGATTCAACTCGCACCGCCCTTCATTGTCGAGAAGACAGAGATTGACGGCTTGATTACGGCTTTGGGCGAGGCGCTACAAGAGACCGTCTGAGGTGCTCTAGCCGCCAGAAGAACCAAGAACACGCTTCTACAAAGGCCTCTCTCGCATCCGGGAGCGGCCTTTTCTTTTCGTCATAAACGTCCCGGGAGCGCGCCCCTGATTGCACGAGTCTCGCCACGCGAATCGCAGGCTCCCGCTCTTGGTTCTCCTCCTTCGATGCCCACCATGGGTAGACCCATGGGATGCGGCCAGGCCGGGGGCCTTCACAGCTAGACTTCCGCCTCCGGCCACAAGCAGCCAGTGGGATCGTTTGAAAGCGGACGTTCAATGATCGAGCTTAACCGGGCGCCAACGTCAGGACGCCAGGTCCAGGCCGCGAAAAAGTCCGGACTACCATCGGCCCGGGCGTGATGACTGTCTTTGGTGGCCTTGAGCGAGGGGTCAGGCCGCACTCGTACCGAAAACGACTTGGAGGACCTTCTGTTTGGGGTAGAGCTGTTTCATGGCGGTTCTAAGCTCATCGTGCCGCGCCTTGAGAGAGACAAGGTCTTCATCGACGTTTGTGTACAGCACAGCGGTGATTGTCTTGAGCTTATGAACCACGTCGATGCCAAGTACGCGTTCAACTTCCTCCTGTGCGGCCGAGCGTCCAACTGTAAACCCTGCACTTGCCATCCTCGGGAAGACTTCATTGAGCACGAGCTGACTTCGCTCTTTGATGAGGCCAATCGCCAGCTTGTAGCGTTGCTCCTCGAGGAACAGCGCCGCGTAGATCTCCGCATGCGAACTTTCCAGCAGGAACTGCAGATCACCGGCTTCAAAACGATGATCTCCGACTGAAATTGCAGGCTGTGCCGGAACGTTTAGCCACGCGTCTGGCTTGCCGCGATAGGGCTCCAGTGCTTCTTTCCGAAACTGCTCTAGCGTGTTCCAGAGATTGAAGATCGTATAGATGGCGCGGCTACCGGCGCCGACGTTCCGGTCTCGCTCTTCCCGCTGGCGACGTTGACTTTCAAGTAGGAATGCTCCCCATGCACCTGCGAACGAAGCGACAAGCGTTGCAAGGATGGCCACGATGTCTTTGTATTCGGGCATGGGAGGAAAGGTGAAGTTGTACAGCCTAACGTTCGTGCTAAGCGGAAGGTGGCAGGACGCCAAGCGCGGGCTTGCCAAAATGTACCGCGTGCCGCGTGCCGCGTGCCGCGTGCCGCCCGCCCGGGCCTGGCGTCCTGCCATTGGCGCTCCGCATGTGGCTGCGGACGGAACACCCAGGACGTCATCGTTCCTGCTCCTTGAGGGTCCTCTTCGCGGATCATGTCGAAGGACTGCAACGGGCCCCAAGCGGACGTCGTGGGACTCACCGTGGCCTACCGAAAGCATGCGCGATGGCCGTCCGAAAACTGGCATGCTCGTCCATGGCCGAATAGAGCCCTGAAACGAAGTTTGGCATCTCAACCATTGCCGGTTTGAGGGCACGAAGCCAAGAGAGGCAAGCCCAACTTTTCGACAATCAAGCGTGCGGCGCCTGCAGGGTCAATGACGGATGTGTCTATGACCACTTGCCCTCTCGGCATCGCTCGCTCGGACGCCTCAAACTGCGCGCGTAATTCACGCAGCAGGTCCAGAGACCGCAACTTTCCAAACTCGCCCCGGCTCGGCGCCGTCAGGCGGGCCTCCTGCACCACGGCCGGCACAGTCAGCTGAACAAAATGAGTACGGCCGCCGCCGGCAGCCACGCTCTCGACGACGCGCTTGTGAAAGCCTTCAGCGACGGTGGGCTCGGGCGCGAAAGTGAAGATGAGAGGGCGTTTCGACTCTGCTGCTTCGCGCATCACGTCGAGCCACATCGCTTCGCGCAGCCTCACGAACTGCTCGGTGCCGAAAGGGAATACCGCTGCCACGGCATCCACAATCAAGTGATTGTGAAAGACGGCATAACCGGTCAAACGCCCGAGTTCCCTGGCAATCGTCAGCTTTCCGGAGGCTACAGGGCCATAGATGAAAACAAGCTTCATGCTGGACATTGTGGCTGCAGATGGTGGCCGCTCGAACGTCCGCTTCTGGCCGATCTGAGACATCGTAGCCGAGACATTGGTTCTCCGGACAACTACAAGCAACGATCTTGGCGGTCAACTGCGAGTGGGCGCCGCCTGTTGAAGCGCCCCCAACCAACGATGGCATGCGTGACGAAGTGCCGCAGCCATGTCGGCTACCGTCTTGCCAGGCGCGCCCTCCCGGACTTGCATCGTGAAGTCCGCCCTGGGGAGTTCTGGCAGTATTTCCCCCACCGGTATAGCCTTCAACCCTGCCGGCATGATTGAAGGGGTGAGCGGGGTCACGGCAAAGCCTGCTGTGACAGCGTGCAGCAACGCCCCAGAGCTCTGCGCTGTCAGAACCACTCGCCATCGCCGCCGGTGACTTGCCAACGCGAGCAACGCAGCGTCCCGGTACGGGCAGGGCTCACACAGGACCGCAATTGGTATTGGGTCTACTGGGTTGAGGTAGCAGTGCTCGGGAAACGCCCATATCAGAGGCTCGCTCCACAACAGTTCGCCGAGGCCTGAACTGCCGCACTGGGCGGCGACCAGGATATCAAGAGCACCTTCCCTCAATCGCTCCGACAAAGCGGTACTGATCCCGCCGGTGACCTCCACCTCCACCTCGGGGTACAGCCTCTGAAAATCCAGCAATGCGGCAAAGAGCCAGTCTGCCTGCAGGCCTTCGGAGCATCCTAGGCGAATCACAGATCGCTTACGGCGCACCGTGGACAGTCGCAGCACTGCCTGTTCATTCAGCGTGAGGATGCTGCGGGCATAGCCAAGTAGCGCTTCCCCCTGAGCCGTCAACTCAATGGACCTGGTCGTCCGTTTCAACACACGACAACCCAGCTGTTCCTCCAGGCGTTTGATCTGTGCGCTGACCGCCGACTGGGTGAGGTGAACAACCTCGGCAGCGCGCGAGACACTGCCTAGATCAGCGACCAACACGAAACTGCGCAGCAGCGAAGGGTCGATGAGCATGATTCAGTGCGCTTCTTTCTGAATTTCTGAATTTTAGTTTGATTGTTGCCTTGAGTGCTCGTCCCTAAGCTTGCGCCAGACGATGGGCCTGCCGCAGCTGCACTGATTTCTGAAACCGCTCAGAAGGTCTACACCTGTGACGGTCAGCCTAAGCCAAGCCGCTCAGACGTCATGCAGATCCTGGAACCAAGCAAAACTGGTCATACACCTGGAGACGAGAATGCGCATCCTTCACATCGTGTGTTCACCGAGAGACGGTCAGTCGACATCGCGCAGACTGGCCATCAAGTTCATCGAATCCATGAGGGCCAAAGACGCCTACTTGCAGGTGGACGAGCTGAACGTCTGGAAGACCGATCTGTTGCCGTTTGACGGTCCTGCACTTGAAGCCAAGTACGCCGACTTGCTAGGCCAAACGATGAGCGAAGCCCAGGTGAAGGTCTGGGAGCAAATTCACTCCCTCGGCGGTCGTTTCCACCGTGCTGACTTGATTCTCTTCAGCGTTCCTATGTGGAACTTCGGCATCCCCTATCGCCTGAAGCACTTGATCGACAGCGTGACCCAGCGAGGCGTCCTCTTTACCTTCGACGAGCGTGGCCTACAGGGGTTACTGAGCGGCAGAAAAGCCGTGGTAATGGCCTCGCGGGGCGTAGCCCTTGGACCAGACTATCCAACGGAGCATTGGGACCATCAAGTGGCCTACTTGAAGACATGGGCTCGCATGGTTGGTATCTATGACTTTCACATGATTCTCAACGAGATGACGCTCGGGGGACCCGAGATTCAACGTGAGAACTTTGCGCAGGCAGCAAGAGCAGCAGAGTTGATTGCACAGCAGCTTTAGCCACAAGCAGAAGTTCACCATGAGCATCATCAATACGTCAGTGCCACCGTTCAAAGCGAGGTACTTCCACAAGGGAGAGTTCTTCGACCTTTGCGAACAGCGCATGAAAGGTCGGTGGTCAGTTATGGTGTTCATGCCCGCCGCATTCACCTTCAACTGCCCGACCGAAGTGGAGGATGCGGCTGACAACTACGCCGAGTTCCAGGAGCTGGGCGCCGAGATTTACATCATCACCACAGACACACACTACGCGCATAAGGTGTGGCATGAGACCTCGCCCGCCGTGGGCAAGGCCAAGTTCCCGCTTGTGGGCGACCCGACGCACACTCTTACGCGCGCCTTCGGCGTGCACATCGAGGAACAAGGCCTGGCACTGCGTGGCACCTTCCTCGTCAACCCGGAAGGCGTGATCAAGACCGCCGAAATCCACGACAACGCAATCGCGCGTGACATGAAGGAAACCCTGCGCAAGCTCAAGGCCGCCCAGTTCGTCGCTGAGAATTCAGGCGAAGTGTGCCCAGCCAGGTGGAACGAAGGCGCCAAGACCTTGAGGCCCTCGCTGGACTTGGTCGGCAAGATCTGACCGACACCGCACCGCGAATGCAAGGTACCCCTCCTCATTTGGGGACGGGGTACGAGCAGACTGCGGCTCCGGCACCGCCACGGACCCATCGCGTGCATGCGGGAGATTGCTGGCCAACATCGAATACTGAGCCGCCGAGAGGTCAATTCAAGGGAGCCTGCAACTTTCGCCATTCTCTGGGAGAGAGTCCGGTCGTCGCCTTGAACGCTCGGGAGAGCGCCGCCTCATCTGCGTACCCGGTCTCATCGGCGATGTGCCGCAGAGGCGCGCCGCGCTCAAGCAACTTTTGGGCAATACCGATACGCCAAGTCTGCAGATACTGGCCTGGGGTCACCCCGACCACATCCCTGAACGTGTTCGCGAACACAGTTCGAGACATGCCCGCCGATTGCGCGAGCTCCTCCAGTGGCCACGACTTGGCCGGTTCATCGTGCATCGCAACCAGGGCCTTTCGAAGCTTCTGATGCCCCATCCCGGCGAGCATGCCCGTTCCAACCACGCTCTGCTCCATCAGCTCGCGAAGGATCTGCACCAAAAGGACTTCAAAGAGGCTGTCGAGTATTCGCTGGCGCCCGCACTTGGTGGACGACGCTTCGCTGAACAAAAGCGTGAGCACAGGAACACTCTCGGGAAGGCGCTCCAGCGGCAAGTACACCGCCTCCGGAAGTCCTGCCAACAGAGGATTGGCCGTGCCGCCCTCGAACCGCAGATCAGCACAAACCATGTCAGCGCCGGTCTCTGCATCGGTCACGAATCTCCGCGGCAACGGTCGCGGGTAGAGCAGCAGGCTTGGAACTTCGATCCTCACAGGGTCGGCATTCCCGTGGAACACGTCCACTACGCCAGAACGAACCAGGTGCAACTGCCCTAGCCCCTCCTCGTTTCCGAGCGAGTTGATGCCGCACAGCGCGCCGGCATGAAACGTATGTGCCGCCACCGCGAAGTGCTTGAAGAGAGCTGCCAGGCGATCTGCCACACCGTACTCCAAGTCAAGTTTTACGTACTTATTGCCGCAAATCGTACTGCATTCGAGCTCACAGTACGTCCTGTCGCAAGGCAAACACCTCACCCCTCAACCTCAATCCTGAAACCCACCATGTCACCCGAGAAAGTCCTCTACACAGCCCAAGCCACGGCCACCGGTGGTCGTGAAGGTCGCGCGCACTCTTCGGACAACGCGCTGAATGTTTCGCTCTCAACCCCCAAAGAGCTCGGCGGCGCCGGCGGTCCGGGCACCAACCCCGAGCAACTCTTCGCCGCGGGCTACTCGGCCTGTTTCCTTGGCGCTCTGAAGTTCGTGGCGGGCAAGGCCAAGGTGGCGATTCCCACTGAGAGCACCGTCTCCGCCAAGGTCGGCATCGGCCCCATCCCAACAGGCTTCGCCATCACTGCCGAACTCACCATCAGCATCCCAGGCCTCGCGCTGGAGAAGGCACAAGAACTGGTCGAACAAGCCCACCAGGTCTGCCCTTACTCGAACGCTACGCGCGGCAACGTGGACGTTGTCCTCAACATTGCCAAATGAACGCCGCATTGGGCAGCACGACAAGCACGGACTCGTAGCGTAGCGCCCACGAGGCTCCGGACAAAGTCATACGAACCCAACCAAAGGTTGCTTAAGAAGTCACTGGTTCAAAGCTGGGCAGGCACATCGCAGCCAACTAGATTGCGTTTGCCGTTGTAGCCGGCTCAGCTCTCTCCTGCCCCACGTCCCTCTCCTCAACCCATCAAAGGAAAGCATCATGAAACTTGTCAGCAAGATCCTGGCGGGCTCGAGCCTCGCCATTGCCGCAGCATCCGCGATCGTCTCCCCCGCCGCCGCTTCGAACGAACAAGTCGCGAAGCAAGCTCCGTCGCAGTACATCAACGCCAACGACGGTACGCCGCTCTTCTACAAGGACTGGGGCCCCAAGAACGGTCCTGTCATCGCGTTCAGCCACGGCTGGCCGCTGAGCTCTGACAGCTGGGAAGCCCAGATGCTTTTCCTGGCAGACAAGGGCTTTCGCGTCATCGCTCACGACCGCCGCGGTCACGGTCGTTCTGGCCAAACCTGGACCAACCACCACATGGACCAGTACGCGGACGATCTGGCCGCAGTCCTGAACGCACTTGACGTGCGCGACGCTGTGCTCGTTGGCTTCTCCACGGGTGGTGGTGAAGTTGCTCGCTATGTGGGTCGCCACGGCACCGCACGCGTGAAGAAGGTTGTCTTCGTCGGCGCGGTGACGCCCATCATGGTCAAGAACGCCGCCAACCCCAACGGAGTGCCGCTGGACGTCTTCGACGGCATCCGCAAAGCCTCCATCGAGAACCGCTCGCAGCTGTACAAAGACATCGCCAGCGGCCCTTTCTTCGGCTTCAACCGTGAGGGCGCCAAGTCGTCGGCGGGGTTGATTGACAACTTCTGGCGCCAAGGCATGGAAGGGAGCCACAAGGCAACCTTCGACTCCATCAAGGCCTTCTCGGAAACGAACTTCGTTGAGGACCTCAAGCGCGTGAACGTCCCCACGCTGGTTATTCACGGCACTGACGATCAGATCGTCCCCATCGACATTACCGGGCGCGCCACGGCCAAGCTGGTCAAGGGCGCCAAGTTGATCGAATACGCCGGCGGCCCCCATGGCATCACCGACACGCACAAAGACCGCCTGAATCAGGACCTGCTGAACTTCGCGAAATAAGTACCACTGGCGGCGCGGCGGCATGTTGCCAAAGCGCCTGTTGTGGCCAATCTCAACCCCCAAGCTTCAGAACTGTAATCATCATGAAACTCGCATCAAACATCACTCTCGCCGCTGCGTTGGCGCTTGGCGCCGCAAACGCCTCTGCCGAAGGCCCTCTGGAGGGCAACGAAGCTCTCAACTTCAAGTCCACCCTCACCCGCGCACAAGTTCTCGCCGAGGCCATCGAAGCGAACAATAATGGACGCGTCGTTCGCGGCGAGTTCATCCCGAATCAGGTGCGCGTCGTCAGCTCGCTCACCCGAGCGCAAGTGAAGGCGGAAGCTGCGGAGGCTCGGAGGCTCGGTCTTGACGCTCACGGAGATCGAAACCTTGAGCCTACGGCTGAGCAACTCGAATTGATCCGTTTGGCGGGACTTCGAGCTGTCCAGGACGCCAACGTTGCTCGCGCAGGCGAAGCGGCAGAAAAGTCCGAGTAACTGCAGTGACGCGATTGCCGGAACTGGACTCTCAACCGTTCCGGCCGCGTCCTAGTTGAAAATCTGCCGTAAGCTAAGGTGTTGCTAGTCCCGCGGGTCCATGAAGTCGTGGCGTTCAAGTTGCCTTCGATGCCCAGTACGCTGGAACCCAGGCACAGTCGCGCATACCCCAGCCTGCACTGGCAGCTTCGTCCAGCGAGGCCAAAATCGCCTGAGCGACCGGGATGCTGAATCCCCCGGCCCGCGCCTCCTCCAGCATCAGGCCCAGATCCTTGCGCATGGCGTCGATGTCGTAAGTGGGGGCTACCGTATCACTTCCTGCAAGCGTCGCCACAACTGCCTGAGCCTTGACCTTCAACACAGCGGGAGCGCCCGCCGTTTCACCGAAGAGCGCCACAAGGTCCGTCGGACTCATTCCAAGCTTGCGCATTAGGGCCACTGCCTCACCGAAGGACTGCCAGAACGCAAGAAGCGGAAGGTTGATAGCAAGTTTCGCGGTTGATGCCGCTCCCACATCACCAATGTGCTCAATCCGTCTGCACAGCTTGCTCAACAACGGCCGGGCTCGATCGACATCAGCAAGGTTTCCCCCAACCAGGCCCAGGAGCTGACCGGCACGCGCGGGTCCGGTGGTGCCGCTGACTGGACACTCCAGAAAGGATCCCCCAGCGCACGCGACGGCATGGGACAAGGCACGTTGAGTCGCCGGCGCTAAGGTACTCATCTCTACGAAGAGTGTGTCAGCGCAGCCAGCGATTAACCCTTCAGGGCCTTCATAGACTGCGTACACAGCACTGGCATCAAAAAGACTGGTGATGACCAAGTCACATTCAGCGGCAAGAGCCTTGGGCGATGCAGCAACGGAGAACCCTGCTTCTTGGGCAATCGATCCGTTTCGGCTCCACACCAACACGTTCGTCTCGGACTCGCGCAATCGCATAGCCATCGCGGACCCCATCTTGCCGAATCCGGCTACACCCACTCGCATATCAGACTCCTTCATTCATTGGTGCTTGACCAGCAAACGGTTTATCCAGGAAAGTACGTTTCCGGGGTTTCCGAGCGCCACCTGCTTGCCTCTAGTCTTCAAGCCGTGCCTCGATTTGCAGTACGGCACGTCGGAGCTGCTCCGACAGCCGAACTGTGTGGATCGGGTCCGCTGCCCGATACAGCACGAGGCTAAGACTGCCCAGCAGCTTCTTACGAGCCTCTATCGCCACCGACCAACCCAGGGCCACTGGATCCATTTCGTCCCGCGAGGCAAGTACCGAGTGCTCGCGCAACATGGCCAACTCCGCGCGGAGTTCAGACCACGTACTGGAGAAGCCACCCTCTCGAAGCTCATCGGCTTGAGATGCGGCGATTTGCTCCAGAACGGTATGGGGAAGGCGGGCAAAGATCACTTTGGAAGCCGCGCCGCGAAATAGCGACATCGCCTTGCCTCGCTGGTAGCTGACCGTCGGCGGCCCGAGGCGTCCTCTGACCTGATGGACACACATGACCTTGTGACCATGTAAACGGCACAGCAGGGCTGTCGCACCGGTCTGTTCCGAGAGCGCCTTCATGATGTCTTCGGCCGCGACAACCAGTGGGTCGTTCTCTCGAATCACCCTATCTAGCTCGACCACCTTGGTCCCAAGGACATACTCATTGCCAGAAGCCCTCTCGACCAGACCCGCCTCCTCCAACTCGGCCAGGTACCGATAGGCCGTTGCGGTTGACACCCCCAGGCTCTTGACCACCTCCGCGGCGCGCAAGGACCCTCGCTTTTCACTGAAAAGCTCGAGGACCTGAAGAACTCTCGCGGATGCGCTCATGATCTTTGACAGTGAGGAACTGCAGGCTGGTCAAGGTGGGGGCCAAACTCTTCTTCCAAGGACGAACGGAGCGCCCGCTGACGGTACCTGGGTTGACTATCGCGAGCTCACGAACTTCTTCTTTTGATAGGGTTCAAGGATCTCGATGCCGCCTTCGGTTCCATAGCCACTTTCCTTCCAACCGCCTAGTGGAGCTTCG
>Ga0247823_10005072_pt1 | contig 10487 bp, 7 predicted proteins | sample 13C_PalmiticAcid_2_FD_192426 | JGI IMG/M metagenome (GOLD analysis project Ga0247823, IMG submission 192426) | Soil microbial communities from agricultural site in Penn Yan, New York, United States - 13C_PalmiticAcid_Day30 | ecosystem: Environmental > Terrestrial > Soil > Agricultural land...
CCCTCCCCCAGGTCGTTCCTCCGCCCCGCTTGAACCGGATCGGCGGGCGTGCTCGACTCCTGTGACGCTTTGCTTGCAGGACCTTCGACCACATGGCCCGCCGCCTCGCCCTGATCACCGGCGCCTCCGCCGGCATCGGGGCCGCCTTCGCCCGCATCTACGCCAGCCACGGCTACGACGTGGCCCTGACCGCCCGCCGGCTCGACCGGCTTGAGGCCCTGGCCGCCGAGATCCGCATGCGGTTCGGGGTCGAGGCCTATGCGATCGCCGCCGACCTGGCCGATCCGGGCGGCGTCGACGCGGTGCTGGCGGCGGTCGCCGCCGAGGGGCGCGAGGTCGATGCTCTGGTGAACAACGCCGGCTACGGCCTGCCCGGAACCTTCGACAAGACCAGCTGGGCCGACCAGTCGGCCTTCCTGCAGGTGATGCTGACCTCGGTCTGCGAGATGACCCACAAGGTGCTGCCGGGCATGGCCGAGCGCCGGTTCGGGCGCATCGTCAACGTCGCCTCGCTGGCGGGCCTGGCGCCCGGCTCGGCCGGCCACACCCTCTATGCGGCGACCAAGAGCTTCCTTGTGAAGTTCTCCCAGAGCCTGCACCTGGAGAACCTCTCCAAGGGTGTCCACGCCAGCGCCCTGTGCCCCGGCTTCACGCTGTCGGAATTCCACGACGTCAACGGCACCCGGGCCCAGGTCAGCCAGAGCCTGCCGGCCTGGATGTGGATGGGCGCCGACGAGGTCGCCGCCGCCGGCTACGAGGCCGCCGAGGCCAACCGCCCGGTCTGCGTCACCGGCGCGCCCAACAAGGCCATCGCCGTTCTCGCCAAGCTCATCCCCGACGAATGGGCTTTGGCGTTGATCGCCAGCCAGGGCGGCAAGTTCCGGAAGGTCTAGCCAGACCCTCCCCCAGAAGGGGGAGGTGTCGCCGAAGGCGACGGAGGGGGAAGTAAATCCCGCCTCAGCAAAGCCCTCCCTCTCCGACCGCTTCGCGGCCACCTCTCCCTTCAGGGAGAGGGTTTCACTTCTCCGCCGTGTACGGCGCCTTCGCATCCGCCCGGATCAGTCCGCGCGTCGCGTCGCCCACCCCGATCAGCACGAACTGCACCGCCAGCGCGCAGAGAATCAGGCCCAGCACCCGCACGACGATGCTCATGCCGATGCGGCCCAGCACCTTGCTGATCACCGGCGCGGCCCAGAAGGTGGCGACCAGCACCACCGACACCGCCGCGATGACGCCCACGCCCAGGGCCATGCCGGCCAAACCCAGGTGCTTGGCCTCGCTGGCGTAGATGATCACCGTCGAGATCGCGCCCGGTCCGATCAGCAGCGGCATGGCGAACGGCACGATCAGCCGCTCGAACCGCTTCTTGGCGTAGACCCGCGCCGACAGCGGCTCGCCTTCGCCCTCGGCGGCGTCGGCGAACATGGTGGTGAAGTCGTCGCGCACCATGTCCAGGCCCAGGATGAACAGGATGATGCCGCCGGCGATGCGGAAGGCCGGCATCGAGATGCCGAAGAACTCCAGCAGGGCCACGCCCGTGAAGTAGAAGAAGACCAGGAAGGCCACGACGAACAGGCCGATATAGACGGCCACCATCCGCCGGCCGGCCGAGGCCGCGCCCAGGGTGGCGGCGGCGAACAGCGGCACGTTGCCGATCGGGTCGATCAGGGCGAACAGCGCGACGAAGAAGTTGACGGCGAGTTCGGCCTGGCTCATTCGACGTCCTCAACCTTCATGACTGTGCGGGAAACGTCGCTCTCTCTAGAGCGATGCGGCCTCGCGCGCCAACACCGGAGCTTGCCCATGTCCGCCGATCCGCGCCTGATCATCCCGCTGGACCTGCCCACGGTCGCCGACGCCCGGAAAATGGTCGAGCGCATCGACGACTCCGCCTCGTTCTACAAGATCGGCCTGGAACTGCTGGCCACCGACGGCATGGCCTTCGCCGGCGACCTCAAGAAGGCCGGCAAGCAGGTGTTCCTCGATTGGAAGCTGCACGACATCGGCGCGACGGTGGAACGCTCGGCCCGCGTGCTGGCCGGCGCCGGCTGCGACCTGCTGACCGTCCACGCCGAGCCGCAGGTCATGCAAGCGGCGGTGAGGGCAAAGGCCGGCTCGGACCTGAAGATCCTGGCCGTCACCGTGCTGACCAGCCTGACCGACGCCGACCTGATCGAGATGGGCTACGCGTTCAGCGCCCGCGCCCTGGTCGAGCGGCGCATTCGCCAGGCCATCGAGTGCGGGGTCGACGGCATCGTCTCCTCGCCGCACGAGGCCGCCCTGGCCCGCGAGATCGGCGGTCCGGATTTCCTGGTGGTGACGCCGGGCGTGCGCCCGTTCTGGGCCGCCAAGAACGACCAGGCCCGCGCCGCCACCCCGGCCGACGCCCTGAAGGCCGGCGCCAGCCACCTGGTCTGCGGCCGCCCGATCACCGCCGCCAACGATCCGCGCGAAGCGGCGCTGAAGGTGATCGAGGAGATGGCGGGGCTGTAAGGCCTCCTGCGGGAAACCTCGCCCTTCGACAAGCTCAGGGTGAGGTTTCTATTGAACGGCCTTTGAATTGATCCTCACCCTGAGCCTGTCGAAGGGCGAGGATCGCTCACTTACAGCTTCGAGCCGCCCCAGACGCCGAACGGGTCGACGAAGTCCTTGACCAGGGCCTGGGCCACGGCCGGGTGGGTCAGCTTGCCGCCCAGCACGTTGAGGCCGCGCGCCAGGTGGACGTTGTCCTCCAGGGCGTCCAGGCCCTTGTCGGCCAGGGCCAGGCCGAACGGCAGGGTGGCGTTGCCCAGGGCTTCGGACGAGGTGCGCGGCGCGGCGCCGGGCATGTTGGCCACGCAGTAGTGGACGACGCCGTCGACCGTGTAGGTCGGCTCGGCGTGGGTCGTCGGATGGCTGGTCTCGAAGCAGCCGCCCTGGTCGATCGACACGTCGACCAGCACCGAGCCCGGCTTCATCTTGGTCAGATGCTCGCGACGCACCAGCTTGGGCGCAGCCGCGCCGGCCGTCAGCACGGCGCCGATGACGACGTCGGCCTTGAGGATCTCCTCCTCCACCGCGTCCAACGTCGAATAGCGGGTCAGGATGCGGCCTTGGTAGAGGTCGTCCAGCTCGCGCATGCGCGGGATCGAGCGTTCCAGAACCACGACCTCGGCGCCCAGGCCGGCGGCCATGCGGGCGGCGTTTGAGCCGACCACGCCGCCGCCCAGCACCACCACGCGGGCCGGCGGCACGCCGGGCACGCCGCAGAGCAGGAGGCCCATGCCGCCGTTGTGCTTGAGCAGGGTCTCGGCGGCCGAGAACACGGCGATGCGGCCAGCCACTTCCGACATCGGCGCCAGCAGCGGCAGGCCGCCCTTGGCGTCCGTGACGGTCTCGTAGGCGATGGCCGCGCAGCCGCTCTTGAGCAGGCCCTCGGTCTGGGCCGGATCGGGCGCCAGGTGCAGGTAGGTGAAGAGGATGTGGCGCTGCGTCAGGCGTTCCCACTCGACCTTCTGCGGTTCCTTGACCTTGACGATCATCTCGGCGCCCGAGAACACCGCGTCGGCGTCGGGCGCGATGCTCGCGCCGGCCTTGACGTAGGCCTCGTCGGCATAGCCGGCGCCCAGGCCTGCGCCCTGCTGCACCAGCACCTGGTGGCCATGGGCGACATATTCGCGGACGGCGGTGGGGGTCAGGCCGACCCGGTGTTCGCCCGGTTTGATCTCGGAGGGGACGCCAACGCGCATGATGTTTCCTCGCTTTTTAGCTTTAACGCTGGTGTACGCCTCTACGTTCGCATGTTTCTTGGTTCTTTCGTCCTTCAAAGAACGTGGTATGCAGGAATCCTGCGCAAACGGAGCCGTTCGGTGAAGAAATCCCCGGTCACGCTTGATGTGTTCGACCGAAAGATCCTCCGCCTGCTCCAGCGCGAGGGCCGGGCCAGCTACGTGGACATGGCCAAGGCGGCCAACCTGTCGGAGTCGGCCTGCCTGCGCCGGGTGCGGGCCCTGGAGGACGCCGGCGTCATCGGCCGCTACGCCGCGGTGATCGACGAGCGGGCCGTGGGCCTGCCGCTCAGCGTCTTCGTCACCGTCACCCTGTCGTCCCAGGCCGAGGGCGCGCTGACCGCCTTCGAGAAGGCCGTGGCCAACGTGCGCGAGGTGGCCGAGTGCTACCTGATGACCGGCGGCTCGGACTATCTGCTGCGGCTGGTGGTGGCCGACGTCGACGACCTGGAGCGGGTGCACAGCCAGGAACTGACGCGGATCCCCGGCGTGGTGCGGGTCAGCTCGTCGATCGCCATGCGCACCGTGGTCAAACGCGTCGAATTGCCGCTCTGAACGGCGCTTGGCCTCCGGTTAACCCCCAGCCCCTAGGGTCGCGGCGTTCTTATCGTTTCCGGGGGCGACCATGGTTTCTCGACGCATCCTGCTGGGCGGCCTGGCCGCCGGCCTCGCCGCGCCCGTCCTGGCGCATGCCGAGGGCTACCAGGCGACAGGAACCCCGCCGGTCTGGAAGCCCAGGGCCCGCCGCACCGCCAAGGCCCTGGCCACCCAGCCTGCCGACAAGGCCGCCCTCGACAAGGCCCTCAAGAGCGTTCCGCCGCTGGAGGGCGCGCAGGCCGAGGCGCCCACCGCCGTCTCGGGCGTGCAGGTGCAGCCGGCCAAGCCCGTCCCCAGCATCAGCCCCGACGAGGCCCTGGGCCGGCTCAAGCAGGGCAACGCCATCTTCGCGCGCGGCGGCGCCAGCCTCGTCCTGCCGGCGGCGGGTCGCATCGGCGAACTGGCCGCGGCCGAGCGGCCGTTCGCCGTGGTCGTCGCCTGCAGCGACAGCCGCGTGGCGCCCGAGCTGCTGTTCAACTGCAATCTCGGCGATCTCTTCGTGCTGCGCGCGGCCGGTCCGACCGTCGGCCCCGAAGCGCTGGGCGCCATCGTCTACGCCGTGGATACGCTCGGCGCCTCGCTGGTCGTGGTGCTGGGCCACACCCGGTGCGGCGTGGTCGGGGCGGCGGTCGACGCGGCCACCCGCAAGAGCCGCCCCACCGGCGTGTTCGAGGCCGTGCTGGCGCCGATCCTGCCGGCGGTGTTCGACGCCCAGGGCGAGCACCCCGCCGACCTGCACGACGCGGCCGCCCGCCGCAACGCCCGCAACATCGCGTCGCGCCTCAAGGTCTCCGACGGCGTCCTGGCCGAGCGCATCGCCCAGGGGCGCCTGAAGATCGTTCCGGCCTGCTACGACCTGACCACCGCCCAGGTCGCCTTCGAAGCTTGACCGGAAGCGGTAACCGGTTGCTTTGCGCGAAACCTTGAGAACCATTATCGCGACGCCGTTGACCCCCGCTCGCGCTTAGGTTCAAGTCCCCCAAATCACTTCGGGTTTGGGAGAGACGACGGATGTCGACGGACGAGACGCCGCAAGGCGACGGCGCGGCCAAAACCTCCGTCTGGACCCGGATCAAGTCGCAGCTGAAGACCCCCGCCGTCGCCATCGTGGCGGGCGCGCTGGTGGTCGGCTTCGGCGGCGGCTTCGTGGCCGCCAAGACCGCCGACCTCGGCTGGTTCGCAGGCGGGACCAAGGCCGCCTCCGGCGCCGCCGCGGTCAAGGGCGAGGCCTGGTCGCTGTTCGGCAAGCCGCGCGACGCCAATGCCCGCCGGCGCGGCGCGCCCAAGCCCGAAGGCTTCGCCGTCTGGCGCACCCGCATCGACAGCTCCGGCGGCGAGGCCATGGCCTGCATCCAGATGAGCCGCGACCTCGACCCGTCCAAGGCCTATGCCGACTTCGTCATGGTATCGCCGGACCTCGGCCGCACCCCGGCCGTGCGGGTCAAGGGCGACGAGCTGTGCATCGGCGGCGTCGGCTTCACCGACCGCCGCGTCACCCTTCTGAAGGGCCTGCCCGCCAAGGGCGGCGAGACCCTGGGCGCCAACGCCGACGTCGACTTCACGTTTGGCGAGAAGCCGCCGTACGTCGGCTTCGCCGGCGACGGGGTGATCCTGCCGCGCGAGGAATCCGACGGCGTCGCCATCGAGACCATGAACGTCCAGAAGCTGGCCGTCGAAGTCTGGCGCGTGTCCGACCGCAACCTGGTGCGCAAGTCGATCAGCGCGCCCGATCCCACCGGCGAGGGCGACTGGGCCGGCGACTATGGCGAGGACAGCGCCGGCGACGAGGGCCGCCGCATCTGGAAGGGCGAGGTTTCGGTCGACGGCTCGGCCGGCGCCAAGGCAACGACGGTCTTCCCGCTGGGCGCGGTGCTCAAGGAGATGAAGCCCGGCGCTTATCTCATCAAGGCGCGCGACGCCTCGGGCGGCCGCGATCCCGACGGCGAGGGCGACACCCCGCCGGCCCAGGCCCGCCGCTGGATCGTGTTCACCGACATGGCGCTGATCGCCTATGACGGTTCGGAGGCGCTGGACGTCGTGGTCCGCTCGCTGAAGACCGCCAAGACCGTCGCCGGCGTGCGCGTGGCCCTGGTCGCCCGCGACGGCGAGCCCCTGGCCGAGGTCAAGAGCGACGCCGACGGCCGCGTGCGCTTCCCCCGCCCGCTGCTGAAAGGCGAGGGCGGCGAGCGCGCCAAGATGGTCATGGCCTATGGGCCCGAAGGCGACCTGTCGGTGCTCGACCTCGACCGCTCGCCCGTCGACCTGTCCAAGCAGGGCGTCGGCGGCCGCACCGAAAGCGAGGGCGGCCGCTCCGTCGGCAGCGACATCGACGGCTGGCTCTATGCCGACCGCGGCATCTATCGCCCCGGCGAAACCGTCCACCTGACGGCGATGATCCGCGACCGCATGGCCAAGGCCGTCAACGACCGCAAGGGCTACATTCTCGTCAAGCGCCCCTCGGGCGTGGAGTTCAAGCGCTGGTGGTTCGGCCAGGCCAACGCCGGGGCCGTGCCGATCGACATCGCCCTGCCGCGCAGCGCGCCGCGCGGCCGCTGGACCGCCGAACTGCACATCGAGGGCATCGAGGCCTCCGCCGGTTCGCTGAGCTTCAGCGTCGAGGACTTCGCGCCCCAGCGGCTGGCGGTCACCGCCACCGGCCAGGAGAGCACGCCGATCCGCATCGGCGAGACCCGCCAGATCGCGGTCAACGCCCGCTTCCTCTACGGCGCGCCGGGCTCGGGCCTGCAGACGCAAGGCGAGGCCCGCCTGCGCCGCGACACCGACCCCTTCCCGCAATACAAGGGCTTCGAGTGGGGCGACGCCAAGGAGCCCTTCGACGAGAAGCTGATCGAGCTGGGCACGACCGTCACCGACGGCGAGGGCCGCGCGGTCCTGAACCTGGGCACCTCCGACGTCGGCGACACCGGCCAGCCCCTGGTGGCGGCGGTCACCGCCTCGGTGTTCGAGCCCGGCGGCCGCCCCGTGCGCGAGGGCCTGGAGCTGAAGGTCCGCGGCAAGCCGATCTATTATGGCGTCAAGGTCGAGCAGGGCGACGGCTCGGGCCGCGACGACCCGCCGGTGAGCCTGGAGGTCATCGCCGTCGACGCCGCCGGCAAGAAGCTCTCGACCACCGCCAGCTACACCCTGATCAGCGAGAACTGGAACTACGACTGGTTCCAGCAGGACGGCCGCTGGCAGTGGCGGCGCACCAGCCGCGACGCGGTCGTGGCCAAGGGCGCGCTGAACATGTCGCCGACCGCCGGCGCGCGGATCAACCGGCGCCTGGGCTGGGGCGACTACCGCCTGGTGATCGAGGGGCCGGAAGGAACCAAGACCGTGGCCCGGTTCTCGTCGGGCTGGGGTTCGCCGGCCAAGGACGCCGAGGCCCCCGACTTCGTCCGCGTCTCGGCCGGAACCAAGGCTTACGCGCAAGGCGACACCGTCGAGATCACGCTGAAGGCGCCCTATGCCGGCCAGGCCCAGGTAGCCGTGGCCACCGACCGCCTGATCGACTTCAAGACCCTGTCGGTCGGCGAGAACGGCGCCACCGTTAAGCTGAAGACCAGCGCCGCCTGGGGCGGCGGGGCCTATGTGATGGTCACCGTCATCCAGCCGCGCGACCCGGTCGCCTCGCCCAAGCCCAAGCGGGCCTTGGGCCTGGTCTACGTGCCGCTGGAGCCCAAGGGCCGCAAGCTGACGGTCGACATCGGCACGCCGCCGAAGCTCGATTCCAAGGCGCCGGTCGAGATCCCGCTGAAGGTGCAGGGCCTGTCGTTCGGCCAGAAGGCCCGGGTCACGGTGGCGGCGGTGGACGAGGGCGTGCTGCGCCTGACCCGCCAGGAAAGCCCCGATCCGGTGAAGTGGTATTTCGGCAAGCGCGCGTTGACGCTCGACTACCGCGACGACTACGGCCGCCTGCTCGACCCCAACATGGGCGCGCCGGCCAACGTCAACTTCGGCGGCGACGAGTTGGGCGGCGAGGGCCTGACGGTCACGCCGATCAAGACCGTGGCCCTGTGGTCGGGCGTGGTCGAGACGGGCCTGGACGGCAAGGCGACGATCAAGCTGCCGCCGGCCGACTTCAACGGCGAGCTGCGGATCATGGCCGTGGCCTGGACCGACAACGCCGTCGGCTCGGGCTCCAAGGCCATGACCGTGCGCCAGCCGGTGGTGGCCGACCTCAACCTGCCGCGCTTCCTGTCGCCCGGCGACAAGCCGACCGCGACGCTGGAACTGCACAATGTCGAGGGCAAGCCCGGCGCCTACACCGCCGAGGCCAATGCGTCCGGCGGGCTGAAGGTCGCCTTCAGGAAGGTGATCACCCTGATCCTGGGCCAGCGCGTCGCCGAGAAGATCCCCTTCCTGGCGCCCGACGTCACCGGCGTCGGCAAGATCGGCTTCAAGGTCACCGGCCCCGGCTTCTCGACCGCCAAGGACTATCCGATCCAGACCCGCCTGGGCTGGGGCGACGTGGTGCGCACCACAACCGAACTTCAGGCGCCCGGCGCCAGCTACACCCCCAACTACCAGCTCTTGTCGGGCCTGGCGGCCGGCGACGTGACGCTGCAGGTCAGCTACTCGCCGTTCAAGGGCTTCGACCCGTCGGCGATCGCGGTCGCCTTGCAGCGCTACCCGTACGGCTGCACCGAGCAGGTGGTGTCGGCGGCCTATCCGCTGCTCTACGCCCAGAGCGTCTCGACCGATCCCAAGCTCAAGCGCACGCCCGCGGCCCTGGCCGGGGCGGTGGGCCGCCTGCTCGATCGCCAGACCCTCGACGGCGCCTTCGGCCTGTGGCGGGTGGGCGACGGCGAGGCCGACCCGTGGCTGGGCGCCTACGCCACCGACTTCCTGCTGGAGGCCAAGGCGCAAGGCGTGGCCGTGCCCGATGAGGCCCTGGACAAGGCGCTGAACGCCATGCGCCAGGTCAGCCGACCCGACGGCTGGGCCTCGGTCGCCTACCGGATGGAGTATCCGTCCTGGTGGGGCCGCAACGAGGACGAAAGCCGCAAGACCACCCAGCGCATGCGTCGCCGGGCCAGCGCCTACGCCCTCTATGTCCTGGCCAAGGCCGGACGCGGGGACCTGGCCCGCCTGCGCTGGTGGCACGACGTGCAGATGAAGGACGAGGACCAGCCGATCGCCAAGGCCCAGGTGGCCGCCGGTCTGGCGCTGATGGGCGACCACGCCCGGGCCCGCTCGGCCATGCGCCAGGCGGTGAACTCGCTGAACTGGCGCGACGAGTACGACTGGTACCAGAGCCCGCTGCGCGACGTGGCCGCCGTCACGGCCCTGGCCGTGCAGGCCGGCCAGACCGACGTAGCCGCCCGCCTGCAAGGCCGTCTGGAGAACGTGGTCAAGGATCCCGACGCCCTGAACACCCAGGAACAGGCCCAGTTGCTCTACGCCGCCCACCAGCTGATGAAGGCCGCCGGCCCCATCAACATCGAGGCCCAGAACGTCGTCGCCCTGCCGGCCGCCGGCGGCGCGCCGCGCTGGGCCGTGGGCAAGCTGGCCGACGCCCGCTTCACCAACAGGGGCAAGGGCGCGCTGTGGCGGACGGTCAGCGTGCGCGGTACGCCGATCGCAGCCCCGGTCGCCGAAAGCAACGGCCTGTCGGTCAGCAAGCGCCTGTTCACGATGAGCGGCGGGGCGGTCGATCCCTCGGCCATCCGCCAGGGCGAACGGGTGATCGTGCTGATCCAGGGCCGGTCGATGCAGGCCCGCTCGACCGCCCTGGTGGTCGACGACGCCCTGCCGGCCGGCTTCGAGATCGAGGCCCCGCTCGGCGCCGACGACGCCCAGAACGGACCGTTCCGGTTCCTGGGCGAGCTGTCGACGCCGGACGCCCAGGAAAGCCGCGACGACCGCTACATCGCCGCGCTCGACCTGGAGGGCAACAAGCCCTTCGCCATGGCCTACATCGCGCGGGCCGTGACGCCGGGCGAGTTCTTCCTGCCCGGCGCGGTGGCCAAGGACATGTACCGCCCGAGCATCGCCGCCCGGTCGGACGCCGGCCGCACGATCATCGCGGCGGGACAGTGATGCTCAGCACGCTCCCTTCCCCCTTGATGGGGGAAGGGCCGGGGATGGGGGTGACAGCGCTTCAAGGCAAAGCGCCGTGAC
>Ga0247823_10005073_pt1 | contig 10487 bp, 9 predicted proteins | sample 13C_PalmiticAcid_2_FD_192426 | JGI IMG/M metagenome (GOLD analysis project Ga0247823, IMG submission 192426) | Soil microbial communities from agricultural site in Penn Yan, New York, United States - 13C_PalmiticAcid_Day30 | ecosystem: Environmental > Terrestrial > Soil > Agricultural land...
GATCTGCGCCGCGACGGCGCGGGCCCCGCGGTCGCGGCGCAGATCCTGTTGTACCCGGTGATCGACGACGACTTCGAGACCGAGTCCTATCGGCGCTTCGGCACCGGCCACTACAACACGACGAGCGCGATGCGCTGGTATTGGCGGCAGTACGCCCCGCACGGCACCGACGACGTCCGCCTGGTGCCGACCCGGGCCGCCTCGCTGGCCGGCCTGCCGCCCGCGATCGTGATCACCGCCGAACTCGACCCGCCCTGCTCGGCGGGGGACGCCTACGCGCGCCGGCTCGCCGACGACGGCGTCGCGGTGCGGCACCGCCGCTACGACGGCCTGTTCCACGGCTTTCTCACCATCCCGTCGCTGGCCGCGACCACCGCCGCCCGCGCCGAGATCTGGGCGATGGTGCGCGAGGCACTGGGCACGCGCTGAACGCCTCACGCGGCCGCGGCACGATCATCGGCGACCCGGTCAGCGGGTCGTCGATGATCACGCGGTCCCAGCGGCTGACCGCGAAGTAATCGGTCGTGGGGCCGCGAGCGCCCCCACACCTACTCCGCCGGGTCGTGCTGCAGGCCCTCGTCCTCGCGGACCCGCTGCTCGATCTCGCGCCAGCGGCCCGGGGTCGGGTGGGGGTAGTCGGCGCGATCGTCGTGTTCGGCACCGGCCAGGATCGTGGCCGCGTTGTCGATGTCGTCGATCAGTTGCTGGGCCAGTTCCCGCTCGGCCGCGTAGTGGCGCTGCGCCCACTGCAGCACGATCTGCGAATAGGCCCAGCCCGGTTCGGATTTGGCGGCCTCGGCGTCGATCGCGGCCCGCTGCTCGAGCTGGTCGACGTCGTCGATGTGGTCGCGCAGGATCTGCTTGAGCCGATCCGGCGAGCCGAGGTGACCGAACATGACCCGCACCAGCACATGGTGTTTGAGCACCGACGGATCGACCGGCGCCTTGTTCCACCACAGCGTCACCGCGGCCCGGCCCGCGTCGGTGATCCGATAGAGCCGCTTGCCGCGCATGGCGTTGTCGTGGTCGAGCCGGGAGCTCGCGAAACCGTGCTGCTCGAGCTTCTTCAGCTCGGCGTAGATCTGGCTGTAGGACGGCGTCCAGTAGAAGTAGCGCAGGCTCCAGTCGGCCCACTTCTTCAGGTCGTAGCCGGAGACCTCTTCCTCGTAGGAGAGCATGGCGAGAACCGCCCAGCTGGTCGGCGGCAGGTTGGGCACGCCGGGATCGGGGTCGGGAGTCGCCATCGGTGCATGTTAGCAACCGCGGGTACCGCCTTTTGCCCGCCGACAACCGCTGACCGGGAGAACGTCTTGAGCCGGTCCCCGCTCACCACGGATCGTGGGGGCAACGAATTCCGTTCGGGAGGACCCCTATGAATGCAGACAACGTCGTCGTCGACGCAGGTATCCCTGCCCCCGCCGACCTGCGCAGAGTGCTCGGTCATTTCGCGACCGGCGTCGCGGTGATCGCCGCTCACGACGGGACGCGGCCGCTCGGCTTCACCTGCCAGTCGGTGGTGTCGGTGTCGCTGGACCCGCCGTACGTGTCGTTCTGCCCGGCCAAGAGTTCCACCAGCTGGCCGCTGCTGCGCGCCGCGGGCGCCCTGTGCATCAACATCCTGGCCGAGGAGCAGAGCGAGCTGTGCCGCCGGTTCGCGGTCAGCGGCGCCGACAAGTTCGCCGGCGTCGACTGGGACCGGGCGGGCAACGGCGCGCCCGCGCTGGCCGGGGCGCTGGCCCACATCGAGGTCAGCGTCGAGCTCGAGCACGACGCGGGCGATCACACGGTGGTGCTGGCCCGGATCGTCGATCTGCGGGCCACCGAAGGTGGTAAGCCGCTGCTGTACTACCGCGGCGGGTTCGGCGGGTTCGCGGCCTGACCGACGACGGCGGGGTGGTCCGATCCGGACCACCCCGCCGTCGTGTCTCACGCCTCGAGGACGTCGAAACCCTTGTATCCCGCGGCCGCGACCTCGGCGATGATCTCGCCGTAGACCCCGAAGCCACCGACGAAGGGCATGAACACCCGCGGCCTGCCCTCGATGTTGGCGCCCAGGTACCACGAATTCGCCTGGGTCATCAGCGTTCCCGCGGCCCTGCTCGCGCATTCGCGGACCCACTCGGCCACCGCGTCCGGCCTGGCCTCGAGCCCCACCGCTCCCCTGCTGTCGAGGTAACCGATGGCCTCGGCCACCCAGTCGACGTGCAGTTCCGAGTGCAGCACCATGTTGGCCAGGACCGACGGGCTGCCGGGGCCGGTCAGGTTGAACAGGTTCGGGAAGCCCGTCACGCCCAGCCCCAGATAGGTCTTCGGTCCCTCCCGCCAGGCCTCGTTGAGCGATTCGCCACCGCGGCCGACGATGTTCATCCGCGACACCGAGCCGGTCATCGCGTCGAATCCGGTGGCCAGCACCAGGGTGTCGAGCGGGTAGTGCGCCGCGGTGGTGTGCACGCCCGCGGCGTCGATGCGGCTGATCGGGGTGGCCTTCAGGTCCACCAGCTCGACATTGGCGCGGTTGTAGGTCTGGTAGTAGTTCGTGTCGGTGCAGATCCGCTTGGTGCCGATCGGGTGATCACGCGGAACCAGCAGGTCGGCGACCCGCGGGTCGTCGATCACGGCCCGCACCTTCTCCTCCCAGAACTCCCGCGCGGTGTCGTTGGCGGCCAGGCTCACCAGCTGATCGGGAAAGGTCTTGCTGAACAACACGCCGCCCAGGGCCCAGCGCTGTTCGTAGGCCTCGCGCAGTTCCCGCGGGCTCACCGCGAGGGCGGACATCGGGTGCGCCTGATGCGGGGAACCGCCGCCGCTGGCCATCGACAGCCGCCTGCGCTCGGCGTAGTTCGCCTTCTGCGCCTGCCGATCGGCCTCGCTCAGCGGTGTATTCCCTGCGGGCACACTGTAATTGGCGGTGCGCTGGAAGACGTGCAGCCGCTCGGCCTGTTCGGCCAGGCACGGGATGGTCTGGATGCCGGAGGATCCGGTGCCGATCACGCCGACCCGCTGTCCGGTCAGGTCGACGCCTTCGTGCGGCCAGTGCGAGGTGTGCAGCACCCGGCCCGCGAAGGAGTCGAGGCCGTCGATGGCCGGGGTGTTCGCGTTCGACAGCGGACCGGTGGCCAGCACGACGAACCGGGCCGAGACGGTCCGGCCGGTGTCGGTGTCGACCTGCCAGCGCAGGGTCCGCTCGTCGAGCACGATATCGGTGACGCGGGTGCCGAATTCGATGTCGCGGCGCAGGTCGTAGCGATCGGCGACGTGTTCGAGGTAGGACAGGATCTCGGGCTGGGTGGCGTACTTCTCACTCCAGTTCCACTCCTGCTGCAGCGCGTCGTCGAACGAGTACGAGTAGTCCACGCTCTCCACGTCGCACCGCGCGCCCGGGTAGCGGTTCCAATACCAGACGCCGCCCACGCCCTCGCCTGCCTCGAACACCCGCACGGTCAGTCCGCTGCCGCGGAAGCGGTGCAGTGCGTACAGGCCGGCGATGCCGGCGCCGACGACGACCACGTCGACGTCGGCCGGGCCCTTCACTGATGCCGATGGGGTCTCGGGGTTCACAGTGCCTACCTTTCGATGGAGACCGGTTCTCTGCGAGCGACGCTAAGGACGCGCGGGCCGGGAGAGCAGACGTCCTTCCCGCTGACCGGCACGTTCGGGTCCCGATCGCCTCCCGGTGATCGGGATGGTCCGCTCCGTGACCGCCGTCACCCGACCTACCGTCATCGCCACAACGAGGTGGTACCAGGAGGAAACAGTGGTGGACTGGAACGACGAGGTGGACGTGCTGGTCGCGGGCTCGGGCGGTGGCCTGGCCGGCGCCTACACCGCCGCCCGCGAAGGGCTCAGCGTCGCGGTGGTCGAGGCGACCGACAAGTTCGGCGGCACGACGGCGTATTCGGGTGGCGGTGGCGTCTGGTTCCCGTGCAACCCGGTGCTGGAGCGCGCGGGCACCGACGACACCCTCGACGACGCGCTCACCTACTACCGGGCCGTCGTCGGCGACCGCACCCCCGACGAGCTGCAGCAGACCTACGTGCGGCGGGGTCGCGACCTCATCGAATACCTCGAAGCCGACGACCATTTCGAGTTCCAGATGCTGCCGTGGCCGGACTACTTCGGTAAGGCGCCCAAGGCCAGGCTCGACGGGCAGCGCCACATCATGCCCACGCCGCTGCCCGCCGCCGAGCTGGGCGAGCTGCGCGAGTCGCTGCGCGGACCGCTCGATACCGACCGGCTCGGCGCCGCGCTGCCGGAGCTGCTGATCGGCGGGCAGGCGCTGATCGGGCGCATGCTGCGCGCGCTGTCGACCTACCCGCACGCCAAGCTCTACCTGGAGTCGCCGCTGGTGGAGCTGGTCGTCGAGGACGGCGTGGTGACCGGTGCGATCGTCGAACGCGACGGCGACCGGGTCGCGATCCGCGCGCGCCGCGGCGTGGTACTCGCCGCGGGCGGTTTCGAGCAGAACGACGAGCTGCGCAAGCACTACGGCGTGCCCGGCGAGGCGCGAGACACCATGGGACCCTGGGGAAATCAGGGCTTGGCGCACCAGGCAGGCATCGCGGCGGGCGCCGACACCGATCTCATGGATCAGGCGTGGTGGTCACCGGGCCTGACCCACCCGGACGGGCGCTCGGCGTTCGCGCTGTGGTTCACCGGTGGCATCTTCGTCGACCAGGACGGCAACCGATTCGTCAACGAGTCGGCGCCCTACGACCGGCTCGGCCGCGAGGTCATCCGGCAGATGACCGAGCGCGGCCTGACCCTGCCGTTCTGGATGATCTACGACGACACCGAAGGCGAGGTGCCGCCGATCAAGGCCACCAACGTGTCCATGGTCGAGACGCAGAAATACGTCGACGCGGGACTGTGGCACACCGCCGACACCCTCGCCGAGCTGGCCGCGAAGATCGGTGTGCCCGCGGCGAATCTCGAGGCGACCGTGGAACGGTTCAACGGCATGGTCGCCACCGGCGTCGACCCCGATTTCGGGCGCGGCGACGAGGCCTACGACCGCGCCTTCTCCGGCGGCGAACCGCCGCTGGTGACCATCGACAAGGGCCCGTACCACGCCGCGGCGTTCGGCATCTCCGACCTCGGCACCAAGGGCGGCCTGCGCACCGACTCGGCGGCGCGGGTGCTCGGCCGCGACGGCGCGCCGATCCCCGGCCTCTACGCGGCGGGCAACACCATGGCCGCGGTCAGCGGTGAGGTCTACCCCGGCGGTGGCAACCCGATCGGCGCGTCCATGCTGTTCAGCCACCTCGCCGTGCGGCACATGCTGGGCGAATAGGCCCGCCCGGGTCCCTCCCGCTGGCCGGGAGGGACCCGTGTCCACCGGCCACCGGATGTGGTTCGGTTCACAGATCCCCACTTCTCGACATTTCAGGAGCAACACGATGGCTTCAGCGGACGACATTCGCGCGACGGTGCGCAAATATGTGGAGGCCGTCGGCAGCGGTACGGCTGCCGACGTCGTCGCCCTCTACCGCGAGGACGCGACGGTCGAGGATCCGGTCGGCTCCGAACCGCATGTCGGCCACGCCGCGATCACGAAGTTCTACGAGGCCATCGAGCCGCTGCGGCGCTCGACGGAACTGTTCAGCGTGCGCGTCGCGGGCGACAGCGCCGCGTTCAGCTTCCGGGTGGTCACCGAGTTCGGCGACCAGAAGTTCACCCTCGATCCGATCGATGTCATGACCTTCGACGAGGACGCCCGCATCACCAGCATGCGCGCGTTCTGGTCCCAGGACGACATGGTCGTCGGCTGAGCGAGGCGAGAGTGACTGCGACCGAACAACACTGGGATCACGAAGTCGGCTTCCTCGTCGTCGGCAGCGGCGCGGGCGGGTTGACCGGCGCGCTCGCGGCCGCCGATCGCGGGCTCGACACCCTCGTCATCGAGAAGGCCGCGGTGTACGGCGGCAGCACCGCGCTCTCGGGCGGCGGGATCTGGGTGCCGAACAATCCGACGCTGCTGCGCGAGGGTCTCGGCGATTCCCGCGCGGATGTGCGCGCCTACCTCGACGCCGTCGTCGGCGACCGGGTGCCCACCGGCAACCTCGACGCCTTCATCGACGAGGGCCCGCGCATGCTGGCCTTCCTGGAGACCAGTCCGCACCTGCGGTTCCAGTGGTGCACCGGCTATTCCGACTATCACCCCGAGGCGCCGGGCGGTCGTCCCGCGGGCCGCTCCATCGAACCGCTGCCGGTCGACCTCAAGCAACTCGGCGAGGACGAGGATCTGCTGCGCCCGGCGGCGCTGGCGACCCCGCCCGGGCTGTTCATCACCTCCAAGGACTTCGTCCAGCTCAATATGGTGACCCGCACCTGGAAGGCGCGCTGGACCGCGCTGCTGACCGGCTTGCGGGCGGTCAAGGCGATCCTGCTGCGCAGGCACATGGACACCCTGGGCCGAGCGCTGATCGCGCGGCTGCGGCTGGCCCTGCGCGACGCCGGCGTGCCGCTGTGGCTGAACACGCCGCTGCGCTCGCTGATCACCGACGAGTCGGGCGCGGTGCTCGGCGTCGTCGCCGAACGCGACGGCCGCGAGATCCGGATCCGGGCGCGCGCCGGAGTGCTGCTGGCCACCGGCGGTTTCGAGCACAACCAGGCGATGCGCAAGCGCTATCTGCCCGAGGGCGGACGCGACAACTTCAGCGCCGCCTCGACCGACAACACCGGTGACGGCATCGTCGCGGGCGAGCGGGTCGGCGCCGCGGTCGATCTGATGGACGACGCGTGGTGGATGCCATCGTTCCAGCGGCCCGACGGCATCAATCAGGTGCTGGTCTCGGAGCGGTCGATCCCGCGCTCGATCATCGTCGACAGCTCCGGCAAGCGCTTCACCAACGAGGCCTCGCCGTACGTCACGTTCGTGCACGCCCAGCTGCGCGGCAGCCACGACCCGGCCTGGCTGATCTTCGACGCGAAGGCCAAGAGCCGCTATCCCATCGGCGGCATCGTGCCCGGGCAGAAGTTCCCCGCCGCGTGGACCTCGAGCGGTCTGGTGCAGAGCGCACCCGACATCGACGGCCTGGCCGCCGCGATCGGTGTCCCCGTCACCACGCTGCGCGAGACCGTCGACCGGTTCAACGGATTCGCGCGCGCGGGCCACGACGCCGACTTCGGTCGCGGGGACAGCGCCTACGACAACTACTACGGTGACCCGACGCTGGCGACGCCGGCGCTCGATGTGATGGACAAGGGCCCGTACTACGCGCTGCGCGTGCGCATCGGCGACCTCGGCACCAAGGGCGGTCTGGTCTACAACGCCGACGCCCAGGTGTTGCGCGCCGACGGCTCGCCCATCCCCGGCCTCTACGCCGCCGGCAACACCTCCGCGGCCGTGATGGGCAACGACTACGCCGGCGCGGGCGCGACCATCGGTCCCGCGATGGTGTTCGGCTACGTCGGCGCGCGGCACGCCGCGGGCGAGCGCTGAGGCGGGCATCATGCATCCCGTCGAATGCGCGAGCTGCGGCAACAAGGTGCTGGCCGAGAAGTTCAGCCCCAGCCACACCAGCGTCCAGTGGCTCGACGACGCCGAGTCCGCCTGCCCGGAATTCGCCCGGCGCGCGGCTCTCGGCGAGCCGAGCAGCTGGATCCCCACCTGCTCGGCACTGCGCGATTCGATCGACGACGCGGTTCGCGCGGGCGAATTGGCGACCGATCAGTTGCGGCACGAGCCGGTTCCCGGCCGGCTCGGCTGACCCCCACACCTAGGAGAGACGACTCATGAACAGACTCGACGGCCACCGGACACTGGTCACCGGCGCCGCGTCCGGCATCGGACAGGCCACCGTGCTCCGGCTGCTCGACGAGGGCGCCCGAGTGGTCGGCGCCGACGTGTCGGCCGACGGTCTCGCGGCCACCCTGGCGCGGGCCACCGAACGCGGCACCGCGGACCGGCTGACCACTCTGACCCTCGACATCGGGGACGAGCAGTCGGTGATCGAGGGCGTGCGCTCGTCGGTGCAGACTCTCGGTGGGCTGGACTCGCTGGTCAACGCGGCGGGCATCCTGCGCGCCTCGCACACCGAGCAGACCTCCCTCGAGCTGTGGGATCTGATCCTGCGGGTCAATCTCACCGGCACCTTCCTGGTGGTCCGCGAGGCACTGCCCGCCCTACTGGCCAACCCGCGCGCGACGATCGTGAACTTCAGCTCCACCTCGGCGGCCTTCGCGCACCCCTACATGGCGGCCTACGCGGCGAGCAAGGGCGGCATCCAGTCCTTCACCCACGCCATCGCCCTCGAATACGGCGGCAAGGGCCGGCGCGCGGTGTGCGTCGCGCCGGGCAGCATCAAGTCCGGCATCACCGACGCCACACCGGGTTACGTGCCCGCCGACGCCGATTGGGCGCTGTTCTCGAAGCTGTCGCCCGCCCTGCCGACCGATCAGGAATCCGGCGGCGCGGGCATGGGCGATCCGAGCGCGGTGGCCGGCGTGATCGCGATGCTGGTCTCCGAGGACGGCGCGTTCATCACCGGCACCGAGATCCGCATCGACGGGGGCACGCACGCATGACCGAGCTGAGCTACGAGGCCACCCTGCGCGAGATCCGCACCGACGCGGGCGTGCTGCGCTACCACGAGGCCGGCGACGGTCCGCCGCTGCTGCTGCTGCACGGGTCGGGCCCCGGGGTCACCGGGTGGCGCAACTACCGCGGCAATCTCGCCACGTTCGCCGACCGATTCCGGTGCCTGGTCCTGGAATTCCCCGGCTTCGGGGTGAGCGACGACTTCGGCGGGCATCCGATGGTCACCGCGCTCGACGCGGTGGTCCGCTTCGTCGATGCGCTGGGCCTGGACAGTGTCGACATCATCGGCAATTCGATGGGCGGTGGCGTCGCGCTCAACTACGCGATCGCGCATCCGGAGCGGGTCGGCAAGCTGGTGACGATCGGCGGCATCGGGCGCAACCTGTTCAGCCCGGGTCCCGGCGAGGGCATCAAGCTGCTGCAGGAGTTCACCGAGGAGCCCACCCGCGAGCGGCTGATCCAGTGGCTGCACTCGATGGTCTACGACCCGGCCATGGTCACCGACGAGCTCATCGAGGAGCGCTGGACCCAGGCCACCGACCCGGCCACGCTCGACAGCGCGCGCCGGATGTACAGCAAGGCCGCGTTCGCGATGATGGTGCGGGCGATGGAGGCCTCGGACGCGCCCCCGCCGTGGGCGATGCTGCACAAGGTGCAGGCGCCGACCCTGATCACCTGGGGCCGCGACGACCGGGTGAGCCCGCTGGATATGGCGTTGATCCCGATGCGCACGATCCCGCGCGCCGAACTGCACGTGTTCCCGAACTGCGGGCACTGGGCGATGATCGAGCGCAAGGACGAATTCGAGTCGGCGGTACTGGCGTTCCTGACCCGCAAGGAGGCCGACCGGACGGCGTGATCGCCGATCCCGATGCTCTGTGCCCACGGCCCCCTGTGCACTGGACGGGAGGAGTCCTCACTCCCCTTCCGTATCCAACATATAGCGCACAGGGGGCCTTGCCGCAAGGCCCCGGTGGTGCCGCATAATCGTCCGCCGTAGCCAGAAGCTGCGGAAACGGGTGTGATCGACGCGCTCCGCCGGGATCGGTGAACCGGGAAAGTGAGGGCAGGTGTCAATTCAGGGGTATCAGGACGAACTACGGTCCGAGCAGCACTACGTGGACGGTCTGTACGCGCGGCTCGACGCCGAACGCGCCAGGGTGAAGGGTCGCTACAGCGCGACACTGCGCGGCACGGGCGTCTCGGCCATGGACCGGGATTTCGAGGCCCGCGCGCTGGCCAAGGAGGCCAAGCGCCTGGACGTGGCCGACAACGGACTGTGCTTCGGCCGGCTCGACGCGCTCTCCGGAGAGGTGTCCTACATCGGCCGCATCGGCCTGTTCGACGAGGCGAACGACTTCGAGCCGCTGCTGCTCGACTGGCGCGCGCCCGCCGCCCGCGCCTTCTATGTCGCGACCGCGGCCTCGCCGGAGGACATGCGCAGGCGCCGCCAGTTCCACACCCGCGGCCGCCGGGTGACCGAGTTCACCGACGAGGTGCTCGGCAGGCCGGACGGCGACGAGCGCGGCGACGCGGCCCTGCTCGCGGCCGTCAACGCGCCGCGCGGGGAGGGCATGCGCGACATCGTCGCGACGATCCAGGCCGAGCAGGACGAGATCATCCGGCTCGACCATCCCGGCGTGCTGGTGATCGAGGGCGGTCCCGGCACCGGCAAGACCGTGGTGGCGCTGCACCGCGTCGCCTATCTGCTGTACACCCAGCGCGAGCGGATGGAACGCCAGGGCGTGCTGGTGGTCGGGCCCAACCCGGCCTTCCTGCAGCACATCTCGCATGTGCTGCCGTCGCTGGGCGAGACCAATGTGGTCTTCACGACCGCGGGTGAGCTGGTGCCGGGACTGCGCGTGACCGCCGAGGACGGACCGGAAGCGGCACGGCACAAGGGTTCACTGCGAATCCTCGACATCCTCGCCGCGGCGATCGCGGACCG
>Ga0247823_10005074_pt1 | contig 10487 bp, 11 predicted proteins | sample 13C_PalmiticAcid_2_FD_192426 | JGI IMG/M metagenome (GOLD analysis project Ga0247823, IMG submission 192426) | Soil microbial communities from agricultural site in Penn Yan, New York, United States - 13C_PalmiticAcid_Day30 | ecosystem: Environmental > Terrestrial > Soil > Agricultural land...
CACCATAGGTACCGGCGACCGGGGCATTGGGGTTGGTCAATGCCACCGGCCGCCGGTACCTATGGTGCCACTGCCTGGGCGGTGACCGCCCGTCCGGGGGTCAGACCCGCTCGAACACGGCCGCGAGACCCTGCCCGCCGCCGATGCACATCGTCTCCAGCGTGTACCGCGCGTCCCTGCGCTCCAACTCGCGCAGCATGGTCGTCAGGATGCGGACGCCGGTCGCGCCGAGAGGGTGTCCGAGGGAGATCCCCGAGCCGTTGACGTTGGTCCGTGCCCAGTCCGACTCGCCGAACTTCCACTCGCGGGTGCAGGCGAGCACCTGGGCGGCGAACGCCTCGTTCAGCTCGATCAGGTCCATGTCGGCCAGGGTCAGCCCGGCGCGCGCGAGCGCCTTCTCGGTGGCGGGCACCGGCCCGATGCCCATCGTCTTGGGCGGCACACCGGCGCTCGCCCAGGTCACCAGCCGGGCCAGCGGACGCAGGCCGAGTTCGGCGGCCATCTCGGGCGTGGTCACCAGGCACACCGCCGCGCCGTCGTTCTGGCCGCTGGCGTTGCCCGCGGTGACGGTGGCGTCCGGGTCCTGCCTGCCCATGATCGGCTTGAGCGCGCCGAGGCTGTCCATGGTGGTCTCCGGGCGCGGGTGCTCGTCGCGGTCGACCACGGTGTCGCCTTTGCGGCCGGGGATGGTGACCGGGACGATCTCGTCGGCGAAGCGGCCCGCGGCGATCGCGGCGACGGCGCGCTCGTGCGACCGGACCGACACCTCGTCCTGCTCGACCCGCCCGATCCCGTACTCCCGGCGCAGGTTCTCGGCGGTCTCCAGCATCCCGCCGTCGACCGGGTGGTTGACCCCGCCCGCGGTGACCCTGGCCCTGGCGAGCCGGTCGTGCAGCTCGACGCCGGTCCCCTTGACGCCCCAGCGCATCGCCGACGAGTAGAACTCGACCTGGCTCATGCTCTCCGCGCCACCGGCCAGCACGACGTCGTTGACCCCGGTCTGCACCCGCATCGCCGCGTCGAGCACCGCCTGCAGCCCGGAGCCGCAGCGCCGGTCGAGTTGCAGGCCGGGCACCGTGACCGGCAGGCCCGCGTCCAGCGCGGCGACCCGGCCCAGCGCGGGCGCGTCGCCGTTGGGGTAGCACTGGCCGAACACGACGTCCTCGATCACCCCGGGCGCGATCCCCGTGCGCCGCAGCAGCTCCTGGATGACGGTGGCGGCCAGGGTCGTCACCGGGACGTTCTTGAACACCCCGCCGAAGCGGCCGACGGCGGTGCGGACGGGCTCACAGATCACGGCATCGCGCATGGCGCCATTCTGCCCGGATGCCGAACGCGCCTGACCACCCCACACCATCAGGGAAAACTCGGGGACGGACCCCGATGCCCGGCGGGCGCGGCCGGGTGATGGTGGAGGGGTGACCTTCGTCGGAATACCGCTATGGCTGCTGGGCGGCGCGGCACTCGTGCCCGCCGCCGTGTTCGCGTTCATCCATCCGAGGGAGGACGCGACCGGCGCGCGGGCGTGGTTACTGCGCTGGGCACATCCCCTTGGCTGGCTGCTGCTGTCGGCGGCCTGTTTCGTCGGGATCGTGCTCTCTGGAACGGCGGCCTACTACACGGCGCTGGCTGGTCTGACGTCGTTCCTGTGCTTCTTCGGCGCGCTCAGCACTGGTGAGCGCAAACCACTTCCACCACCTGTTTAGATCCTCAGTGTGAAGCCGTCCGTACTGGTCCGCCGCGCCAGGACCACCGATGTCCGAACCATGAAAGCCGTCATCGACACCTACGTCGGACGCGTACTGCTGGCCAAGGAACTCGTCACGCTCTATGAGGACGTGCAGGAGTTCTGGGTGGCCGAGGTCGACGGCGAACTGGTCGGCTGCGGCGCGCTGCACGTGCTGTGGGAGGACATCGCCGAGATCCGCACGATCGCGGTGCTGCCGTCGGCGATCGGGCTGGGTGTCGGGCACGCGCTGGTCGACCGGCTGCTGACGACGGCGCGCGAGTTGGACCTCGCCCGGATCTTCGTGCTGACTTTCGAGACGGAGTTCTTCGCCCGGCACGGGTTCATCGAGATAGAGGGGACGCCGGTGAGCCCCGAGGTCTATCAGGAGATGCGCCGCTCGATGGACGAGGGCGTCGCCGAGTTCCTGGACCTCCCGTATGTGAAGCCGAACACCCTCGGCAACACCCGCATGCTGCTCAAGCTCTGACTGTCCCGCCTCCCCGAAATTTTTAGCCCGGTCACCGATCGAGCGCACGCCGCTGACAGGCGGGAACCCTGGTCGGCCGCCGTCCCGGTACCCCTTAGGTGACGGTTCGCAGCGGCAACTCTTCTAGTAAATACTCGAAGAGTCTTGACTGGAATAGTCACGGTCCGACAGGATCGTGTTGTGCGACGCGAAACCGCGCTGACTGTCGAGCAGTTGGCCGCTGAGGCCGGACTGCCGACCAGCACCATCCGGATGTATCAGACGAGGGGACTGCTACATCCACCTCGGCGCGAGGGCCGTACGGCCCGCTATGACGCGTCGCATGTCGAGCGGCTCGGGCTGGTGAACAGGTTGCAGCAGCGGGGTTTCTCGCTGCCCGCGATCGCCGAGCTGATCGCCGCGCGAGACCTGGGGGCTCGCGTCGGCGACGTGCTCGGCCTCACCGGCTCGGGTGGCCCGGACGACTGGGTCCCGATCGGTGTGCGGGAACTGCGGACGCTGGTCTCAGCGCGAGACCTGCGTCCGCAGTTGCTCCGCCGGGCGACCCGGCTGGGCCTGGTGCGCTGGCAGCGCGGCAGGCCGTTCGCCCGCCGCTGGGCCATCGACATCGGTTCCGCGATGACCCGGCTGACCATCCCTCCCGCGGACATCCTCGAGGCGTTCGAGCGGCTGCGCACCCAGACCGACCGGATCGCGGCCGACTTCGTCGACGTGTTCGAGCGGGTCCTGTGGCCGGAGGTGTCCAACCGCGCGGCGAGCGACGACCAGCTCGACCGGGTCAAGGCGCTGCTGGTGGAGCTGACCGAGGCCGCCCAAGGCGTCGTCGCGGGAGCGCTCCGCGAGTCGATCCGCGACGCGGCCGAGGGGTTCGCCCGCAGGCACGACCTGCTTCCCGACGACGGGCAGCCGACGTGGGCCGGGCACACCGTCCCGGTGCTCGCCGAGCGCCTCGAAGGGGAACGCGCCTACCCGGATGAGCCGCTGGACGCCGAGATCGACGCGCTCATCACGGAAGCCAATACCGAGGACACCGACACGGGGGAAAGTCGATGACCACGCTCACCGTCAACCCGGCCTGGCACGCCCAGGCCCGCGCCGAGGGACTCGTCGTCTTCGCCGGCGCCGACCTCGTCTATCTAGTGCCCGATGTGCCAACTGCCGACGCGCACCGGTTGGCCGCGCTGTTCGACGGCCGCGACGTCGAGCCCGCCGACCTGCCCGAGTCGACCAGGGCCGTCCTGCCCCAGCTGCAGACCCTCGGCGCGCTCCGACCGGCGGCGCTGCCCCGCGACGGGGCCGCGCGGACGCTGAGCGTCGGCACCCAGGTCCTCGGCGACGCCTCCCCCGAGCTGCTGTCCGCGCTGGCCACGGCGTTCCCGCCGGTCTCGTCGGCGGACGTGCTTGTCGTCGTGCGCACCACGGCGCGACTGGCCGAGCTGGTCGGACTGAGCGCCGGTCTGGTCCAGAGTGGACAGATCCACGTGCTGCTCGATCTCGCCTTCCACCACACTGTCGCACTGGGGCCGCTGGTCGTGCCCGGCGCGAGTTCGTGCCTGGAGTGCCTGGCACGCCGCGCCGGTCAGCGGTGGGGCGACCCGAAGCCGCCGCCCGCGCCGAAAGCCGCCGCGTACCCCGATCTCCCGATCACCCTGGCCGCGCACGCCCTGCGCGAACTCGGTGACGGATCACTGGCGCTACTGCAGCGGACCATCGCCTACGACCTGCGCACGCTGACCACGACCGCGGAGGACGTGCTGCCCAGCGCGGACTGCGCGGCCTGCGCCCGGCCGCACCCCGGCCGGATCACCCTGCCATGGGACCAAGAATGACCGCCTTACGCCTGCCCGACCAGTTCAGCCCGGACGCCCTCGACGCCACCGCCGCGACGCCGACCTGTTGTTGCTGCTGCTGTTGCTGTCTGGCCACGACCTTGACCGCCCCGATCGTCCTGCACGGCGCCCTGCGCCGAGAGGTGCGCGATTCCCCGGCGCCCGAGCCGCGCCGCAAGGCCGCGCCGTGGCTGGCCGCCGCGGTCTGGCCCGCGCTGCTCGTCGCCGTGTTCGGCCCGTTCGGCGTGCCCGCCGACGCCGAGCTGCTGCTCATCATCGTGTGCCTGATCGGCGCGTCCGCGCTGACCGCGGCCGTGGCGATACGCGGCGGATCGACCCGCCCGTACCGGGCCGTGCTCCGCCTCGTCCTGTTCGCCTTGCTCTTCAGCCTGGAATTCATGATCGGCGCGATGCTCCTGCTGTTCGGCGTCTACGTATTCGCCGGCCCGATCCTGGCCGGGATAGGCGTCTTCTTCGCGATCAAGGCTTACCGATGAGGCCCCCACTGTCGTCCTTGCTGCTGGACCGCGCGGTCGGGTGGCGACAGGGCGTGGTGTCGCGCCTGCAAGAGACCCCGCGCTCACAGTCCGATGTGGACATCCCTGGGTACGCCGCCATCCCTGACCCGTCGACCACCGGCGGCACCTCCGGCGGGGTCGGCTTCGACGCCGAGACGGCCCGGCTCGCCGCCATCGCCGAGGCGCTCGAACGGCACGCCGCCACCCGCTGTCCACTTGAGACAATCGATGCCGACGGCTCGCGCTGGCCGATCGACGACTTCAGCCTGCACACGCCCGCCCAGCGCGCCGCCGATGACTTTCCATTCCCTGGATACCTGAATCCGGTGTACACGAACGCGTGGACGCTGCCGGACAACGAGCCGGTCCAGGTGCCCGCGGGGCTACTCTCGCTCGACGCCCGCCACGGCCTGCCGTCGACGTCATCCGGGCTCGCCGCGGGCCCGTCGGCCACCGCCGCGCTGACCGCCGCCATCAGCGAACTCGTCGAGCGCGACGCCCTCACCACGGTCTGGCTGCACGGCCTCGCCCCGACACGGATCCCGATCCCGGACCGGCTCACCGACCCCGTCACCGCCCTCGGCGGCGAGATCACCGCGTTCGACCTGACCCCGGCGTACAGCCCGTTCCCGGTCATCGCGGTCGCCGGAACACTGCCCGTGGCAGGTGTTCCGCGCCCGACGCTGGGCGTGGCCTGCAAGACGACCTGGGCCGAGGCGATGGACAAGGCGTGGGTCGAGTGGTGTCAGGGCACCGTGTTCATCCGGGTCCGGCTCGGCGACACCGGGCCGCTGCGGCCGACGCAGTCACCGACTTCGACAAGCACGCCGTCTACTACGCGCACGCCTTGGACGAGTGGGCCGACCTCCCGCTGTGGCGCGGTCCGGCCGGGGACCCACCGGCCGACGCCGCCGACCCGACCCTGTCCGCCCTGGTCGACGCCCTGACCGACGCGGATGTCCGACTCGCCTACCGCGACCTGACCACACCGGAACTGGCCGCTGTCGGCCTGCACTGCGTCCGCGCGCTCTCCCCCGACCTCACCCCGCTGCACCCTGACCACCGCTGGCCCCACCTCGGCGGCCGGGCGGCGGAACTGTCCTGGCGGTACCCGCACCTGTCGCCGCACACCGCGTTCCCGTCCCCGCACCCGCACCCGTTGGGCTGAGCCGATGACGTTCGACGACTTCTGGACCGAGACCAGCCTCACCACGCTCACCCAGCGCGCGTTCGCCGACCGATTGGCCGACCACCGCACCGCGCCGACCGCGCTGGACCCGTTCGTTCTTCCCAGCCCGCCGGTCGCACTGCGCAGACCGAAGGACCGCCTGTCGCGACTGTTCGGCGCGCGCCGCAGCGAGCGCGAGTTCGGCGCGGGGCCACGGTCGACGCGCGATCTGGGGAACGTTCTTGGCGCACTGGCCGAGACCGAGTCCGGTCGACGCGCCTACCCGTCGGCGGGCGGGCTCAACGTGGTGCGCGCGTACCCGATCCTGGTCGACGTCGACCATGAGCTGACCGGCCGCGTGACGCGCTACGACCCCGCCGGACACACGCTGCAAGACCTGACTGAGTGTCCTCAATGGAGTGAACTGTCCCGGTTGATCGGCACCGTCGGTGACGCGCCACAACTGGTGGTCGTCCTGGTACTCGACGACGCCGCGCAGTTCGCCAAGTACGGGCCCCGCGCGGGGCGATTCGGACTGGTGGAGGCAGGCGCGGCGGCCCAATCGCTGGCGTTGCGGGTGGCCGACAGAGGGCTGGCCGGATACCTGCTCGGAGGGGGTGCCGACCGCGAGTTGCTGGGGCTTCTGGGGTTGACTTCGGACCGGGTAAGGGTCGCCACGACCTACGTCTGCGGCCGGAAAGCCGACCGTGGCCGCGTTTTCACGCGCCGGTCACCCATCCTTGAGGTGACCTAGCCCGAACGGTGGTGCCGAATCCAGTTGGGACAGGGCGTAATTGGCCCAGCCGGTCCACAGCGGGTGGACCGACTGTCCCCAGGGAGATCCGTGGCCACGTCAACCCTGCGACGCACCACGCGCGGCGCCCTCGCCGCCGTTGTCGCCACGTTCGCGCTCATCCTCGGCGCGGGCACCGCGTCCGCCGACCTGAGCCCGACCCAGCTGCGCACGACGACCGACACGTACCTGTTCACCCAGTCGCTGAACACGTTCCAGAACACCCGGGCCGCGCGCCCCTACGCGAGCCAGCTCGACTGGTCCTCCGACGGCTGCTCGAACTCCCCCGACAACCCGTTCGGCTTCAACTTCATCAAGGCGTGCTACCGGCACGACTTCGGCTACCGCAACTACAAGAAGCAGGGCCGGTTCAACGAGACCACCCGGCTGAGCATCGACAACAACTTCAAGAAGGACCTGTACACGATCTGCGCGGGCAACTGGGCCTGCAACCGCACCGCCGACGTGTACTACGCGGCCGTCCGCACCTTCGGCGGCGGTTCCTGAGTGCGCCGACCCGGGCGGGGGCTACCCCGCCTGGGTCACCTTCAGCGTGAGCACCTTGCCGTCGACATCAAGGTCGACCACCTCGACGCGGTAGGCGCCCGCGTTCCCCGCCGTGGCGAACTTCGGGTTCGAGTGCAGCTCCAGCACCTGCGGGGCGGCCTTGGCCACGGTGACCGCCACCTTCACCTTGGCGTCGCCCTCCCAGACACACACGGTGCCCGGCTTGCACCGGCTGTCCTCGACCAGTTCCTGGTACCCGACGGTGACGTCGGGCTCGGCGAGCCGCACCTTGGCGCCCTTGTCGACGGGGAAGTCGGCACCCAGCGCGGGTCCGGGGGGCGTGGTCGGCGTCGTCATGTCTCCACCATTACCTGTTCCGCCCGCCTGCGCGCACGCGGTCGCCATGAGCATGGCCGCGATCGCGACCACCCGGACAACGCTGTTCAGCATGGTCATTCCTTATGCCTTGGTGACCTGGAAGGTCGCCACCGTGCCCGCGGTGTCCAACTCCATCAGTGCGACGGTGTAGCCGCTGACGACGGTGGAGCGGACTGATTGCTTGGAAGTGTGCAGTTCGACCGAGCCACCCGCCACCGACACTTTCAGGGTGGCGTCGCCCTCCCAGACGCAGACGTTGCCCGGCTTGCACCGGCTGTCGTCGACGAGCTTCTCGTAGCCGACCTTGAAGCCCGCGGTGGCCACCGCGATCGACTGGCCGCGGCTGAGCGTGAACGCCTCGCCGAGCTTCGCCGTCGGCGACGGCACCGTAGTCGGCACCTTCGGCGGCACCGTGGTCGTCGGAGGCGGGGTGGTCGGCGTGGTCGTGACGGGAGCCGAAGTCGTCGAGGTCACCGGGGTGGGCGTCGTCGTGCTGCTCGACGTCGCCGTGGTGGTCGGCGTCGAGGTGCAGGCGGCCAGCACGGCCAGCGACGACACGGCGACGAGTAAACCTGTGCGCATGCGGATCCCTCTCAGTCACCGCTGAGACGGAACTCGCGGCCCACCAGGTTGCTCGCCGGTGCGATCAGTCTTCTTCGTCGTCGTCGCTGTCGGTGGGCCCGCCGCCGCGGATCATCCACAGGAAGCCTTCGAGCTCGTCCGGCTTGATCAGCACCTCGCGGGCCTTGGAGCCCTCCGACGGGCCGACGACCCCGCGCGTCTCCAGCAGGTCCATGAGCCTGCCCGCCTTGGCGAAGCCGACCCGCAGCTTGCGCTGCAGCATCGACGTGGAGCCGAACTGCGAGGTCACGATCAGCTCGGTGGCCTGGACGAGCAGTTCCAGGTCGTCGCCGATGTCGGCGTCGATCTCCTTCTTCTCGCCCGCCTTGGCCGCGGTGACGCCGTCGGTGTAGTCCGGCTGCGCCTGCTCCTTGGTGAACGAGACGATCGCCGAGATCTCCTCGTCGCTGACGTAGGCGCCCTGGATGCGCACCGGCTTGGATGCGCCCATCGGCAGGTAGAGGGCGTCGCCCATGCCGATCAGCTTCTCCGCGCCCGGCTGGTCGAGGATGACCCGCGAGTCGGTGAGCGACGACGTGGCGAACGCCAGCCGCGACGGCACGTTGGTCTTGATCAGACCGGTGACGACGTCGACCGACGGGCGCTGCGTCGCCAGGACCAGGTGGATGCCCGCCGCACGCGCCTTCTGCGTGATCCGGACGATCGCGTCCTCGACGTCGCGGGGCGCGGTCATCATCAGGTCGGCCAGCTCGTCGACGATCGCCAGGATGTACGGGTACGGGCGGTAGACGCGCTCGCTGCCGGGCGGGGCGGTGATCTCGCCGGACTTCACCTTCTTGTTGAAGTCGTCGACGTGGCGGACCTTGTTGACCTGCATGTCCTGGTAGCGCTGCTCCATCTCCTCGACCAGCCAGGTCAGCGCGGCGGCTGCCTTCTTCGGCTGGGTGATGATGGGCGTGATCAGGTGCGGGATGCCCTCGTACGGGGTCAGCTCGACCATCTTCGGGTCGATCAGGATCATCCTGACCTCGTCCGGGGTGGCCCTGGCCAACAACGAGACCAGCATCGAGTTGACGAAGCTCGACTTGCCGGAACCGGTGGAGCCCGCGCACAGCAGGTGGGGCATCTTGGCCAGGTTCGCGGTGACCATGTGGCCCTCGATGTCCTTGCCGAGACCGACCACCATCGGATGGGTGTCCTTGACGGCGGTCGCGCTGCGCAGCACGTCGCCGAGGCGGACCATCTCGCGGTCGCTGTTGGGCACCTCGATGCCGACCGCCGACTTGCCCGGGATGGGCGCGAGCAGGCGCACGTTGTCGGTGGCCACGGCGTAGGCGATGTTCTTGGTCAGCGCGGTGATCTTCTCGACCTTCACGCCGGGGCCGAGCTCGACCTCGTAGCGGGTGACCGTCGGGCCGCGGGTGAAGCCGGTGACCTGCGCGTCGATGGCGAACTGGTCGAGCACCCCGCTGATGGCCTCGATCATCAGGTCGTTGGCCTTGCTGCGGGTCTTGGGCACGTCGCCGTCGGCCAGGATCGACGGGTCGGGCAGCGTGTAGTCGCCGTCGACCACCCGGGTGACGGTGATCGCGTCCTTGGGCTTCTTCGCCTCGGCGGGCTTGTTCTCCTTGACCTGCTCCGGGCGCACCCGCGGCGGCATCGGCTCGTCGAGCGGGAGCTCGGGCTGCTGGTCCTCGGCGACGGCGGCCTGCCTGCGCCGCGACGGCCTGCGCAGCTTGACCGGCTCCGGCTCGGGTTCTTCGACCGGAACGGCGTCCTCGCGGTCGGCCGGGTCCATGCCCAGCTCCCGCAGGCGGTTCGGGATGTCCTTGATCCGGGTGCCGGTGAACACCAGCACGCCGAAGCCCAGCGCCAGGACCAGCACCGGCAGCGCGACCCAGGCGGTGACACCCTTGGCCAGCAGCCCGCCGGAGACGTAGCCGAGCGCGCCGCCCGCGAACATGCGGCCCGCGTTGTCGGTGGGCATGTCGCTGAACACGTGCAGGATCCCCAGCAGCGCCAGGATCACCAGCAGGGTGCCGACGACGAGCCGGGGCCGCTTCTCCGGCTGCGCGTCCGAGCGCATGAGGACGATCCCGGCCACGAGCAGCATCAGCGGCAGCGCCACGGTCAGCGCGCCCATCACGGTGCGCACGCCGATCTCCATGCCGCGGCCGACCGGGCCCGCCGCACGCCACCACACCGCCGCCCCGAGCACGACGCCGAGCGCGATCAGGCCGAAGCCGACGCCGTCGCGGCGGTGTCCCGGGTCGAGTTCCTTGGTGCGGCCGACCGCGCGAGCGATCGACCCAACGCCCTTGGCCAGCAGACCCCACCCGCCCGCGACCAGCGCCACCAGCACGTTGCGCTGTTTGGCGGCGGGTTTGCGGGCGGCGGGCTTGCGCGCGGACGGCTTGGCGGCCGGTTTGGCGGCCGGTTTGCGCGCGGGCGCCTTCTTACCCGGGGTCTTCGAGGTCGTCGCCATAGCCCACACGG
>Ga0247823_10005076_pt1 | contig 10487 bp, 10 predicted proteins | sample 13C_PalmiticAcid_2_FD_192426 | JGI IMG/M metagenome (GOLD analysis project Ga0247823, IMG submission 192426) | Soil microbial communities from agricultural site in Penn Yan, New York, United States - 13C_PalmiticAcid_Day30 | ecosystem: Environmental > Terrestrial > Soil > Agricultural land...
TTTCAATGGTGTGCTCAGACAATTCGGGCGCTTCGCGGCGAACGATATCTGCAATCTCGTCTGTAGTAAGAAAATAAGGGTTGATTCCCTGCGTCCGGAAACGTTGCGGCTGCCTGCCGTTCAACAGGCACCAGTCGGTTTTGGTAGAACCGCTGTCTGCTATAAGTTGGTAGTGTGACGGCATACCATAAAATTTGTGAAAAGATAAGGAAAGCTTACGAACTTTGACCGCATTATTATAGTTATTTTTACAGGCTTTTAGAGATCAATATGGAACCACAAAATAAACGTCGCCTGCAGGTTTGGGTACCCCTGCTTTTCGCATTGGTAATGGTTTTGGGAATGTTTCTGGGCTTCAGGCTGCGCGACACCCTCCGCAACAAGAAAGATTTCATCACCATTATTCAGCGCAATGATGATATCCAGGAAATCATCGACCTGGTGAATTCAAAATATGTAGATACCGTTAACAACGATAAGATACATGAAGATGCTATCCAGGGTATTCTCGATCACCTCGATCCGCACTCGAGCTACATTCCTGCTTCGGAACTGCAGGCAGTGAACGAAGACCTGGAAGGTAAATTCGAAGGTATCGGTATCGAGTTTTCGATCATCAACGATACCGTTAACGTCACCTCGGTGCTGGCTGGTGGTCCTTCCGAAGGAGTAGGCCTGCTCACCGGTGATAAAATCGTGAAGGTGAACGATACGGCTGTTGCCGGGATTAAAATCACCAATGAAACCATCATTGGCAAACTGCGTGGTCACAAAGGTGAAAAGGTGAAAGTGAGCGTGAAGCGCTCCGGCAAACCTGCACCTGTTGATTTCGTGATTGCCCGCGATGTGATTCCTATTTACAGCGTGGATGCTTCTTACATGATCCGTCCCGAAGTAGGTTACATTAAGGTCAACCGTTTCAGCGCCACCACACACCGCGAGTTCATGCAGTCAATTGATAAGCTGAACGAAAACGGCATGAAGAAACTGGTGCTCGATCTGCGTCAGAACCCCGGTGGATTCATGGATGCAGCTACCAAAATGCTTGATGAATTTATCGAAGGCAACAAGTTGCTGGTGTACACGCAAGGCCGCAGGTTCCCTAAAACAGAATATAAAACCAAACGTCCGGGTGTGTTCGAAACCGGCGATATGGTGGTGCTGATCGATGAAGGTTCTGCCTCAGCGAGTGAGATCGTAGCCGGTGCTATCCAGGATTGGGACAGGGGCACGATCATTGGCCGCCGTTCATATGGTAAAGGTCTGGTGCAGGAGCAATATGATCTGCCCGATGGTGCTGCATTGCGCCTGACGGTAGCCCGTTACTACACGCCTTCCGGCCGCAGCATTCAGCGTCCGTACGATAAAGGCAAGGATGAATACCAGGGCGATATTTACAAACGTTACCACGATGGCGAACTGATCAGTGCCGACAGTACCGCCAAGCCTAACGATACCACCAAATATTATACTGCTGCCCACCGTGTGGTGTATGGCGGCGGTGGCATCACGCCAGATATTTTTGTGCCGCTCGATACGGCCCGTTACAGCACCACTCTGGTGAAATTCCTGTCAGAAGGATTGCTCAACACGTTTGTGTACCAGTACTTCTCCGGCAACCGTGCGCAGTTCGAAGCCTTTAAACAACTCGACGATTTCAAGAAAGGATATGTAGTGCAGCAAACCCTGCTCGATGCGCTCAAGCAGTTTTCTGCCAAGGAAAACAGCGCCCTGGCCTTCCCTGCTACGGCTAGCGATGTGCGTGAAATGCAACTGCGCATCAAAGGACTGTTTGCCCGCCAGCTGTTCCGCAGCACCGGTTATTACGCTGTGATGAACGAGGCCGATCCTGTGATTGTGAAAGCATTGCAGGTGCTCAAGGTTGATGCACCCATCGCTGCAAAAAAGTAAGGGTAGCAGTCTCCCATTGTTGCCGGTAACGCAGCAGGTAGCTTTCGTGGCCCGCCTCCGGAAAGGTCACCAGTTGTTTAGGCCCTGCCAGCGCGGCATACACCGATTCCGTTTCTTCCCGGTTCACCCGGTTATCTTTTTCGCCCCACATGAGTAATGTGGGGCTTTTTATTTTCCGGGCAAATGCTTCCGGCGACACTTCAAACCCGTTGAATCCATTTTGCACACCACCCCAGAAGGTCATCATAGCGGCCAGCGGAAAACTGGGGATATGCAGTACATTCAACCTATTGCTCACTGCCTGGTACAACGAACCATACGGGCATTCGAGTATGATCGCCGATACAGCCAATTCCGGGTGGTCATACATGCATTTGGTGATGGCCGCGGCGCCCATGGAAGTACCGAAAAGAACAAGGTTGTGGTGCGGATGTTGTTGCAGCAACCATTGGTAAGCGCCCAGCACATCGGCACCTTCTTTGTATCCGATGGTGGTAGTGTAACCCGAGGAGCCACCGCTGCCGCTGAAATCGGTGAGCAGCACATTGTAGCCGGCATCGTGAAAAATATAAGCTTTCTCCAGTTGGCTGCTCTTGGTCGCCATATACCCATGAAACAGCAGGATAGTGCCCTTGTTGGCTACCGCCGGAATGTACCAGCCCTCCAGGTTTTCATTGCCTTTGAAATGAACGGTTTCGTAGGGAATGCGGGGTAGTGCATCACAAGCCGGCTTGCCATTGTGTGGACCCAGCAAAATAAAACCAGCCATCGCCAGGAAGCCCTTGGGCTGCGGTTCATGCGCGCCTTGTGCTACTGCCGGATCATAGTGTGTAAACTTGCCTGCATGGTTGTAGGCCATGATATTGCCAAGGGCCAGCACGCCAGCTAAAACACCCAATCCGGTTTTGGTCCGTTTGTTCATGCTATAAAATTAGGATGTGAGGAACGGAAGTGACCGTTAAAATTTTTTAAACTCGGGGTTTGTTTTTTCCATTTCTGTTTATTTACCTTTGTTCAAACTTTAGGGGTGTCGCTTTGGTGCGACTGAGAGAGTCCCTTAGTACCTGATCAGGGTAATGCCTGCGAAGGGAAAAGTACGGAACCATTCTGCGTTCCCATTATCCGGCGTTTGCTATGCCGGGTTTTGTAATCTCCCTTAAGGTTTATTGTTGGCTTTCATTAACGTTTAAACTACGTGTGTTATGCATGTGTATATCAACAATAAACCGCAAGAGGTAGCTGAGCATTGTACCATTATGCAATTGTTGCAGACCCTTGCGCTTTCTTCTTTTAACGGTATAGCCGTGGCGGTGAACAACCGCGTGGTGCGGCGCGACCAGTGGCCCGATTATATGTTGTCGGGCACCGACCAGGTCACCGTCATCACCGCTTCGCAGGGCGGGTAATTGTCTATTCTTCTGTAATTTCAAAACTTACCTGATATGACTCCTCATGCAGCACAACCTGCCGTGCAGGACCACCTCATTACGCGTGCCCCGCTTAGCGGTTCCCGCAAAGTGTATGTACCCGGCCGGCTGTTCGACATCCGGGTGGCCATGCGCGAAATTCTGCTTACCGATACGGTTTCGGTGGTGAATGGCGCCAAAACGGCTACGCCCAATGCTTCGGTTACGGTGTACGATACCAGTGGTGCCTACACCGATCCCAACATCGATATTGATCTGAAAAAAGGCCTGCCCCGCCTGCGCGAAAGCTGGATACTGGATCGCGGTGATGTAGCCGTATTGCCTGCTTTTTCTTCCGAATACAGCAACCAGCGTATGTCGGACGATAAACTCCAGCACCTGCGGTTCGAACACATTTGCCAGCCTATGAAAGCGCTGCCCGGCAAAAACGTGACGCAGCTGCATTATGCCAAACAGGGCATCATCACACCGGAGATGGAATACATCGCCATTCGCGAAAACCAACGCATGGAAGCCGCCTGGCGGGCCGATGACGCACTGTGGCACCAGCATGCCGGCGATAGCCAGGGTGGTAAAATGCCTAAAACTTTTATCACGCCCGAGTTTGTACGCGATGAGATTGCTGCAGGCAGGGCGGTGGTACCTGCTAATATCAATCACCCTGAAGCAGAGCCAATGATCATTGGCCGGAACTTCCTGGTGAAGATCAATACCAATATCGGCAACTCGGCTGTAGGTTCCAGCATCGAAGATGAAGTGGAGAAAGCCGTATGGAGTTGCCGCTGGGGTGGCGATACGCTGATGGATCTTTCTACCGGCAAACATATCCACGAAACCCGCGAATGGATTGTGCGCAACTGTCCGGTGCCGGTGGGTACAGTTCCCATTTACCAGGCACTCGAAAAAGTAAACGGCAAAGCCGAAGACCTGACCTGGGAAATTTTCAGGGATACATTGGTAGAGCAGGCCGAGCAGGGCGTGGATTACTTCACCATCCATGCCGGTGTGTTGCTGCGCTACATTCCGCTGACGGCGAACAGGGTAACGGGCATTGTGAGCCGTGGTGGCAGCATCATGGCCAAATGGTGCCTGGCACACCACAAGGAGAATTTCCTGTACACGCATTTCGAAGAGATCTGCGAGATCATGAAAGCCTACGATGTGAGTTTTTCGCTGGGCGATGGTCTGCGTCCTGGTGCTATTGCTGATGCCAATGATGCCGCGCAGTTTGCCGAACTCGAAACGCTGGGCGAGCTGACTAAAATAGCCTGGAAACACGATGTGCAGGTGATGATTGAAGGTCCGGGGCATGTGCCCATGCACCTCATCAAAGAAAACATGGACAAGCAGTTGAAAGAATGCCACGAAGCGCCTTTCTACACGCTGGGTCCTTTGACCACCGATATTGCACCGGGTTATGATCACATTACTTCTGCGATTGGTGCAGCCATGATCGGCTGGTACGGTACGGCGATGCTCTGTTACGTGACACCAAAAGAACACCTGGGTCTGCCCGATAAAAAAGACGTGAAAGATGGCGTGATGGCGTATAAAATTGCTGCCCATGCTGCCGATCTGGCCAAAGGTCATCCGGGCGCACAATACCGCGATAATGCGTTGAGCAAAGCCCGTTTTGAGTTCCGTTGGGAAGACCAGTTCAACCTTTCGCTCGATCCCGATACCGCACGTGCTTTCCACGACGAAACCCTGCCTGCCGAAGGTGCCAAGCTGGCGCATTTTTGCTCGATGTGCGGTCCCAAATTTTGTTCTATGAAAATAACCCAGGAAATCCGCGACCTCGCCAGGGAAGGCAAGTTTGAGAACCTGGAAGGCATGCAGCAGAAATCGGCTGAATTCCTGGCCAGCGGTGCAGAAGTGTACCAATAAAACGAAAAGATGAAACCTGTTGTATTAGCGATAGCTGGCTTTGATCCCAGTGCGGGAGCGGGTGTGCTGGCCGATGTCAAAACCCTGGAAGCCCATGGCTGTTATGGGTTGGGCGTGGTGTCGGCGATTACCTATCAGAACGATATTTGTTTTGATGGACTGGATTGGGTACCGCAGCAGCAGATAGAACAACAAATACAGTTGTTGCTGCAACGGTTGCACCCAGTGACTGTTAAGATTGGTTTGGTACAAAACTTTACTGTGCTTGAATCGCTGCTGACTTTCCTGCGTCACCACCTGCCCGGTGTGCCCATCGTATGGGACCCCGTGCTGAAAGCCAGCGCCGGCTTTGCTTTCCATGAAAAATGGCAGGCAGATGCATGGCAACAGATTTTACAACAGGTTTCCATCATTACCCCCAACCTGCCCGAAATGCAGCGTTTGTGCGGAGCAGAACAATGGAAGGAATACGCCCTTGTCTGGTCACGCCATTGTGCGGTGTACGTGAAAGGTGGTCATGCCGCCGGAGAACAGCTCACAGATGCCTTGTACACCAATGGTGCTGTGCATACTTTTTCTGCTACGCGCATTGCCGGTGGCGACAAACATGGCAGCGGCTGTGTGTTGTCATCCGCACTGGCAGCGGGTTTGGCAAAGGGGCATGAATTACCGGTAGCTGCCGCAAGAGCACATGCCTATACACGTGCATTCCTGGGCAGCAACACTTCTTTATTAGGCGATCATCAATACTCCTCATATGACGAAGATTGAAAGGTTACAATACATTACAACTTCGGCCAGCCTGGCCGAAGCAGCCTGCATGGGCGGCGTGCGCTGGGTGCAGCTCCGGCTCAAGGATCTGCCTTACGAAACCCATAAAGCCATAGCCCTCGAAACGCAGGTGGTATGCAGTTATTACAATGCCCAACTCATCATCAACGATCATGTGCAGCTGGCTGTGGCGATCAATGCAGATGGGGTACACCTGGGCAAAACCGATATGGCACCTGCCGAAGCCAGAAGGCTGTTGGGTCATGGCAAAATCATTGGCAGTACTGCCAATACTTTGCAGGACATCCTGGCGCTGGCGCAGCAGCCCATCGATTACATCGGCCTGGGGCCGTTTCGCTTCACAACCACCAAACAAAACCTTTCGCCCATCCTCGGGTTGGATGGTTATGCGGCGTTGCTGGGTGCGCTCAAGACTGCCGGTGTGCACCATCCGCCCATTGTAGGCATCGGTGGTGTGGCATTGCCCGATGTGGCGGCATTGTTACTTTCCGGCTTGCATGGTATTGCAGTGTCCGGTGCTATTTCGGCACAGCCCGATGTGAAACTGGCCGCTCAACAATTTTCTGAAGCCCTTCAAATGGTAACGTTATGACAGACCTGTTAAACATAGCCGGTACTTCGTTTTCTTCCCGTTTATTCACCGGTACCGGCAAATTCGGGAACCATACACAAATGCAGGAAGCCCTGCTGGCCAGTGGCACACCTCTGGTTACGGTAGCCCTCAAGCGCATGGATTGGGCACATGAACAGGAAAACATCCTGCAATATGTGCAGCACCAACCCTGGGCGCTGCTACCCAACACCTCGGGTGTACGCAATGCCCGCGAAGCGATATTTGCCGCCGAGCTGGCCCGCGAAGCCCTGGGCACCAACTGGATTAAACTTGAGATCCATCCCGATCCCAAATACTTATTGCCCGATGCCGTAGAAACCTTGCTGGCAGCCGAAGAACTGGTGAAACAGGGTTTCGTGGTATTGCCTTACATCCATGCCGATCCGGTGTTGTGCAAACGGCTCGAGCAGGTAGGTGTGCAGGCAGTAATGCCATTGGGCGCACCCATTGGGACTAACAAAGGTTTGCTCACACTGGATTTTCTGCGCATCATCATAGAGCAGAGCAATGTGCCGGTGATTGTAGATGCAGGTATTGGTGCACCTAGTCATGCGGCTGCCGCGATGGAAATGGGCGCCAGTGCAGTGCTCGTTAATACGGCGATTGCAGTAGCAGGCAACCCGGTGCAGATGGCTGCTGCTTTTAAAATGGCAGTAGAAGCGGGGCGCATGGCTTACCTCTCAAGATTGGGTCATGTGGTGAACCATGCCGAAGCCAGCAGTCCGCTCACCGCCTTCCTTTCCGATCCTGTTCAACTTTAATTCCGGCCGTATGTTTACCGATGTATTTGCCCGGCAGTCCTGGCAGGAAGTAAAAGACAGCATCTACAGCAAAACCGCTGCAGACGTGGAGATGGCGCTGCACACCCATCAACGGACGATAGAAGATTTTAAAGCACTCATCTCTCCCGCAGCTGCATCATACCTGGAGCCGATGGCACGGCAGAGTCGTGATATTACGCGACGGCGGTTTGGTAAAACGATGCAGTTGTTTGCACCATTTTACCTCTCGAACGAATGCCAGAACATTTGCACCTACTGTGGTTTCAGTCTTGATAATCCGATGCCGCGCAAAACATTGTCGGGTGGAGAAATCATGCTGGAGACTGCGGCTTTGAGGCAATTGGGTTTTGAACACATTTTGCTGGTAACCGGCGAAGCCAATAAAACCGTGGGCGTGGATTACCTGCAAAAAGCCATCCGGCAAATAGCCCCGCATTTTGCACAGGTGAGCATGGAAGTGCAGCCGCTCGATACCGAAGCTTACCGGTTGTTGGTAGCGGAAGGATTGTATGCTGTACTCGTTTACCAGGAAACATACCATGAATCCGATTATAAAAAACACCACCCGAAAGGGAAAAAATCAAACTTCCGTTACCGCCTCGAAACGCCCGACAGGCTGGGGTTAGCGGGGGTGCATAAAATTGGATTGGGCGTGCTCATTGGTCTCGAAGACTGGCGCACTGATAGTTGTTTTACCGCCATGCACCTGCAATACCTGGAGCGGCAATACTGGCAAACGCGTTACAGTATCAGCTTTCCAAGGTTGCGGCCTGCCGAAGGAGTGTTGCAACCCAAAGTAGTGATGAACGATCGCGAGTTGGTACAGCTCATTTGTGCCTACCGTTTGTTCAATGAAGATGTAGAGCTTTCTTTGTCTACCCGCGAAAACCAACATTTTCGTAACAATATGGTACCCCTGGGCGTTACAGCAATGAGTGCCGGCTCTCGCACCAACCCGGGTGGGTATGCTGTAGCACCACAATCGTTGGAGCAGTTTGAGATAGATGATCACCGCAGTGCGGCAGAAATTGCAGCGATGATACAGGCCCAGGGTTATGAACCAGTGTGGAAAGATTGGCATACAGCCTGGGCAATAAATAGTTGAAAGAAAGGTTAATGATAACAGTGCCAATTGTTTCAGATTTGTTAACGTTTATATTTTTTGTACTTTATAACAAACGTTGCCTGACAATTGGCAGTCTATTTGGATAACGAACGGCGATTAACGATAAGCAAGTGAACCGAAAGTAAAAGGAGGTATATATGGCATTCTCTTTGTCCGAATTACAGAGGTACAGCCGGCAGATGATGCTGGACGAAATCGGGCCGGATGGTCAGATGAAGTTAAAACAGGCCCGTGTGCTGGTGATTGGTGCGGGAGGCCTGGGATGCCCGGTACTGCAATACCTTGCAGCAGCCGGAGTAGGGCACCTCGGCATTGTAGACGGTGACCATGTGGAGCTGAGTAACCTGCAACGCCAGATCCTTTACACCATCGAAGACATTGGTCACCACAAGGTACAGGTAGCCAAACGCAGGCTGCAGCAACTGAATCCGCATGTGGCCGTCGAAATTTACCCTTACGCTTTAAATGCGCTGCATGCCGGCGAACTGTTTCAGCAGTACGATATCGTGGTGGATGGGACCGACAATTTCAAAACCCGTTACCTGGTAAACGATTGCTGCGTGGAACATGGGAAGCCGCTGGTGTTTGGCTCCATCTATCGTTTCGAAGGACAGGTGTCTGTGCTCAACTACAAAGGCGGACCATCTTACCGCTGCATTTTTCCTGAACCACCCGAGCCTGGAACTGTACCCGATTGTTCTACCGTTGGTGTAGTGCCTTCACTGCCCGGTATTATTGGTGCCATGCAGGCCAACGAAGTCATCAAGATCATCACCGGTGCAGGCGATGTGCTGTCGGGCAAACTGATGGTGGCCAATCTGCTCACCTTCGAATTCAATGTATTTGATTTTAATAAAACCGGCGAACTGCCGCAAACCGTTGTGTTAAGCAAGGCTGTCTAACAGCATATTCAATGCAGTTAGCGGCTTTTCTGAAGCCCATATACTCCCAAGCAATACAGCTCCGTCAAACCCGTTTTGATGGAGCTGTTGTATGTTATGCCGGTCTACACCGCCGAGGCCCAGTATCTGCGGGCGGTGGCCATGCGTCTCCATTAACTGTTGTTGTATAACGCTGCATTGGTGCAACGGAATGGCTGCCTTATATCCTTTCTTGGAAATGCTGTCGAACACGGGGCTGATGAAAGCAGCATCCCATGCAACGGTTGTTGTTGCAATTTCTTCCCAGTTGTGAAAAGAGGAGGAAAGAGTGAGGGTTGAATCTGAAAATGTTGCCAGTAATTCGTTCAAAGCAGTTCCTGTGCGCAGGTGACTGTTGAGGTGAATGCCTTTGACAGGGTATTCCTTAGCGAGTTCAAAAGCGCCGTGCAGAATGATTTTGTGGTGTAAGCGGGCAGGAATTGAATCCAGGTATTGCCGGTATTCCTTTGCAGAAGCATCGGGTTTGCGAAGATGTAAAACCACAGCTTCATGTTCGAGCATGGGTTGTACCAGGGCGGTTTCGTCCGGAACGGAAAAGTCGGGTGTAAGAATGTTGATGCGCATACGTCAGATTGCAGCGCAAAGGTAAGCGAAAAACGGCGGGTACCGGTTAGTGTTTCTCTGTGATAGCAGCAGCTGTACTGGTGATGGTATAAAAATGTTGTTGGGCGTAAATCGTAAGGGTGTGGTCTTTATAAATCACCTTGTTGCTGGTATTCGACATTTTGCGTTCCAGGTTCAGCGCACTGTAGTTGTGGAGACCGATGGAAGCGGGTTTGTAGCATGATTTGAGATCAGAGGCTTTGTTGTATTCCACTTTGGCTAAGGCAATGGCCGGAGGAGCCAATGGGGCAGCCTGTAATGCTTTACTGACTTCGGGTGTTTGAATGAGCATGGCCGAAGCTGCAACTGGATTAGGAATGCGGGATTTAGGACTAACGATATTGGCGATGGAAGAAAAAGCAGGTGCCAGGAGCAGCAGGAGGAATGGGATTTTTTTCATACATC
>Ga0247823_10005078_pt1 | contig 10485 bp, 4 predicted proteins | sample 13C_PalmiticAcid_2_FD_192426 | JGI IMG/M metagenome (GOLD analysis project Ga0247823, IMG submission 192426) | Soil microbial communities from agricultural site in Penn Yan, New York, United States - 13C_PalmiticAcid_Day30 | ecosystem: Environmental > Terrestrial > Soil > Agricultural land...
CCGGCGTCATCGCCGGTGTCTGCGCCATCGCGCACACCGAGGGAAGGATCATCGCCAGTACCGCCAGCCCGCGGCGCAACGGGGCCTTGCCTGTCATCTTCATGGAGTTTCCCGGTTCGGTTTCGCAACTTGCCGATTAAACCGCCCCTGGGCCGATGGGAACCAGTGCTGGAGCCTGTCGAGGTGGCTTGCGGGCCGTTCGGGCCGACGAGAACGAGACGGGGTCGTCGTTTCGCCCCTGAGGCCGGCGCCCTGCTGTGGTCCGATGCGGTGACGTGCGCCAGGTCCCGATTGGAAAGATCGGCGGCTGGCGATCTTTCGTCCCCGGATTGATGGCCATTCGAAGTGGAACCCGATGCGCACGCACTTCTTGCACGACGCTGTTAGCGTTACCATCCTGCGTGGCCGGCGTATCGCGCGAAGCGCGGGCCGCCGTCGCCCGCGTCTCCTTTTTCGAAACGGATTCCCCTGCGGTGGCATCGGGAAAGGACCGTCAAGAGCAAGCAATGGAAAAACCGATGAAGGCCATCCGCCGGAAAGGACATGCCGTCACCATCGACACGGTGGCGGCGCACGCGGGGGTGTCGCCGATGACCGTCTCGCGCGTGGTCAACGGACAGGGCACGGTGCGCGAGGCGACCCGGGAACGCGTCCTGCGTGCCGTGCGCGAGCTGGGCTACCGCCCCAACCTAGCCGCGAGCGCGCTGGCCGCGGCGCAGCACACCTGCATCGCGCTGATCTATACCAATCCCAGTTCGGCCTACCTGCGTGAGCTGCTGGTGGGCGCATTGAACGGTTCCGGTCGCATCGCCGCCCAGCTGGTCATTGCCAATTGGGATGAGTTGGACGCGGAAGCCCTGCGCAATGCCGCTGGGCTCCTCGCCAAGAGCGTCGCGGGCGTCATCCTGCCGCCGCCGCTCTGCGAGTCGAAACCGGTGGTGTCGGAGTTCGTCCGCGCAGGCGTGCCGGTGGTGTCGATCGCGTCCGGACAGTTCAGCGACGAAATCTCCTGCGTACGCATCGACGATTTCCAGGCCAGCCGGGAGATGGCGGCGTACCTGATCGCGCGCGGCCATGCCCGCATCGGCTACATCAAGGGCAATCCCAACCAGACTGCCAGCGGGCATCGACTGGAGGGTTTCAAGGCGGCGCTGGCCGAAGCCGGCCTGCCGCTGGATGGCGAACTGGTCCAGCAGGGCTATTTCACTTACCGCTCCGGACTGGACGCCGCCGAGAAGTTGCTGTCGCTGGACAAGCGGCCCACCGCCATCTTCGCCAGCAACGACGACATGGCCGCCGCCGTCGTGTCCGTCGCCCATCGGCGCGGCCTCAACGTTCCCCGGGATCTGTCGGTGGTCGGGTTCGACAACACTTCCGCCGCGACCACGGTCTGGCCCGAACTCACCACCATCCAGCAGCCGGTCGCCGCGATGGCCGATGCCGCCGTCGATATCCTCCTGCGGACGATCCGTCGCCAGGAAAAGACCGCCGCAGCGACTGTCAACCATGTGGTGCCGCACGAATTGATCGTCCGCGACTCTGTCGCGCCGCCGCATGCGGAGTAGGGCCCGGCCGCTCCGGGAGAGCCTGTTCGCCGTGCGGGGCAGGGCAGCGAACGGGTAGCGGGCATTGGCCTGCCGGCAGGCACCTCCCGCGATGCCTTGCTCAGCGATGATCCGGCGGCCGATCTCCCGGGGCTGAACCGAAGGCCGTATTCGGCTGCGGCCCCATCTCGAATTCCAGGGTTCCACCCGCGGCCAGAACGGCGTGAGCCATCCAGCTGCGCGTGTACGGTTCGCCATTCCAGCGCACGCGCTGCACGAAGACGTTCCGCGCGTTGTTGCGATGCGCGACGATGCGCAGGACGCGCCCCTGTCCAACCTCAAGTTCGGCACTCCGCACCAGCGGGCTGCCCAGCACGTAATGGCCACTGACCGGATCGACCGGATAGAAGCCCAACGCGCTGAGCACGAACCACGCGCTCATCTGTCCGCAATCCTCGTTGCCGGACAGGCCGTCGCGGGCATCGCGGTACTGCTCGCGCAGCAATCGGCGCACCATCGCCTGCGTCTTCCAGGGCTGCCCGGCATAGGCATAGAGATAGGCGACGTGATGGCTGGGCTCATTGCCGTGCGCGTACTGGCCGACCATGCCGTCGATGTCCGGCGGAGCACCGGCAGGCAGCTCGGAACTGGTGCCGAACAATTCATCGAGCTTGCGGACAAAGCCGTCGCGGCCGCCGAACCCTTCCATGTAGCCATACAGATCGTGCTGGTTGAGGAACGTTGCCTGCCAGGCGTTGGATTCGGTGAAGTCGTGCCAACGATCCGAATGGCCGAGCGCGCGTGGGTCGAAGGGTTCCGCCCATCGGCCGTCTTCCAGCCTGGGCTGGATGAAACCGGTGTCTGGATTGAACAGGTGGCGGTAGTTGCGAGAACGCGCAAGGAGCGCGCGATGATCCTCTCCGGCGCCGGCCGCGCGTGCCAGATGCGCGCATGCCCAGTCGTCGTAGGCGTACTCCAGGGTGCGGCTGGCGGCTTCGCTGACCTTGTCGCTGGGAATGTAGCCGAGCCGACGGTAGTGACTCAGGCCGTGGACGTCATCGTCCATCGCGCGCTTGCGGAACAGCGGCCAGGCGGCGGCGTAATCGATGCCGCTGAAACCCTTGGCAAACGCTTCCGCCACTACCACCGCCGAGTGGTAACCGATCATCGTTCCGGTTTCCACGCCCTGCAGCGGCCAGATGCCGACACCATCCGGGCATTCCGCCGCGCCACGCACCAGGCCCTGCACCAGATCGGGAACGCGTTCCGGCTGCACCAGCGTCAGCAGCGGATGCAGCGCACGGTAGGTATCCCATAGCGAATAGGTGCTGTAGTTGCGGTATCCCGTCGGCAGGACATGTACCTGCAAATCCATGCCGCGGTAACGTCCATCGACATCGCTGAACAGCGTCGGCGCCAACAGCGTGTGGTACAGGCCGGTATAGAAAATGCGTTGTTGCCCCTCGTCATCGACATCGATGCGTACTCGCGCCAGTTCGCGTTCCCAGGCGGCAACCGCCTCGGCATGCACGCGGGAAAAATCGAAATCCGGCAACTCGGTATCGAGGTTGGCCAACGCGTTCTCCGTGCTTACCGCGGATATCCCGACCTTGATCAGCAGAGGCGCGGCACCGGCGTCAGGGAAGTGCAGCGCGGCCTTCAGCCGGGCGCCATCGGCACTTCGGTCGCCTTCGGCCAACGGCTGGTCGTCGGCGTAGACCTGCGCCCGGGCGAACGGACGCGACAGCCGCATCGCGAAGAACAGATAGCGTCCCTTGGCCCACTGATGGACACGGCGGCCACCGATCACCGTGCGTTCGTCGACGATGCGCAACTGCGTTCCGCTGATTCGCGTGGGCGTGGTGGCGTCGTCCTGGTAACCATGGCCCAGATCCAGCAGCAGATGGCCGGACTTTCCGTCGGGGAAACGATAGCGATGCAGGCCGGTGCGGGCGGTGGCGGTCAGTTCCGCCATGATGCCAGTGTCCTTCAGCCGCACCCGGTAGTAGCCCGGCGAGGCGGCCTCGTCGGCGCGATCGAAACGCGAGCGGTAGCCCATTTCCGGCGCGTCCGGCGGGCCGGGATGCAGCCGGACCTCACCGGTGCGCGGCATGACCAGGAGGTCGAGCATGTCGCCGATACCGGTGCCGGACAGGTGGGTATGCGAAAAGCCCATGATCGAATCCTGGGACTCGTGGTATCCGCTGCAGCCATCCCAGGTCGTGTTGTAGGTATCCGGACTGAGCTGCACCATGCCGAAGGGCAGGGTAGCGCCGGGAAACGTGTGGCCGTGACCACCGCTGCCAATGAACACATCGACATGACGTGTCAGATCCACCTGTGCGCGGCTGTCGATCGGGAGCGCTTCCCTGCCGATGCGCGCCGGTACGGTTGCGGCGTTCCAGGCGAAGCCGGACAGGCTCAGCGCGGCCGTGCCTTTCAGGAACCCACGTCGTGTCGTCATCATGTATTTCCTGCGTTGCGTTGTTGCGGATCCGGTGTGGAAAGACCCTGATACCGGCACGCCGCATTCAAGACCGGCGAAGGCCGCGCCCGTTTCCGGCAATCACCGTGGCAAGAAGACACGGCCGATGATCGAGAAGCGGGCGGTTTCACCCGGAGCGTCGGTACCGGGCTGGCCGCCGCCAACGAACACCTCGTAGTCGCCGGCTTCGACCGCACGCTGGCCGGTGCGATCGACACCGCTGAGCTTGCGCGCGTCCAGTTCGAACGTCACCTCGCGTGACTCGCCAGGCTCCAGCGTCACGCGGGCGAACCCCACCAGGCTGCGGATAGGCGACTGCGGCGCCTGCGGAGATTGCAGATAGACCTGTACCACTTCCTGGCCGCCCCGCGCACCGCTGTTCCGCACGCGCGTACTCACGCGCAGCGTCTCGCCTGCCTGCAAGCTCCGCGTCGACAGCCGGGGAGCGGCATAGGCGAACGAGGTGTAGCTCAGGCCGTGGCCGAACGGATAGAGCGGTTCCCCGCTGAAGTAGCGGTAAGTGCGCCCCTTCATGTCGTAGCTGACATACGGTGGCAAATCCCGGGTCGATTGGTAGAAGGTGACCGGCAACCGCCCGCCCGGGCTGAAGTCGCCGGCCAGCGCCTGCGCGATGGCGGTTCCGCCGGACTGGCCGGGATACCAGGCGGCGAGGATGGCGTCCGCATGCTGCCGTGCCCAGTTCAGCGCCACCGCGCTGCCACTCATCAGGACCACGATCAACGGCTTGCCGGCGGCCTTGGCGCGTTCGAGCAGCGAATGTTGTCCCGCGGGCAATCCGATCGCGTTGCGATCGCCGCCATCGAAGCCCAGCACGTCGACCTTCAGCTCCTCGCCTTCCACATCCGGCGACAGGCCGACGAACGCCACCACCGCGTCGGCCTTCGCCGCCGCGCTCCCTGCCTCGGCCAGTTGCGCCTCGGCTGGCGCCAGCCACTCCAGGCGCAAGCCCTGATCCTGGCCATGATGCTCGATTTCGAGACGAATGCGCCGGGGACGGGTGTCCCCGAAATGCAGTCGCGCTTCGACACTGCGGCCATCCGCGTTGTGCACACCGACGGCGACACGCTTGTCTTCCGCGTTGCCGGCAATCGCAAGTTCGTCGTCCACGTACAGCCGCACCGGATCGTGGCCGGTGCAGTCGAAGCAACGCGCGACACGGACCGCCAGTACGTATTCACCGGTGCCGGGCGGCAGCAGTTCGCCGGTCCAGCGCACCGAATAGCGCCGCCCGTCGATGCCGGTGGCGGGAGCCACCTGATCCCAGTTGAAGCTCACCACACGGTCCTGCCGCACCACGCGCGGGACACCGGCCAGGTCCGGGTTGTCGAAGTACTCGCCCTTGAGTCCCGGCTGTCCGCCGCTGCGCAGGGCGGTTTCCGGGATCATCACCGGCACGCCGGTGGTCAGTGGCGCGCCCTGCGCATAGTTCACGCGTGCTTCGCCGAAGCGCTGCCGCAGTCCCTGCAAGGGCGTTACCGGGTCGAGCGAGGTGCCTTGATAGTTGGCTTCCAGCGCGGCGAGCGCATCGGCATTCGGACCGATAACCGCCAACCGGGAATCCGGGTTCAGTGGCAAGGTCGCGTGGTCATTCTTCAGCAGGACCAGTGACTGCCGCGCGGCTTCGAGCGCCAGCTCACGACTGGCGGGGGCGCCGATGTCGTCCGCGCCCAACCGCGCATGGGGGTCGCGAGGCGGGGGCGCCAGCTCGCCGAGGCGATAGCGTGCGGCGAACAGGCGCACCAGCGACCGGTCCAGAGACGCTTCGTCGACCTCGCCCCGGTCCAGGGCCTGGCCCAGTGCGCGATAGGTGTTGCCGCAGTTGAGATCGTGCCCGGCTTTCATCGCGGCGGCGGCCACGCCGGCTTCATCGGCGCGGAAGTAATGGAAATGGAGCATGTCGTAGAGCGAGTCGCAGTCGGAAACCACGAAGCCCTTGAATCCCCAGTCCTTGCGCAGGCGACCGTCGAGCAGCCAATCCGCGGCGCAGGCCGGCGTGCCATGCAGGGAGTTGTAGGCGCACATCACTGCGCCGGCGCCTGCCTCGACCAGGGCGGCGCGGAAGGCCGGCAGGTACGTGGCCTCCAGGTCCTGTGGCGAGACATCGACATCGAAGCCGTGGCGTCCCGGCTCCGGACCGCTGTGCACCGCCAGGTGCTTGGGAGTGGCGATCGTGCGCGGATGCCGCGGATCGTCCCCTTGCAGACCGCGGATGAAACCGATCGCCAGTTGCCCGGTGAGGTAGGGATCCTCGCCGTAGGTTTCCATGCCGCGCCCCCAGCGTGGATCACGGAAGATGTTGATGTTCGGCGACCAGATGGTCAGCCCTTCGTAGCGACGGTGATCGCGACCGGCTCCGCCGGCCAGGTTGAACTTGGCGCGTGCTTCTATCGAAGTTACCGTGCCGACCTGTTCCAGCAGGTCGGTGTTCCAGGTCGCCGCCAGTCCGATCGCCTGCGGAAACACCGTGGCATGCCCGCTTCGGGCGACGCCGTGAAGACCCTCGTTCCACCATTCGTAGGCCGGCACGCCCAGACGGGGAATCGCCGGCGCGGCATTCATCGTCTGCGCGATTTTCTCCTCGCGCGTCATCTTCGCCACCAGCGCCACCGCACGCTGCTCGGCCTCGTCCGCGTGCGCGCCGGCAGATGCGGACATCGACACCAACAGCAACAGGACCGGGGCCAGGCATGAGTGGAAAGGGAAGGAGCGGCGGGGGAACACGGGCATGGGCAGGGTGTCTCCGGAGCATGGCTCACTGTACAACGGTGCGGGAGGGTGCCTTTCGGTAAAACAGAAAACAGGCCCTGAAAAAAACGCGTGGCCGTAGGGGCGGCCACGCGCACGGACGGCGCGCCAGCGAGGGAGGATCGATGGCGTGCCTGGGCCGTCTCAGAACTTGAAGGTGAAGGCCACCTGGTAGTTGCGTCCGCTCTTGTAGAGGCCGAGTGGAGTGCGCTTCTGGGTGTCGTACCAGTAGTAGGTGTCGTCGAGCAGGTTGGAAGCGCTGAAGGTAACGCCCAGCATCTCGTTGATCTGATAACCGGCAATCAGATCGAGCTGCTTGTACTCGTCGGCGAACACGCTAGCGTTCTGGCGACCCACCTGGTTGTAGTACTCGGAACGGTAGCTGTAGTTGACGCGCACGCTGAACGGTCCCTTCTCGAAGTAGGGCGTCACCGTGTAGGCGTTCTTCGAAACGTATGGCAGGAACAGGCTCGTACTGGTATCGGTGTCCGTATACGTGTAGTTGGCGTTGATGCCGAAACCGTTGTCGAACGCCTGCTGGTAGATCAACGAGACACCGGTGGCGGAGGCGTCGGCGACATTGATCGGACGGCTGATGGAATAGACGCCCGATACCCCGGAGATGGGATTGGTCAGTTGCTGTTCGATGGTGTTGGTCACGACGTAGTTGCTGATGTCGCGACGGAACACTTCGGCGGCCAGCATGCTGCTGGGGGCGAAGTACCATTCGAACGCCAGATCATAGTTGGTGGCCTCGTAGGGCTCGAGATCGACGTTGCCGCCGCCGCCCGTGAAGTCCTGATCGTTGAGGTCCAGCGTTCCGGCCAGCTGACCGTAGCGGGGACGGGCCATGACCTTGGCGGCGGAGAACCGCGCGATCATGTCGTCGGTCAGCTCGTAGGCCAGGTTGAAGCTGGGCAGCGGCTTGTAGAAGCTGCGATTGGCCAGCGCCCGGTCATAGCCGCCCGCGCCGTTGCTGACCCAGTACAGCGACTTGTCGGACGTATCCACATAGCGCACGCCCACGTTGCCGCGCCACTTGCCCGACTCGAAGTTGGCCTGCGCGTAGATCGCGGTGGTGATCTCCTTGACGTCAAACGAGGGGCCGTAGTTGTAGTTGTAGGGACCGCGCGGCGCCAGCGTATTGAAGTAGGCGATGGCCTTGCCGAGATCGGCCACCGGCCAGGAGGCCAGGTCGCCGCCCGCGCCCAGGCCGTCGTAGAGACCGCTCGGCGACATGCCACCCAGGATCTCCGTCAGATTGAGCGCTGAAACCACGTCCACCGCATTGCCGCGTGAAGACACGCCGTTGTCGTGATTGGTGTACTTGTAGCCCACCTGGATCTGGTTGATCGGACCCCACGCCACGTCGTGCTTCGCATCGAACTGGAAGTAGCGTTCCTTGTCGCGGCTGGTTTCGTAGTACTGGCCACCGTATTGCTGGCCAGGCGCCAATCCCCAGTTGGAGGCAGCGTTGTTGTCGTAGTTGACCACGGTATGCCTGGCGTCGTACTCGAAATCGAATCCGCCGCTGAGCAGCAGGGTCTTCATCAGGTACTCGGGATCCTTGCCGCCCTTGGCGCTGGTCACGCCGCCCTGGGTGGTGAATACCCAGTTCTCGCCATACCAGTCATGGCGCAGATGCAGACTCTTGGTCTCGACTTCGCTCTTGCGCAGGTTGAAGTCATGCTGCGCATAGGCGTTGCCGTCGACCTCGGCGGCGACCACGTACCCGTTATCGATGGTGGCGCTGGTGATCTGGCCCAGGCTGCAGGCGGGGCAGATGTAGCGCGCTTGGCTGAAGTTGTCGTACTTGCCCTTGACGTAGATGCCGGTCAGGTTGATTTCGTTGTTCTCGTTGGGCTTCCATTGCAGTGCCGCCTGCAGGCCATCGCGCTCGCGATCCTGCTGGAAATAGGAACTGCTGATGCCCACCGGAAGCTTGGCCGTCGCGGGATCGCCTTCACCACTGATGACAGCGGTGGAGGGAAGTCCGGTCGTGTAGCCCCAGTATTCGAGCCCGGCGCGCGAAATGCTCTGCTTGTCGTGGGTGGCCGAGATCAGGAAACCAAGATCCTCGGCGGTGTTCTTCCAGCTCCACAGCACCGAGGCGCGTGGATTGCCGTCTTCGGAACGATCGTTGTAGTTGTAGCCGATCGATCCACGCACCGTGTTGCCGGGAAGATCCAGCGGCTTGCGGGTATGCACGATCACGGTGCCACCGATGCTGCCTTCGTCGATGCGCGCCTCGGGCGTCTTGTAGACCTCCATCAGGCCGATGATTTCCGGCGAGAGCAGGGTGTAGTTGAAGGTGCGACCGCTGGTATCGGTGGGATTGCCGCCCCAATCGCCGGACGCGATGGTCTGGCCGTTGACCAGCACCCGGTTGAGGGCCGGATCAGTGCCGTTGATGCTGACTTTCTCGCCTTCTCCGAACTGGCGATCAACGGTGATGCCGGGCAGGTGGGACAGCGATTCGGCGGCGTTGGTATCGGGGAACTTGCCGATGTCCTCGGCGCTGATCGCGTCCACGATCGAATTCGCTGAGCGTTTGACCGCCTGGCTCTTTTCCAGCGAAACGCGATAACCGGTGACGGTGACGGTATCCAGATCCGAGGCTTCCTGTGCCTGGGCGTTGAAGGCAATGCAGGCAATGACGGCTGCCGACAATGCGGACTTGCGGTATTTCATGACCTTTCCTCATCAATTGGGTGGTTGCTGCGATGGTTGCCTGCTGCCGATTTGCGGTTGTTCCGTGCTCACTCCCGGCGTCGGATACGCCCCTCCGTTGTCTGTGTGTGCTCAGTGCCAGCCAGATGCCGAACCGGTTCCCGCACCCGTGGCGGCGCCTTTGCTTCGTTGAGTTAGCGCTACCATTTTTCTGTCGAAAAAAGAAAGCCAAGCCTCGGAAGTGATTTCGATTTCCGGGGAAAACTGTCCGCGGGACTGCGGAGCGACATCCAGGCGAACGACGCCCGCTGCAAGGCGTGGAGCACCGTTGAAAGGCGAATCCCGGCGGATTGATCCAGCCATTGCGACATCTCCCCATCTGTCGAAGCGCCGGCAAGGTACCGGTCCGCGGCGAGTTTGAATCGATATAAATCACAATGTCAACGGCCTGTCATCGGGGCCTGCTACCGGGGAGGGGAAGCGCGACACGCCATCCTGTTCAGGTTTTGAAATCACACTTTTGGTGACACATTTGTCGGTAATTGACCCGCTTTGGGGATTTCCGGCGGTCACTGCGGGTCCGGCGGGGGCGGGGAGAAACCGGTGGGAACCCGGCGTTCGAGCGGACGCGGAGGAACCTTGCTCGCCTCCTGTCACGGCTGGATACCCTCATCGGGAGCTTGTGTCCGCGAGAAGACGCACGACGCCGGGATGACCACAAGTCTGACTTCGGCTGAATCCCTGCATTCGCATGGTGAGACCCGTTTCCGACGGATGAAGATGCTTCGTGGTTTCTTCGTTCAAAGACAACGTTGCGTGCGACAGGGGAGTGGAGATGGACCGACGCAGTTTTCTGGAAACGTGCGCGATGCTCACGGGTGTTGCGGGCACGCTGGCGACATGTCCGATGGCGCGGGCGGGGAACAGGAGGGCACTGGATGCCGCGAAGTTCGCCGCACTCCGCCGCTTTGCCGATACGTCTTTCGGGCGGATTGCCTATGTAGCGCGGGGCAGCGGCCC
>Ga0247823_10005079_pt1 | contig 10485 bp, 11 predicted proteins | sample 13C_PalmiticAcid_2_FD_192426 | JGI IMG/M metagenome (GOLD analysis project Ga0247823, IMG submission 192426) | Soil microbial communities from agricultural site in Penn Yan, New York, United States - 13C_PalmiticAcid_Day30 | ecosystem: Environmental > Terrestrial > Soil > Agricultural land...
CCACTATGCGGCGCCGCCGCTCAGCGACGGCCGCGAAGCGCTGTCCCCGCCCTGTGACGAGGACGACGACGATTACGACTATGCCGAGGAGGATGCGTGATGCAGCATGGGCGGCGCGCGGCGGGGGGAGCTTGAACGATGATCGAGCGGATCTGCTGGCTGATACTGGGCCTGATCCATGCCGTGCCCGCGCTTGCCCTGTTCAGGCCGGCGCTGATCTCCCGCCTCTATGGCGTCGATCCGGGGACGGACAATTTCACCCTGCTGCATCATCGCGCGGCTTTGTTCCTGGTGGTGGTGGTCGTCTGCGTGTGGGCGGCGCTGCGGCCCGAGGTGCGTCAGCTCGCCAGTGTCGCGGTCGGGATCAGCATGGCCTCCTTCGTCGTAATCTGGTGGCTGTCGGGGATGCCGCCGGCGCTGCGGACCATCGCGATCGCCGATCTGATCGGTCTGCCGGTGCTGCTCTATGTCGCGTGGCAGGCGTTTCGGGGCTGAGCGGCTCGCGCGCGCGTGGCAGTGTGACTTTTGGGACTTTCGGGGCCTGTTACAGCCACAGCGCCACGGTCACCGTCTCGCCCTCGCTGACCCCGGCGGCCTTGCGCACCGCGGCCTTGACCGGGAGCAGATAGCCGCCGCTGGTCTTGTGCGGAAAGGCGGAGGTCTCGAACGCCGCGCCGTCGACGCTGGCCCGCACCCGCACCGATCCGAACCCGCGTGCCCTGCCCAGAGCGCGCCGCTCGAACCCCAGCGCGCGGATCGCGTCGGCCGGCTCACCGGTGATGGTCACGAAGTACCAGCTCGCCTTGGCCGGCGGCTCGGGCGTCCAGCGCCACAGCTCGGCCTCGACCTCGAACGAAGGATCGCCCGGATGCTCCATGCTAGCGCCGCAACCACCGCCCGATCAGCGACCGGTCGCGCAGGATCTCCTTCGCGGCGTTGTGCCCCGGCGCCCCGGTCACGCCGCCGCCCGGATGCGTGCCCGCGCCGCACATATAGAGGCCGGAAATCGGCCCGCGATAATCGCCATGCCCCAGCACCGGCCGCGCCGCCCATAGCTGGTCGAGCGACATCCGCCCGTGAAAGATGTCGCCATCGACCAGCCCGAACTTGCGCTCCAGGTCGGTCGGCGAGTGGATCTGCCGCGCGATGACCGAGTCCCGGAAATTGGGGGCATGCTCGGTCAGCGTGTCGATGATGTCGTCCGCCGCCGCCTCGCGCTCGTCGTCCCAGCTGCGGCCATTGGGCAAAGTGGGTGCGAAATGCTGGCAGAACAGGCTGGCGACATGCGCGCCCGGCGGGGCGAGGCTGTCGTCGACCAGCGAGGGGATGGTCATCTCAACCACCGGCGCGTTCGACCAGCCGTACGTCACCGCGTCGGCATGCGCGCGGTCCATATAGTCCATGGTCGGCGCGATGATGATCCCGCTGCGATGGTGTTCCCCGTCTTTGCCCGGCTTCACGGTGAAGTCGGGCAGCTCGCTCAGCGCGACGTTCATGCGGAAGCTGCCGGAGCCCGTCTTGAACCCCGCGATCCGCCGCCGGAAGTCCGCGTCCAGGTCGCTGGCGTCGATCATCTGGCGGTACAGCAGGGCCGGCCCGACATTGGCGACGACCAGCTTCGCCGCGATCTCCTCGCCGCTTGCTAGCCGGACACCCGCCACGCGGCCTCCGTCGACCAAGACGCGTTCGACCGGCGCTTCCAGGCTGATCTCGACCCCGGCCTCGCGCGCGGCATCGGCCATATATCCGGTGATCGCACCCATCCCGCCGATCGGATGGCCCCACGCGCCCTTCTTGCCGTTCACCTCGCCGAAGACGTGGTGCAGCAGCACATAGGCCGATCCCGGCGCCGACGGCCCGGCGAAATTGCCGACCACAGAGTCGAACGCGAACGCGGCCTTCACATGCTCATTCTCGAACCACTGGTCGAGGAATTCGCGCGCCGACTGGACGAACAGCGCCAGCGCGTCGCGTTGCCCCGCGATCGGCATCTTCGCCAGCTCACGGCCCTGCGCCGCGGCGGCCAGCAGCGCCGCGATCCCGCCGCCGGCATTGGGCGGGGTCTTGAGCGCCATCGACCGCAGCATGTCCGCGACCCGCTCTAGCGCCACCTCGTACCCCGACAGCGCTGCCGCATCCTTCTCCGAGAAGCGCGCAAACTCCGCCCGTGTCCGCTCCGCCCCGCCGCCGAGGATCAAATGCCCGTCCTCGAGCGGGAAGAAGTTGCTGACCGGCCGTTCGATGACGCGGTACCCGCGCTCGACCAGCTTCATGTCGGCGATGACCCTGGGCTGGAGCAGGCTGACCGTGTAGCTCGCTGCCGAATTGCGGAAACCGGGATGGAATTCCTCGGTCACCGCTGCGCCGCCGACCACGCCGCGCCGCTCCAGCACCCGCACCTTCAACCCCGCTCTGGCGAGGTAGAAGGCGCAGACCAGGCCGTTATGGCCTCCGCCGATGATCAGCGCGTCGGTGCGGGCGGTCATCTCAAGCGGTCACTTGGACAGCTCGGCCACCACCCGCCGGAAATAGGTGACCGCGGGCGCCAGCTCGCTCAGCGGCGTGCGCTCGTTCAGGCCATGGGCGAACTGGTCGGACTGTTTCATGAAGATCGGCGCGATGCCGTAGCTCGGCACCCCGCGGCCGCGGAAATGCATCGAATCGGTCGCCCCGGCGGACATGCTCGGGATGACCTTGACGGTAGGGAAGCGGGCGTGGATGCCGTCGGTCACGGCCTTCATCACATCGGGCCGCAGCGGCGATGCGGGGCCGGGCTTGCCGCCGCTGTCGTCCTTGACGATCGTCAGGCTCGGCTCGGCGGCGATCTCCTTGAGCTTGGCCTGGATGCTCTCGATCGAATTGCCGGGGAAGATGCGGCAATTGATGTTGGCGGTGGCGCGCTGGGGCAGGGCGTTCTGGGCGTGGCCGGCATTGACCATCGTCGGGACGCAGGTCGTGCCGATCTGGCCGACCAGCCCGTAATTCGCGCGCAGCACCTTGAGCGCGGCCTCATCCTGCGGATTGGCCAGGAAGGCGCGGATCGCCGCGGCATCCTCGGGCTTGGCGGTCTCCGCCGCGACGGCGAGCGATGCCTTGGTGATCTCGTTCACCTCGGGCGCGAACTTGTAGTTGCCGATCCGCTCCAGCGCGCGGGCGAGCGAGACGATGGCGTTCACCGGGCGCGGCGCGCTCGAATGGCCGCCCGGGTCGGTGATCGTCAGCGTGAAGTCGGCATAGGTCTTTTCCGCTGCCTGCAGCCCGTAATATTCGGCCTTGCCCTCGGGCGAGTAACGCCCGCCGCCGGCATCGATGTTGAGCAGCAGCTCGAGGCCGGTGTACTTTTCCGCCAGTGCGACGGTGGTCTTCATGTCGGTTTCTTCGTCGCCAGAGGCGAGGAAGAGGATGTCGCGCTTCGGCTTGAACCCGTCCTTCTTGAGCTGGATCAGCGCCGCGACCATCGCCGACACGCTGAACTTGTTGTCGGTCGAACCGCGGCCAAAGATGTATCCATTCTCGATCACCGGGGTGAACGGGTCGCGCTCCCAGTCCTTGGGGTCGGCGGCGACGACATCCATATGGCCGATGATCCCGATTGGCTTGACGGTGCCGGGCTTGGCGGTGCCGCGATAGCGGGCGACCAGCATCGCGGTGCCGTCCAGCCGCTCGACCGTCACGTCCTCCGCCGCGAAGCCCCCCGCAATCAGCGCGTCGCGCAGATAGTTCGCATATTCCGGCGTCTGGTTGCCGGGCCCATCGACGGTGCGGTAGGCGATCGCCCGCTTGAGCAGCTCCAGCGCCTGTGCGTCCGCTTGCGGAGCCGCCTTCTGTGCCTGCGCGGCACCCGTCGCCGCTACCGTCATCGCCAACACCGCAACCATCGTCCGCATACGCCAACCCCTTTGCTGTTTGCGCGCACGCTAGTGGCGCGAAAGCGGATCAGCAATGCGGGCGGTGCGTCATTTCAGCCGTGCGGCGTGCCAGGCGACATGATCGGACAGGAAGGTCGAGATGAAATAATAGCTGTGGTCGTAACCGGGCTGCATGCGCAGCGTCAGGTCGATCCCCGCATCCCTGCATGCCTTCTCGAGCAACTCGGGTTTCAACTGCTCGCCCAGAAACGCGTCCGCATCGCCCTGATCGACCAGCAGCTCGGGGACCTTGAGGCCATCCGCGATCATCGCGCAGGCGTCATAGGCGCGCCAGTCCTCGCGATTATCGCCGAGATAGCCGGTCAGTGCCTTCTCGCCCCAGGGGCAATGGCTGGGCGCGCAGATCGGGGCAAAGGCGCTCACCGACTTGAACCGGTCGGGATTGCGCAGCCCGATGGTCAGCGCGCCATGCCCGCCCATCGAATGGCCTGTGATGCCCTGGCGCGACAGATCGGCGCGCGGAAATTCACGCAGGATCAACGCGGGTAGCTCGTCCTCGACATAGGACCGCATCCGGTAGTTCGCCGTCCAGGGTTCTTCAGTCGCATCGACATAGAAGCCCGCGCCCTTGCCGAAGTCGTACGCCTCGTCATCGGGCACATCGTCGCCGCGCGGCGAGGTGTCCGGCGCGATGAAGATCACGCCATGCTCGGCGCAGGCCGCGCGATACTCGCCCTTCTCGGTGACGTTGGCGTGGGTGCAGGTCAGACCGGAGAGATACCAGAGCACCGGCAGCTTCGCGCCCGCTTCATGGTCGGGAATGAAGACCGAAAAGGTCATCGGCGTCCCGGTGGCCGCGCTCGCATGGCGATACACGCCCTGCGTGCCGCCATGGGTCTTGTTGGTCGAAAGCGTTTCGAGGGTCATCTGAACACCAATGTCCGGTTGCCGTTGAGGAACAGGCGCCGCTCGCCCAGCGCATCGACGGCGCGGGCCAGCACTTGCGCCTCGATGTCGCGGCCGATGCGGATCAGGTCGTCGACGCTGTCGCGATGGTCGACGCGCTCGACCGCTTGCTCGATGATCGGCCCCTCGTCGAGGTCGCTGGTGACGAAATGCGCGGTTGCCCCGATCAGCTTCACCCCGCGCTCGTGCGCACGATGATAGGGCCTAGCGCCCTTGAAGCCGGGCAGGAAGCTGTGGTGAATGTTGATGCATCGCCCCGCTAGCCGGTCGGCGAATTCGGGGGTCAGCACCTGCATGTAGCGCGCAAGGATGAGGTAGGGCGCTCCGGCCTCCGCCATCGCCGTCTCGATCGCCCGTTCCTGCTCCGCATTGCCGCCCTCGGCGACTGGCAGGTGGTGATAGGGCACGCCATGCCATTCGGTCAGGCTGCGCAGCTTGTCGTGGTTGGAGACGACCGCGACGATCTCTGCCGACAGCGTCCCCGATTGCTGACGGTGAAGCAGGTCGTTGAGGCAGTGCGACCCCTTCGACACCGCGACCACCAGCTTCGGCTTCTCGTCCGACGCCGACAGCCCCCAGTCGAGCCCGAACTCGTCCGCGACCGGCGCGAACGCCGCGACCAGCGCCTCACGGTCCCGGGGGAAGCCGGTCCCCCCGGCGGTGAAGACGACGCGCATGAAGAAGCGCCCCGTCTCCAGGTCGGCATATTGCTGGCTGTCGAGGATGAAGCCGTCGTTCCGTGCCAGGAACCCGGTCACCCCCGCGACGATCCCCACCCGGTCCGCACAGGTCAGGGTGAGGATCCAGCCGCGTTCGCTCATGCCGGGCGGAAGATCGCGCAGAGCTTGTTGCCGTCCGGGTCGCGGACATAGCTCAGATGCATCGGACCCAGCGGGCTTCCGGTGCGCAGGCCGGGCGGATCCTCGATCGAGGTGCCGCCATTCGCGACCGCGACGTCGTGGAACAGCTCTACCTGTTCGGGGGAGTCGCACTTGAAGCCGATCGTCCCGCCATTGGCGCAGGTCGCCGGCTCGCCGTCGATCGGCTCGGACAGGCACAGCGTGCCGCCGTCATGGCGATAGAACAGCCGGGTCTGTCCGCCGGGCGACTGGTTGCGGAACGCCTGGCCGTCGAAACCCAGCGTGCCGAGCACCGCGTCGTAGAACGCCTTGGACCGGTCGATATCGTTCGACCCCAGCATGATATGGTTGAACATGGCTCCTCTCCCTTATGGTCAGTAGACGACGACGCTGCGGATCGACTCGCCCGCATGCATCAGGTCGAACCCCTTGTTGATCTCCTCGAGGCTCAGCACGTGGGTGATCATCGGGTCGATCGCGATCTTCCCGTTCATATACCAGTCGACGATCTTGGGAACGTCGGTCCGGCCCTTGGCCCCGCCGAACGCGGTGCCCTTCCACACCCGGCCGGTGACCAGCTGGAAGGGGCGAGTGGCGATTTCCTTACCCGCTTCGGCCACGCCGATGATGATGCTCTCGCCCCAGCCGCGGTGGCAGCATTCCAGTGCGGTGCGCATCACTTCGGTATTGCCGGTCGCGTCGAAGCTGTAGTCCGCGCCGCCATCGGTCAGCGCCAGCACCTCGGCGATCACCTCGTCGCGGCTCTTGCCCTTGCCGTTGATGAAATGGGTCATGCCGAATTTGCGGCCCCATTCCTCGCGATCGGGGTTGATATCGACGCCGACGATCACGTCCGCACCGACCATCCGCGCGCCCTGGATGACGTTGAGGCCGATGCCGCCCAGGCCGAACACCACGACGGTCTCGCCGACCTGCACCTTGGCGGTGTTGACCACCGCGCCGACCCCGGTGGTGACGCCGCAGCCGATATAGCAGCTGGTCTGGAACGGCGCGTCCTCACGGATCTTCGCCAGCGCGATCTCGGGCAGCACGGTGAAGTTCGAGAAGGTCGAGCAGCCCATATAATGGAAGACGGGCTGGCCCCTGTAGCTGAAACGGGTGGTGCCGTCGGGCATCAGCCCCTTGCCCTGGGTCGCGCGGATCGCGGTGCAGAGGTTGGTCTTGCCGCTGAGGCACGACTTACACTGGCGGCATTCGGGGGTGTAGAGCGGGATGACATGGTCGCCGGGCTTCACGCTGGTGACGCCCGCGCCGACCTCGCGGACCACGCCCGCGCCCTCATGCCCCAGCACCGAAGGGAAGATGCCTTCGCTGTCGAAGCCGTCGAGCGTATAGGCGTCGGTGTGGCAGATGCCCGTCGCCATGATCTCGACCAGCACCTCTCCAGGCTTGGGACCCTCCAGATCGAGCTCGACGATCTCGAGTGGCTTCTTCGCCTCGAAGGCGACGGCGGCGCGGGTCTTCATGTTCTGGGGCCTCCTTGCTGTCCCGCGCTCTTTGGCAAGGGACGGGCAGGGGCGCCAGCCCTAGATGCCCTAGATGACGTCCATATCGGCCTTGTAGTGATGCCAGGTGAGGATCGCGGCCGCACCGCGGTGCGGCCGCCACGGCTCGGCGATTTCCCGCGTCAGCTTCTCGGACGGGCGCTCGGCATGCCCCATGATCCGCCCGATCTCGATCTGAACCGCCAGGTCGCCGGCAGGCCAGATGTCGGGGCGGCCCTCGGCAAACAGCAAGTAGATTTCCGCCGACCAGCGGCCGATGCCCTTGATCCGGACGAGCTGCGCGATCGCCTCTTCGTCGTCGGCGGGAAGTGCGCCGAGATCGAGCCGCCCGCTCGTCACTTCATCGGCCAGGCTGCGGGCATAGCTCGCCTTCTGGCGGGAAAGGCCGGCGGCGCGCAGTTCCTCGTCCGAAGCCGCTGCGACGATCTCGGCTCTGGTCAGGTCGCCCAGCCCGGCGGCGAGCTTGTTCCAGATCGATGCCGCTGCGGCGACGCTGACCTGCTGGCCGACGATGGTACGGAGCAAGGTTTCATAGCCGCGGTCGCGGATGCGCGGTTCGGGATAGCCGACCCGGCCGACGGCCGCCGCGATGAGGGGTTCGGACGCGCCAAGCGTATCAAGCGAAGTGCGAAGCTGTTCGGCGCTCAGGCCCATCTAGCGAAACCTTTGAAGAGTGAAACTTGAAAGCCGGGACGTTCCCCGGCATTGGCGCGACATAGACAGGAGAATCCGATGCCCAAGCTTATCGTCGTCACGCGCGAAGGAGAAGAACGCGAAGTGGAGGGCGAAGTGGGCCTTAGCGTCATGGAAGTGATCCGGGACAATGGGTTCGACGAACTGCTCGCTTTGTGCGGCGGCTGCTGCTCGTGCGCGACCTGCCATGTCCATGTCGATCCGGAGTTTGCGGGCAAACTGACGCCGATGAGCGAGGACGAGAATGACCTGCTCGACAGCTCCTCCGACCGTGACGACCGCTCGCGCCTGTCGTGCCAGATCCAGTTCACCAGCGCGCTCGACGGCCTCAAGGTAACCATCGCCGCGGAGGATTGATCCGGGGCGCTGCGCGAAGGGCGTGACGGCCCCCGGCGGACGGCGATCATTGCAAACCAGCCGTCATCCCGGCCTGGTGCCGGGATGACGAAGGGGCGCGTCGTCGGCAATCGGTCTGGGAATCCTGTCCAGCGCCGGAAGCACCCATGCCCGCGTCCCGGCCGCATCCGCTGCCCCTCGGGGCAGCGGCGCGACCTTCACCGGCGCGATCGGTGTGTCCTCACTTCGCGGCGGTCATGTCCGGAATGTACAGCGCAGCGATCTTGTCGACGAACTTCTCGGGCCCCGCGCCCATCAGGTTGGTCAGGACGACAACCGTCAGATCGTCGTTGGGGTAGATGAACACGGTTGCGCGGGCGCCGCCGGTGAGCGTGATCGGGGCATGCTCGGCGCGCCGGATGGAGGGCCATCCCAGGCCATAGCCGTTGATCGTGGCGTTCAATCCGCGGGTGGTCCCATCCGCCAGTACCTGCGGCCTCCACAGCTGTTCCACGCTGTTCTTGTCGACCAGCTTAAGCTTCTGCACCGCGATCGCCCACTTCGCCAGATCCGTGGAAGTGGTCTGGATGCCGCCGGCGGGATATACATATTCCGAGAACGGTTCGTGACGCACGAACGGAACCTTGCTGCGTTCCACGCCAACGGTCTTCATGTCTTCGACCCGCAGCGTCACATGGGTGTAGAGCTGGGCCGCGTGGGGCTGGACATTCGCAGTGCTGGCAAAGCTCGTCTGCTTCATGCCGACCGGGCTGAACTGACGGTCGCGCACGAAGACGGTGTAAGGCTTCCCCGTGAGCCTCTCGACGATCTTCCCGATCACGACATAGTTGGTCTGGGTATATTCGAATTTCGTCCCGGGCGTGAACTTCAGGGGAAGTTCCTGCACCTTTGCCCAGGCGGCAGCGGGTTCGGCGCCATCGCGCCACCGCACATTATCGTCCACGATCTCGGGCAAGCCGGAAACATGGGTGAGAAGCTGCCGGACGGTAATGCCTTTCCAGGCTTCGGGAAGCCCGTCGAGATAGGTTGTGAACGGGGCGTCGAGATCGAGCTTGCCGGCTTCGACCAGCTGCATCGCCGCCACGCCGGCAACCGCCTTGCTGATCGAGTTGATCGGGAAAAGGGTCTGCTTGGTGACCGGCGTCGCGGCCTCGACATTCGCGTGGCCATAGGCCCCGGTAAACACGATCTTGCCGCGCTGGACGATCGTCAGCTGGGCGCCGGGGATACCGCGGGCGGTCATCTCGCTCTGGACCAGGCGCTCGATTGCGACTGCCTTGTCTTCCGCCTTCGCAGCGGGCTGCGGGCGGGCGTTCGCGCTGCCGTGAAATACGCACATGACCGCAATCGCGCCGATCGCGGCGGAAATTCTATTCGGCATTGTCTGGGTGACCCGTGGACTAAGAAGTGTGACTGCGTATCGCATATCGACACATCGTTACGGCGGCAACCATCAGCAAAGAAAGACAGTAAAGGACGTGTTCCGCGTAACTTATCGTCGTCCGCTCGTTGCCTTGCGGGTCCGGCTTCAGGGCAGCGGCGCGACCTTTACTACCGCCATCGGCGCGTCCTTGCTGAGCGGGGTCGCCTTCCAGGTCACGGTCTTGCGGCCGTTCGCACTGGTCGCGCCATTCTCGTTATTCTGGCTGACCAGTTCGCCGTCGGTGACGAGAGTGAAGGTGCCGTCGAGCTTGGCCTTGCTGTCGTCGCCTTTGCCCTTGGCGGGCGAATCATCGTCGCCGAACGCCGGCGCCTTGATCCGCACCTGATCGCGCCCACGCATCTCGACCACCACAAAGGGAAAGATCACCTCGGCATCGAGGTTATAGGGCCACAGGAAGTTGTGGGTGAGCTTGCCGCTGATCTGATAGTCGATCAGGAACACGCCCTTGCCCTTGTAGGTGACCGACCGGTAGCCGGCTTCCCTGGTCAGCGCCTCGCCGATCGCCTTGAACTTGGCCTCCTTCTTGGCCTCGTCCTCGACGGAATCGTCCTCGCCGCCCGGCTTGGCCTCGTTCCCGGTATCCTTGTCCTGCCAGGCTGCCGCGCGCAGCAATGCGGTCGTGCTCGTGCCTTCCTTCTTTTCTTTGTCGTCGTCCTTGAACGCGTCGCCCATGCCCTTGGCCATCTCGCTGGCGAAGTCGACGGCGATCACCTCGCCCTGATAGCTGAAGGTGAAGCTGCGATCGGCGAGGCGCTGACCAGGGAAGCCGG